>Ga0209648_10000011_pt1 | contig 101136 bp, 85 predicted proteins | sample GraSoi2013_115cm_FD_185830 | JGI IMG/M metagenome (GOLD analysis project Ga0209648, IMG submission 185830) | Grasslands soil microbial communities from the Angelo Coastal Reserve, California, USA - Sample 9_17_2013_115cm (SPAdes) (version 2) | ecosystem: Environmental > Terrestrial > Soil >... | reverse complement strand
ATGTGCTCGCCGCAAGATCCGCGGCCGAGCCTGCGCGTGGACGGTTTAGGCGCCGATGGGCTCTGGCACACGCTATCGGGTGGGCCGGAGATCGTAGAACGCCTGCCACCTCCAGGATTGCGCCGGGCCGCCGTCGAAGAACTGAAGGCGCTCGGATTCGATTACATCGTCGCGCGCCGCGATATTGGACCAGGGCTGGACATGCACCGCAACCTGTTCTCTTGGGGAATCACGCTGGTGCAGGATATTGGAGGCACGTGTCTGTACCATCTCGACTGATATGGGTGCTGCTGGCGTCCGTGCTCGCTGTGAATGTCTACCGTGCGGCTACACAGTCGATCACCGTGGATGAGGCGTTTACTCACGAGCATTTTGTGGCGCCGCCGTTCTATAAAGTGATGACGTCTTACGACCCCAATCACCATGTGCTGAACAGCCTGCTCGCGAAAGTGAGCACGGGACTCTTCGGCGTGTCCGAACTGACGCTGCGTATCCCGAGTCTCGCAGGCGGCTTGATCTATTTGCTGGCGGTCCGGGCAATCGTGTTGTATGCATTCAGCGCCGAGTGGGCTATTGCGGCGTTTGCGTTGCTGAGTTTGAATCCGTTCATCACGGACTACTTGATCGCGGCGCGCGGGTACGGGCTCGCGCTGGGTTTCCTGATGGCGGCGTTGTGGTTCTTCTTCAATTCGGCGTGGTATCGCGGTGGAATTTGCCTGGGGCTCGCTCTCGCGGCCAATCTTACATTCTTGGTTCCCGTCATAGCATTGGGGGGCATGGTGGCTCTCTTCGGGACGGGGCGGAAGCTGTTCGGCCGGTTTCTCGAGCGCGTATTGGTTCCAGCGGCGGTGATTCCTTTTGTGGCATATGTCGTGCCGCTCAGCCACACCAATCCCACGCAGTTTTATTGGGGTGCGAAGAGTATGATCGACGCCATGGACAGTTTTGTTTTCATCTCATTCATGCGGAATCCGCCGCCGTTTGCGGTTGAGGTGGCTCATGTGGTCGAGTTGCTTGGGCTCGTGACGCTCGTTGCGAGCGCCGTGGCTGCGATCATGCTCACGCGGCGCGAGACGCGAACGCCGCTGGAACAGTTGCTGGTCCTGACCGGCGGCGCCATGGGTGTATGTTTGGGGATGACGTGGCTCATGTTCGTGGCGGCTGGCGTGAATTATCCATTCACCCGCACGGGCGTCTACTGGCCGGCGATGCTCACGCTGGCCGGAGTGGCTCTGGCGGATCGGTTTCTGCGCGGCCGGGCGCTGCGCTGGCCCGCTTTGCTGCTGTCGGCTGTGTGCGTGTCTTTGTTCCTGCGCGGATTTGAAGTGGACTACTTCCAGGAGTGGCAGTTCGACGCCGGAGCGAAGCGCGTCGCGGCGCTGATCCTCAAGCAGGGCGGCCGCGGTAAAGTAAGGATCGCATGCAGCGGGTTGTTGATTCACAGCCTGCGGTTTTATGGGGAGCGGAATGGCGCACTGTGGGACATCAATCCGGATCCGAAAGCGGACGCGGATTTCCACGTTTTGATGACGGACGACTTTTGGCCGGGAATGCGCGTGCGGTATCGGGATCCGGTATCGGAGGTTGTCGTCTTAGAGTAGGACTCTTTGGGAGGGTTTGCTATACTGGGAGCGTATATGAAAGCTGAGATTCATCCCGCCTATGAGGAAGTGAACGTAACCTGCGCGTGTGGAAGCACGTTCCGGACGCGGTCCACTCACAAGGGCGACATCCGCGTGGAAATCTGCTCCAGTTGCCACCCCTTCTTTACGGGCCGTCAAAAGCTGGTGGACACCGAGGGCCGGGTAGACCGGTTCCAGAAGAAGATGCAGAAATCGAAGGATTTGAAGGTTAGCAGAAGCAAGAAGCAGCCGGTGGCGCAGTAACGCCCGCTACTTCTTGTGATCCTTAGAACGTTGATCCCGCTCGGCGCGCAATTGTTCGTACTTGGGGAGCTGTTCCGGAGTAAGAACCGCGCGCACCTTACCCACGTGATCTTCGCGGATCTGCTTGACCACTTGGTTGTGCTTGTCGCGGGCGTCGTGGAAGCGGTTGCCGGTCTCGTCGTAGATAGCGTTGATCTTCTGCGTCTGGTCCGCGTCGAGATTGAGACGGCGCTGCATTTCCTCGATGTTCTGCCGGCGCCACTCCTCGGGACTTAGCCGCGGCGGCGCGGAGGATTTCGTCGCCGGGGGACTATAGAGACGATAACCGAGCGCACCGACCACGGCTCCGCTAACGAAGACGAGGAACAGGTACAGCGCGATCGGAACGCCCCAACGCTTCATTTTGTGTTGGCCTCAGCAGCATCGCCATGGATCCCCAAGGCGGCAAGATTGTCCGCAGGATGCGCATCCGCAAGGACGTCGATGTAGGTGCCGCGCAATTCCGTGGGATGCGAACCGGGCACCGCCAGCACCATTGCGAACAACAGGCAGATAGCCGCCGCGGCGCCTACGAACACCTGGGTCAGCTTTCTTACCCGAATGGTGAAACTTTGCCGGGCTTCGATCTTACGCCACAGTTCCGGCATGAAGTTCGCGCTCGCATCGGGATCGGGAACCGCAGCCTTGTAAGCGGCGAACAGTGCATTCAGTTCGTTATCGCGATCTCGTTGATTCATCTTCATGCTCATCGTATCTAACTTTTCTGCTCACCCGGCTTGGCACTTCCCTGACTTGCCTCAAAGGCGTTCAAGACCCGCTGCCGGGCGCGGAACAATCTCACCTTTAAAGCATTTTCGTTCACTCGGTAAATCTTTTCAAGCTCCTTCAACGAGAGCCCTTCCACTTCTTTCAGCGTCAGCAGGATGCGGTCCTGCTCGGAAACCGCCCCGAGGAGCGAATCCACCAGTTCCTTCACCTGCTTGCGGCGCTGCTCTTCGCTCGAAACCTTGCCTCCGGCCGCCGCATCGGCCATCATGACCTGCTGCTCGCTGAGGTCCGACATGCGCGACTCGTTGCGCCGGCGCTGCTTCCGCAAATAATCGTACGAAGCGTTCACCGTCAGCCGGTACAACCACGGCTCGAAGACTTCCGGAGTCCGCAGTTGATCCAGCGAATAATACAATCGGAGGAACACCTCCTGCGCTACATCTTCCACGTCCTCGGGCCGCCCGATCAGCCGGGCGATCGTGCCCAAGATTCTCTTCCGGTAGGCGACCACCACTTGGTTAAAAGCGGCGTCATCGCCAGCCTGCGCCTTCTGAATCTGCTCGAATTCAACCAGCATTCGCGGCCTTGGACCAGCCGCCTGCACTTACAAACTTACAGGCGTCCCGCCAAACTGTTAGGTTACAAGGGCTTGTATAAGAAAAGCAAAGGGGTCGGGGCGTTTTGTCGAGGAGGTTACGGCGACCGGGCGGTTTAGGCTGCGAATGAGCGGCAGGTTTTAGAAGTAACACTACTACTGAAGGTGCAGGCGCGGATGCGAGGGCGCTCGGTTGCACTCCATTTGCGCGTCCAAAGCACGGAGCTGCCTAGAAATGCGGCTGCAGCCCAGAAGGGCCGCCCGCAAGACCAGTGTTCGTCGCGGCTCGGTTTGCGGTGAAGTCGCGCTGCGCCACTATATTCGCGTAAATTTACACTTTGTTCGCACACATTACGTACACACAAGCGAAATATATTCAGATTACATAAAGAAAGACGTGACCACGGACGATTGTCCGCGAGTAAAGGATGATTTGCAGCACTATGAAAGCGAATCCAGCGGCGGTCGAGACGCCAGCGCCGAAACAAGTGGGCGTGAGCTATCCGGTGGGCTTCCACGAACGGCGGCGTGAAGCCCGTTACCCGACCAATGACCCGGCCAAGGTTGAAATTTGGCAACCACCGATGCTGACCGTGCCGGCGACGATCCTGGACATTTCCCGTTCGGGACTGCGTCTTGCGCTCGAGACCCGGATGGGAAAGGGCGTACAAGTAAAAATCACATTGGAATGCCCCATGGTGGTTTTCGGCGAGGTCCGTCACTGCCGCTCCGTTGGCAGTGGCTTCCAGGCGGGAATCGAGATCCGCGAGGTAGTCTACCTTCGGGATGGACCGGCGAGCCACGTGGATGACGATTCGCTGGAGTTTTACTTGATTGGCCGAGGGCTCACGACGGCGGACGTGATCAAGCTGAGGGACCACCTCATTCAATGTGAATCGTGCCGTACGCGGCTGGGAGAAAAAGACTCGATTCTGAATCCGCGGAAGCGCAGGCTGCAGGCCTAGACCACGGGCTGAAAGCCCGGTAGTGGGGTCATAGGGAGGAGATGGTGATGGGGAGTCAATAGCCTGGATGGCGGCGGTGGAGGACTGAATGGCGGTGGAGGTGGACGTGGTGGAAGCTGTTGGAGTCCTTTTGGCGGACTATCCGGTCCGGGAGGAGGATCGCCGCAGCCATGCTCTATCGTTAGAGCTCCTACCAAGAGGATACAGGCGACGACTATTACAGGGCATCCCCAGTGACCTTCTCCGATCAACATGTTATTTCTCTCCAACCAATCGTGCAGACCCAACTCGACAGCCAGCATTTGAAGAAACCCTACGATAAACAGCGCAGCGCAAAAAGTGACAATATATTTCATTTCATCGGTACAGTTCCATTGTCTTCTTTGGATTGATTCTAGCGCAGCACCCTTCCGGATGTGCAGTGGTAGTCCACGTTGATCAGGTGATCAATTCATCTATCGTCCAGACGTGATCGGTGATGCCCGCAGCCATCGCTGGCGTCACTCTCAAGCTACCGTGAATCCGACAGAAGTTGTAGTAGGCGAAATGCAAGGCCAGGGCCGCTCCAAGATTGCTCCACTTCTTGGAAAACGCATACGTGAGCCGCGTTAACCGCTTGCACCACTGCCGTAGCGAACCGTTCTTTCGCTCAACGTGCGATGTACTCGCCCGGCTCAAATTGGGGTAGCCGAGTATTGCCTTCTTTTCGACCGTGACGAACGAACCGGGACTATAGCCTTCGCGTCCCTCTTCTGTCTTGCTGTAGGTCTTCACAACCTGACTGTAATCGGCCCGGTCATGCAGGCCAGCGTCAATGGCGAATACGTAGGGACTGAAGCCGTCCGTGCACATGTCGAAGCGTTCGTCTGCCGTGGCCCATCGAACCTTGGAAATGAAATCATCCGTGCTCTCTTGGTCTCGCTTGCCAAGGTGCCACGCGACTACCAGCTTGCTCTTGCGATCCAATCCGATGAACGTGTGGGCATCGCCGATCTCTTCTGCGTGCGCTTCATGCGGGAATTTGTGGCCTTCTTTCTTTTTGCAGAACGTCCAGATTTCGTCTGCCTGAAGCTGGCTAACCTTCACGTTGCGGACCTTCTCGGAAACAGCCGTTCGCAGTTCTCACCGGCCAGCACTAGGATGTTCAACACCGTCCGTTTCTCGACATCGCACAAGCGGGCCGTCCCTCGCACGCTGTTGCCTTCCACAAGGCAATGGAGGATACGGATCACAGTTTCCTTCGGGAGCCGTACATCAGTCCCGAATGGCTTCTCTTGCGGTTCAGAGAATCGCTTCCCGCACTGCTGGCACTTCCAACGCTGGACATCGTTCCGTCCACGTCCAGCCTTCACCGTCTCGATTTTGCACGAATGGCACGTCATTTTGGACCTTGCTTTCTTCGAGCGTTTGCGTCCAAAATGGCAGTGGGTCTAAGCAACCCTGCCTTTGGCGCAAGCCCGAGGTTAGGCCCCGCGAGTAGTTAGCGCTACGGACGGGGCTGACTGATCTGATACCCCCGGCAGGACTCGAACCTGCGACGGATCGGTTAGCAACCGATTCCTCTATCCTGGCTGAGGTACGGGGGCGTGAGAGACATGGGGCCAGCGTTTCCGGTTTCGTGACTGGGCGTCGCTGGCCTTTTGTTTTCATTAGCATATTGATGATAACATCAAATTTGATGTAAGGTCAATATTTTTCTTCAGGAAACATCATTTTTGTGGTACACTTGTGATTGAAGGGACGAAGTGGCGATGGCAGTTCCTCGGGTTCGAGTCGGTGGAGGAAGGCCAAACTGTCCAAGTGTGGTACAACGGTCTACCTGAAGAAGTCAAAGATGAGATTCGTGATCTTCTGACCTACTTGGGGAAGATGACTGATAGGCTATGGCGAAAACCAGAATTCGACGGTTTGGCGGGTGCGGGGGGAATATCCGAACTAAGGCCATACGGCAAGATCGAGAGTGAAACCTACCGAATATATGGATTCTTTCCGAGAGACCGCCCGCACACATATATCTTCCTTCACGGAACAAGAAAGGGTATGCGGAATGACAAGCCCGGCAAACAGATCGCAGCGCGTCGGCTCGAACAGCTTGAACAGGGAGCGGCAACTGTCCACCAATTTGAATTCTAAGCGCGGCGTGCTCCAGAGATTGAGAAGGGGCAGGAACGTACGCTCCAGATTTGTGGAGTCGCATATTAGCAAAACCCTCGCTTTTCAAATACGTTCTCTGAGGGACAAGGAAGGTTGGAGCCAACAGCGCTTGGCCGAAAAAATAGACTCAAATCAAAACGCCATTTACCGCGCAGAGAACCCGAACTACGGTAAGCAGACTCTTACAACTCTCAAGAAGATCGCCGCCGCTTTTGATGTGGCTCTCATTGTTAGGTTCGTGCCATTCAGCGAACTTGCGGATTGGGTTAGTGGCACTCCGCGAATAGACATTGGACTGTCTATGAATGCGTTAGCCGTGCCTTGTTTTGACATCGAATTCAGCGAGGAACCCAAGGTTGTTTCCCCCGCCCGAGATTTCCCTACTGGGCCATCCGTGCCTTTGCCTTCTTCTTCTGCACTTGGCGTTGCCAGGACCAATCTATTTCAGACCCAAACCATAGGTGCAGGTGTAGCACTGGACACCTCCCCATCCGATCCTCAACTACGGGTGACGACTGATTTGCCTTCGGCTCTGTTACGGGGTGCCGCCGGACTCGGGCCGCCCGTCGTGGAAGCGCCACACACTTAAAGCACAGGAACCTTAAAGACATGCCAGATCAGCCCGAACCAAAACAGCCAGTAGTTCCGCAACCGGACGTGGCGTTTGAAACTTCCGAGGAATTCTGGGAAGACTACGCCAATAATGTTCAATTCGAGACGAGCGTCTGGGACCTGAAATTTGTTTTTGGCAAGGTTCAGCAACCTAAGGACCGAGATGCCTTCATCGAACAATATGCAGCAATGAGGCTCCCGTGGCCACAAGTCAAACTGCTTCACTATTATCTCGCAGCCCAACTGGCGGCGCATGAAGCGATAAACGGCAGGATTACCGTACCTCCTGCGGTTTTGCCGGTAGACCCACATGTGTTCTTTAAGGACGCGGACACCAATCCGCTGCAGAGGCAAATAGTGGACGCCATTGGCCCTGTTTGGGAGCGGTTCATGAAGGAACTGGCCGACCCGCTAGGGTTGTTCCCCTGATCGGCGCGATAAAATCCATCTCCCCGCTAAGACCCCACTACCGAAAGCCCCGTGCCAGCTAATCCCCCATGCTAAAATGCAGTTGCACCCCTCTTCATGGACTTTCTCCAGGGTCTGAATCCGCAACAACAGGCGGCTGTCGCGCACGTCGAAGGGCCGCTGCTGCTGCTGGCGGGAGCGGGCAGCGGGAAGACGCGCGTGATCACGCATCGCATTGCGCATCTGATGGACGCGCATCGCGTGCCCGGACCCTGCATCGTCGCGGTAACCTTCACCAACAAAGCCGCGGATGAAATGCGCCAGCGGGTGCTTAGCCTGGGCGGCCTGAGTTCGCGCGAGAGCCCGCTGGTTTCGACGTTCCATTCTTTTTGCGTGCGCATCCTGCGGCGCGACGGCGACCGGCTGGCGGATCTCCGCCCCGGCTTCACCCGCAAGTTCACCATCTACGACGAGGACGATCAGGCGGCGCTGATCAAGTCGGTTTACAAGTCGGCGGGCCTGGATGAGAAATTCATGCAGTATCGCGCGGCTTGCTCCTGGATCAGCCACAAGAAGAGCCACAAGCAGTCGCCCGAAGATGCGTACCGCGCCGCCACGGACCCGAACACGTCGCGTCTGGCTTCCATCTATCAGAAATACGAAGAGCGCCTGCGTCAAGCCAACGCGCTGGACTTCGACGACCTGCTGCTCGAAACCGTGCGGCTGCTGGCTCACGACAGCGATCTGCGCTTCCAGTACAATCGCCGCTTCGAGTTCGTCATGATCGACGAATACCAGGACACCAACCGCAGCCAATACGAGCTGATGCTGTTGTTGAGCCAGGCGCACAAGAACGTGTGCGTGGTAGGCGATGAGGACCAGTCGATTTACGGCTGGCGCGGAGCGGATATACGCAACATTTTGGATTTCGAGCGCGATTTTCCGAATGCCAAAGTGATCCGGCTGGAGCAGAATTACCGGTCCACGAAGAACATTCTCGACGCCGCGAGCGCCGTGGTGTCGAACAACCAGGAGCGCAAGGGCAAGTGGCTGTGGACCGAAGCCGGGGCCGGCGAGCGCATCGCCGTGTACAAGGCCTTCGACGGCGAGCAGGAAGCGCTGTTCATCGCGGACACGATCGAGCGGCTGGCCCCGCGCAGCTCGGGCGAGCGCGTGGCGGTGCTGTATCGCACGAATTTCCAATCGCGGCAGATCGAAGAGGCGCTGCGGCGCTATGGACGCGAGTACATCGTAGTGGGCGGGTTCAGTTTTTACCAGCGCGCCGAAGTGAAGGACGCTATTGCGTATCTGAAAGCGCTGGCCAGCCCGGAGGACTCCATCAGCCTGCTGCGCATCATCAACACACCCGCGCGCGGGATCGGGAAGAGCACGGTCGAGCAGATTGAGCAATACGCGCTGGAGCATCAGCTCACGGTGTGGTCGGCGATCGGCAGGATGCTGGAAGAGAAAATCTTTCCGGCGCGTGCGGATGCGGCCCTGCGAGCTTTTGGAGGAATGATGCAGGAGCTTGCGGCGCTACTCGAATCGGCCCGTCCTATCGAGGTGCTGCAGCACATCCTCGATAGGACGGGCTATCTCGAAATGCTCAAATCCGGCAACGACCCGGATTCGGAATCGCGCCTGGGCAACCTGACGGAATTGGTGAACGCGGCGGCGGAGGCGTTCGATCGCGGCGAAGGCGTGGCCGAGTTTCTGGATCAGGCCGCGCTGGTATCCGACAGCGACAATCTGGACGAGCGCGCGCAGGTGTCGTTGCTCACGCTGCACAACGCCAAGGGCCTGGAGTTTCCAATTGTCTTCCTGGCGGGCATGGAAGAGGGATTGTTTCCGCACCAGCGCTGTCTCGATTCCAAACCGGCCATGGAAGAGGAGCGCCGGCTGTGCTACGTCGGCATGACGCGCGCGCAGAAGCGCCTGTTCCTGACGCATGCGCATTACCGCCGGCGGTGGGGAGGCGGAAGCCCGGAAGCGTCCTTACCGTCGCGGTTTTTGAAGGAAGTTCCGGCTGCGCTGACGGAGAACTTGAGTCCCAGAGAACGCTCCGCGGACGTGGACCTGTTTGCCGAACAACACGAAGTGCGCGAGACGGCTAAGCGCAATCTGTACACGGGCAAGACGTACAACTCGGTGGAAAACATCCAGCAGTTCTTCGCCGAGCGAGGGCAGCCGGCGCCGAAGGTGGCTGCGCCCTTCGAAGCACCCCGCAAAGTAGTTCCCACAGCCTACATCCCACAACCCACAACCCGGCGCAAGCCATTGCGCCTCGGCGCAACGGTGCGCCACCCCAAATACGGCCGCGGCAAGGTGCTGCGTCGCGAAGGTGAGGGCGACGATGCTAAGCTCACTGTAAGCTTCGATGGCTACGGTCTGAAGAAGCTGGTAGTAAAATACTCGGGAATCCAGGAAGAATGAACACTAAGAACATCACCGACAAAGCAGAACGCAAGAAGCTGAAGCGCGCCAGCCGCAAGAAGGCCGCTCCCAAACCGAAGCGGGCAGCGGGCGTATCGCGCGGCTCCCGGAAGAAGAGAGTCAAGAGGATGACGAAGGGTCAGGCGAAGCGGTAAAGGACGTTTCTCGTTGCTCGTTCATCGTTTCTCGTTGGCCGGCGTGAAACGAGAAACCAGAAACGAGAAACGAGAAACGAGCCGATGGGCCAACTTTTTCGGACCAAGAGCATCGACGCGCTGATTGCCGCTTCCGAAGAGCCGGATAAGCGGCTGAAAAAGACGCTCGGAGTCTGGAGCGTGATCGCTCTAGGAATCGGCGCAGTGATCGGCTCGGGTATTTTCACCGTCACCGGGACGGCCGCGGCCGGCGAGCATTTTCTCGGCAAGTCCATTCTCAAAGCGCCTGTGTTGGATCTGCTGTTGAATGGCGGCAATGCGGCCACGTTGAGCGGGCGCGCGGGAGCCGGGCCGGCCATCTCGCTTTCCCTGGTGCTGGTGGCCATCGCATGCGGATTCGCGGCCATCTGCTACGCCGAGCTGGCGTCGATGATTCCCATCGCCGGCAGCGCGTACACCTACTCCTACGCCACGCTGGGCGAGATCTTCGCCTGGATCATCGGCTGGGACCTGATTCTGGAATACGCCTTCTCCAACATGAGCGTCGCAGTCGGCTTCTCGGCCTATTTCAACGACATTCTGGATAACCTGTTCGGCTTCCACCTGCCCAAGGAATTGTCGCAGCCCATCTTTGTGGAGGGCCAGCGCACCGGCGCCTGGTTCAATCTCCCGGCGTTCATTGTGTTGCTGATCCTCAGCTACATATTGGTGCGCGGCGTGCGCGAGAGCGCCAAGACGAACAATGTCATGGTACTCATCAAGATCGTTGCGATCCTGCTGTTCGTCTTCGGAGCGGCGAAAGCGGTGAACACTTCCAATTGGCATCCCTTCATGCCGAATGGGTACTCGGGCGTGCTGACCGGCAGCGCCATCGTCTTCTTCACCTACATCGGGTTCGATTCCGTTTCCACTGCCGCGGAAGAGTGCCGGCGCCCGCAGCGCGACATGCCGGTGGGCATTTTTGCGACGCTGGCCATCTGCGCCTTGCTGTACGGCTCGGTGGCGCTGGTACTGACCGGCATCGCGCATTGGGACACGCTGAACAACGATGCGCCCGTGGCAAACGCGCTGAAGGCCATCGGCATGAACCGGCTGCGCCTGATCGTAACGGCGGGCGCGCTGCTGGGCATGCTGTCGTCGCTGCTGGTCTTCCAGTACGGGCAAGCGCGCATCTGGTTCGCCATGTCGCGCGATCGTTTGTTGCCCGGCATCTTCTCGCGCGTTCACCCCAAGTTCAAGACGCCGCACGTCAGCACCTGGGTGGCCGGCTTCGTGGTCGGAATCCCGGCCGGCGTCTTCGACATCAGTTGGTTTTCCGATCTGTCGAACATCGGAACGCTGTTCGCATTCATTCTGGTTTCCGCTGGCGTAATCGTGTTGCGCAAGAAGCAGCCGGAGCGGAGACGCGGCTTCCGCGTCCCGTGGGTTCCGGCGCTGCCGATGATCTCCATCGTCTGCTGCCTGATTCTGATGCTGAGCCTGCCGCTCGAAACCTGGCTGCGCTTCTTCGTGTGGCTGCTGATCGGGCTGGTCATCTACTTCGGGTACGGGAAGAAGCGCACCGAATTCGCGGGTTCGTAGCAGCCACGAAAATATGCCATCCTGATAAATGCCGTTAGGAGGCATGCGATGGCCAACATTCTCCCACAAATCACACACATCGTCGTAGTTATGTTTGAAAACAGATCTTTAGACAACATGTGTGGGTGGATTTATCCACATCAGGGCATAAATCCGAGCCGTTTCCTTCCAGCCGGCAGTCCCGCGGCTTACGACGGCCTGAATGGCACTCTTTGGAATCCGTCCAACCGATCTTTCTTCAACGGCGCTGCGCCCGTGAAGGTGTCCGTCGTTGAAGGCACAACCAGCTACACGATTCCCCATCCAGACCCCGAAGAGACCTTCGACAACGTCACCTACCAGATCTTCGGGCCCGAAAATCCGGGCCCAAACCCGGCGTGGCCGATGCAAGGTTTCTTGGTGAACTACGAAGACGCGACGAAACACAAGCCCGATCAGATCATGGAGACTTACAGCCCAGGGCAGGTGCCGGTGATCACCGCGCTCGCGCAGAACTACGCCGTGTCGGACGCCTGGTTCTGTTCCGTACCCAGCCAGACCTGGCCCAACCGCGCTTTTTTGACCGCGGGCACGTCCAACGGCAACGTCAACAACGGGAAAGTGCCGGATCCGTTGGACTGGGATGTGACGACCATCTTCAATGTTCTCGAGTCGATCGGCGCGAGTTGGAACGTTTACGCCGATACCTGGATCACACCTTCGCTCGTCCGGATCATGTTTCCGAAGCTGTGGGATCCGCTGCTCGATTTTCATTTTCACGGGTTCGACGATTTCGAGGACGATTGTGCCAGCGATAATCTACCGCAATACTCGTTTATCGAGCCGAGCTTCTTGATCGATCCGAACGATGAGCATCCGCCGCACGACGTCGCGGCCGGGGAGAACTTCCTGTTTGCGATTTGGCAGGCGGTGAGCCAGTCGCCCGCGTGGAACAGCACGCTCTTGATCGTTCTTTACGATGAGCACGGCGGCTGCTACGATCATGTATTGCCGCCTGGGAACGCCGTGACGCCGGATGCCGCGAGCAATCCCGGAGAGGAGAATTTCTTTTTCAACCGCTTCGGCGTGCGCGTGCCGGCGGTGCTGGTTTCGCCTTACATAAAAGCGGGCACTGTGTTCCGCTCGAACACCGCCACGGTCTACGATCACACATCCGTGCTGGCGACGTTGCGCGACTGGATCGGGATTCCGGCCAACCAGATGTTGCCCAGCGAGCGCATTGCAGCCGCGCCCAATCTGGCGCAAGTCCTGACGTTGGCCGCGCCGCGGACCGATCTGCCGGTCATTGTTCCCCCGAAGACAGCGCTGGTGAAAACACCACTCACGCTTCCGCTCAACGATTTGCAGAAGAGCATCGTCACGGGTACGGCGCGCATGCTCGGCATGGACGCCGCCACAGTGTTGGGCCAGATCGAGACGCGGCAGCACGCACTGGACTTCTTCCAGCGCATTCAGAAAAAAGCGGCCGACGTCTAGGCAGGATGCTCGCCTCAGCGCGGGCTTCCTCTCGTCCGTGTGCTCTTTACTCCGCGGCCAAGTCCGCCTGGGCTTGAGCGAGCCTCTGCAACGCGTAGAACGTGCGGGCCTGTGCCTTTAGCAGTTTGCGGTATTCTTCCTGAAACTGAATGTATTCGTTAGCCGATAGTTCGAGAAGCTTCTCTATCCGGTCAAGCCGGCTCTTTTTGTCGCCGTTAGTCTCGTCTGCCATTGCCCGCTATTCTAGCGCGTTCCTCATTTCGCCCTGGCACACTTGGCGAGCAGCGCGTCTGCTTCATCGAGCGCTGGTTTGTAACAGTGTGGAGGGCCATCGCACCAGGCGCGTTCGCGGGCGATTTCGGCTTCGCGGCGGGCGGTAGTGCGATCATTGTCGTCGAGTGCCAGTTGTGCGAGAAAGTTGTGGATTTCGGCTTGCACCAGGCGGTACTCGCAGCGGTCCGCGACAGTGAGCGCTTCTTCGGCCTGCCGGCGGGCTTGCGTGAGGTGTCCGGCGGCGCGGTGCCAGCGCGCCCAGGCGAGCAGGATGTCCGGTTCGAACTCCACGAGGTTGATGCGGCGGCAGCGGCTGAGGGCTTCGCTGAGGTGCGTTTCCGCTTCGGTTGGCGATTCCTGGATCAGCACCCAGCCAAGCAGCCACTCGGCTTCAATGATGTCTCTTTCGACTGGTAGCACATCGGCCAATTCTCGTGACCGGCGGGCCGACTCGATCGCTTCCGTGGTGTTCTGCATCAGCAACGCCCGCAGGGCGCGGTAAGTCCAGCTGCCGCCTTCCCATTGCTTCCAGTTCTGTTGTTGAAACCACGCGAGAGCGGTATCCAGTTCTGAGGAACTTTCCGTGGAGCGGCCTTGATAGGCTTCCAACCGCCCCAACTCTTGGTGGCAAGCCGCTTCACTACGTTCATCGTGGATTTCGCGGCTCAATTCAATCGCCTTTCGCAGACATTGATCGGCTTCACGAAGCTGGCCAAGATGGATCTGATCATCGGCAAGGTTTTGTAGGCTGATCGCAAGATTCACCTTGTCATCCTTCTTTTCGTCAATCGGAATCGCCAGAAGGTACAGCGGTACCCCAAGGCTCGATTGACCGGAGCGCGAATAAGAGCTCGCCAGACCGTTTAGTGCCCACGCCCGATCGCGTTCGCTCTTTAGCCTGGGCGGTTGATCCTCTCCGTCGGGGAACAGCTCGCGCAGCAGCTCTATACAGACTTGGTAGTCACCGGACTGGTAGTACAGCGGATCAATGAGTCGGTCACGATACAGCGTGAATGCTTCATCGTACTGCCCGGCCCGGACCGTGTGGTGGTACAACTCGATCACGGGAGCAAGGTCATTCACGCTCGCGAACTTATCTTTATCCGGTGTCGGTACTTTAGCGAAGTAATCTCGAAGGCGTGTGTGTACCCCGGTCTTGTCCGTCAGGCGGTCGTAGGCGTGCTGGCGGACTATTGGATGCAAATCGTAACGCGCTTGACCCCGATCAAAGAGCAGCAGCCCGCGATCGATCAATTCATCCAGCGCCGCGTCCAATTCTGCTTCGCTTGGGAACTGGTTCACAGACAGGAGGGCGTCGTGGCTCATGGGGCTGCGGAAAGCAGCCAGGCGGCTAAGCAGTTCGCGCTTGGGTTCGTCCATGGCATCGTAGGCGACCTGAAGAATGTGGTGCTTTTCCTTGCCCTTCAACTCCGCCGAGACCGGATGGCGGGCTGCAACGCTGATGTCGCCGGGAGTGCGGTGGTCCCTGACGACCACGCCGGCCAGAAGGCGCAAGGCCAGCGGATGGTATCCATAAGGGGTGCACGCGGTCTGAATCTCCGTTCGCGTGCCTTTCACGCCTTGGGCGTGAAAGAAGCGCACGGCGTCGTCCGGATCGAACGCGGTCAAGTCTTCGTGCCGGCATCCAGCTAGGTCGTCGAGTTCCTCGGGATGCAAGCGGCTGGTGAGCAGCACACGGCTAGGCATTGGCGTCGCTGCGATCCACCGTAAGAAATCGCCCGCACGCGGGTCGATGCAACTCCGTGCGTCTTCGCCCGCATCTTTCTCGAAGTCGTCTCCCTGGTAGGCCGCGTTCAGTCCGGCGTAAGCACGCAATTCTCGTTCGAAACCGTCTAGCACAAACAGGAGGCGTCGCTGGGCCAAGAGGTTCGTCAGCACCCTCACCTGGTCGAAGAGCGATGGGTATGCCATCGGATCGGCACGGCCGCCGCTGGCGTAATGCAGCGCCTCTCGAACGAACGTCGCAAAGCTGGCTTCCCGTTCATAGAAAGACCACCAGAGCACGCCCTCCGGGCGGTCTGCGTCTGGCACCCGGCAGTCCCAGCCTTCACTATCGGTTACTCCCGGCAGCGGCAGCCCCAACACATCCCTTTGCAGCCATGCCCAGGTCAGCGCGGATTTTCCCATCCCGCCGATAGCGGCGAGCGAAAGCACGTTGCGGCCGCCCGTCAGCCACTCCGTGAGCATCCGGCGCTCCGTCAACCGGCCGGTAAAGTTTTCTTGGAGCGGGTAGGGATGCGCGAAGTACGGTTGCGGCGGGACCGGCAAGAAGACGCCAGATTTCCTGGGCACGTGCCGCCAGTTGCTTATGGCCTGCACGATCCGAGCAGCGAGGTCTTCCGGTGAATTGAATGCGTCGCGGATCACCCCTTTTGCCGCGCGTTCCCGGAATTTGCGCTGCTTCTCGCGCTTGTCGTCGCTTTCGATCAAGTTTGCAGGGAAAAGAAAGTCTTCGGGCGCCAGGAACAGGAAAATGGGTCTGTTCAACTCCACAGCCTTCTCATATTCCAATTCCGTGTAGGATTTCTCGCTGTGCTCCGGACAAGTGCCATGGAGGATGCCCAAAATGATGACAAATAGCTCACATTCCGCGACCCTCTTATCGTCGTAATCTTCAATCTTGATGGCGGGCCCGTGAAAATCCTCCATGCGGACGCAATGGAGATCCAGGCCCTGGATCGCATTGAACGCCGCGTCGCGATGCGCCTTCAAATCGCGGCCAGTCGAGCTCAGAAATACCTTCATCAGCCGTTTAAAACATCCTAACCTTTTTGCGCTACCATAGTCTAACTAGGGGAGCGCTCGGCGCTGGGGGCTGGGCCCGGGGGCTCGGGACTGGACATGGAACTTTGGAGAAAGCTTGTCTTTCTAGTTCGCCGCCGACGATTCGATCGCGAACTCGACGAAGAGATGCGCTTTCATTTGGAGATGAAAGCTGGCGCGATGGGCGACCGCTACGCCGCACACCGGCAATTCGGCAACCCGACTCTGCTCAAGGAGGTCAGCCGCGAAATGTGGGGATGGAATTCGTTTGAGACTTTGCTGCAGGACATGCGCTACGCGCTGCGCACCATGCGGCGCAACGCGGGTTTCACGGCCATCGTGATTGCCACCCTCGCGCTGGGCATCGGCGCAAATACGGCCATCTTCAGCGTGGTCGACGGCGTGCTGCTGCGCCCCTTGCCGTTCCCTGAGCAGGAGCGATTGGTCGGCGTGTTTTCCCACTTTGCGCCGGCCAATAATCCACGCGGCAATTTCTCAGTTGCGGATTTCCTGGACCTCCGCTCGCAAGTGAAATCGCTCGATCAGCTCGCCGCGTTTACACGCCGCCGCTGGACCATCACCGGCCTGGAACGGCCCGAGCTGGTCGCCGGATCTGCCGTCACCAGTTCCTTTTTTTCCGTCCTTGGCGCGACTCCGATGCTCGGCCGGACGTTCCTCGCCGGAGAGGACAATCCGAACGGGCCGCGTCTCATAGTGCTTAGCGAATCCCTGTGGCGGCGCCTGTTCAACAGCGATCCCGGAGTCACCGGCCGCGCGATCGTTCTCAACGGCAACGCCTTTACCGTCGTGGGCGTGATGCCCTCCAGCTTTCAGTTTCCGCAAGCCGGCACGGATCTCTGGCAACTACTGACGTTGGCTCCGCCGGCGTATCGCTTTCCGTTCTTCCTTCGCGGTGTCGCGCGGCTGAAACCTGGCGTCAGCTTGGGGCAGGCGCAGGCTGAACTCAACGCACTCGCGCCCGGCATCGAGCGATCCGATCCCAAGACCTACCAGCATCTGAGTTTTCCCGTGCTTCCGCTGCGGGAGGGGCTGGTGGGCAATGTGCGGCTGCCGCTGCTGGTGATGCTTGGGGCGGTGGGACTGGTGCTGCTGATCGCGTCGGTGAACGTAGCGAATCTGCTGCTCGCCCGCGCTGCGTCGCGAGAGCGCGAAATGGCGATTCGCATGAGCATCGGCGCAGGCCGATTCCGGCTGATGCGGCAATTGCTTACCGAGAGCATCGTGATGGCGCTCGCGGGTGGCGTGGCGGGAGCGCTCCTGGCGCTTTGGGGAGTGCATTGGTTGCGCACGCTGGCCGTTGCGAATATTCCCAGGCTCGAACAGGCGCGCGTCGACGGGCGCGTACTGCTCTTCACGCTGTTCATTTGCGTGCTGAGCGGCGTCCTATTCGGCTTGGCGCCGGCGCTCGAGAGCCTGCGGTCGCGTTTGAACGAATCGCTGAAGCAGCACGACCGTAGCGGCACAGCGTCTCGTTCCGGTCAACGCACGCGCAGCGTTCTGGTGGCCGCCGAAGTCGCGTTTTCCTTCTTGCTGCTGATTGGCGCGGGACTGTTGCTGCGCAGCTTCGTCAAGTTGCAGACGGTCAACCCCGGCTTCCAGTCCGAGGACCTGCTGGTGGCGCAAGTTTGGCCGTCGTTCGCGAAATACTCCGACGCCGCCAAGAGCAACGCGTTGTATCAGGCCGTGCTCGAACGCATGCGCGCGTTGCCCGGAGTGAAATCGGTTGCTCTGACGCAGGGTTTGCCGCCGAACGGCCAGGCCTGCTGCGAAGGCTTCCGGATTCAAGGGCACCCCTTGGCGGCAGGCCAAGTGAATCCCGCGGTCAGTACTCCAACCGTGAGTCCGGACTACTTCCGCACGCTCGGAATTCCACTGCTGCGCGGAAGATATTTCACGGAACACGACAACGCGTCGTCGCCACCCGTGGTGATCATTACCGACACCATGGCGCGCCACTATTTTCCGGACGAAGACCCTGTTGGAAAGCACCTGATGATGGGATGGTCCCTGCCGAACCAGCCTTGGCGCGAGATCGTTGGGATTGTCGGCGACGTTCCGTATCTGGGGCTGGGCGCAGAGCCGGAGGCTGCTTATTACGCGCCGCTGGCGCAGTTGCCCGGTGGTCCGTTCTCCATCGTGATCCGTTTGTCGAATCCAGCGCGCCTCGCCGACGCCTTGCGCGCCAGCGTGTGGTCAATCGACAAAGAGATGCCGCTCTCGAACGTCACTACCATGGAGCAACTCATGTCGGCATCGGTCGCCCAGCCGCGCTTCCAGACGGTGCTGATCGGAATTTTCGGAGGCGTCGCGCTACTTCTGGCGGCCATCGGCATCTACGGCGTGGTGGCGTATTCCGTAACGCACAGAGTCCATGAGTTCGGCATTCGAATGGCCCTGGGCGCGCAGCGCGGGGACGTGTTGGGTCAAGTGATGCGCGGAAGCGCTGTGTTGGTGATGACTGGATTGGCTGCAGGGGCTGCAGGATCGCTGGCCCTGACGCATCTGATCCGCACGCTCCTCTATCGCGTAAGCCCAACCGATCCTGTCACTTTCGTGGGTGTGGCGGCGATTCTGACCGGGGTCGCTCTCATGGCGAGTTTGATCCCCGCTCATCGCGCGACGCGGATCGATCCTGTGGTGGCTCTCCGCGAGGAATAACGTTACGTAACCTGGTACTGCACGTAGGCCTGTACCATTACCAACTGTGTAGTTCTCCTATTTAAGTTGTCCACGGATGCCTCCACGATGGAGCGAATGCGGTTCATCCAGGACTCGGACTCCTCTGCTTCCAATCGTTTAAGCGTCATACGGGCTACGCGATCATGGCTCCAATTCGGCGTCTTCGGGTTCGCCGTTCTGTGCATCGTGATCGGGGCCGTTGAGGCGCTTTTCGGCCGTTAAGCAACAGGTTGTATCCTTCCAGACACTAAGCTCCCCTACGACTAACGTCAACGAGAGTAAGGGATTAATCTTATTGCAACTTAGTACGAGAAGAGCGACAATACTATTGGAACTAGCTCACTCCTCCGAGGGCTATCCAATGCCCGCTTCAACCCATCGGGATGAGGCGGGCATTCCTATTTCAGGGGCCGTCTACAACCGGCAGTGAGCCAATCCGCGCTTTTCCAGATACTGCTGATGATACTCTTCCGCGCGCCAGAATTCCGGGGCAGGCGCGATCTCAGTCACAATGGGCCGCTTGAAACGTCCTGAACGTGCCAGCGCATCTTTGGAAGATTTCGCGGCTGCCTCCTGCGCGGGCGAATGAAAGAAGATGGCGGAACGGTACTGCGTTCCCACATCCGGACCCTGGCGGTTCAGCGTAGTCGGATCGTGGTTCTCCCAGAATACGCGCAGCAGTTCGTCGTAGGAGACCTGCGACGGATCGAATTCCACTTGCACTACTTCAGCGTGCCCTGTCCGGTCGGTGCAGACGTCATGATACGTAGGATTCTTGAGCGATCCACCCATGTAGCCGACGGCCGTTGAAGTCACGCCTTTCGCCTGGCGGAAAGCGGCCTCGACGCCCCAGAAGCATCCTGCTCCGAACGTTGCTTTTTCCATACCTTCAGTTTAGCGTTCGAATCCGGCCGCAACCTGCCGGTTCCGGGAAAAATGTGGGGACACGACTGCATCCAGCCGAAGCCGCGGCGCAACGAGAAGCGAGCAACGAGAAACGGATAGGGCGATGTCACGGTTTCCCGTTTCCAGGCGTCGAACCTTGGGAGGAACTACGACCATGTGTGACTATTCGCTGCACGCGTATCCGAACCGGCTGGCTGTCGACGGAGAAGATCTCGTCATCCACAGATTCGGTGGCACATCGCTCGGTTTGGCATCTCCCGCAGACGTGCACCAGGCCTTCCCTGAGACCACATGCGGCGCCACTCGCGGGTTGTGGGCATCCATCAAGGCGTGGCTCCAAGAACAGCGTCAACTGGAGAAACCGATTCCGGCAGTTTGCGTGCCGCCGGGCGCCAGGCTGATTCTCAAGGACATCCCAAGGAGCTTGCAACAGGAATTTGGCGTCGCAGAGATCGAGGAAGTCAAGTTCGTCGAGACCAGCGCCGAGGTGAACACCTATCGCGACGCGGTGCGTTTCAGCAATTGCCGGCAGATTCTCTTGCAGTGCCTCCGCGAAGGACAGCGAGTGACAGTGCTCGAACTGGATCCCGCGGAAGTGAAAACCGCATTCGCCTGGTCGAGCCGCGAGTACTGACACCTAACACCTAGCACCGGCCTCCTAACTTCCCGCGGCAGGCCGGAAGTGCAAGTCCACGGCATAGCCCGCGACATCGACGTGTACGAGGTAGAGCACGTCGATCCGAATTGCATTGCTGGACTGGATCACCTGGACGTCGCTCGAATGCACAGGAAGTCCCAACGCAGCCGCTCTGTTCACCACTTTGGCGCGCGTGATATCGGGCGCGAGAGTTGCGGTCGCCGGATCGTCGATCAACTCGTTGACGTAGCGCTGCAGTTTCCAGTTTTGGATATAGGGCGGAGCGAGCATCACTCCGATGACCGCTAGGATGACCAGCACGGCCACTCCCGCGACGACCCGCGGGATCCGCGCGCGCGATATCACTTCTTGCTTTCCTCGAGCGATTCCAGCTCCCTGAGGATATCGTCGCCGTGAGGCGCCCAGTCCGAACTCGTTCCGGTTATTTGCACGTCCGGCACACTCAGCGTTCCGTGACCATAGATACAGATGTATTCCGTGCGCGGCTGTCCGAACAGCAGCATGTTCGGCCACGAACCTGCCGCCATCGGCATTCGCAGACGGCGCAGGCAGGTCCGGCAGCGGTAACGCTGGTCCCAGATCACCAGGTAGACCAAGCCCACGCAAAACGCGAAGAAAAGCATCATCACGGCGGTGTAGCCCAGGTCGTGCGTGAACGGCGAGAGTTCCGTGTTGAGGAACACGGCCGGGCGGCTGAAGCACAGGCGGATCGCGAGCCAGGCGGCCCAGGCGATCAGCCCGGCGGCTGCCAGCTTCGCCAGCAAGAATCCCCAATACTTCATAACTATTGGACTCCTCTTTTCGCCTTCCGGTTCCCGGCTCGCCTCAGCTCTTGAGAAGATTGCGCAGCATGAACCAGACGTTCGCCGGCCGCTCTGCCAAGCGCCTCATAAAATATGGATACCACGCATCGCCATAGGGCACATAGAGGCGCAAGCGGTAACCGTCCTGGATCAGGCGGCGCTGCAAGTCGCGGCGAATGCCGTACAGCATCTGAAATTCAAAACGATCCGAAGCGATGTTTCGTTCCCTGACGTACGCGATTGCGCGCCGAATGATGTTCTCGTCGTGGCTGGCGATGGCAGGGCGTGTGCCTACATCCAGGAGCCGGGTCATCAGACGCACGTAGTTTTGGTCCACGTCGCGTTTCTCCGGAAACGCGATGTCGGACGGTTCATGATACGCACCCTTGCACAGGCGCACCGGGATCGATTGGCGGCACATGTCCTCTATATCGCTCTGGCTTCGATACAAATATGCTTGAATCACCGCGCGGACGCTGCCGTACTGGGCGTGCAGATGCGAGACCAAGTTCAAAGTGCGCTCCACATACGCGCTCGATTCCATGTCTACCTCTACGCCGCTGCCCAGGGCTTTCGCGCGCTCCACCAGTTTTTCCACGTTCGTGCGGCATTCGTGCTCGGAGAAGTCCAGGCCGAGCTGCGTCAGCTTGATCGACACGGTCGCGTTGAGGCCCATTTTCGAGATCTGTTCGAGCGCTCCCAGATATGCTTCGCGCGCTGTCTCGGCTTCAGAGAGTGACGTGACGCTCTCGCCCAAATGGTCGAGGGTGGCCAGGAATCCTTCGCGGTTCAGGCGCTGGCAGACGGCCAGCTCCTGCTCGAGCGTCGAGCCCGCGATAAAGCGCGAGGTGAATCGTTCCGCGTGCGAGGAATTTTCCGTCCAGTGACGAAGGCGGGACCGGTTGGAAAGGAACAGCAGCAAGCTGCGGAGCACTGAAAACCAGAATACAAGGAATTCGAGGAATCCAAGAATTCGAGGAATGCTGCCCGACCGCTAACACTGGGTCGTATAACATGGTTGTCTATGCGCGTTGCTGTGATTGGCCTGGGCTTCATGGGAAGCACTCACGTTCAAGCTCTGCTATCCATTCCCGGCGCCGAGCTGGCCGCGGTTTGCACTCGCGACGAGAAGAAGCTCTCCGGTGATCTGACGGCCATCAAGGGAAACCTGGGCGGCCGCGGCCAGAACCTGGACTTCACCAACGTGGCGAAATATCGCGAGATCCGGCAAGTGCTCGAAGACCCGAGCATCGAGGCGGTCGACATCTGTCTGCCCACGAACATGCATGCGCCGGTCGCAATTCAGGCGCTGGGCGCCGGCAAACACGTGCTGGTGGAAAAGCCTATAGCGCTCGACGCCGCGTCGGCGGGGCAAATGATTACCGAAGCCAAAAGGCGAGGCCGTGTGCTGATGGTGGCCCACGTCTTGCGCTTTTTTCCCATGTACGAAGTTCTGCGCGACACTCTGGCTTCGGGCCGCATCGGCGCGGTGCGTGGAGCAATGTTCCGGCGTCGCTGCGCGGCTCCGGTTTGGGGCCGATGGCTGGCCGATCCGCAGCAAAGCGGCGGCGGCGTCTTCGACCTGCTGATCCACGACATCGACTTGTGCCTGCACCTGTTCGGCAGGCCGGAATCGGTTTCAGCCACTGGATACGAGGCTCTCGCCTCGGGGGTCGATATCATCACCGCCCAGCTCTACTACGCCGACCACGACACTGTAACCGTGACCGGCGGCTGGCACCATCCCAAATCGTATCCTTTTTCGATGGAGTACACGGTGGTCGCCGATGGCGGCACGGTTGAGTACAGCTCGCGCGGCAAAGGGCCGGCGTTGTACCGGCAGGACGGCGAGAAAGAGCCCCTTCCAATGGCGGAAAAAGATGGCTACCGCGCCGAGATCGAATATTTTCTGGAATGCTGCCGCGACCGGAAAAGCCCGCAGTTGTGCCCGCCCGAGGAGTCGGCCGATGCCGTCGCGATCGCCCGCTGCATGCTCGAAGCACGAAACAGAAACGGAGAGAAAATCCGATGCAATCTTTGAAGGACCGCGAAGTAGGAGTGATGTTCTGGGCCGTGCGCGACAACCTGGAGGAGATTCGATCGCTCGGCGTTCGCTGCGGGCAGCTCGGCGTACCGGGCGATCTGGCGCTGGACGCCGGCGTAGGGGCGCAATGGAAATCGGCGCTGGAGAGCGCGCAGTTCACGCTCGTTACGGTCTTTGCGGCCTACAACGGGGAAAACTACGCCGACATTCCCACCGTGCAACGAACTGTCGGCTTCATTCCGCGCGCGACTCGCGAGGAACGGGAAAAGCGGACCTACGAAATAAGCGATTTCGCCACCGCTATCGGCGTCCGGAGCATCGCTTGTCACATCGGATTCGTTCCCGAGGACACCACGCATCCCGATTACATCGGCGTCCGGGAGATGGTGCGCCGTGTCGCGGACCATGCGGCGAAACACGGGCAGACTTTTGCGCTGGAGACCGGGCAGGAACCGGCTCACGTGCTGCAGAAGTTTTTGAAGGACACCGGGAGGAACAACGTCGGCATCAACTTCGATCCCGCCAACATGATCTTGTACGGGACCGGCGATCCGATCGAGGCGCTGAATGTGCTCGGCCCCCAGGTGCTCTCGGTGCACGCGAAGGACGGAGACTGGCCGCCGTCCGGCCAGCCCGGCGCTCTCGGCACGGAACGCCCGCTAGGGCAGGGCTCGGTCGGCATCCCTCGCTTCGTCGATAAGCTCAAACAGGTCGGCTTCCGGGGGCCTCTGAACATCGAGCGCGAGTGCGAAAACCAGCAGGAACGCATCGCCGACATCCGCGAGGCGGTAGCGTACCTGACCCGGATCTGATTCACGCTCCCTTCCGGTCGCGGCTCCGTTACGAAACACGTCGTTAGTTGACAATGTCAACTAATTGCTCCACAATGAGTGAGCCATGCATCCGCACACCGAATCCTTCCGCAGTTTCAACCGCTTCTACACCCGGCAAATCGGCCTGCTCCGCAAAGGTTATCTGGATAGTCCATTCTCTCTGACCGAAGTTCGCATTCTCTACGAGCTGGCCCATCGCGATGCACCCACGGCCACCGAACTCTCGAAGGAATTGGGAATCGACGCCGGTTATCTCAGTCGCACGCTGTTGCGCTTCCGGAAGCGCGGCCTGATCCAAAGGAAACCATCCAGCGACGACAGGCGTCAGGCGCACTTGTCCCTCACCAAGAGAGGCCGCCAAGCCTTTGCCCCGCTCGAAACAGAATCGCAAGCGCAGATCGCCGCCATGCTCGGCAAGCTGAGCGCACCGGAACAAAACCGTTTGGTCGGAGCAATGCACACCATAGAGAAACTGCTCGGCGCGAAGTCCGGCAGGACGGCGCCCTATCTGCTGCGCCCCCATCGGCCGGGCGACATGGGCTGGGTGATTCACCTTCACGGCGCCCTGTACGCTCAGGAGTACGGATGGGATGAGCGTTTCGAAGCGCTGGTCGCCGAAATCGCCGCGAAGTTCATTCAGAATTTCGATCCGAAGCGCGAGCGCTGCTGGATCGCGGAGAAAGACGGCGCGATTGTTGGATCCATTTTTCTGGTACGCAAGTCGGACCGGGTTGCGAAGCTCCGGCTGCTGTTGGTGGAGCCTTCCGCGCGCGGTCTCGGCATCGGCGACCGCCTGGTGAACGAGTGCATCGGCTTTGCGCGCGAGGCCGGCTACCACAAGATCACGCTGTGGACGCAATCGGTCCTGCACGCCGCGCGACACATCTATCAAAAAGCGGGCTTCCGCCTGGTGCATGAAGAGCCGCACCACAGCTTTGGGTATGATCTGGTCGCGCAGACATGGGAGCGTTCTTTGGTTCCTTAGTTCTTTAGTTCGTCCCCTCGCTTACGCTTGGGGTTGCCATGCCGGAACCGGCGGGACCGGCGGAACCGAGGAATTGGGCCATTGCACGCTTGAGGGCGTCGATTCCCTCGCCCGTCACACTCGAAATCTCGTAAAACGGGAGCCCTTTCTCGAGCGCTAGTACCCGCAGGCTCCCCACCCGCTCCGGATTCTGCGCGACGTCGATCTTAGACGCCACGACGAACATTGGCTTTTTCGCCAGATCTTCGCGGAAGCCGGCCAGTTCGTCCATGACAACGCGGAAATCCTCGGCCGGCTCGCGGCCGGTGTCCTCGGAAACGTCGACAAGATGAACCAGCAGCCGCGTACGCTCGATGTGGCGCAGAAACTGCACGCCCAACCCGTGGCCGAGATGCGCGCCTTCGATGAGGCCTGGAATGTCGGCCACGACGAACGTGCTATCGTCCACGCTGACCACGCCCAGGTTCGGTTCGAGCGTAGTGAAGGGATAATCGGCGATTTTCGGACGCGCCGCGGAAATTCGCGAGATGAGTGTTGACTTTCCGGCATTCGGAAAACCCACCAGCCCGACGTCGGCCAGCAGCTTCAGCTCCAGACGCAGGTGCTTCGCTTCGCCGGGATGGCCGGGCTCGTGTTCGGTGGGCGCCTGGTGCGTGGAAGTTGCAAAGTGCTGGTTGCCGCGGCCGCCACGGCCGCCACGGGCCACTAGGAACCGGTCGCCCGCTTGCGTGAAATCGTGCAGCATTTCGCCGTTGTCGGCGTCGTAAACGACCGTGCCCACGGGAACCGGCAGTTCGATGGAATCACCCTCGCGCCCGCTGCGATTGCTGCCTTCGCCATGCCGGCCGCGTTCCGCTTGATGCTCGGGATTGAATCGGAAATGGAGCAGCGTGTTGTAGTGATTGCTCGCGATCAGCGTGACGTCGCCGCCTCGCCCGCCGTCGCCGCCGCTAGGTCCGCCGCGAGGCACATATTTCTCGCGCCGGAACGCAAGACAACCGTTGCCGCCGTCCCCGGCTTTGACGCGGATTCGGACTTCGTCGATGAACATGGGGGCTGGTGGCTAGTGATTAGTGGTTGGTGGCTGGTGTTGCGGCCCCAACGAGAAACGAGAAACTTAATCCCCGGTTTCGATGCTGATGAACTTGCCGGCGCGGCCCCGATCGCGAAACACCACGATGCCGGAGACTTTTGCGAACAAGGTGTCGTCCTTGCCGAGGCCGACATTCTCGCCGGGCTTGAAGCGCGTCCCGCGCTGCCGTACCAGGATGGAGCCACCCGTCACCAGTTCGCCGCCGAAGGCTTTCACGCCCAGGCGTTGCGCGTTGGAATCGCGCCCGTTCTTGGAACTTCCCAGACCTTTTTTATGCGCCATATCGCACCTATACCAGAATCTCGTTCACCGTCACCTGCGTGAAGTTCTGCCGGTGGCCGATGGTTCGCTTGTATTGTTTCTTGCGCTTGAACTTGAAGACGATCACTTTGTCGCCGCGCCCGTGACCGGAAATCGTGCCCTTCACGCGGGCTTCACCCAAAGCGGCGCCGGTGACCAGTTCATTCGAGTCGTTCATCACGGCCAGCACGCGGCCGAGCGCGACCTCCGCGCCAACGTCGCCCGCGAGCGTTTCCACTTGGATCACGTCGCCAGGAGCAACGCGGTATTGCTTTCCGCCGGTTTCAATCACTGCATACATAACTGTCCTCGGTTGAGCTTGAAATGTGGGCTAATCAGACAGACACTGCAAGGGTGCCGTACGAGCTAGAGCCGCAAAGCTTTATGATACAGCAACGGGCGTGCCCGCCGCAAACTGCCTATTTTTTGATAGCTGCGGTCCAGTTGACCACCACGGTCATGGGCGGCGGACCCTCGGTTTCATTGACAGCGGTCGCGATGAGGAAACGCTGTCCGTCGGCCGTGACGTCGTAGGCCGGAGCGACGCCAGGCGCGCCGGCGACATGGCTCTGGAACAGCTCGCGTGGGCGGCCTGTATCGAACGTGGCTGCGGTGGCTTTCACCTCCACGGCCATCATCTTTCCGTCCGGGCTGAGATAGAAAAGCTCTCGGCCGTCGCGGCGCCAGCGCGGGCGGTTGCCGCCGTTGGTTGAGACCTTAAACTTCGCCCTGGAATTCGGAAATCCCTGCACGTATACCTCGGGCCGCGCGGACTCATCCGACTGGTACGCGATCCAGCGGCCGTCCGGCGAGAACTGCCCCAGCATCTCGTTAAACTCGGTCTGGAGTAGGGGAATGGGTTGGCGGCTGCCCTCGAGCGGAAGCAGCCAGATATCCCAGCCGGTCTTGGAGCGCTGAGCGTGGTAAAGAATAAAGCGGCCGTCGGAAGACCAGTCGGTGGGAAGTTTTGCCTCGTCCGATTTGAACAGTAACTCCTCACTGGTTGCGCCGGTGGAAGCCTTCTGGTAAAGGTTGGGGGCGCCATCTCGATTGGAGGTGAAGGCAATCCGGTCGCCGTTGGGCGACCAAACGGGAAGCGCATTGTTCCCCGGATGAAAGGTGAAGCGGGTACTGGTGTCGCGAGCCAATTCAAATAACCAGACGTCTTGTTGCCCCTGTCCGTCGAACCGGCCCACGGCTACGCGTTTCTGGTCCGGTGAGAGTCTCGGGGCAATCTGAGTTTCCGGCTGACCGAGTTTCCTGAGTTGGTTGCCGGAGCGATCGAACCACGCGAGTTGTGATTGCACGCCGCTCGCGGTGTGATAGGCGAGCGTCCCCTCGGAAGAAACCGAGAACGCCATCCAGCCAAAGTAACCGGCGGGCTGCCCCACCTGCTGGACCAGTGGAAAGGGTTCCCCTTTGAGCTGGAGCCGGGAGGAGTCAAAGGGTTGCGCCATCACCACGCCTTCCCGTTCGAAGAGCAGGTAGCCGGAGGAATACGTGGCCATCGAGCGGGCGGTGAACAGGCGCCTGCGCTCCTTGGAGTTGGGCTTATCGTCGAGCGAGGCGATGATCACGGCGCTTTTCTCGTACTCTCTCGCCTGAAGCCAGTAGAGGAAGTGGCGGCCGTCAGGCAGGAACTTCGGCCAGCGGTGGGCCGAATCGGTTGTAGCGTCCAAAGTGGTTACCGGGACCGGCACGCCTCCCGCACCGGACACGCGCCGGATGGGCGCAGCAACGACTCCTCCAAAAAGAATCGTGCCATCGCGGTTCCAGGTTCCGCCGGTAGTTGGGCCCTCCGTATTGCACAGCGTCTGCGGAGGTCCGCCGGCCACGTCCACCTTCTTGAGAGTGCCTTGCGAGAAGTATGCCAGGAAGCGGCTATCGGGCGACCAAAAGGGGAAAGTAGCGCCTTCGGTTCCGGCTAGCGATTGCTGTTCCAGCGAATCCAGGAGCCGAACCCAGATCAGGGTCTTGCCGCCAACGGTCGCAACGAAGGCTAAGCGACGGCCGTCCGGCGAAATGGTTGGAAACTCGGCATAAGTAGCCCCGCTGGGCGGAAAGACCTGAAAGCGAATGCTGGGCGCGACGGGAGGCTCTTCGCGGAAGTGCACGACGGAGAGAACTGCGAGCGCCAGCACTGCGGCTGCGGTGGCAGCCGTCCACCAGCCCGTCCGTGCAGCCGGTCGAGCGAGGGAGCGCGGCGGCTCGCCGATCAGGAAGCGCGCGTCTCCGATCTCTCGCAGCCGCTCATTGCGGTCCTTCGCCAGACAAAGCCGTAACAGCTTTTCGACGCTGGGAGGCACGCACGTCAGATCGGGCTCGTGCCGCAGCACTGCGGCCAGCGTGTCGGAGATGGTCGCGCCGGTGAACAGTTGCCGGCCCGTCAACACTTCATACAGCACCACTCCGAAGGCCCATACGTCCGCGCGCCGGTCGACATTGTGGCCCCGCGCTTGTTCCGGACTCATGTAGGCGGCCGTGCCCATGATCACGCCGACCATGGTTGCACGCATGGTGAGCGTGGGCGAGGTGGCCGGATCCGCTGATGCCACTTCATTTGACAACGCTTTAGCCAGTCCGAAATCCAGCACCTTCACCCGGCCCTCGGGCGTGACCTTGATGTTGGCCGGTTTCAGATCGCGGTGAACCACGCCGCGTTCGTGCGCGTACTCCAGGGCGTCGGCAATCTGCCGGGCGATCGGCAGGGCTTCGTCCAGCGGAATCGCGCCTTGCGCAATGCGCTCGGCCAGGGTCGCGCCTTCCACCAGTTCCATCACCAGCGCGCGTTCTTCGACGCCGTAAATCGCCGCGATGTTGGGATGATTCAGCGACGCCAGCACTTGCGCTTCGCGCGTGAACCGCGCCATGCGGTCGGCGTCCTGCGCGAACGCCTCCGGCAGAATCTTGATCGCGACGTCGCGCCCGAGCTTGGTATCGGTCGCGCGCCACACCTCGCCCATGCCACCCTCACCAAGTTTGACGGTGATCTTGTAGTGCGCAATCGAGGACGGCGGAGTCATTTCCCTCCTCCCGGCACGCGCCGCTGCAAGTAGTCAAAAAAGTTCAGCAGAAACGTCACGTGCCCCGAGCCTTTCTGCTCGCCCACACCTTCCGGCATGGGAGTTATCGCGAAGCGCTTGCCGTCCGGCGCCAGGTCGAGAGTCGATGCTGCAATGCCACGACCCGGGTCCAGGATTCGGGCGCCGGACCAGAGCCGCGGCTTATCAGGCGCAAACGAATCGTTCTTCACGGCGTAGCTGGCCACCATGATGCGGTTGTCCGGACCCTCATAGAACAACTCCCGGCCCTTGCGCGACCAGATTGGGTGCCTGCCGCCACCAGCCGAGATCAGCCATTTGCCTCCCGGTCCCGGCGGGAAGGGGAGTACGTAGATCTCACCAACTCCCGATTCACTGGACGTGTATGCTATCCACCGGCCGTCGGGTGAGAAGGCCGGCTCCAATTCCGCAGCCGGCGTGCGGAGCAGAAGCTCCGGCTTGCCCGGCTTGGGGTGCTCCGCGTCGCTAGTGTCCAGCGGCAGCGTCCAGAGATCGAGGTTCGTTTCCACGCCCATTTCGGCAAACGCCAGGCGCCTGCCATCCGGAGAAAAAGAGTACGGTGTTGGAGCCCCTTTGCTCTCCAGCAGCGTCTGTGCCACCCCCGCTCCGTCCGAGCGAATCCACTGGATGAGAGAAGTACCTGCAGACGTCGAGCCGAACACGATGTGCTTACCGTCTGGTGTCCAGACGGGAGTACGGTTCACCCCGCCCGTGAAGGTGAGTTGGGTCATGGTAGCGCGCGCCCAATCGTAGACTTCAATATCGAAACCCGCGGCCACGAGCGCCAGCCGCCTGCCATCGGGCGAAAAGCGGGGCGATCCATAGACACCTGGGACGGGCAGCAACGGTTGCGTCTTCCCGTCGCTGTCCAGCCACACGATCGGCCAAGTCAGCATCGATGATTTGCCACTCAGGTATACAAACGTTCCGTTTCGGGTGAAATCGAACTGCCCGGCGCCAAGACCCGCATTCCCGGCCACGTCCTCCAGTACGGGCGCAGGCGTGCCCCGCGTTTCCAGGCGATCCAAGTCGAAGGGCACGGCAAACAAAGTGCCCTGGTGTACGTACACCAGGTGTCCGCTGGGCAGATACCGTCCGAAGTAGCCGCCCCGCTGCACCACTTTCCGCTGATGCGTGCGCAGCGAAAGCACTTCGATGCTGGCATTGTCATGTCCCACCGCGACCGAGTCACCGGTGAAGAGCACGGCCTGACCTCCGGGAAGGATCTGCGGCCACCGGTGGATCGCCCCTCCCTCCTCGAACGGCTTGGTCAGCGTCTGCGGCGTTCCTCCCGATGACGGAACGCGGGACAATCCGCCGCCCGCAGTCAGCGTCGCGATGATGGAGCCGTCCCCACCCCAAGAGGCGCCGCGCCCGTTGGGAGCATCACACAGCGTCACCGCGGCGCCGCCCTGCACGGAGATCTTCTTCATCTTGCCGCTTGCGAAGAAGCCGATCCATTCGCCATCCGGGGAGAAGAACGGGAAAGCCGCGCCTTCCGTTCCAGCTAGCAACACGGTGTTCGGCTGATCCAGCCGCCGCGTAGCAAGTACCTCTTTTCCACTTGCGTCTTGTGCCACAAAGACCAGCCGAGTTCCATCGGTCGAGATCGCCAAGGTGATGAGGCGCGGGATTGCCACTGCCTCCGGTCCCAGATCCACGCTCAGCCGCACCAGCGAATGCTCCGCAGGCCGCGTTGAGCGCCAGTACAGCACGCTGACCGCGATGAGCGCCAGCGCCAGCACGACCGCAACAATGGGCCAAGCCCTGTGGCGCGGGGCCATGCCCTGCGAAATTGGCGCGGTCTCGCCTTCCTCCATCGCAATGCGCGCATCCCCGATAGCCTGCATCCGCTGCCGGGAATCCTTCACCGTGCACAGCCGCACCACCCGCCGCATCGCAAACGGAACCCGGTCGTAATCGGGCGTCTTGGTCAGCACCTGAGCCAATGTGTCGGACACCGTCAAGCCGGAGAACAGTTGTTCCCCGGTCAGCATTTCATAGAGCACCACTCCGAACGCCCAGATGTCCGCGCGCCGGTCGACATTGTGGCCCCGCGCTTGTTCCGGACTCATGTAGGCGGCTGTGCCCATGATCACGCCGGCCATGGTTGCGCGCATCGTGAGCGTGGGCGAGGAGGCCGGATCCGCTGATGCCACTTCATTTGACAACGCTTTAGCCAGTCCGAAATCCAGCACCTTCACCCGGCCCTCGGGCGTGACCTTGATGTTGGCCGGTTTCAGATCGCGGTGAACCACGCCGCGTTCGTGCGCGTACTCCAGGGCGTCGGCAATCTGCCGGGCGATCGGCAGGGCTTCGTCCAGCGGAATCGCGCCTTGCGCAATGCGCTCGGCCAGGGTCGCGCCTTCCACCAGTTCCATCACCAGCGCGCGTTCTTCGACGCCGTAAATCGCCGCGATGTTGGGATGATTCAGCGACGCCAGCACTTGCGCTTCGCGCGTGAACCGCGCCATGCGGTCGGCGTCCTGCGCGAACGCCTCCGGCAGAATCTTGATCGCTACGTCGCGCCCGAGCTTGGTATCGGTGGCGCGCCACACCTCGCCCATGCCGCCTTCGCCGAGCTTGGCGGTGATGCGGTAGTGGGCGATCGCTTGCGGGGTCATTTGGGGGGCATCCTGCGCCGCAGCTCGTCGAAATAGTTCAGCAGAAACGTGACGTGGACGGAGGCTTTCGTTTCCTCCGATGCCTGCGGCCGTCCAAGGACCACCAGGCGTTTGCCGTCCGGGGACAGGTCGTAGGTGGGCACGGCTCCCGTGAGCTGGATTTGCTGACTCAACCACTGGCGAACTTTATCCCGGGCAAAAGAATCGCCCTTGGCCGTGTATGCGGCCGCCATGATGTGGCCATCCGGAGTCTCATAGAGCAGTTCCCGCCCACTGCGCGACCAGACGGGCACGTTGCCGCCGCCGGACGAAATCTGCCACTTGCCACCGGGCCCGGGGAAAGGCCGCACGTACACTTCGAAGGTTCCCGATTCGTTGGACTGGTACGCCATCCATTTTCCATCCGGAGAGAAGGCCGGGTTCATCTCGCCAGCCGGCGTGCGTAGGAACGGCTCGGGTTTCCCCGGCTTGGGATGGTCCGAATCGCTGATGTCGAGCGGCAGCGTCCAGAGGTCCGCGCTTGTCTCAATGTCGGTATAGGCCAGCCGTCTGCCATCGGGCGAGAACGAATATGGCAGCAGAACGTCCTTGCTTTCGAGGAGCCGTTGCGGTTCACCAGCCCCGTCAGCGCGGATCCACCAGAGGGTCTCCGTGCCGGCGTGCGACGCATAGGCGATGTGCTTTCCGTCGGGTGTCCAGATCGGCCGGCCGTTATTCTGCGAGGCGAACGTGAGCTTCGTCATCGTTTCGAGCTGCAGATCGTAGACCAGAATGTCTCCTACTGCTGTTGCACTGACGGCACTGACGAGCGCCAGACGTTTGCCATCGGGCGAGAGGCGGGGCACGAAATAGTTACCAGGCGTGGCCACCAGCGATTGCGTTTTTCCAGTGCTGTCCAGCCATACGAGGGGGCGGCTTGCGGCGGACAATTTTCCGCTCAGGTAAACCAGGGTTCCCGTTTGCGAGAAGTCGAACTGTCCAGCTCCTGCAATGGGATTGCTCGCCACATCTTCCAGCAGGGGAGCCGGCGTGCCCTGAAGTTCCCCTCGAACTGGATCGAACGGAACTCCGAATAGCGTGCCTTGGTGGATGTAGACCAGGTGGCCGCTGGGCAAATACCGGCCGAAGTAACCGCCGCGCTGCACGGTCTTCCACAGGCCAGTCTTCAAGGACAGGAGATCGATACTGGCATCGTCGGAGGCGCCCCTCGTGGTGTTCGCCGTGAAGAGCACGGTTTGGCCGCCGGGCAGGATCTGCGGCGACCGATGACCTATTTCTCCCTTGTCGGCCGGCTTGGTTAACGGCTGCGGAGTACCTCCAGCCGCGGGAACCCGTGATAGACCGGTCACGGCTCCCAGCGCTACGATGATGCTGTCGTCCTGGCCCCAACTGGCGCCGGTTGTGGAAGAAGCATCACACAACGTGACAGCCGCGCCGCCCGTGACCGAGATCTTTTTCATCTTCTGATCGGCGAAGAAACCGATCCATTGGCCGTCGGGCGAGAAGAACGGGGTGGTCCCATTTTCAGTGCCGGAAAGCGGCGTGGCCTTGGGCTGGTTCATCAGGCGGATGGAGAGGCGCTGCCGGCCATCCGTCCCGCGCGAAGGGAATACCATGCGCGTGCCGTCGGGCGAGAGGACGGCGGCAAGATTGGGCCCGGTGACGGCGTCCGGGCCGAGGTCGACGCTGAATTGGAGCAATGGGCGATCCACCGGCCGCGTAGCGCGCCACGCTGCCCAGAGTGCGAAGGCTAACGCCACTGTCATCGCTCCCGCAACTACCCAAGGCAATCTGCCGGACTTTGCGGCTGGAATTGCCGCGCCCGTCTCTTCCGCGGGCCCGGCCGCGAGCGCCTCGTCGATCTCCAGGCGCGCGACGGCAATGTCGGGCAGACGCCGCTTGCGGTCGCGTTCCAGACTGCGGCGCAATAGGCGGCGGATGGCCGGCGGCGTCCGCGTTGGCAACGCCGACCAGTCCGGGTCGGTTTTCAGCACCGCGGCCAGAGAGTCCGACACTGTCTCGCCGCCGAACATCTGGCGGGCAGTCAGCATTTCGTAGAGCAGCACGCCGAACGACCAGATATCGGAGCGCCGGTCCGCGGCGTGCCCGCGCGCCTGCTCCGGGGACATGTAGGCCGCAGTGCCCAGCAGCATGCCCGCTTGGGTAGCGCGCATGGTCAGGGTGGGAGAAATAGACGGCGCGCCCGCGGGCGCATCTTCGGTCATCGCTTTGGCCAGGCCGAAATCGAGCACCTTCACCCGGCCTTCGGGCGTGAGCTTGATGTTGGCCGGTTTCAGGTCACGGTGGATAATCGCCTTTTCGTGCGCATACTCCAGGGCTTCCACAATCTGTCTGGCGATAGGTAGAGCTTCTTCCAGCGGAATCGCGCCTTGGGCGATGCGTTCCGCGAGCGTCGGACCTTCCACCAGCTCCATCACCAGGGCGCGCTCTTCGACGCCGTAGATCGCCGCAATATTCGGATGGTTCAGCGACGCCAGCACCTGCGCCTCGCGCGTGAACCGCGCCATGCGGTCGGCGTCCTGCGCGAACGCCTCAGGCAGAATCTTGATCGCCACGTCGCGCCCGAGTTTGGTGTCGGTGGCGCGCCACACCTCGCCCATGCCGCCTTCGCCGAGCTTGGCGGTGATGCGATAGTGGGCGATGGTTTGCTGCGGGCTCATTTGCGCCGAGCGATGTCATGATAACATCCCCGCGCCGGGAGCAATGTCAGGAATAAATCTCTCGCACCCGCTCGGCAATCGTCTCCGGCACAAGATGCTCCCACGGCTCACACCGCGCGATTCGTTCCCGCACTTCGGTAGAAGAAACCTGATCGTGTTCACCGCGCAACTGGAGCAAATGGATGCGGCTGCGCAAAGTGGCCGGCGGGTGGAACTCGCCGCCGCGTGGAGCCACCAGCAATTCGAACTCGCGCAACATCTCTTCCACAACGCCCGGCCGTCCGTAATCCCAATTGAGGACGCGCTCGGCGGCGTCGCGCCCGCAGACGAAGTAGAGCCGGGTACCGGCACCGTAATGCTCGCGGCACTCGCGCGCGATATCGATGAACAGGCCTTGTTCGGTGGCGGCGATGGAGTGCGGCACGGCGAGACCCGCTGACTCGAGCAGCTCGATGCGCTGCTTGAGCGTCGCTCCTGAATAATCCTTGTGCGGAAAGACGCGCGGCACCACACAGAGGACTTCGTCGACGTGGAATCCGGCTGCATTGGCCAGTTCCACGTGCGCCACCGTGGGCGGGTTGAAACTCGCGGCCAGAACCCCAAGTTTGTGTGGTCTTCCCGACGATCGGCGATAGTACTTCAACACTGTACAGTATAGTTTCTCAGGGCTGGATGCCCTTTAAGTGCAGTCATTTAGCAAGATAAGGCCCGTACCTAGATGAACGTAGGGTGAGTAACTGACAGATCCAAAACCACTTTCGGCCTAGAGTGGTTATATGCTGCACTGGATTTGTCCGGAGTGTGGGCGCGATTGCTCGCCGGCGGTCCGGGAATGTCCAATCTGCGTCAGCGCGGCTCAGCAATCTCCGGCAGCGACCGAACTCGTAACCAGCGATGGCGTGCTGGCCCTGGTTCAGACTTTGCAGGCTGTTCCGCCGGTCCCGCTGCTGGCGCCGGTCGCAGCCAACGGCCAGGCCAAGGCTACGGCAGCACTCACCGTGGAGGAGCCGGCGAGCCAGACGGACGAAGCCATCGATTCGCTAGTCCGCCCGCTCATCGAGTCGGCTGACGCGGTCGTTCCAACGACGGAATGCGTGGAGCCAAAGCCCGCGCCTGAGTTGGCGAGTCTTGCAAGCGATCCGCCGGCGGCAGCCAAGCCGTCCGAGTGCGTGGGTGCTGGGCCGGAAGTCGAGCCGGCCGATGTCGCAACGGAACACTCACCGGCGCTTCCATCACTCGCACGCTTGGCCGAATCGGTGGAGCGGGACCCGCCGGCCGAGTTGCCCGTCGAACCGTCGACGGAAACATCACCGAGCGTTGAACCGCTGGTTGCCGCAGCCGAAGCGGCATTCTCCGCGGATACCCTTGCAACCCCAAGCGTCAGCGAGGGGACACTGCCAGCAGTCGCACCGGAGAGCGAGCCAGCCGCGTCGCCCGTCAAATCACGGAAGCATGCAGCACGTGTCAAGCCCGTGAGTGTCGCAAGCGCGCCGCCCGAATCCCTATGCGCACCAGTCGCAGAACATCCCGCCGCAACCCCGAACGTCAACGAGGAGTGCGCGGAGTCAGCCCCTCAGCTTGAAAAATCCCTGGAGATACAGCCGGGCGCCGAACTGGCGAATTTTGAAACCCAAGCTCCGCCGCTGGCCGAATCTCCCGCTGAAGCAGCGCCGAACGTCGAGCCGCTGAACGCCGCGGCCTCGTACCCACCCTGTGACCCGCTTTTGGACCTCGTCGCGTCGCCGGCATCGTCCGCTGAACCAACTCCGGCGCAGGTCGAGTCGGCGCAGCTAATTGAACCAGCAACCGAGCAGGAAGTAACGCTGAAGGCTGCATGCGCCGACGCCTCTGAGCCCGCCGAACCTACGGGCGCCGCGGCCACCGCGGAACCGGAAGCCACGGTTGCTGCCACGATCAGCGAACCCGCCGCGGAGCCTGAAGTGTTGGCTTCGGTTGACGCCTCCGAGTCCGCCGAACCTGCGGGCGCCGCGGCCACCGCGGAACCGGAAGCCACGGTTGCTGCCACGATCAGCGAACCCGCGACGGAGCCTGAGGAGTTGGCTACGGTTGCCGACGCCTCCGAGTCCGTCGAACCTGCGAGCGCCGCAGTCACCGCGGAACCGGCAACCGAACCTGCGGTCGTCGCGATGGCCAGCGAACCGGCGGACGCGCAACCGCCGGCAACCACTGAACCAAAGAACCACGGAACCGAAGAACAGGCGAATAGCCTGCTCTCCCAAGCACTCGAACTCGAGGCTGAAGCGATCGTGGATGCTGTCGCCCGCCAAGCCGAGGCGGACAACGCAGCGGTCCGCGCCGTGGCCGCGTCTTTCGAGGACCGGCCGAAAACTTCCTTGCTAACCGCCCCAAGCGAGATTGTGGAGGCGCCCGCGCCGCCGGCTTCGCAGTGGATTCGAACGCTGAGGCCCGCCATTCCGGCCAGGAAGCCTAGCGATCCCAGTCACAACGCACTTGCGTCCGGGCCGCAGACATCGGCGCTGGCGGGCCCATGCTTGCCGGAGCAATTGCTGACTTTCATCGAGCACAAACCCGCCGAGCAGAAGCCGCATCGGAAATCCGGTGCGATACCATCCTGGGTCATCAGTCTGGTTGTGGCTACTACCTTGTTCTTGAGCGCCGGCAGGTTTCTCCAATACCTGGCAAACAACAAAAGCCCGAATGCCGCGGCTGGGCAAGCGCAGCAATCCGCCCAGCCTGCCGCTGCGCCCGCGGAGCCCGCTGTCGCGGCCCACCCGTTTGCCAAATTCGTGGAGGTCACCGGCTTGCGCGTCGTCTCCGATCCGAACCGCAAATCGCAGGTGCAGTACCTCGTCGTCAATCATTCGCCGTCGCACATTTCCGGCGTCGCGCTCAAGATCACGGTGACGCCCTCGGAGCCTTCCGGCGCCGCGCCGCTGTTCACCGTTTCGTCCATCGTTCCCTCCTTGGGACCGTACCAGTCGAAAGAAATTCGAACCGACCTGGATGCGGATCTGCGCTCCTCGTCAATCCCGGACTGGCAGTACCTGCGTACGGAAGTGCAGGTTGGAACCCAGCAGTAGGGCATCCTCACTTGCCTTCGAGTGCTCGACTCTGTTCCGCGTTGAACCTGCATCCAGCCGGCATGGGCTTCGAAATTCCCAGATGCTGGAGATTCAATCGCGCATGGAATTGGCATGGATCGATCGCCAGTGCCCGCTCGAAATCCTGCCGTGCCGCGTCTTTCTGATCGAGCGCCGCGAGCGCCGCGCCTCGATTGTTCAGAGCGTCCGCGCTGCTTGGGGCGAGCGCCAGCGCGCGCCCAAAATGCTGCAGCGCTTCGGCGGGCCGGCCCTCGCTCAAATAGATCCTGCCTTCTTCGGATGCAATTTGCGGATCTTCGGGCGCAATATGCCTGGCTTCTTCCAGGATCCGGATGGCGCGGCCGGATTCTACCGCGCGCGCAAGTTGAATCTTCGGGCGCACTTTGCGAGGCGCCTTTTCCACGGCGTCGGTCCAGAGTTGTTCCTCCGTGAGCCAGGTTGCGGTGCGCTCGAAGCTGAGGCCGGTAAGCAGCAGCAAGACAGGAACCAGAAAACCCGGCCGCACGCGTTCCAGCAGCAGTCCGGCGCAGGCAGCGAATCCGAGCATGGGCAGGTACATTCTGCGGTCGGCTGCGAGATCGGTCGCGGGGAAAATCGAGGAGCTCGGCAGCAACAGGATCAGGCCCGTCAGAAACCAGAATCCCGCTCGCGCGCGTGAGAACCTGAGCGCTGCCAGACCCACCAGGCTGAGCACAACGAGCCATGCGATCGCTCCGATCCACGCGGGTGGAATCGGGATATCGGGGTCGACTGTAAATCCCCAGGGAAGCAGCATCATCCGCAGGTAGCGCAGAATTACCAGGCCTTGAGCGCTGAGATACGCTTGCCAGGAAACCGCCGCTTGCATGCCCGCGCCGGAGCCGGGTGTGCTTCGCGCGGCCAGCATTACGCGAATGCCGGCGGCCAGGGACAGAGCGAACATAACAGCAACCTTCCGGAGGCCGGGCAGAAGCCCGGCTGCAGCCCGGAAGGGCTGCCCCACAATGTCCTGGGTCTTGTGGGGCAGGCATTCTTGGCTGCCGCCGGCTTTCAAGCCGGCGTTGCCCGAGTTGAGCAACAGCAACAAGACCGGGAACGCGACGCACTCCTCCTTCGCCAGCAGCGCGCCCGCGAACCAGAGCGTCGCCCACCAGGGATGCCCGCGCAGCCACGCCGCGAGCGACGCCAGGCACAGCACGGTCGCGAGCAGCGTGCTTCTAGCGAAGATGTAGTTGACCGGCTCGGCTTGAAACGGATGTACCGCGAAGATCGCCGTCGCGATGAGCGCGGCGTTGCGCGGGATCAAGCGGCCCAATACGTCCCACACCAGCATGATCGCGATGAGATGCAGCAGCAGATTGACGGCATGAAACCCGGCCGGATTCTCGCCGCCGAGCTTCTCGTCGATCCAGAACGTCAGGTAAGTGAGCGGCCGTATATCGAATGGACGCCACAAGTCCCCGCCCGAGAACAGCGAGTAATCGTCAAAATGAAACGACCCCCACAGGCAGCCCCCAAATGCGATGATAGCGGCGAAGAGGAGAACAAGCGTTTGTCGCGAAAAGATACTAACAGTGTGGCAAAAAAAGCGCCGCCGCCGAAACTGGCTCCCCGCCCCAAGAACGCCGCCGGGCGCGCGGCTCGCGTGAACAAGATCCTCAAGCTGCTGGATGAAATGTACCCCAGCCCGACCGTACCCCTGCGTCACGGCAATCCCTGGGAACTCTTGGTAGCGACCATCCTCTCGGCGCAATGCACGGACAAGCGCGTCAACGAAGTGACGCCCGGCCTGTTTCAAAAATATCCAACCATCGCCGACTTTGCGAACGTCAGCCAGCCGGAACTGGCGCAGGACATCCGCTCCACGGGGTTTTTCAATAACAAGTCGAAATCGCTGATCGGCGCGGCCCGCAAGATTCTGGGCGACTTCGGCGGCGACGTGCCCAAGACCATGGAGGAGCTGCTAACGGTTCCCGGAGCCGCGCGGAAAACCGCCAATGTGGTGCTGGGCGCTGCATTCGGAATTCCCGCCGGAGTTGTCGTGGATACCCACGTCCAGCGCCTTTCCCGCAGGCTCGATCTCACTAAGCAGACGCATCCGGTGAAGATCGAGCTGGATCTGATGAAGATCATTCCCAAGCAAAAATGGATCGCGTTTCCGCTCCAGCTCATTTATCACGGGCGCGCGCTGTGCATGGCGCGTAAGCCGCGTTGCTCGGAATGCAAGCTCGATCCGATTTGCTATGCGAAGGATAAACTCTTGGCTCCTTAGCCTTGGAAAAAGCACAACAGAGAATTCGAGGAATTCAAGAAGTCGAGGAATGTGGTTGCTGCGCGTCTTCCTTGAATTCCTCGGATTCTTGGATTCTTGAATTCGTGTCCGCTAGAGATTCCTCTTTAAATACGAGCAGATGTGATAGCCGTCGATGAACTTGAACGGCGTCTCGCCGAGTGTGTAATGCCCACACGGCATCACCACCACTTTGTGATCCACGCCCAGTTCCTTCATCCTGCCCACGATCTCTCTTGAAAACCGCGGAAGAAACGTGGTGTCGTAGGCCGAATAGATGAACAGCGACTTGTGTTTCCGCGCGGCGAACTTGTCCAGGTAACTGATGGGGCTGGCCGCCAGCCACGCGTCGCGCAGTTGGTCGAGGTTGATATGTTCTTCCAGGCCTTGGCGAATGTGCTGCGTGGAGAGTCCGGTCCAGACCACGTCGGCGACGTACGTGGAGCAATGATTGAAGACGTTCACCGCGATGCGCGCATCGTGCGCGCTGGCCAGGCACGCGTAGGCTGAACCCAGGCTGGTGCCGGTAATTCCAAAGCGCTGGTAGCCTTGCGCCTCCAGCCAGTCGAAGCAACAGCGCACATCGATCACCGCTTGCCTCGCCGCATCGAGAGTTCGGCAAATATTGGAAGACACGGCATAGTCGGCGCGTTCGAGTTCGGGAGGCATCCGATAATCGTGATACGGCAGACTGATGCGCAGCGCGGAGATGCCCAGCCGGCTCAGGCCGCGGCAGAGTACGTTGTGCCCGTCGCGCGGAGCGTTCCAGTGCGGCAGCAGAACCACGGCCTTCTTGCTGTTCGACGCCGGGAACCACTGCGCGTGTACGACGTTGTTCTCCGGATGCGGAGTTTCCACCGGCGAGCGGAAGCGCAGGACGCCTTCGTCCAGCCGGAAATCGCGCGGCCGTTCGTACGCGAAGAAGTGGTCGCTCTCTTGGATTGCAATGCGGTTCAGTTTGGCGACGTAATCCGCGGGAGCGTCGCCGTTCTTGGGGTAACGCTGGGCGCACGGCCAATTGCGGCTCCACTCCAGTCCCCATTCAAAATGGCGCACCACGCGGTTGGTCGCGCGAAAGCACAGCCGCTCTTCCCAGGAACGGATCCAGCGCTGGTACAAGCCTGAACTCATAGTGACGTTCTTCCTAGGATAACTCGCATCGTGTGGAAAACTTCGATTGTGGGCGTGAATCGCTCAACCGCCTGTGGGCGAATGAGTCAAGCCCAACCTGACGCCGCAACGAAAAACGAGAAACGAGAAACGCGCGTTATTCCGGCCTGCCCGCCACCCAGTAGCCCGGACGCGTCCGGACTTCCAGGTTCGGACGGTTCACAACCACTTTGATTTCGTGGTAGCCGCCTTCACTCTGATTATTGGGCGTGTAGCTCAGCATGTATTGATTATGCAGTTCCTCGCTGATGCCTTGCACGGCCCGCTCCAGGCTTTTCTCGCTCACGAACGCGTACTGCTTACCGCCAGTGAAGCGAGTGAAGACGTCCAGAGCATCGTCGACGAATATGCTCTTCACGGCTTTGAAGATGTCGATGAAGACCGGAATGTAATTGCCGTTGTTCGTGTTCTGCTCGATCGTGGTGGGAGTGAGCGCGCCGCCGGCCGGAATGTGCTGCGCCGTGGTCGGAATCGGCTGCGGCCGCGGAATGTCGGGCTTTGCGGTCAGCGTCGCGACCACGGTGGAAATGTCCAGCGCATAAATCGAAACATTTGCGAACTGGGCCTCCGTCAGCGCTTCGCGCGCCCGCAATTCGCTTCCCTTGTCGCGCTTCTCGGCGATCAGCAGCAGTACGCGGCGCCGGTCCGGCGGACGCTTCCGCAACATGCGTATAGACTCGACTTCGGCGTCGATCAAGGCGTGGTTGCCGCTGCCCGGCACAAGTTTCTTCATCGCTTCGGTGACCTTCTCCATTTCGTTGGTGAAGTCCTGCGCCACCTGGATGCGATGGTCGAATGCAACCACGGCGACTTCTCCGTCCTGCCCGGCGAGCAGCGTGTTCAACATCGGACCGATTTTCTGGATCTTCGGGAGAATGTCGTTCAGGTTCGAGCTCTTCTGAATAGCGACCACGAGCGAAAGCGGCTCATCGCGAACATCCGCGTTGATCTTCTGCAGCTTGCCGTTGTCGTACAGTTCGAAATCCTGAAGCTGCAGCCCGTCGACGAAGCTCCCGCCGCGGTCTCTTACGGTGGTCGGCGCAATCACCACGCTCACGTTTTCCCGGATGGTAATATCCGGCCGCGGCTGGCCCGGCTGTTGCGGCGCTTGTGCCAGCCCGAAAGCGCAGATGAACAATATCGGAAGGCTCCGCATAACTTCAGTGTGGCACATCTCCGTGACCGCCACTCACGAAAGTGAAGTCATAGAATTGACGCCCGTCCAGTTGGCGTACATTACCGATATGACCATCCAACTGAAGCCCGATCAGGAACAAATCATAAAGGAGCAGCTTGCCACTGGCCGGTATCGCTCTGTCGATGAAATTCTTGACATGGCGCTGTCCAAGCTGCCGCATGATGCACAATCCGATCCCAACGCTCGGAGCGAGGCGGTCCGCCGAATGAGAGAATTTGGCGAGCGTCACCATCTCAGCTTGGGGGAACCCATCACTCGCAAGTTCTTGCATGAAGGTCATCGCTTCTAGTGGCATCGTTCGTCCTTGACGCTTCCGTCGCCTTTTCGTGGTGCTTTCCTGGGGATTCAACCGAAGACACGCCCTACAGCCGCGCCGTGCTCGACCAGTTGCAGCAGGCCGTTGCGGTTGTGCCAGAGGTGTGGCCGTTCGAAATCGCCAACAGCATCTTTGTAGCGTTCGCCAAGCGCAAGAGAATTACCGAAGTACAAATCACGGAGTATCTGGAGAATCTCAAGTTGCTCCCGATCCGAATCGAGCCTCAAGATATCTGGACGAACGTATCGCTGGAGTCTCTCGCACGGAAGCATGATCTGACTGCCTATGACGCCTCCTATCTCGACCTCGCAATGCGATTTGGTCTTCCGCGGCGACATCCGACGAAGCCCTAAAGAAGGCAGCACTTGCGTGTGGAATAACGCTAGTATAATCGTTTCCCAGCCTCGCCGAGCCATCAATCTCCGTGACCGGTCCGTCCTTCCAGTAGATCCACGACATGCGGAATCAGTTTCGCTACGGCATCCAGCGATTCCACCGCACCCTTGGGCGACCCCGGCAGGTTCACAATCAAAGATCGCCCGCGCACGCCCGCCAGTCCTCGCGCCAGCGCCGCGAACGGCGTGAACTTGCGCCCCTCGGCCCGCATCAATTCGCCGAGCCCCGGGATTTCCCGCTCGATTACCGACCGCGTCGCCTCCGGCGTCACGTCGCGCAGCGCCACTCCCGTTCCTCCGGTCGTGAGAATCACGGCAGCCTTCCCGGAATCCGTCAGACGCCGGAGAACCTCCGCGATACGGTCCATCTCGTCCGGCACCACCTCGTGAGCGCACACGGCCCAGCCCAGTGCCTCGGCGCGCTCCCGCAGCTTCGGGCCGGAGCGATCCTCGCGCGTGCCGAGCACGGCCGAATCGCTCACTGTGACGATCGCGACTTGAATCATGCGCGTTTGAAATCGCCGCTCGTGCCGCCCGTTTTTTCGAGCAGGTGCAGATCCTGGATTTCGATTGCCTTATCCAGCGCCTTGGTCATATCGTAGACGGTAAGCGCGGCAACCGCGGCCGCGGTGAGCGCCTCCATTTCCACGCCAGTCGGCCCGGTGGTGCTGACACTCGACACGATCCGCGCGCCATTAGCCTCGATGCTCACCTGCACATCCACGTGCGACAGCATCAGCGGATGACAGAGTGGAATCAGCTCGGCAGTCTTCTTGGCGGCTGAGATGCCGGCCACGCGCGCGATCTCCAGCGGATTTCCCTTGGGATTCTCGGGCAACTTCGCCAGCACTTCCGGCCGGATGCTGACGAACGCATGCGCGCGCGCCGTCCGCTTAGTAGGCGTCTTCCCGGAAACATCCACCATCCGAGCCGCCCCCGCCTCATCGTAATGACTAAGTTTCTTCCTCATCCGCGTTCATCCGCGTTCATCCGCGGCCTATCTAATCAACACTCGTATCAACTCCCCAGCGGCCCAACTTTCCCGCTCCGCCTCCGTCACTAGGAACGCGTTCGCACGCGCGAGCGCCGGCACATCCGCCGACCCCTGCCACTTGACGGGCTGAACCTCCGACCCATTCACCCGCGCCGGCAAGAATCGCGTCAATCCAGGCTTCTGATGGAAATCCCGCGTCAGCCTGGCCCACAACAACGGCAGCACCGGCTCGCTCTGCCCGCCCAGCAACTCCAAAGCAGCCCGCGCAAAAACTTCGAAAGTCACCATGGTCGACGCCGGATTCCCCGGCAGTCCGAAGAAAAACTTGCCCTGCGCCCTGCCGAAGACCAATGGCTGCCCCGGCTGGATCAGCACCCTATCGAAGAAGAACTCGGCGCCCAGATCCGCCAGCACGCGCTCCACAATATCGTACTTGCCGGCCGAAACGCCACCGGAGAGCAACAGCAGGTCGGATCGCAGCCCCTGCTCAACCAAAGCGCGAGTAGCGTCGTAGCGATCGCGAGCCACCGGCAGCACCTGCGGGCACCCACCGGCTCGCGCCACCTGCACAGCCAGCGATTGCGCATTCGAGTTGCGAATCTGATGATCCTGTGGCACAGGCATTCCTGCCTGTGTCTCCACGATCTCGTCGCCGGTAGCGATGATGGCAACTTGTGGCTTCTGAAAAACCGATACTGTCAGCCGCCCGACCATGGCAAGCAGTGCGATATCAGCGAACCCGAGCCGCAGTCCCGGCTCGAGCAGCACCTCATCCTGACGCGCTTCGCAACCCCGCGGGCTGACGTTCTCGCCAGGCTGGAGCGTTCGGGGCACGTTCACCTTGCCGTCCGCCACGCGAACGTGCTCCACCATCACGACGGAATCCGCGCCGCGCGGTACGGGCGCACCCGTCATAATCTCCACGGCTTGCCCGCTTCCGACTTCGCCGGCAAAGACCTCGCCCGCCCGAACCTCACCGATCACCTGCAGTTCGCCCGGCAGATCGGCGGCTCGCACGGCAAACCCGTCCCGCGCCGACCGAAAGAACGGCGGATAATCGCGGTCCGCGATCACGCTCTCAGCCAGCACTCTTCCCGCTGCTTCGAGCAGGCCAACCTCTTCCGTCCGAGACGCCGGGCGCGACCCCGTCACCCGCTCGAACACACACTCCCGCGCCTGCTCGAACGTCAGGGTAGCCACAGAGGTATTGTACTTGACAAACGCTCCGATTTTATCTATTATGTAGAAATCATGAAATCCCTGAACAGCTTGCTCGCCCTCATCGCCCTGCCCCTTGCAGCCGCCGATATTTCCGGAGCCTGGAAGCTTGAAGGCAACGTTGCCGACGTCCGCATCAACCGCATCTGCACCATCAAACAGGCCGGCAACAAGCTGACCGGCGCTTGCAAGAACCAGATGAACGAGCTCTCCTTGACCGGCGAAGTGAATGGCAACAACATCACATGGTCGTACGATGCCGATTACCAGGGTCAGAAGCTCACACTCGTTTTCAAAGGCGCCTTGGAAGCGGACGCGGCCATCAAAGGCAGCATCACGACGGAAGGCGCCTCAGGCAACTTCACGGCGACGAAGCAATAATTCAATCGAGCGGCATCCGCTATATTACTTGCAGTGCGTCTTCTCGCGTGGCTGATCCTGAGCGGGGGAATCCTGGCGGCGGAAACTTGTTCCGACTGCCACGCGGACATCTCTGCACGACAGACCCACAGCCGCCACAGCCAGGCGCTCCGGCCGATCCTCGAGACTCCATTCGCTTCGATCTTGTCGAAGAACCCCGTGACCGAAGCGGGCGGTCTTGTTCGTTACAATTACGAACCCTCCGGCACCGGTCTGGCGGTGACCGCAAAGCGGGGCGACGATTCGTTCCGCGCCACTCTCGAATGGACCTTTGGCGCGGGCTCGGTCGGGCACACTCCGGTCGGACGAATCGGCAACTCCTACTTCGAGCACCGCATCTCCTATTTCGCGGAGTTAGGCCGTCCGAGCCTTACGCCTGGCCAGCCGTTTGAAACTCCAGCAACGGCCCGCGACGCCATCGGCCTCTTGCAATCTTCCGAGGATGCTTTCCGCTGCTTTAACTGCCATGCCACCGGCGTGGTGAAGAGCGTTGAAGGGCCGGACATCTCTAAGGCTGAACCGGGAATTCAGTGCGAGCGCTGTCACGGTCCTGGTAAGGCTCATGCCGCGGCAGCAAAATCATCGCGGCCGCCGCCTGAAGTCCGCAAGGCGATCTTCAATCCCGGCCGCCTCGCTGCCAGAGCCACGATCGAGTTTTGCGGCCAGTGTCATCGCGCGCCCAAGCCCGGCCAGATTTCATCGACTCCCGAACTCGAGGATCCGCTGTCGGTGCGCTACCAGCCCTTCGGATTGATGGCCAGCCGCTGCTTCCTCGTCAGCAAGAACCTCTCCTGCCTCACGTGCCACGATCCTCACGAGAATGCTCGCCGCAACGACGCTGCATTCTACAGCGCCAAATGCCTGGCGTGTCATGCGGAGCCGGTGAAAGCGGGAGCGCGATGCAAGCGCGCGCAAAAGCAGGATTGTCTCCCGTGCCATATGCAGCGTGCCGTGCCCGCGCCGTACCTGACATTCACAGACCATCGCATCCGTATCTACTGATCCGGCGGCTCCGCCTTAACCGGTTGACATTTTAGGCCGTTAGGCTTACCATTAGCCCATCGGTTGCGTTCAAGCGTCTAAGCTTCGCACATGCTTTGTATAAGGTGGGTTGTTGGGATCTCGCTAGTAGTCTCGCTGTGCCGGGCTGAAACTGCATCCACTCCCCAAGAGGCTCTAGCCAAAGCCAGAGACGCCCAGCAGCACGGTGATTATCCAGCCGCCGAGCGATACTTTCGGCTGGCGCTCAAGTCTCAACCTGAGTCCGCTGAACTCTGGAACGGGCTCGGCGTCGTTCTGAACCGCGAAGTGCGTTACGAAGACGCCGCCGAAGCGTTTCGCAAGGCGCTGCTTCTCCAACCCGCGGTCGAAGGCATTCAACTCAATCTCGGCATCGCGCTGTTCCGCGCGGGCAAACTAGCCGAAGCCGTCCCGGTTTTTGAACGATTGCCCAACCAGCAGCAGGCCCGCGAACTGCTCGCCATGACGTACGCCGGGCTCGCGAAATGCGAACCAGCGCTGCCGCTGCTCGAAGAGTTGGCGCCGCAAAGCGCCGATCCCACGTTGCACATTGCTCTGGCCAACTGCTACGAACGGCTGGGGCGCAAAACAGATGTGGAAAAAACCATGGCGCGCATGTTCCAGGTTGTGCCCGACGGCGCACCGCTGCATCTCGCGCTTGCGGACGCGTACGATCAGGCCTCCAATCTCGAAGGCGCGTTGGTCGAGTACCGCAAAGCGGCCGAACTTGACCCGAAACTGCCGGGTGTGCAGTTTCGCATGGGCCGGATGCTCTGGAAGGCGCGCCGCTTCGACGAAGCTCAACCCGCCTTCGAAGCCGAGCTCAAGAACGATCCGGGCAACGTGGACGCCAAATTCTATCTCGCCAGTATTTATCTCTATCGCGATAATGATGCGCGCCGCGCCGTTCCGCTGCTTCAGGAGTTCACGCGCGTTCGCCCTAACGCAACGAACGGATTCCTTGAGCTCGGCCGGGCTTCGCTCAAGGAAAATCAGGTGTCGCAAGCAGTTGCGGCATTCGAAAAGGCCGCTGCTTTGGCTCCCGGCGAGCCCAATCTACATTACTTGTTGGCCCAGGCGTACCGTTTGGCGGGACACGCGGCGGATGCCGCGCGGGAGTTCGACATCTCCAAGCGCCTGAGGGCCGCGCAAGTCGACGATCTGAATAAGAAGTTTCAAAGTGAAACCAGTAAGAACTGAACCACCATCGCAACCCCAAGCGTCAGCGCGGGGACGAGTAATAGATCAGGGAAAAGGGAGGTTTTCATGTTTAGAACGAGTGTGGGCCTAGTAGCCCTTCTGCTTTGTGCTCTGTGCGCTCCAATGCTGTTTGGGCAGGGCGAGACCACTGGGACTATCGGCGGCACGGTGCAGGACCCTAGTGGCGCCGCCATCGTGAACGCCAAAGTGACTCTTACCGAACTTGGTACCGGCGCTACGCGCACACAACAGACCGGACCGGGCGGTGAATACAGTTTTGTCAACCTCAACACGGGCGCCTATACTCTTGCGGTCGAGGCAACGGGATTTCGCAAGTACGTGCGTGAAAACATCGACCTGCATGTGAATAATCACTTGCGCATCGACGCTGCCATGCAGGTCGGGGCGATGACCGAGACCGTCACGGTTTCTGCGGAGATCGTGCCGGTTAACACAGAATCACCGGAACTCTCGGGCCTGGTCAACGGCACGCAGATTCGCGAGATGCCGCTGCCCAACCGCAATTTCATGGGTCTCACTCTCCTGGTTCCGGGCGTGACCTACACTGGCAGCCGCGAAATCTCGTTTGGCGGCCTTTCCGGGAACCCAATGTTCATCAACGGCAGTCGTCAGACAGCCAATAACTGGATGGTGGACGGCAGCCGTAACACCGACACAGGGTCCAACGGGACGCTCTTCAACTATCCCAGCGTGGATGCTATCGAGGAGTTCCGCATTCTGACCAACTCCTACGATGCACAGTTCGGACGCAATGCCGGCGGCATCATCAACGTGATTGTGCGCGGCGGTACAAAGGACTATCACGGCGGCGCCTATGAATTCAACCGCAACGACAAATATGCGGCGCGGGATGCGTTCCAATTCACACGGCCCATCCCCGACCGGGACTCGCTGAAAACGCCATACCGCTACAACAACTTCGGCTATAATTTTGGCGGCCCCTTCTTCATCCCCAAGATTTATTCGCACACTAAGAGTAAGACCTTCTTTTTCTGGAGCGAGGAATGGCGGCGCGTCCGGCAATCCAGCGTGCTCGCCAGCGCCGACCTGGTTCCCACGGCCAACGAGCGCTTAGGTATCTTCTCTACGCCCATTAAGAATCCGGCCGGTGGATTTTTCGACAACAACACCATTCCCACCGGCATGATCGATTCCAACGCGAAGGCTTTCATCGATGCCGGTTTTTGGCCGGCCCCTAACATTTCCGCCAATCAGTTTCGCTTCGTCGGCGGCAGCCCCAGCGATTTCCGTCAGGAACTAGTGCGCGTCGATCACAACGTCACGGATAACCTCCGGCTGATGGTTCGCTATATCCACGATCAAGTAAACAACGTCAATAGTACCGGGATCTGGGGCGGTTCCCCGTTGCCGGACATTTTCCCCAATAACACGCAGACACCGGCCACCAACATCGTCGCCAAGGGCACTTACGTCATCAATCCACGCGTGCTGAACGAATTCCAGTTCGATTACGCCACCAATGCCATCAGCTCGCAGCTCGCCAGCACGCGCGGATTGCGCAGTAACGTGAGCGGCTTCAAGACCGGCCAGATCTACCCCAATAATGCCGCGCACAATGTGCTCAACCTGGTACCCAACATTGGCATCACCAACATCACCGGATGGGGTTCGTTCGCGCCGTTCTTCAACGAGAATCCGAGTTTTACCTACCAGGACAACGTCTCCTGGAACAAAGGAAGACATACTTTCAAGTTCGGTGCGCTATATGCTCGCGAGCATAAGAACGAGAACTCCGGAGGCGGCAACACGCCGGGAAGTTACAATTTTGACGGGCGATTCACGGGAGTCGGATTTGCCGATTTCTTGCTGGGACGCGCCTCGTCTTATTCCGAAGATCAGACCGATGTTACCGTGCATGTTTACATGCCGACCTTGGAGTGGTACGCGCAGGATACATGGAAGGTACGATCGAATTTCACGCTGACCCTCGGAGTTCGTTACGCCTGGTTCTCGAATCCCATCGATGAACAGAATTTGCTGGTAGCATTCCTGCCCGGCCTGTTCAACGCGGCGGCAGCTCCTAAACTCAATCCCGCAAACGGCGCGCTGCAGACTGATGCGAGCGGCAAAGTGATTGGGGACCGCTACGATGGCCTGATTTTCCCGGCAGGCGTTCTCCCCGGCCACGATTCTCCTTTTGGCCAGCGTGTGCAGAGTAATTCCAGGAAAGATTTCGGTCCGCGCATCGGCTTCGCTTGGGACCCCTTCGGCAACGGTAGAACGTCCGTCCGCGGCGGTTATGGTATTTATTACGACCGCACGCTGATTGGCATCGTTGAACAGAACGGTTTCTCGGACCCACTGGCCAATGCGAGCGTCAGCATCGATACTCCGCTGATCTCCGATCCACGAGCTGGAGCACCTTCGACCGCAGTGTTCCCTTTGGGCATCACCTCCACCGGAACACCTTTCATTACCCCAGTCACCCAGCAATGGAATCTCAGTGTGCAGCACGAGCTTGCCAGGGGAACCGTGCTGGAGGTCGCTTATGCCGGCTCCGGCGGCAATCACCTGTTGCGCCAATTGCAGCTTAATCAGCCACTGCCGCAGGCGGCGCGATCGGCGCCTGGAAGCAGAATCAACCTCGTGCGGCCCTATCAAGGCTTTGCGGGGATCAACGACCGGGAAACCATTGCCACCTCCCGCTACAACTCGCTCCAGGTCAGTTTCAGGCATCAGCTCGATGCCAAGCTGGGCTTGCTTGCTCATGTCTCCTATACCTACAGCAAAGTCATGACCGACTCCTCAGACGACCGCGGCAACTCGCCCCAGAATGCCCACAACACGAAGCTGGAGCGTGGTCCGGCGCAGTATGATCGCACGCAGGTGCTCACCCCCAGTTTGGTGTGGGACATTCCATTCACCAAGCGCTGGGGCAGCGTTCCCCATTACATTTTCGGCAACTGGGAGGTCACCGGTAGCATGGCGTTCTGGACCGGCGTGCCGCTGACTATCTTCCAAACCGGTGACCCGCTGCTGGTGGGTGGCAACTCGCGTCCAAACGTAATTGGGACACCGACCATCCATAACAGCGCCTCAACCCGCCTCTGCTACATCTTCTCGTCAACCAATCCGAATTGCGCGGGACAGCCGGGAGCCGATGCCTTCGCACAGCTAACCGCAACATCGCCCACCTTCGGCAACGCCGGCCGCGGTATTCTGCGCGGACCCGGCACGAAGAATCTGGACCTCGCGATCTTCAAGAATTTTCCATTCTACGAAGGAAAGCTGCGATTGCAGCTCCGCACCGAAATGTTCAACGCCTTTAACCACATCGTGCTGAACAATCCGGGCACGACACTCGGCGCCAGCTCATTCGGCCAGATCACTGGCGACGCCGGACCGCGGCTCATCCAGTTTGGCTTGAAGTTGAACTTCTGATCAAGCTCTTTGCTATTCCCCTACTGGGTCTGCTCGCCGCGAGCGGGCAGACCCGGCAGGCCCCCGAAGTCTATCGCGTCAGGATCGATACCACCAAGGGCAGCTTCGTCCTTGAAGTCACCCGAGCGCTGGCGCCGCGCGGCGCGGACCGCTTCTATCAGCTCGTCGAAGCCGGCTTCTACGACGACTCTCGCGTTTACCGCGTCATCGCCGGACGCTTTGCGCAGTTTGGCATTGCCGGCGATCCCGCGGTCGCGCAGCGCTGGCGGAACGAGAAGTTTCCCGACGATCCCGTCCGCGCCAGCAACGTCCGTGGAGCCTGCGCCTTCGCCATGACCGGGCCCGACACGCGCACCACGCAGATCTACATCAATACGGGCGACCAATCGCGCCTGGACGCCGAGGGATTCGCTCCGTTCGGACGAGTAATTGTAGGCATGGAAGTGGTCAACAAGCTCTACCCCGGCTACGGCGAGAAATCCGGCGGCGGCATGCGCGGCGGCAAGCAAGGCAAGTTGTTCGAAGAAGGCAACGCGTACCTGGACCGCGAATTTCCGCTGCTTGACAAGCTCGTGCGCGCGCGGCTGTCCGGGCGCCGCTAACGCTCTCAGTCTTGTGATAGCATCGCCAGTATGAACAAAAGTCTCAGGGGTTGCGTAGTGTTTTTGCTCGCGTCATCGCTTGTGCTTTTTGGACAAGGCACGACGTCGCGGGCCGTGGGAGTGGTCACAGATTCGTCGGGAGCTACGATTCCGAACGCTACTGTCCAGTTAACGAACGAAGGCACCGGAGTCACGTTCACAACCACGACGACTAGCGCCGGAACGTACGTGCTGGAAGCCGTGCAGCCCGGCACTTACACGGTGACGGTGGAAGCGCCGGGCTTTAAGAAGTTCACGTCTAGAGGAAACCAAGTCACGATCGGCCAGCCGATGACCGTGAACGTGACCATGGAGGTCGGCGCGGTCACTGAGCAGGTGCAAGTGAGCGCAGTGGCCGAGGCCGTGCAAACGGACACATCCGGCAACTTCGGCAACACACTCTCGGGACAGCAAATTCGCGATCTGCCGATCGTCGGCACGCGCGGGCGCAACCCCATCGGACTGGTGGATCTCCAGCCCGGCGTCATCAACACTCCATCGATCACGGGCGGCGCCGTGCACGTATTCGGCGCGCGCGATCGCGCCTGGAACTACACCCTGGACGGGATCGACATCAACGAGACCAGCGCGCCGGGGTCGGATTTCTCCCCGCTCAGGACTAATCCCGATTCGCTGCAGGAGTTCAAAGTCATCACCACCAATGAGACCGCTGAATATGGCCGCAACAGCGGCGGCCAAGTCTCCTTCATCACGCGCTCGGGCAGCAACGAATTCCACGGTGCGGGTTTTGAGTTCTACCGGACGCCTCGCCTCAATGCCAATGAATGGCAAAACAACTTTCTGAACGTCGGGAAAGCCCAATTTGTGCAACACGTCTACGGTGGCGATCTGGGCGGGCCGCTCTGGAAGAATCACACGTTCTTCTTTGTGAACGTTCAGGGGCTTGCCGCCCTGAACTCAGTGGCGGTGACCCGCACGGTTTATACGGCCAGCGCAAGGCAAGGCCTTTTTCGGTTCGTGCCGGGCGGGCGCAACGGCAACGCAGGCGCCCAGACTCCCTCGGTCGATTTCGCGGGCAATGTGCTGCCGGGCGTGACCATTGCGAACTATGACGTAGTCGCGAACGATCCGCAGCACCTGGGCTTGGACAAGACTCTCCAGTCCATCCTCCGGACTACGCCGCTTCCCAACCGGTTCGATGTCGGCGACGGCCTGAACACGGCAGGCTTCAGTTTTTCCGGTTCCCAACATGAGCGGCAGCATGACGTGGTGTTCAAGATCGACCAGATCATCAACAGCAAGAACACAGTTTACGCCCGCGTGGCATTCGGCGAGCAGGACACGCTATGTGACAACGCGAATGGTGGAATCGAGTTGTTTCCGGGCACCGGATGTCAGGTGAATACCAATCGCAGTCCCAATAACATGGCGTTCAACTGGCGCTGGAACCCAACTCCCCGGGTGACCAACGAGCTGGTATTCGGCCGGAACAGATACAAATTCAACTTTGTGATTCCGACCGCCGACCTGAACAAGATCTCCTTTGGCGGCGACGTGGGTACGCCCGTGGATTTTCCATTCTATGATTTCGGCAACTTGCGCCAGATCACCACTTGGCAAGTTGTGGATAACCTGTCTTACCAAGTGGGCGCTCACGCGCTGAAGTTTGGGACTAACCTGCGCTTCGTTCAGCACCTGGACCAAAGAGGCAGCGTCGGTTCGTTCAACGCAACAGAAGACGTGACGTTTAACGCCGACTTCGACCCGGTGGCTTTCAATATCCCCTCCACGCTGAATCGCGCCTTCGACCTGCCGCTTTTCCAGTCGAACATCAATTTCCTGCTAGGCCGCATTGGAACCATCGAGCGCGGATTTCCGGCGCCGAACGGGCAGAACTTCATCGCAGGAATCCTGCCATTCGACGCGCGCTACAAGGAGCTGGATTACTACGTCCAGGACAGTTGGAAAATCCGCAAGAACCTGACCGTCGATCTGGGTCTGCGTTGGGAGATGAAGTTCGCTCCCACCAGCCCCAATCCGGTGATGCGTATCCCGAACCAGGTATTGGTGGCGGGAGCGCCCCTGACCAATACCGCCAATTGGGTGTCCGGTTCCTTGTTCCATGACCGTTTGAATAATCTGGGGCCGTCGATTGGCCTCGCATGGGACCCGTTTGGAAAGGGGCGGACGTCAATCCGGGCCAACTATCGCATTGCCTACGATCCTTTGAACACGTTCGTGCTGTCGTCGGCAATTTTCAACAATCTGCCCGGACTCACCTTCTCATACAGCAACACCGATTTCGGCCAAGGTGGCGGGCGTTTGGCCAACGTTCCGTTAGTGGGGCCGCCGTCGGCCAAACCGAGCGATTTCACGCAACCCGCGCCGTACTCTCAGGCGGGCAGCATCACGGTGATGGATCCGAATTTCAAGTTTCCTACCACGCATGAATGGGCATTCGACTTCCAGCATGAAGTACGCAACGGAACGGTACTGGAGGCGAGCTACATCGGGCGCCGCGCCTACCACTTGATCGGGGCGTATAATGCCAATCAGCCGAACATTTTTGGCACGGGCTTTCTGGATGCCTACAACATCGTCAAGGCGGGCGGACAATCCAGTCTGATCAACTCGTTGTTCTCCGCCGACAGCCGGATCAATAAAGGCGAGACGGCGTCGGACATGGTGAGGCGTGTTTTCTCGTCGCAACTAGCTCTGAACAGCGTGGCTGCTGTTGCTTCCTCGCTGGCCACGCGCGTGCAGGGCGGAAAGTCGGTGATTGCGCTTTCGGGCGGAGGGCCGACTCCGCTGGTTCCATTCCCGCAGTTTGGCGGCGGAGTCGGAGTACTCGATTCCAACGACTTCTCCACCTACCACGGCTTCATCCTGCAGGTGCAACAGCGCCTGCGCCACGGTGTGACGGGCAACTTCAGTTACACGTTTTCGCGCGCCCTCGCCACGCGTTCCTTCGATCCAACGTTCACGCGGTTCGGAGCGGGCGCCGCACAGTCGGCGTCCTCGACTCCGTTCGACATCTACAATCGCAAGCTGAATTACGCACCGGCGGACTACGACCACACCCACGTGTGGCAATCGAATTGGACGGCGGAGCTGCCGTTTGGTAAGGGACGAGCGTTCGGAAGAAACGCTTCCGGCTTCATGGAGCGAGTCATTGGCGGCTGGGAGGTTGCCGGTACATTCAAGTATTACAGCGGGCGCCCGTTTACCATCTATTCGGGAGCGAATACGTTCAACAGCGTGGTGCAATCGCTGGCGCAGTGCACGAATTGCAACTCCAGCATGGCGCACATCCAGGACGTGAACGGATTCAAGTTCCTGATCAATCCGTTGTTCAAGGCTCAGTTCGCGACCCCGGACGCCGGACAGCTTGGCAATACGACGCGCGGCTTTTTCAGGGGACCCCGTGTATTCGATATCGATGGCAGTTTTCTCAAGCGGGTACGCATCACCGAGAAAACCAACCTGGAACTCCGGGCGGACGCAGTCAACCTGACGAACACCCCGTCCTTCGGTTTGCCAACCGCGACCATCACGAGCACCTCGTTCGGCCGAATTGGATCTAGCGTGGAGAGTGGATCGCGGAAGATACAGTTAGGAGCGAAGTTCAACTTCTAAGCCTTGCCCAACCGCCTAACGCTCGCCCAGATGGCGGACCTGATCCGCGCGCGCAAGCTTTCGCCGCTGGAGCTGGTGGACGCGCATCTGAAGCAGATCGGGCAACAGAATCCGCGGCTGAAGGCGTTCGTGCGCATTCTGGAAGACAGGGCGCGGGACGCAGCCAAAAGAGCCGAGACGGTGAAGCCGGACGCGCTCACGCCCCTTCACGGCGTCCCGGTCACCATCAAAGACAGCTTTGACATGGCAGGCTTGCCCACCACTTGCGGCAGCCGTTTCTTTGCCGATTCGCGCGCAGCCCGGGACGCCACCGCCGTCGCCCGGCTGAAGCGGGCCGGAGCTATTCCACTCGGCAAAACCAATTGCCCCGAGTTCCTTTCCAATTACGAGAGCGACAACTACATCGTCGGACGGACCAATAATCCCTGGGATCTCGAGCGCACGCCCGGCGGATCGAGCGGCGGTGAATCGGCTGCGATTGCGGCGTTTTGCTCGGCCGGCGGCATCGGAAGCGACGGCGGCGGGTCCATTCGCATTCCCGCTCACTTCACCGGCATCGCGGGGCTCAAGCCGACGCCCGGCCGTGTGTCCGCTGCCGGTCATGTTCCGCAAATCAACCACCCCGGCGGACTGCTCGGAGTCGCCGGGCCCATGGCGCGCACGGCCGCAGACGTCCGGCTGCTTTTTCAGGTACTCGCAGGCTACGATTCCGAGGATCCTTTCGCCGCGCCGGTTCCACTGCGTGTTCCGGATCTTGCGGGACTTCGAATCGGATGCATCGAGCAGTTCTATAGCGTGCCGGTGGAAGCAGGCATCGCTCGCGCCCTTCAAAAGGCAGTCGAATGTTTGGGCCAGTTGAAAATCCCGATCGAGCCGTTTCAACCGGCGGGACTCGAGACCGCGCCCAACCTGTGGTGGTTCTTCTTCGGCGTACTGCCCGCACGCATGACCGGGGACTTGATCCGCGGCCGCGAGGATCAGGCTCACTGGACCGGCACCGAGTTCATGCAGCAGGCGCTGGCCGAGCCCGAGCCGACCGCCATGCAAGTGCTCCAGAACCTCGCGGTCCGCGACAGACTGCGCGCTGGATTGCTGCTCGAAATGGAACAGTATCCGGTGATTCTCATGCCTCCGTGCGGCGTCGCGGCCTTTCGTCATCGCCAGCGCCGTTTTGAAACGCCAGCCAAGGAGATCGGCTTGTTCCAGGCGATGATGCCGGCGACGTGGGTGAATCTGCTGGGCCTTCCGGCGATGGTGATTCCGTTTGACATCGACGAGCGCGGATTGCCGGTCGGAATTCAATTGATCGGGCGGCCCTACGAGGAAGAGCTGCTGCTGGAAGTAGCGGTCCGCATGGAAGAAGCCCGCGGCTCGTTCGCAACCCACGACCGCTTGCTTACGCGCGCGGCTCAGTAACCGAGCCACGACCGTCAGGGAGTGGATGCCATTGCATCTTTTATCGCGCTCTGCGCCTCTTTCATCTGCCCTTCATCTTTGTAAGTCTGGCGCGGCCAGAAAAACCCGCGCAAGCCGTCTTTCTTTTTGCGCGGAACGATGTGCACGTGCAGATGCGGCACGCTCTGGCTGACGCGATTGTTGATTGCGACGAATGTGCCTTCCGCTTGCATACCGCGCTCCACCGCGCCGGCGAGAAGCTGGACGTTGCGGAAGAATGCGCCGATCGTGCCCGCCGGAAGATCGGCCAGCGTCTCAAAATGTTCCCTCGGCATGAGCAAAACGTGGCCGGCGAACAGCGGGCGGCTGTCCAGGAAGGCCAGCGAGATGGAATCCTCGAACACGATGTAGCTCGTAAGCGCAAGCGAGGCGATCTGACAGAATCTACAGCTAGCCTCGGACGCCATCAGCTCTGGATCGGCCCTTCGCCGCGGCTGAGCGCCGTGATGATCTGCTCTTTTCTTGTTTCAGCCGCCTGTACAGCCGATTCCATGGAGAACCCATAGGTGATCGCGCCCAGCATCGCGCCGAATAAAAGCACGCCGAAAAAGGCCCATTCCGAATCGAAAGCGTAGCGCGCCAGGTAAGCCAGGAGCACAGGCGAGAGTGCGAGCGGAAAGGTCAGGATCAACATCGCCTGCATGCGCCCGCTCGCCGACGTGCGAAAAGACCTGACAGGATTCACCGAACGCGGGCTGTATACGGAGCTGAGATTTCCAATCGCCAACAGGAACGTTGTGACGACCAGCGTCACCGAGGCTGCCTCCAGTACCTGAATGCCGGTTATCGGCAGGCGCAGGAGCGCGCATACCAGCGCGATAGCGCCAATTTCCAGCAACACGAAGGACCCGGCAGTCAGGTTCTTGCCCAGCAGCACCGTTCTCAACTTCAAAGGCACCAGGAAGTAAATCTGCACGGCGCTGCGATCGAATCCGAAGGAGTTCCAGAACAAGGCATCGCTCAAAAGCAGCAGCGCATACACGCTGATGAACGAGAGATAGTTATCCGACATGAACGAGTGCGCCGAAGTGGAGGTTCCGAACGCCATCGGAATCCATATCAGCAACCCAAAGGAAAATCCCATCAGAAAAACCAGCCGGAACCTGGGAGTTCGGGTCAGGAACCTCAACTCCTTCTCAATCAGGCCGCCGAGCGGATCGGGAAGGACTGCGTTCGGGAGCTGATAGAACCACTCCAGCCGGCTCGCCTTGCGAGAGGACGGCGCGGTTTTGCCCGCGGTGTCGGCGAAATCGAAGCGAAGCCCGCGCTCAAACTGCCACCTGCCAAAAAAGTAGGCCGCCAGCGTCCAAGCCAGCAAGACGCCCGCGCTGGCAAGCGAGAATTCTCCTTGCGCCAGGCGAGCGGTGGCCGTCCAGGGCCAGAATGCACCGGGCTCGCCGGCGAACAATTGTTTGATCCGGTTGTGGACACCCGCGAACACCAGCAGTTGCGGCAGCGCGGCCGCGAGCACCAGGAGGAATGCGGTGATCTCGCGCACGCGCCTGCGCGCCAGCAGGCGAATCAGCAGGTCCCGCACTCCAGCCGAGCACAGCAGGTTCAACGCCACGAAAAACAGCAGGGACAGGGGCGCCCACTTCGGAATGCCCGGGTTCAGCAGAAGTCCGATTCCCGTCCCAATCAGCAACAGCAGCATCTCGATGCCGGTCGAGATGCGCAGCAGGACTTCCAGAGCGAACAACTGGCGATGCGGAATTGGATAAACCAGCAGCTTCCGGATGTCGAGAGAAGATCCCATGGAGGCCATGAGAACCGGGATAAGCTGCCAATAGAGGAAACAGAGCAGCAGAGCGGTAGGGAAAATGCTCCCGAGAAAACCGGCCTCGTCCGGATCCGCGGCAACGATTCCTGCGAGCGTGGCCAGAAATGCAAACCCGCCGTACCAGCCGGCGGCCAACAGGCCGGTGAATGCGAAGGTCGCCTTGTTCGAGCGCGGGATATAATTTCGCAGCGTGCGCCACTGCGCCCAAACGATCGCGTTGGCCTGGGTCCACATGCCCTTATAACCAGTTCAAACTCTCGGCGGGCCGCTCGGCGCCGACCACGCGAACGAACACGTCCTCGAGCGTTTCCGAGCCGCTGCGCAGTTCGGCCATGGCGCCCGCGAGCACCAGTTTTCCTTCCTGGATGATGGCCACGCGATCGCACAGGCGCTCGACGACTTCGAGTACGTGCGAGGTGAGGAAGACGGTTGCGCCGTGCCGCACCTGCTCGAGCAGGATCTCCTTCATGAGCCGCGCACCCACGGCGTCGACACCTTCAAACGGCTCATCCAGCAGAAACAACTCCGGACGGTGAATCAATGCGGCTGCCATGGCGACGCGCTTGCGCATGCCCTTGGAATAATCGCCAATGAGTTTTCTGGGGTCGTCATCCAGCTCGAAGAGCGTCAGAAGTTCGCTGGCGCGTTCGCGCGCAAGCGGACGCGCGAGGCCGTACATGCGCCCGACGAACTCGGTGAATTCGAGCCCGGTCAGGTGATCGAAAAGCAGCGATTCGTCGGGAACGAGTCCGATCTTTTGTTTCACTTCGAGCGCGCGCTCGGGCATAGGCAGGCCGAGCAGTTGGATACTGCCCGAAGTGGGCGGGGCCAGGCCCATAAGCATGCGGATGGTGGTGGTTTTTCCGGCGCCATTGGGACCGAGGAAACCGAAGAAGGAGCCGCGCGGGACATCCAAGTCGAGTCCGTCGACCGCGGCTTTCGCGCCGTAAATCTTGCGCAGATCACGGACTGAAATGGCGGAGTTGGAATCCATGCGGGGTCAGTTCCATGGTACAAGATGCCCGCACGGAGCGCGCTCGAAATCGGCAGGACTCGGTGAACGACGGCTATGAACTCCTGGTCGCCTCCAGCAGCCGGATGATTTCCTTCATCGAGGCGTGCGACGCCGCAACCTGTTGTTCGCCGAAGATATGCGTTTCCAGCTCCAGATTCCCTTGAAAGCCATCGCGCTCGAGCGCGCGGAAGATGGCGGGCCAATCCTGGCGTTCGGGATAATCGAGCAGGCTCTTACCCTTGACATGCACGCTCCACACACGATCCTTCGGTAGCAACTCATAGCCATCCGGAAACGGCTTTTCGCCCAGCGACAGGCCATTGAGCGAGTCCCAATTCACTCCTACGTTGCGCGGGACCGTTTTGAGAAGCTTTGCGGCCTCGGCCGAGGTTCCCACGTTTTGAGAAGCTTCGTTCTCGATCAATAGCCTCACGCCTTCTTTCTCGGCAACTGAGGCCATCTCGCCGATGATTTCGGCGATGCGCGGAAAGATGGACTCGGGCTCGGCCACGCGCGAGAACGTGAAAATGCGGACCTGGGCACAGTCAAATGTTTGTGCCGCACCGATGCCTTTGCGAAGATCGTCCAGCCTGCGATCGAAGCTCAGTTTTTCCCGCGCCAGTCGCTTCTCGCGCGCGGCAGGATCTTCGGGTGTCTTGCGCTTCGGCTCGGTGCCTGGGAGGCCGAATTTCAGAAACGGCGTGTCGAGAAATGCGATGCGGATGCCGGCCTCGCTGAATTCTCGCGCCGCTTCCTTGAGAGCGTCCGGGGCCAGTGAGTAGTAAGCCGTCTTCTTTGTCCCGAGCGCGGCCGGCAGGTCGCGCAAGGATAGCCACTGCAATCCGTATTCGTGAGCGAAATCGATCGCAGCCGCCTGGGAGCGTGCGATTTCGTCCGTGATGGCGCTGACGCGAGAAAGATTGAGCCTCCGAGTAGCCGCGCGAGAAGGCACTGCGGTGGCAAGTGCTGCTGCAAGGAAGGACCGCCGGTTCAAGTACGCCACTCGAATTAGTTTAACTTGATCCAGCGTGGTAGCGCTCCCTGCCGGTCGCGGCTCAGCAAACCACCTGCGATCAGACTGCCAAACAGAAGTGCGTGCGTTGTGAGAGCCGTCACTAACGAATCGAAATAGCGAGTGTCGGCAAGCGTATCGCGAATCAGCCGGACGAGCCAGGGAACATCGACGGGCAGCACTGGTCCGAAATCCCAAACACTGAGCGTTGCGGCAAAAACGAGTATGGCGAACACCGGCCTCGAGTGATTCAATCTGCCGGTGATCCATCCCGTCGCCGCCAGCGTCAAGCAGTCAAGCGCCAGCCGCGCCGTGGGGAACCAGGTTCCACCGAACAGGGGCACAACCCACATCAGTAGCGGTCGCTCCACGACGAAAGCGATCGGAATAAGCGCTGCCCAGCCAACGAGAATCGCGCGCAACGCTGCCTTGAACATCAGTCGAGGGCAGCGGCGTTTATTTCGATCACGTGGTTGTCGGGATCAAGAATGTAGATCTGCGGAAAACCAGCCGTTGCCCGCGGGCGGACGACCATCCGCAGCATGCCGCTAGCGTCCGCATCTTCGCTGTAGCCGCGCGAGCGGAGGAACTCGATCGTCTCATGGAAACTGGGGACCCGCACGGCAAAGTGTACGTCTCTCGTATCGATTCCCTTAGCTCCGCGGAAGATCGCATCGCTGTGTATGATGAGATGCAACTGCTGGCTCTCGCCGATGCCGAACCAGGCGCCCGGGAATGGAAAAGCGGGCCGCGCGATCTCAGGAAGCGACATGATCTCGCGATAGAACTGTCTGGATTGTTCCAGGTTCGTGACCGTCAGGCTGACGTGGTGGATGGTCCGTATTTCCATCTAAAACAGCATCATCCAGACTGCCGTGTCACGGTTCCTACCCACGCCTTACTGGAAAGTCAAAGCGGGTGCGCGTCACCTCTACGTCGTCGTGAATGAAAGCGACTCAGGATCCGTGATCTCGGCGACGATACGTCTGAGTTCCGCACGTGCGTCGACCAAGTTGTGTTCCGTTCCGCACCTCGGACAGCGGAACTTGTTGTCTTGAGGAAACGCTACGCATCCCGGTTGCAAGGGAGTCCCCTTCACCAGATTAGCTTGCATCCTCGTTGTACTATTGCACTTGTTGCACTGAAAGTCAAAGACGATCGCATTCCCCGCAGTCGGTAGTCCCATGCCAAGTACTCGAGGAGGCGGGAGTTGCGGCGCTAGGAACCGCATCTACGGGCTTGGCGGGGATGTTGCGAAGCGCGATGTTCTGATACTCGGCGCAGGCTTTCCCGACAGTTTCAAGCAATCGCAACAACCCACAACCCACAGCCTGTTATTATGCAACCAGGAGGTTGCAAATGCCTGAGACCAGTACTGACCGAATCGAAAAGGAGATCGTCGTGCACGCACCACGCGCCAAGGTGTGGCGCGCCATCACGGACTACCGCGAGTTTGGCAAGTGGTTCCAGGCCGAGATGAAGGACCCGTTCGTGCCGGGCGCACTCTCGAAAGGCAGGATCACGCATCCCGGCTACGAGCACCTGACGCTCGAAGTCCAGGTCGAGCGCATGGAGCCCGAGCATCTCTTCTCCTGGCGCTGGCACCCGTACGCGGTCGATCCGAAGCAGGATTATTCGAACGAGCCCACCACGCTGGTAGTGTTCGAACTGGAAGAAGTCAGGGAAGGCACGCGCATCAAGGTGACTGAGTCCGGCTTCGACAATATCCCGCTCGCGCGCCGAGCCGAGGCGTTCCGCATGAACTCGGGAGGCTGGGCAGCGCAGATTCAGAACGTCGCCCGCTATGTTGACCAGACGCAATAGCCGCGCCGAAGCCGCGGCACTCGTGTTCGCCGCCTTGGGCGACAAGAGGCGATTGCGCCTGGTCGCCCGCCTCGGCCGCGAAGGGCCGCTCTCTATCTCGCGGCTAAGCAAAGGCTCCGGCGTCACCCGCCAAGCCGTCACCAAGCACCTGCGCGTATTGGCAGATGCCGGCCTCGCTCGCGGTTCACGCCACGGACGCGAACAGTTCTGGCAATTAGATGCCGCGCCGCTAGCCGAGGCACGGCGTTCCCTAGACCACATCTCGGAACGCTGGGACCAGACGCTGGGACGGCTGAAAGCATCCCTCGAACGCTCATGAACTATGCAAAAATAGAGTCATCTCGCAGGGCGCCTGCATCTCTGTGGAAAGGGCGTATTTCCTTGGTTCCCAAGCTCGCCATTATCGTCGCCGTCATCCTTGCACTCGGAGCCTGCCGTTCCCGCGAGGTGAAGTCCGCCGGACCTCCTCCGCCCGTTCCGGTCAGCGTCGCGGTAGCAACCCAAGAGTCGGTTCCGCAAGACATTCGCGCCGTCGGCGCCGTGGAGCCTTCCTCCACCGTCCAGATCAAATCACAGATCGCCGGTGAACTCACTGAAGTCCGATTCGTCGAAGGCGGCGAAGTTCGCAAAGGCGATCGCCTGTTCCAGATCGACCCGCGTCCGTACCAGGAAGCCCTGCGCCAGGCCGAATCAGCTGTCTCCCGCGACCGCGCCCAGTTGCGTCAAGCCGAAGCCAACCTCGCCAAGGACAACGCGCAACTGAAAAATGCCGACGCCATCGCCGCCCGATGGGGAGCGCTCGAAAAGCAAGGCGTCATCGCGCGCGAACAAAGCGATCAGATGCGCACCAATGCGGACACGCTGCGCGAATCGGTCCGCGCCGGCAACGCTGCCATCGAAAGTGCCCGCGCATCTGTAGAAAACGACCTCGCCGCGGTCGAGAAAGCCAAGCTCGATCTCAGCTACTGCGAGATCAACTCGCCGATTTCGGGCCGCGCCGGTAACTTGCTGGTGCACGCAGGCAACCTCGTCAAAGCCAGCGATATTCCTCTCGTCGTCATCAATCAGATCGAGCCGATCTTCGTCAGCTTTGGCGTGCCGGAGCAGCACCTGGCGGATATCCGCAAGAACAGCAGCGCTCGAAAACTCGCAGTTCAGGTTTCGCTGCAAAACGATCCGGCGAAAACTGCGCGCGGTTTCTTATCGGTGATCGACAACACCGTCGACAACACCACTGGAACCATCCGCCTCAAGGCCACATTCGACAATCGCGACCGCATCCTGTGGCCCGGACAATTCGTCAATGCCGCGCTCATTCTAGACACACTGAAAAATGTGACTGTAGCGCCATCCGAGGCGATCCAGGTCGGCCAGCAAGGACAATTCGTGTACGTCGTTAAGCCCGACCAGTCCGTCGAGCGCCGCGATGTAATCGTCGGACGGACGCTGGAGAACCGCGTGATCATCGAAAAGGGCGTCGCCGCCGGTGAAACCGTCGTCACCGACGGCCAGCTCCGCTTGTTCCCAGGCGCACACATCCAGCCCGTCCCCGAGCCCAAGTGAAACAATGTCGAACGCACCAAAACTTGTGCAGCAAGTAAGTCGTTGTTTCTTGGCGCTTCGCGCCGATTTGACGTGGCGCACGCACTCGTGCGTGCCGCGTTCACACTCGTGTGAACGCTTGGTTTTCAATCAACTCAGGTGTCGACACGAGTGTCGACACGGCACGCAAGATTGCGTGCGCCACAACTGGTCACGAATCTCTGTGGTGGCACAGGCTTCAGCCTGTGTTGGCCCCTCCGGGAGCGAATAACTATGCACGTCCCGCCTCTTCATCGAGCGCCCCATCATGACCGTGCTGGCAACATTCGCGATCCTGCTGTTCGGAATCGTAGCCTACCGCGCATTACCCGTAGCCGCGCTGCCCAGCATCGATTACCCAACCCTCCAAGTCACCGCCGCCCTTCCGGGCGCCAATCCGGAAACCATGGCCTCTTCGGTTGCGACGCCGCTCGAGCGCGAGTTCTCCACCATCGCGGGCATCGAGTCCATGAGCTCGACCAATGCGCAGGACGTCTCTACCATCACCGTCCAGTTTTCGCTCGATCGCAACATCGACGCCGCCGCGCAGGACGTGCAGGCTGCAATCACGAAAGCCGCCGCGCAGCTTCCCCCCAACATGCCGCGCCCGCCTTCCTATCAGAAAGCGAATCCAGCCGAACAGCCGGTCTTATACCTGTCTCTCAGTTCCGACACGCTGCCGCTCTACACCGTGGACGAGTACGGCGAGACCTTGTTGGCCCAACGCATCTCCATGGTCAGCGGAGTTGCTCGCGTGCAAGTGTTCGGAACGCAGAAATACGCGGTGCGCGTCCAATTGGATCCGGATGCCCTCACGGCGCGCAACATCGGCATCGATGAAGTCCAACAAGCCGTCCGGCAGAACAACGTCAACCTGCCGACCGGCAGACTGTGGGGCGATAAGCAAGCCTTCACCGTCCAGTCCAGCGGACAGTTGACGAACGCGGCCGCGTATCGGTCCATGATCGTCACCTGGCGCAATGGCAACCCGGTGCGGCTGGAACAACTCGGCCAGGTCGCCGACGGCGTCGAGAACGTGAGAACCAGAGCCTGGATGAATGGCGAGCGCTGCGTCATTCTCGCCGTCCAGCGCCAGCCGGGGACCAACACCGTCAAGGTGGTGGACGACGTCCTCAAGCTGTTGCCCGCGTTCCAGCGGGAGATCCCACCCACGGTCCATCTACGCGTGGCTTTCGACGCATCCGAGTCCATTCGAAAATCGATTCACGACGTCCAGTTCACCTTGATTCTGACCATAGGCCTGGTGATCATGGTCATCTTTCTGTTCCTGCGCAACATCTCCGCCACACTGATCCCGGGCGCGGTAGTGCCTTTGTCGATCGTCGGCACTTTCGCAGCCATGTACCTGCTCGGCTACAGCCTGAATAACCTGTCGCTTATGGCGCTGACGCTGTCCGTCGGTTTCGTCGTGGACGACGCCATTGTCATGCTCGAGAACATCGTGCGCCACATGGAGCTAGGCAAGCCGCGCATGGAAGCCGCGCTGCTAGCGTCCAAGGAAATCGGCTTCACCATCCTCTCCATGACCGTGTCGCTCGTAGCCGTCTTCATTCCTGTTTTGTTCATGGGCGGAATTGTCGGCCGCTTGCTGCACGAGTTCTCCGTGACCATCGCTGTCGCCGTTCTGATCTCCGGTTTCATCTCACTGAGCCTGACCCCGATGCTGGGCAGCCGCTTTCTCCGCATCGAACGCGCGGCCCGCCACGGCATTTTGTACCGCGCTTTCGAGGCCGGGTTCCGAGGCATGGCGCGCGCCTACGATTACACGTTGCAGAAGACGCTGCGGCATCAGTTCGCGACCATTCTCTTCGCCTTCGCGCTGCTGGGCGGAACGCTGGCTCTGTTCTTCAGCATGCCGACCGGCTTCATTCCCAGCCAGGATGGAGGCTTCTTTTTCGGAATCACGCTGGGCGCCCAGGACATCTCCTTCGACTCCATGTCCAGGCATCAGGAAGCGGTGATGCATATCATGCAGCGCGATCCGAACGCTCAGGACGTGGGCGCTTTCATTCCCGCGGGTAACACGGGCGTCGTCTTCATGTCGATGAAACCTCGCTCCGAGCGCCGGCTTTCCATCGACCAGGTGATGGGTGGGCTCCGCGCGAAACTCGGCGCAGTTCCAGGCATGTTCGTGTTCCTGCAGAATCCTCCGCCTATTCCCATCAGCGGAGTGTTTGGCACCAGCGTTTATCAGATGACGCTGCAGAGCGCTAATCTCGACGAGATCTACAATTGGGCGCCGCGCCTGGCCGCCAAAATGCGCAGCCTGCCCGGATTCCTGGATGTGAATACCGACCTGCAGATCGCCAGCCCGCAATTGATGGTGAATATCGATCGCGACCGCGCGCGTTCCCTTGGCGTAACTCCGCAGCAGATCCAGGATGCGCTCTACACCGCTTACGGCGAACGGCAGGTCTCCACCATTTATACGCCTGCGAACGAATACGCAGTCATCACCGTAGTCGCGCCGCAATATCAGAGCAACCCGGCCGCGTTGTCCAAGCTCTACATCCGCTCCTCACAGGGTCCGCTCGTGCCGCTCGACGCCGTGGTCCGCGTCAACCGCAGCGTTGGCCCGCTCAACGTCAATCACTTCGGCCAACTCCCGGCCGTTACGGTCTCCTTTAACCTCGATCCAAAATATTCCCTCGGCCAAGCGGCCGAACAGGTGAACAACTCAGTGCGCGAACTCCGCATGCCCGCCACCATCAGCGCGAATTTCCAGGGCACCGTAAAAGAGTTCCAGAAGTCGTTCCAGGGCATGTCGATTCTGCTAATCGTGGCGATCCTGGTGATCTACACCGTGCTCGGAATGCTGTACGAAAGCTTCATCCATCCGCTGACGATTCTTTCCGGACTTCCGTCCGCGGTCTTCGGCGCTCTGCTCACGCTCCGTCTGTTCCACAAGGAACTGGACCTGTACGCGTTCGTCGGCCTCGTGATGCTGTTCGGCGTGGTGAAGAAGAACGCCATCATGATGATCGACTTCGCGCTCGAAGCTCAACGCGTGGAAGGCAAGCCGCCGCTCGAAGCCATTTATAACGGCTGCATGCTGCGATTCCGGCCCATCATGATGACCACGGTCGCGGCGCTGTTCGGAAGTCTTCCCATCGCTGTCGGCCTGGGCGAAGGCGCGGACGCGCGGCAGCCGCTGGGATTGGCCGTGGTGGGCGGCCTGGTGGTCTCCCAATTCCTGACGCTATACATCACGCCCGTAATCTACCTCTACATGGAACGGCTGCAAGCCTGGCTGCGCCGCCGGCGAACTACTCACTTGACCGAGCCGGTGCTGGGCGAAGCTTTGTAGCGCAAGATGTAATGTTTCAAGCTGACATCAACCATGCTCAGCCCGTGCACTTCCGCCTCGGCCAGCGCCTTGCGATTGTCCCAACCGTCATGCGATATGCGGTAGCAGGCGATCACCGTGCCGGTCCGGTCCTTGCCGCCCAGGCAATGCAAGAAAACCGGCCAAGCTGAGCTCGACTCCAAGATGCTCAGCGCGCGCTTGATCTGATCGTCCGTGGGCGCATGCATGCTCATCGGCACGCTCAGATATTTCATGCCGGCCGCCTCGACCGTTTGCTTCTCGGCGACCAACTGCGACGGCTTGTCGCGAAGATCGATGACAGTCTTGATGCCCATCTTCGCCAGCGCCTTGAAGCCTTCCTGGCTCGGCTGGGCGCCGCGATAGATGTGCTCGTTCACCTGTATGAGATTCTTGATACCCGAGATGTCCCCAGCCACCGCGGAGACCAGTATCGACGACACTAATCCCAATCTCCACATCCACTACTATCTTAGCGACTCACCCAAAGGTGATGACGGTTCCGTGGGGCGGACCAGGGGGTCCGCCCTACTTGCCGCCGCCCGCCTGGAAATCCTCCAAAGCCACCCAATCCGCCGAATCGTCTTCGCACGTGCCATCCGCGCTGCCGCAAACTTCGAACTGGGTCACCGGATGCAGTTCCCAGATGCTGAAGCGCCAACAATGATCCTGATTGGCGCCAGGGTACGAGCAGTTGTCCCCTTTGTTGTTGTGCTCGTTATCGGCCATCAGTTGTCCAATCACGCGTACCTGCCGGCCGACCACCGACTTCACCAGGTCCAGAGTCCAGTCCGGTTTAAACTGGGCGCGATAGTGCGGCGTCATCTCGATGACGATGCTGGTTTGGTTAAGCGCGGACTTGTCGTCGTCGGTGAGTTTGCTCTTGGCGCCCGGCTTCTTCATCACTTTTGCAGCCAGCTTCGAATCGAACCCGATGCCGATGTGGAAATCGATGTCGTCGAGGTCGGGCCCGAGCTGGCAATTGGAACTCTCCTTGGTGCCGCCTTTCTGGGCGTAGTACAAAAAGCCGTTCACTCCGAACACGTGCCCTTCACCGAGCTTGCCCAGATCGTCTTTGAACACTTCGTGATTCCCTTTGGTCAGCTCCTTAGGCGTGTTCTTGTTGAGATCGGCGAAATCGCTCTTGCCGTAAAACTTTTCCGGCTTCTGCGAGGGCGGGATCAATTGGTTCTTGAACAAGTTGAGAAAGGCATCGTAGCGCCCCGCCGCGGTGCAGCCGGTGGGGTAATCGCTATGGCATCCCCGAAACCCCTCGATGTCATCCCCGCAAACGACGGCGTCAGTCCCGTTTTCATCGGGGCCGGATCCGCCGGGGATAACCGAGGTCTGCAACAGCATGGCGACGGCTAACGGAGCGAACGGAGCGACCGTGCGGGTCAACTTTCCGCCGCGACTCTTAGACGTGGACTTGGGCATAAGAGCTCCTATTTCTCGCCGCCCGCTGAACGCTTGCCGTGCGCAGCGCCGTCGCCTTCCGCGCCGTCCCCATCATGCCCATTCCGGCTATACTGAATGCCCTTGCCAACGGCGTACGTGGTCGCGCTGATGCCCAGCATGTACAAGATCTCTTTGGGCACCGCCGGAAATCGGAGCGGCTTGTTCCCCACAATGATCAGGAACAGGCTCAGACCGATCACGAAGGTGAAGATCAAGAGCTGGAAGCGAGCCATGCTGGCGTGCTGGGTGTCGCCATCGCTCACCAGGAATTTCAGATCGATGGTCCCGTTGGCCATCGCGATGAGCACCATCAGCCCGTAGAAAAACACCAGGATGAGCAGCGTATAGCCTGCCAGAATCTTCAAGTGATCCATCGGATCGCCGCCCTTGAAGTACAGGATGATTACAGCGACAATCGCCAAAGCCAGGCTTACGAGGGGAAGCCAACTATATTTCTGTTCAGGCACGTATATTCTCCTTATTTCAGTTTCTTGAACACCGGGGAAAATTTGGACCACGCCTTCCCCCCCAGGTAGACCGCCTGGCTGCCGCCCAACAGAGCGACCAGCTCGACGGGCAACCCGGGGAGCGAGTCCCGATGAGGATTCTGGATGACGGCGAGCAGGTATTTGCCCGCCACCAGAAGCGTGAAGATCAGCAATTGCGCGCGGCCGGGACTGAAGGAGGACCGGCCTTGTTTGTCGTCGAGCAGGCCATCCAGCACGATTTCACCCGACAGGAGCTTCCAAACCGTCACCAGCAGGAATCCCAGCAGCAGCACCGTGCCGCCGTACTTGGTGAGCGTGAATAGTAGATCCATCTCCTATCAACTCCTGCACGTTCGCTGCTGAATTGAACAAGTATAACGGCAGTGATTCGAAACTTCAAGGGAAAAGATAGGTTGTACAGAGCAAAAGAGTGGGACAAGTCACAAATACCCGTGCAGCCGCGAAAGCGTCAGCGCCGGTCCTATTGATAGTCAGCCGGCCAGATTCGCCTGCAGCGGAAACGATCCGGCGGTCTGGATCGACTGCGGGCCCAGGTTGTTGCCGAAGACGATGAATATGGAGCCTTGGGCGATTCCTGCGCTGGGTAACCCAGCCCTCCCGTAGCTGGCAGCATTCACCGGACCGCCGGTAACCATTGGCGGCGGTTGCGCGATCGCAGCACCAACCGAAAGAGCGAGCAGAAAGATCGTCGAGATACCGGCGATCGGCTTCATCTTACGGTGGGCTGGGCATTTCCCGCGGGCACATTTATGGCAAAGACGAATCGTTGCCCGTCGCGGCTGATGTTTCCGAGGTTTCCAAAGAGAGGGCCGGGGAGTCTGAATAGCAACTTCGGCGCGCCCGCGTGGAAAGTGGGAGTCGTGGTGACGTCGGCAGCCATCACGAGCATGTCATTCGAATTCAAATCCAGGCCCCGGAAGAAAATCTCTTTGCCGTCGCCGCGCCAGTGCAGCATGGCGTTGGCGCCATCTTTCGAGACCTGCCATTTCGCATCGCCCACCATGCCTGTGGAGGCATTGTAGGGCCGCACGTAGACCTCGAACCTTTCGGGCTTGGCCTCGTCCGAACGGAAGACCATGAACCGGCCGTCCGGCGAGAGCCTGCCCACGTCGTCAAAGAATTCTTCCCGCAAGGTCTCGATGGCTTTGCGGGCCAGCGGATCGCTTCCCGTCAACGGCACGGTCAAGATGATTCCCCCGTCGCAGACCAGGAACTTTCCGTCCGGGGAAATATCGGTGAGACCCAGAAACGCCCCGGGCGTGTACTGGAACAACAATTCCTCGCCGCCAGTGCCATCCGATGCTCTGCGATAAACACCCCAGTCGCCCTTACGCATGGAAGAATACAGGATGTGCTTTCCATCGGGTGACCACATGGCACTGGTCTTAAACTGCGTATCGTTGGTTATTTGGGTGCTCTTTCCGGTGGCGAGATCGATGGTCCAGAGGTCCTGTTGTCCGCGCTGGAGATCGTTTTTCATGACAACCAGGCGCTCGGCATCTTGCGAGAAGGCCGGCTGGGAATACATGCCGGGCTCGCCCACCTTCTTCACAACCTTGCCTTCGCGATCGAAGATGGTGATCTGTTGAAGCTGCTGGCCGCGGGGCGGCGGAAGCGTGAGGAAACGTTCCCCATCGGCGCTGACGTATGCAATGCGCTCCGGAACTGCGCCCGGCGGGCGGAACAGAACCTTGGGCTTGGTAAAGGAGAATGACGGAGAGGTGCTAACCTCGGCGACCATTACGGATTGATCGCGCGCCAGATAGTACAGCTCCTTGCCATCGCGGCGCCAAAACCCAAAGCTGAAGCCGCTGCCTTCGGAAATCTGCCAAGGGCCCCCGCCCGCCGGATCCACGGGCCGGACGAAGACTTCGACCTTGTTAGCCTGGTCCAGCACGATGTAGGACAAGAAGCGGCCGTCGGGAGAGAATCGCGGTCCGAACATCCGCAAATCACTGTGAAAGATCTCGGCGGCCTTGCGCTCCGGGTTATCTTTGAGCGGCAGAATGTACAGCGTGCCTCCCTTAAGATCCGACTTCGCAAAGCTCAGAAAGCGGCCATCCAAGGACCAGTCGGAGAGATTCAGGAAAGCTCCGGGATTCTTGTATAGGAGCTCCTCGGGTCCCTGGCCGTTGGCGGCTCGCGCATAGATGCCTTCCTGGCCGGCACGAATGGTGACGTAAGCCACCCGGCTGCCGTCCGGCGACCACACGGGACCGAAGACGAACTCAGTTCTTGCGCTGGTTGTGATCCTGGTGATTGCTCCAGTCGCCACATCCAAGACCCAGAGGTCTGCGCTCTCGTTCGCCAGATCTTGCTTGACCACGGCCACGCGCGAGCGGTCTGGAGAAAAGACTGTCTCGTCGTAGATCGCGCGTTCGCCGGCGCTCCCAACCCGCTTCCCCGAGCGATCGTAGAACGCGAGGACGGTGGCGCGGTTCTCGAAGTTTTGGGCATTGCGTTTGGCCCTGGCTTCCGCCACGTCCTTGGCCTTAGCATCCGTTGACAATTCCCGTCCCGCGACGGGACCCGCAGGCTGAGCAAAGCACAGAGAGGCGGCCGCGAAAAAGATCGCAATCCGATCGGCATTTTTCATAGGGAATCCCTTGCGCGAGTATCCGGAGATCAGTTCAACAATTTTGGGGACACGCAGACACGACTTTGCCGCCAGGCAAAGTAAGGGTTCGGATGAGTCCCGAACGCGATTTGTCCCGTGAGCGGCTGAGTTCCACGGTTAGAGTTTTCCCGACGCTTCCCTCGAAATCGGCCTTGCCGAGATCGCGAATGCGAAAGAAGCTGGGCGACGGGCCTTCGATTTGCCAGGTCTCCATCGCGCCGCCGGCGCCCTTCATATCCACTGTCAGGTAGGTGTGAGGGTTTCTCCAATCGACCTTCGTCAGCGTGCCTGTTACCGTGACGCGGTCGTTGAAGTCGAACAGCGCAGTCATGTTGTGATGTGCCAGGGCTTGATTCGCCAGTAGCACCGCAAAGAGGGTAAGCAAGAGCTTAGTCGTGGAAGTCATCGGAATTTCCCATTAGGATACATCGTTCATGGAACAAAAGCAATAGCGCGTCCAGCCCAGCCCACGCTGAACCAAAGGGTGAGGGAAAGGCAAGCAACGATCACATTGGCCAGCCTGGGGCGCGACTCCGGCTCCGAGGCGATCCATCTGCGGAGCACCGCAAAATGAAACAGGATCGCGAGGCTAAGCAGCGCCATCTTGATCCGAAACGGATTGCTCCCCAGGTATTTTCCCGGGGTGGCCAGAAAGATGAGGATTCCCGACAGAATCACCGCCGTCAGCGCACCCGCAGTCCAGCGCTTGAGCTGTCGCGCAAGATTGGTGAGAGATAAGTTCATTATTCCAACGCCGGACAGCCGCAGATCCAGCACGAGGATCGTGGCCAGGAGAATGGTGAGTCCCATCAGATGAACAGACTGAACGGCAGGCATCCCGTACTTGCTGTCGCGGATGAAGACAATCGGTCCCCAGCTAGAGCACCAGTTCAAGAGAGAGAGAAGCGGCATCATCTTTCGCCGGTCTAGAACTCGTAAGCCATGGTGCGTCCACAAACGATCACGCCAATCCAAACGATCAGCGACAACCCGGCGCAGAACCTCGCACCGGCAGGCGTTCGGCCGGCCAAGTCCCACTGCGCCATCTTCGGATAGAACACTATCTGATACACCGCGGCATTGATTCCCAGCAGCAGCAGGAGTATCAACTTCGTACGGAAGAACCCGTTCCCATAGGCCTTCTCAGCCTGGGTCATGAACAGAAAACCACCGGTGATGAACATGACTGGAAAGCCGATCTTCGACCAGCGCAGAAACTCACTCATGATCCTGGACGCCGGTTCACCCCGAAATGACAGCCCCAGCACACGGAGATCGAAGATGACGACCATGCCGACGGATAACGGAAGAGCCAGAATGTGGCTGCCTTCAATCAGGGGGAACAGCCAACTCGATTCGCTGATCGTCGTTGCCAGAGGTGTGTGCTGCAGCCATTGGCACCAGCCAAAAAGAGACATCCCAATCCTTTCCGGCCGACTCGTGACCTGGCTCCGGGCGGCGCAGAGGTGTAGACCCTAGATACTGTACCAGTCTTTTGGGTCAACGATACACATAGCTGATCGACCAGTCAGGGTGTGGGCCGATTGACTTCCAACCGTTGATTTCACTATGCTTGCGAATACGCACCTCGGGAAAGGACGCTAATGCGCCGTTCACTTCTTCTGCTCGCTCTGGTCATTCCGATTTCGGCGGAACTCACTTATCAAAAGCCGCCCAAGGAAATCCTGGACATCTTGAATGCACCCACGCTGCCGGTGCTGAGTGTAAATCCGTCACGCACCTACGCGACGCTGTCGCAATCCACCCGGTATCCATCCATCGCCGAAGTCTCCGAGCCGATGCTGCGCCTGGCCGGCATGCGCATCGATCCTCGCAACAACGCTCTGCACCTCGCCCCTGGAAGCTATGCGATCACGCTGGTGAAGCTGGCCGACGGCTCGAAGATACAGGTCGCGCTGCCTCCGAAGGCCCGCGCGGGTACATTACAGTGGTCGCCGGATGGCAGGCAGTTCGCGTTCCCGAACACCACCGATACGGGCATCGAGTTGTGGATCGGCGATCCGGCAACGGGCAAAACCCGCAAGATTGAGGGAGTGAAACTGAACGCCGTGTTGGGCGACCCGATTGACTGGCTGCCCGACAATCGCACGGTGCTGGTAAAGACCGTCCGAGCCGGGCGTGGTCCGGCGCCCGCCGAACCGAGCGTTCCAACCGGCCCGCACGTGCAGGAAAGCGCGGGTCACGCCACGGGCGTCGCCACGTTCGAGGACCTGCTGAAGAATCCGCACGACGAAGATCTGTACGAATACTACGCCACCGCGCAACTGGCCTCCGTCGACACGGCGCCCGGAAAAGCGACACCACTGGGCATGCCGGGAATGTTCGAAAGCGTAACGCTCTCGCCCGACGGCAAGAATATTCTGGTGACGCGCGAGCATCGGCCGTTTTCCTATCTGCATCCGGCGCGCGAGTTCCCCAAGGAAGTCGAGATTTGGAACCAAGCGGGGACGGTCGTCTACAAAGCCGCGAGTCTGCCGCTAGCGGAGCGCGTGCCGCTGGGCGGCGTGCAGCCTGGTCCCCGGCAGTTCCGTTGGATGTACAACGAGCCGGCGACGCTCATGTGGGTGGAGGCGCTGGATGGCGGCAATCCGAAGGAGAAAGTCCCGCACCGCGATCGAATCGTCGCGATCCGAGCTCCATTCACAGCGCAGCCGGCCGAAGTGGCCAAAACCGAGGAGCGCTTCCAGGGCATCCAGTTCGGCAAGGATTTCGCGCTCATCGAGGATACCGCGCGGATCTCGCGCGTCGTGCGGACGTTCAAGATCGATCCCTCGCGGCCCAATTCGGAAGCGAAGCTGATCTGGAGCCGCAACCAGCAGGATCGTTACAAGGATGCGGGCCGGCCGGTTGAAAAGCGGATGCAAGGCGGCAATCGCTTCGGCGGCGGTGGCGGCGGATTTGGCGGACGCATCGGCGGCGACTCCACGCTGCTGCAATCCGGGGACAACATTCTGCTGATCGGCGAAGGCGCTTCTCCGCAGGGCGACCGGCCGTTCCTGGATCGTTTCAACCTCACGACCCTGAAATCGGAACGGCTGTTCCATTGCGCGGCGGACAAGTACGAAGCGGTGGAAGCGGTTCTCGACGATCAGGGGACGAAGTTCATCACGCGGCGCGAGAGTCCCAGCGAGCCGCCCAACTATTACCTGCACGATGGCGCGAAAGCGATCGCGCTGACGTCGTTCCAGGATCCGGCGCCGCAGCTACGCCGCATCACCAAGCAACTGGTGACCTACAAGCGCCCCGATGGCGTGCCGCTGTCCCTGGAATTGTATCTGCCGCCGGATTACAAGCCGGGTACGCGGCTTCCGGCGGTGGTCTGGGCTTATCCGCGCGAGTACAACGATGCCGACACTGCCGGCCAGGTGAGCGGGTCGACGCAGCGATTCACGGCGATCACGGGATATTCGGAGTTGTTCTATTTGTTGGACGGCTATGCGGTGCTCGAGAACGTCGCCATGCCGGTGGTGGGGACCATCGACGTAGTGAACAACACTTACGTCGAGCAGATCGTCGCGGACGCGAAGGCGGCCATCGACAAGGCGGCCGACATGGGCGTGATCGATCCGAATCGCGTGGGCGTGGGCGGCCACAGCTACGGCGCATTCATGACCGCGAATCTGCTGGCGCACTGCAACCTGTTCCGCGCCGGGATTGCGGAGAGCGGGGCGTACAACCGGACGCTGACGCCGTTCGGATTCCAGAGCGAGCGCCGCTCATTCTGGGAGGCGCAGGACACGTATTTGCGAATGTCGCCGTTTCTGTTCGCGGATAAGATCAAGGCTCCGGTCCTGCTGGTGCACGGCGAAGCGGACGACAACTCCGGAACGTTCCCGGTGCAGAGCGAGCGCATGTACGCGGCGATCCGGGGCAATGGCGGAACAGTGCGGCTGGTGTTCCTTCCGGATGAGGCGCACGGCTATCGGGCCAAGGAGACGATCGAGCACCTGCTCTGGGAAAAATTCGCCTGGTTCGATAAGTACGTGAAGCACGCGACCGGGTCTGCGACGCACACCGAGTAGCGGTACTACACAGAATCAACACAGTTTTCTTTGCGCGCCGCGACGATTTCCCGTCCCCGAACACGCCGGCTGGAAAGCCGGCGGCAGGCAGGATTGCCTGCCCCACAAGGCCAAGAGACCCACAAGGCACGAATGCCTGTGCTGCACGCTAGCCCTGGCGTTTCTTGCTGTTCTTGCCTACCAGCGCGCGGATGCGGGCTTCCAACCGGCTCGCTTCCGCTTTGCGCCGCATCTTCTTCAGCAGCTCCACGTATTCGGTGGCGGTATCGGCCAGAAGCTCCAGGCTGACGTCGGACACGCTGGTCACCGGATGGCGCGCGGTCAGGATTCCGCGCTTATCCAGGATCGCGATCGACAGCCGGTACAACGGCTCGGCTTCGACAAAGTCGGAGCGGGCCACGTAAATTCCGGCCAGCGTGTTCAGACTGGTGACGGTCTCGCTCTCGCGCGTGACCAGCACCTGCCGCACCAGCGGTTCGGCGTCCACGGGCCGGTCGAGCGCGGCGTACACTTCGGCGAGCTTCTGGTATTTGCCGGTCAGTTCAGGGTTTTCCGATCCCATCGCCTTCATCCAGATGAATACCGAGCGCTCGTAAACGCGAACGGCCTGATCGTACTTCTTTTGCTGGGAATAAAGCGCGCCCAAACGGTCCAGGTTCTTGGCGACTTCCGAATGCATGGGTCCGAGGCTGGCTTCGCGAATCGCCAGCGTCTGACGGAGCAGCGGCTCGGCTTCGGCATACTGCTTTTGTTCGAGAGACAAGGAGGCCAGTCCGTCCAGTGTCGGCAGCAGTTGCGGACTGTTCAGCGGCAGCGACTTTTGCTGGATCTTGAGCACGCGGTTGTACATGGTCGCCGCGGCTGCGAAGTTCGACCGCACCATGTAGAGCCGCGCCAACTGGCTCAAATCGGGAACCAGATCCGGGCTCTCGTTACCGACCGTCCGTTCCCGAATGGCGATGACGCGCCTCAGATACTTCTCAGCTTCCGGATACTTTGAGTCAGCCTGCAGGACTTGCGCTACGTCATCGATGGCCGGAACCAGCTTGGGATCCTGATCGCCGTATTCCCGCTCCATGATCCGCAGCGACCGCTCGAACAATTCGGCCGTGCGCGCGTATTTCATCTGCGCGAAATTGACGTGCGCCAGGTCGTTGATCGCGGTGATCAATTGTGGATTGGCGCGACCGAGGGAGTCTTCCTCGAGTTCGAGCCTCTTCTGGTAAGTCCGCTCAGCGTCCGCGTAGCGGCTCTGCGAAGCATAGAAATCGCCTAGTTCCCGATACGCCTTGGCCACACGCGGGTCGGTCGGCTTCCACTGTTGCGACTCCGTGACTGCCGCCTGAAGCGTCTTCTCTTTTTGTGAGCCGGCCGCCTGCGGTTTGTCGAGCGTCTGCCCAAACCCTGCGCAAGCAAGTACTAGAGCTAAGTTAGACATGGTTCCAGCGCGTCGAATGTCCATACCGGCAATTCATCGACAGAATCCGGGAGACAATGTAGGCGCACTAAGGCGCGAGCACTAAAATGAAACTGCGGCACGGAGAGTTTTACAAACATCGCTCTGTGGTTCTTTGGTTCGTTAGTTCCTGGGTTCGTTTTTCGCGCGGCGGTGTGCGCACCGTGCTGCGTGTGGTGTACACGCCGTATGTCGTTGTGATTATTTGGGATAGCGTCGCGAGTCGGGCTTTTATGACGGTAAAACCGGGTGTTAGCGTCATGCATGGTGTGTACACGTCGTATGTGATTGCGTTCCCTGGAGATAACGTTCTGAATCGGGCTCGGGAGGCGATAGAATCGAGTGTTAACCGCCACCCCTCTCGTTACTTGGCTCCGCACGGCTTGTGAGTGAAGTGTGTCCACGCTTTATTCATAGCAGACGAGGTTGAGATGCGGCTCGTGCGAAGCCGGGCAAACGAGGGTAAGGCGTGTGCTGGCTTGGGGATGGCGATATTTTCAAGTGTTGTGAACGGATCGCGCATGGCGTATGACCTGCCTGCGTTCCGCCGACCGGGCGCAGTTTTGATCCGCTGGGGAAGCCTCGTTGGTCCGAATCCGGCAGCTCTGGCGCCAGGTCCGACGCCGTCTGCCCTGCCTCCAATTGCTTCAGCGCGGCGATGATCTGCTCTGCATTGAACCGTGTCTGCTTCATCTCCGTCTGCTCCTTCTCACGATATCCATATCGTGTGTTGTTCTGGTAGAGTTTTCGGGGGCAGGTCAATTTGAACTCCCGACCCCCTGCGCCCAAGGCATCGCGGCATTCGCCTTTGATCAAGCAAGAACTAGCGTTTAATTCAATGAGTTGGCGTACAGCTCGTCTACTGGCTAGGAACTCATATGTAGTCGATTCTGTAGCTGCCCGTTTCCTCTGAGCACAAACAAGCCCCATTGGTTTCGTATGGGAGCGATGCCGTAAGGTTTGGAAACCAGTTTGCACACTAAGCGACCATCGATTCTAGGTCTAGCGGGAGAGCCTGGCGTACTTTCGCGATCTCCGAGTCCATCTCCTTTTCGCTCAAGGGCGTTTCGAGAATCAGTGGTACCTGCGCAGGAATGAGACGAGCTACCTCTTGAAAAGCTAGGATCGAGGAATACGAGAGGGGATCGTGCTTGCTCCGAGCATTCACCTCACTAACGTGGACTTGAATCAGCTTGGAACTGAATTCCCGCAGAATCAAATAAGCTTCAGTCATGGTCAGATCGATCTGGCGGGCGTGTCCGATGTCGAAGCAGAGAGTGGCTGCAGGCAACTCTTTGAAGACGACGGCGAGTTCGTCTGCAGTGCGGCCTATCGGTTTGCGCTTATCCATGTTTTCAATGCAAACCGCGCCTCCCAGTTCTCTCCACAAGCCAAAATCGCTGATGGCATCAGGATGGATCACAATGGCCCACCCACGCCAAGCTTCAGCGCGCAGTTGGTTCAACAATACTCCTTCCCACGCTGGATCATATTGGCTCGGAGCGTGTATAGACACGTATTCGAACCCCGACAAATCCAGAGCCGGAAGGGCGTTCAGCAGTGGTATCAACTCGTTCTGTCGCAAGGCTGAGAGCTCTATTGTGCTAAGCCCTCCGTGCCTCACCATCTCGAGACCCCGCCGGAAATCCGCGTAGGCGAGCGCTCCTGTAGAGAATCCGATAGGTCGCATGCTAGAACACTCCATAGTTCTTTGTCAGGGATTCCAATTCACTCTTTGGATCAAAGAAGAATGCCAGAAGTCCGTCACGGAATGTGTGACTCAGCTGGCGCGCCTGTTGATAGATTGGGTCAGCGTCGGCGTTCTCTTCCGACAGCGCCTCGAGGTGAGGTCGCACGCCTTCTTCGGAAAGCATACCGATGAATTCGTTGTAAGAACCCAGGATCTTCTTGGCTGTCTCGTCAAGATGGCTATACTGAAACAGTACGGTAGCAATGATTTCCAGCGGTGTCGTTTGAAACATCCGTTCCAAGTGCTCAATAATTTCGTGCCTGCGATTCGGATCAGCGAACAGGCTTGCGCGTTGTGCATCGGAATAATCAAGATGACACCGAAAGCACGCCAGCAACCCGGACACGTATATCAGCTTCCGAGACATGCGCAACTTGATATTTCGGATTGCCCAGCCCTTCCCCGATCTCGCTCGCAACTTATAAGCGAAATCTACCGCCATCGTCCTCCAGTACCGCGCGAAATCGTTTTGGAGAAAGCGTGGTACCCGGTGGCCGGAACCCCGCCAGAATCCGCGGTCTTCGAGAAGGTATCGGTTTAGCACGTTTCGCACGACATTTCGGTAGGCGTCTTCGCGACCCACAACTTGTGATTCAAGGAGGAGAAGTAAGCGGCGGGTTGTGTTCCGGTTCGTATCGTCTTCGCCACCGATTTGATGCACGAGATCGTGGCTGAACACCATGGTGCCAAATGTGCCCTCTTGTCCTACTGCTTTTGCCGCTATCGACCGAACTACCTCGTCTATCTTCTTGGTGAGTGCGTAGTGACCTGGATCAGACTGGCCGTCAATAAGAAGCGTCCAATCAACATCGCTGCCTGCGGTGAACTCATCACGGGCCAGAGACCCCGATACGACGATGCTTGTGTCCTCGGAATCCAGGTGCTCCAGCGCTTGCCGCAGTTCTAGCCGTTTTGACGTAGCCAACTCACGGGCTGTTCGCAGATGGAGCCAGTCAACCCCGAGTCGCATTTCCAACTGTTCCAGGTTCGTGCTCACAGTGCTGGGGAGTCCTTCACGCGGGATTTGCTGAGCCGCCGCTTTCGGCTGCCGTTAACGTCGCTCTCACCGGGTGGGTTCAGCATCCTTTCCATAGAATCGTAGCAGAGGGGCGGCCTTAGGGATGAGCCCGCCAACCGAGCTCGGCCGCGACTCGCGAATTGGCAAGTGAACGATGTATGCCACAGCGGCGGCTAACGTGTTCCGCGATCGCTACTTCCGAGCGCTTATGCTGCACAATGGACGGAATGACGTTGGATGAACGCTGCGCAGAATTGAAGTCTCGAATGTTGATTGATACTCGCTACGTTTCCGGCGCACAGCTGCAGACTGCGGACGCCTGACGGTCCCCTGCAATTGAGGCAAGGGCGTTATGTTCGCCTCAGATCGTTGACACAATAGAATGAATCGATCTCTGGTCGAGCGTTATGCATTCAACTTACCTCTTCGTGCCCTTGACGCTCGCGGCCGACAGCATACATTGTGAGGTAGCCAGGCTGGAGGAGTTCTCGGTGATCGACACAGAATAGGAATAGCCATGAGCCCGTGCCGTCGTTGCCCGGGATGCTCACATGCAAGATCAGCGCGATCTTCGAGTCCGATTAGAGGGAGCCCTTGCAGCGGAGCGACAGCTCCGCGACGAAATTGAACAGCTCAAGAGCATCCTCGCGCAACATTCCATTCCATTGCCTGGCCCAAAAACACCGCAGCCCCTGCGCGACCGGTGCTTGCCGGCAGCCTCGGAGATCGCCCAACTCGGAACGCTGTCGGACAACCAAGCAAAGGTCGCGCTGTTTCGATCCTTATTCCGCGGACGGGAGGACGTCTATGCGGAGCAATGGCGAACGAAAGACGGTACGTGGGCCTATCGTCCTGCGGGCAAGAAGGATTGGCAGGCGGTGCTCGCCAGTCGCCCCGAGGATCACAAGAAGGTTGATCGGCAAACCCGCACTCTTTACGCGGTAACCGATGAAGTCATCCGCCAGCATTTGACAGGCAAGAAGACCATTGGAGTATATCCGCTCCTTCTCGACGAAACCTGCTGGTTTTTGGCGGCTGACTTCGACAAGAAAACTTGGGAGGAAGATTCCCTGGCATTCATCGGGACCAGTCAGAGGGCTGGAGTGCATGCCTACCTGGAGCGTTCACGGTCTGGCAACGGAGGTCATGTTTGGATCCTCTTCGAAGGACCAGTCCCCGCCGTTCTCGCCCGCAAAATGGGCTGCGCTCTCCTCACGCAAACCATGGAGCGGCGCCACCAAGTTGGTCTCGACTCCTACGACCGCTTCTTCCCCAACCAGGACACTCTACCCAAAGGAGGCTTCGGCAACCTGATCGCACTTCCGCTTCAGTGGATGCCCAGGCAAAACGGGAACAGCTTGTTTGTGGACGATGACCTTCACCCCTATTCAGACCAATGGCAGCTCCTGCTTTCCATCCGGCGAGTCGGCGCCGATCAAGTGGAATGGATCGTCAACGATGCGACGCGCCGGGGTCAGGTCGTGGGCGTCAAGTTCTCGATGACAGAAGACGACGCCGAGGGCGCGCCCTGGACTCTGCTTCCCTCGAGAAAGAAGAGCGAGAAACCCATCCCAGGCCCTTTTCCAGAATCGGTTGAGATCGTGCGAAGCAATCTGATATTCGTTCCCAAGGTAGACCTCCCCGAGGCAATGCTCAACCGGATCATCCGTGTCGCGGCGTTTCAAAATCCGGAATTCTACAAAGCCCAAGCGATGCGACTTCCCATTTGGGATAAGCCGCGCATCATCTCCTGCAGCGAAGAGTTCGCTCAACATCTCGCTCTTCCAAGAGGCTGCTTGCAGGAGGTGAGCGAAATCCTGAAGGAGCACGAGATCCGGGTGCTGATTCGCGACGAACGTTACACTGGCAAGCCCATTGATGTGAGGTTTCAAGGACATCTTCGTGACGATCAGGCAGAGGCCATACGGCAGACGCTGCGGCATGACGAAGGCGTCCTGTGTGCGCCCACCGCGTTTGGCAAGACCGTTGTGGCCGCCAAATTGATTGCCGATCGAGCAGTCAACACACTGATCTTGGTCCATCGCGAGCAGTTGCTAGAACAATGGCGCGCACGCCTCGCGGCGTTTCTGGATCTTCCGCCAAAGGCCATTGGTCAGGTTGTTGGCGGCAAGGACCGCCGGACTGGATTGATCGATGTGGCCTTGCTTCAAAGCCTGCAGCGTAAAGGTGACGTGAAGGACTGCGTTGCCGAGTACGGGCATGTGATTGCTGACGAGTGTCACCACCTGACCGCCTTCAGTTTCGAACAGGTCATGAGGCAGGTCAAAGCGAAGTTCATTATCGGTCTGACTGCGACGCCTACTCGCAAAGACGGCCATCATCCGATCATCTTCATGCAGTGCGGTCCGATCCGGTTCAACTTGAGCGCTCGCGAGGCCGCCGAACGCTCTCCCTTCCGCCACCTGGTATTGCCGAGACAGACTGATTTCCGGATCTCGCTCGAAGTCGCAGATCTCACAATTCAGGACGCCTATGCCGCATTGGTGACCAGTGAAACGCGAAACCAGCAGATCGTTGCGGATATAATCCAAGCTGTTCGAGAGGGCCGCACTCCCCTCGTGCTTACCAATCGTACGGACCACCTTGAGCGACTGGCCAGTGGCTTATCCGAACTTGAACACGTGTTTATCTTGAAGGGGGGCATGGGCAAGAAGCAGCGGCAGGCGTCGGTCGAGAAACTAACTTCGATTCCCGACGGAGTACCACGTGTTCTGCTCGCAACAGGAAGCTACATCGGTGAGGGCTTCGACGACTCGAGATTAGACACTTTGTTCCTCACTATGCCCATCTCGTGGCGTGGCACGCTGCAGCAATACGTCGGGCGCTTGCATCGGATCCATCAAGGCAAGAAAGTTGTGCGGGTGTTCGACTACGTCGATGCGCAAGTCTCGATGCTTAGGCGGATGTTCGAGAAGCGGCTGAAGGGCTACCGGGCCATTGGATACGAAATGGATGATCCAACCAACCTCTAGTTGTAGTCGAAAATGTAGATACTCGGCGCCAGCTAAGATGATTTTCGACGGTTGGCCGATCTACAAGTCCCGCGCTATCAATGTGGATCCTGACGCTCCACTTCACGGGAGGCAGGGGCGCGCTCCAGTAGGTCCATGCGTACAGAACACTGAAAACAAAGGGATTGTTCGGGGCGGGGAGATTTGAACTCCCGACCCCCTGCGCCCAAGGCAGATTCCGGGAGTTCGTGAAAACCGCTTGTTTTCAATTGCTTTCGTTTTAAGGCGACGCGGCGAACCCGTTGAGGCTTTTGGAACCCTGTTGAAGACAGAGGCTCTCGTCAGCTACAGAATCAGTTGGGGTGACTCGCCTCGGCGAGACGCGTACCCCGTGCGACATGTTTATTGGACGACTCTAAACCGAACCTCTGATCCGTCAGGAAGGTCCTTGATCTGCTGGGCAATGTCGCCACGGAACCTCATTCCCTTTACGGAGTCGACGGCGTAGAGATTCTCGATTGTGAAATCCCCGCCAGTCACGAACAGCGTCTTCGGAACGAGTCGCTCTCCCGGGTTTAGAGGTCGATTTGCCAGTTGCCATCCATGAGCCAAGAGATACCCTGTATGGAATTCGTACTCCTTTATGACCAGCCTATCTGCTAGATGAGTGACCTGCCCGGTTTCAGCATCGAGACTGTCAATGCCGTCCTGGTTCAGACAGAATTGATTGCCCAATATGTCTTCTCCGAAGAACAGATAGCCGTTTGCGAGATCGCCATAGGCCTCTCGCCAAACGTCGGTGGAGTTCCAGGTCTCCAGATCCATAACGCCTTCCTTCTTGCCAATCGGGAAGATGTGTAGCGCAGACTCAAAGGCGTAGAAGCCATTCTTCTCAGCTAACCATTCAAACAACAGTCCGCCAGAAGATGCCCACTCGGTAAGTTTAGCGCGCTCAGAAGGTAGCGGAGACGTAAGTATCGCCGTTGAACCGATCTCCGCGAGTTTGAGGAGATGTTCGTTCATATCATCGATAGATTAACAGATTAATAATTACGATCCGAACCACGGTGCCGTTCGGAAGGCCACGCATCTGATTGTGCATTTATGCTCCGGCAGCCCCATTATCGCGCGGCGAAACCCACGCACACTAGCTCCGGATCCACCTTCCCGAAAAGCGGCGGATACTCATCGCTGTCTGGGCCCGGAAGCCGTGGCGTTCCCAAAAGAGCTTCGGCTCTTCGAGACTCGGCACTCGCTCTATCTATTGTCCCGACTGCAGATCGACCAGCAGCCTGGGCATCGGCAGCGTGCTGGGCAGACTCTAGCAACAAAATCCGAACAGAAAGCCTGAGGCGGGCGCTGTTGGCGTCTGTTATTCCTGCGCCTGCTGCATGGGCAGCGGCCATCGTGCCATTAACTCCGCGCTGAATGTAGTGCGCACCAAGCCGCGAACCCTTTAAATGAAACTACGGCAGCGAGATCTTGCGCTGTCGCCGTCCCGGGCCTGTGAAGTATTAGGGTCTTCCCTTGACGCCTGGATACGGCACTATTCGCTGGAATCGCACACAACCGTCCCAAAGGCGAACACCTGCGCAAGCCACCTCGTTGATCTGCTTCGCCTAAACTGGCATAAGACCTGCTGGAGTCCTGTCGATGGGAATCCTCATTCAAGATGTCCGCTATGCGTTGCGCGTCATGCGCGCGAGCCCGGTATTCACCACAGTGGCGCTGCTTTCACTGGCGCTGGGCATCGGAGCAAACACGAGCATCTTCAGCTTGATCGACAAATTCCTGCTGAAGCCGCTGCCGGTACGGCATCCCGAGCAACTGATCACGCTGTACCGCGTGAATCCGGGCGGAACCGGCGAGAGCTTCACCTATCCGCAATTCGAGCGGTTTCGCGATCGCAATCATTCCGTGGCGGGGCTGTTCGGCTTTGCTTACCGGCAGACTGGCGTGAGTATCGACGGGCGCACGGAACAGGGGCTGGTGCAGCTTGCTTCGCCCGAGTATTTCTCGACGCTGGGTATCCACGCGATTTCCGGGCGAGTTTTCACGGCGAGCAATGAAGGGACACCGCTCGCCGTCATCAGCTACGACTTCTGGAAACGCAGATTTGGTTTGGATGCCTCCGCAACCGGAAAGACCGTCGTCATCAACGGTAGGGCGTTTCAGATCGCCGGGATTGCTCCTGCGGGATTCTACGGCGTCGCGCTGGATTACGCGGTCGACGTGTGGGTTCCGCTCGAGCTGCAGCCGCAAGTGGACGGCAATTCGATGCTGGCGGAAGGCGGTCCGAACTGGGTCCGCATCATCGCGCGGTTGAAGCCGGGTACGCTGCCCGATCAGGCGCGGGCCGATCTGAATGTATTGTTCGAGCAGGATCTGCAACCGGGCGCTCGAGAGCAGCAGGTGCAGGTTGTGGCGGCAGACCGGCCTGTATCCGGAGTCCGCCCGTTCCTGGTCCGGCCGCTGGTTATGCTGATGGCGATCGCCGGAATCATCCTGTTGATCGCTTGCGCGAATCTGGCGAACCTGCTGCTGGCGAAGTCGGCTGCCCGGCAGCGCGAGATCACGGTTCGCGTCGCGGTGGGCGCATCGCGGGGCCGGATCGTCCGGCAACTGCTTACGGAAAGCGTTCTGGTTGCGATACTCGGCGGATGCCTGGGAGTCTTCGTTGCGATGTGGGGAAGCGATCTCTTGCTGGCGATGACGTTCGTCGCCTCGGGCCTGGGACCGGCTCCGCTTCCGCTTGAATTCCGTCCCGATGCGCGGATGCTGATCTTCACTGCGCTGGTTTCGTTGCTGGCCGGAACGCTCTTTGGATTGACGCCGGCGCTGCGCGTCAGCCGTACGGATCTTTTCTCCGGGCTGAAGGTGAAGGGCGGCAGGAAGCTGCACAAGGCGCTGGTGACGTTCCAGTTGGCGGCTACGTTGCTGCTGCTCATCGGAGCGGGATTATTCGTGCGCAGTTTCCAGAACTTGGCGAACGTGGACCTGGGTTTCGATCCGAGGAACGTGCTTCAGGTCCGCGTGGACGCGCCGCACGGCCACGATAACTGGGATGCGGTGTTTGAAAAGCTCTCCACTTTTCCCGGCGTAACATCGGCGAGCGCCTGTTTGCCGGGACTCTTCAGCCGGATGAATTACTTTACCGAAGTCACCGTGGAAGGCGTTACACCGCGGCGCCTCCACGGTGAAGCGGATTTGGACATCGCTTTGTTCGTGGGTCCGGAATACTTTCAGACGATGGGCATGCCGATGGTCCTGGGGCGGAGCTTCACGCGTCAAGACAGAGGGAAGAAGGCCGACGTCGCAGTGATCAATGAAACGATGTCGCGCACATTGTTTGGTACCGCGAATCCAGTTGGAAGTTATGTCGCAGTGGGGCCGGGATCAAAGCTGGAAGTGGCCGGCGTGGTGAGGAATTCGAAATACAACAGCGTGCTGGCGCCGGCTCGAGCGACCATCTATATGCCGCTCGCGCAATTCAATAATCCCACCGGGGTTCGTTTCTTCGAATTACGCACGGCGGCCGATCCGGCTTCTTTCGTAAACGCCGTCAGCCAGGCGGTGCAGGCACTCGATGGCAGCTTGAACGTCAAGGCGCAACCGATCGAGGAGGTGGTGGGACAGTCGCTGACCCTGCAGCGCTTCACCGCGAGGCTGACCGGTTTCTTCGCCGGGCTGGGATTGCTGCTGGCGTCGATCGGGGTCTACGGCATCATGTCCTACGTCGCCGCCCAGAGGACCGGAGAGATGGGAATCCGCATGGCGCTGGGTGCGCGTCCGGGAGAGCTGCTTTGGCTGGTGATGCGGGAGTCGATGACGCCGGTAATGGCCGGCATCGGCGTGGGTCTCGCGACGGCGGTTGGCGTCACTCGCCTGATCTCCAGCCAATTGTTCGGCTTGGCTGCCAACGATCCAGTCACGATCGCGGGGGCGACGTTGTTGATCGCGGCGATCGCGGGATTGGCCGTTTATATTCCGGCGCGTAGGGCGGTGAGGACGGATCCGATGTCGGTGCTGCGGTACGAGTGACCCCAAGCGCACACACTGTCCCCGCGCTGACGCTTGGGGTTGCCATTAGTCACCGTCCGGCAGAAGAAATCGTGCGATTTTTGGCCGCTCGCTCGCACTACTACAAGTGGTACACGCGCTGGACTCCTGGGTAGCCGCCTGCCTTCTCCCGACGGCCTTGCTCATTCTGCTTAGCGGCCTGGACGACATGGCGCTGAACGCGATCTGTCTGTGGGCGTGGGTGCGTCGCAAGCAGCCGGCCAAGCCTCCCACTCCGGCCCATGAGAAGCGCATCGCGATCTTCGTGCCTCTGTGGCACGAACACGCCGTCATCCGCGGCATGGTGGAGCACAACGTCTCCGCGATCGATTACGACAACTACCACTTCTTCATCGGCGCTTACCCGAATGACGAGCCCACCCTCGACGCGGTGCGCGAATTGGAAGCGCGCTTTCCACACGTGCACCTGGCCATCTGCCCGCACGACGGGCCAACGTCCAAAGCCGATTGCCTCAACTGGATCTACCAGCGCATGCTTCTGTTTGAGGAGCAGCACGGCGGCCAATTCGACATCATGGTGACGCACGATGCCGAAGATCTGATCCATCCGCAGGCGCTGGCGACGATCAATGCATACGCGGACCGGTACGACATGGTCCAGATTCCGGTGCTGCCGCTCGCGACGCCGTGGAGCAACATCGTACACGGAATCTATTGCGACGAGTTCAGCGAGTGGCAGATGAAAGACATGCCGGCGCGCCAATTGATGGGCAGCTTTGTTCCTTCCAATGGCGTCGGCACCGGATTCACTCGGGCAGCGCTCGAAAAGCTGGCCAGCGAAGAGCACAATCTCGTCTTCGAGCCGGGTTGTCTCACGGAGGACTATGAGAACGGTTTACGGCTGCACAAGCTCGGTTGTTCGCAGGTTTTCGTGCCGGTGGCGCGGCGGCAGGGTAGTCTGGTTGCGACGCGCGAGTTTTTTCCGCTCACGGTACATTCAGCCATCCGGCAGCGCACGCGCTGGATCATGGGCATCGGGCTCCAGACCTGGGAACGGCACGGCTGGCGTGGCAGCCTGGCGCAAGTTTACTGGTTTTGGCGCGATCGCAAGGGACTATTCGGCAACCCGGTGAGCCTGTTTTCCAATCTTCTGTTCTTCTACGGCCTCCTTACGTGGTTTTTTGCAAAAGCGACGGGCGCATCCTGGGGCTTGCCACAACAGCCGTTGCATCCCAAACTGCTGTTGAGCACTCTGCTCATTCTGATCGTTCAGAGCGTCATTCGCATGAGCTGTGCCGGCCGGCTGTATGGCGCCGTGTTCGCTCTGGGCGTGCCTGTGCGGGCAATCTGCGCCAATTGGATCAACACGGTTGCATCGCTGAGGGCCGTTTCGGGCTATCTGCGAGCCCGCATTCGTCACGAACCGCTGGTCTGGCTGAAAACGGAACACGCCTATCCCAGCCGGAACGCGCTGGTGGAGCACAAGCGAAAGCTCGGGGAGATTCTGGTTGGTTCGGGCTATGTAAGCGAATCGGATTTGCTTGCGGCGCTCGAGAAGCGGCCGCCAGGAATGAGGATCGGCGAGTATCTGGTGGAGCGCGGCAAGATCAGCGAAGAAGAACTGTACGAAGCGCTGAGCCTGCAGCAGAGTTTGCCATCGGGCCGGCTGGAACCGCGGGCGGTGAGCCGCCTCGCCACGCGCACGCTGCCGCGGCACGTAGTTCGAGACTGGCGGGTGTTTCCGTACCGGGTGTCGGCGGGGAGCCTGTTTCTCGCGAGTCCGGAGATACCGACGGATGAATTGAGCCGCACGCTGCGCGCATTCACCAGGCTGGCGCTAAGATTCCAGCTCGTAACGCCGGCGAATTTTGAGGAACTGACGGAGAAGGCGCTCACAGGCTGAAGCCTGTGCCACCAACATCGGTTAGGTTTCTGAGACGGTGACGGTGATGGAATCCAGCGCGACGGGAGTGACGAGGCCGATCAGAGACTTCTGGGAATCTTCCGAAAGGCGGACGCAGCCGTGGGTTGGCCGCAGTCCCCCGGTGGCGGAAGGCGCCCCGCCGTGAATCATCAGACCTTCGCGGCCGTTGGTCTTGGCTGTGAGCGCGTCACCGGACTGCGGATCGAGCAGGACGGAGGGAGACGCGCCATAGGTGTGCAGCGTGGTTTCGCCTTTGGGGTGCGTCACCAGCTCCGCTATGGAATAATCGCCGGTTGGCGTATCGCCAAACGACCGAGTCGAGTCGCGCGCAGGGTTCCCATGCTGAGCAGCTTCTTGGTTATCGGCTTTGCAGAGGCAGGGGACGGGTCCAAAAAGCACGGCGGCGTCATCATCCAGAACGGTTAATTGGCCCAATTGAATACGATTCTGTTTCAGAACAACTTGAATCTGCATTTAAACAAGGATATCACGGAGTCAAGCGTTCGTTTTCCGCCAGCAATTGCTCGATTGCGCCGAACAATTCTTCCGGGCGAACCGGCTTGGAGACGTAGCCGTCCATGCCGGCCTGGAGGCAGCGCTCCGCGTCGCCCTTAAGGGCGTAGGCGGTGAGCGCCAGGATGGGAATGTGCGTGCCCTTGCCCCTCTCGCGTTCGCGAATGGTGACCGTGGCCTCCAGCCCATCCATTTCGGGCATCTGCACGTCCATCAGGATGAGGTCGAAAAGCTCCCGCTCGAAGGCCGTTACCGCTTCACGGCCATTGTTCACGACCTTTACCAGGTGGCCTTTCTTCTCCAGCAGGCGCGTGACGACGCGCTGGTTGATGGCGTTGTCCTCCGCGATGAGGATGCGAAAACCGGGTTGCGCGGCACCGTCGCCGCCAGCCGCTGCACCACAGGCCGCCGTCGCGCCGGGCTGGGACGGCTGGGCCGGCTCACTCGAACGAAAGCGCCCTGTGAAGAAGAACGTGCTGCCGCTTCCAGCCTGGCTTTCGACCCAGATGCGACCGCCCATCATCTCCACCAACCGGGTGCAGATTGCAAGACCAAGCCCGGTGCCGCCATGTTTGCGCGTAGTAGATCCGTCGGCCTGGCGGAAGGGCTCGAAGATGAACGGTTGTTTCTCGGGTGGGATGCCGATACCGGTATCCTGCACGGAGAAGCGCAGCGTGAGCCCATCCTCCACGCGCTGCTCCACTTGAACGTCGACGCGGATTCTGCCCCGTTCGGTGAATTTGACCGAGTTTCCGATGAGGTTCAGCAGGATTTGGCGCAAGCGGGTAGGATCGCCGAGCATCGTGTGGGGCACATCGGCGGCGATTTCGACCTCGATTTCCAGGCCCTTCTGGTGCGCCGTACCGGCCAGCGTCTGGATGGCTTCCCGCACGCACTCGGACGCAGAGAAAGGGAGGCTCTCCAACTCCAGACGGCCGGAGTCGATCTTGGAAAAGTCCAGGATTTCATTCAGCAGGGTCAGCAGCGAAGCGGCCGACTGCTGCGCGGCTTCCATGTACTCGCGCTGCTCGCCGTCGAGCTTGGTTCCGAGCGTCAGGGCCGTCATGCCCAGCACACCGTTCATGGGCGTGCGAATCTCGTGACTCATGTTGGCCAGAAACTCGCTCTTCAGGCGGCTGGTCTCCTGGGCGTCCTTGAGCAGGCGGTCGATGTCGGCGTTCTGGCGTTCGATGCGGGCCTTCTCGACGCGCAGCTCGCGCGTGCGCTCTTCCACGGCTGCCTCCAGGCGGCGCTGTTGCGTGCGATAGATCCGCTCGCGGAAGCGCAGGTAGGTCCAGGCCGCCAGCAGGATTGCGATCAGGCCACTCAAACGGAACCACCAAGTCTGCCACCAGGCAGGGAGAACTTCGACCGCAAGACTGGCCGGATGCGGGTTCCATCCGCTTTGCGCACTCCGCGCCGTCACCTCAAGCTGGTATCGCCCGGGCGGCAGGTTCGAATAACGCAGCTCCCGCGATGAAGACTCCATCCAGGCTTCGTCTAAGCCCGCCAGCCGGTAACGGAAATGCACGTCGCTTTCGTGTAAGAAAGTGAGCGCAGCGAAGTGCACAAAAAACGGCATGCGGCTGTTCAGGCTGGCTACGGGCCGGGACAAGTCCGCCAGTCGGTCGCCGGCTTGAGCCTCCGTGATGACGACGCGCGGCGGCGCCTCGGGGTCCGAGCTGGCAGGCTGCCGGAAGTGCGAAAGTCCGCCGCTGGTGCCGATCCACACGCTGCCATCCGCGTCGGCCAGAAAGGAACTGCCGTCGCAGTCGTCCCAGATAAGCCCGTCGTGTTGATCGTAGTGACGCCAGCGCGCGCCATCGTAGGCGTCCACGCCGCTATCGCTGCCGAACCAAATCCGCCCCGCCCGGTCGGCGCCGACGAACAAGGCTTTGTCCGACGCCAGCCCGTCCTTGCGCGTGAAGGTGCGCACGGTGAGACGATCGCCATCCGCGACGATCCTGGAGACGCCGAAGGGTTCGCGATAGCCGATCCAGATGGCGCCGTCCGGGCTCTCCACGACGTAGCCGACGTAATTTGTCGGCAGCCCGTCCTTGGTGGTAAATCGCCGCCAGCGGCCGTGCTCCTGCAAGACCAATCCACGGCTCCCACATAACCACCAGCGGCCCTGGCGGTCCAGCAGGCCGTCGAAGAATATCTCGTTGGGATCGATGAAGGGCAACTCCACGCGCTCGAAGCGCAGCCTGCCGCCGTGCGGCGTTCCGCGATATACGCCATTCCGTGTTGCCACCCATGCGCCGCCCCGATGGTCCAGCCTGAGGGCCGTAACACGGTCGTTGGCAAGTCCTTCGCGAGCGCCGTAACGGATTATGACGCCAGTGCGCGGATTCAGCCGCGATACGCCTCCGGGCGAGCTGCCGGTCCAGATGCTTCCATCCGTATCGGGAACCACGTAGCGGCATTTATTTCCGTTCAATCCTTCGCGTTCGGTCCAGGCGCGCCAGTGCGGCTTACCGTCGGCGCCGATATGCAGCCGGTTCAGACCAAGGTTCGTACCCACCCAGAGGTCGCCTGCTTTATCGCGCCTGATGGCCCAGATGATATCGCTGCTCAATCCTTCCGCAACGGTCCAGCCTTCCCATTGCTGGTAACCCAGCCAGCGGGCGACACCCCAGCCCCGCAGCGCCACCCAGATGGAGCCTTCGCGATCCACGAGCACACTGCTGGTGGTGTTGGAGGGAAGCCCCTGGGCTTTGCCGATCTGGCGCCACGAGCCGCCGGTGCGGATCATGATTCCGAAGTCGGTGGGGACAATCAGCTCTCCGTTTCGTCCTAACGAGAGGTTGGCGAAGTCACTGTTGTGGGGAAGGTCGACGTCCAGCCCGAAGCGCGTAGCGCCGGGGGCGCGCCGGAGCAATTGCGTCGAGCTGCGAATCCACAGCGTCCCTTCCGCGTCGGTGATGATCGCATCCCAGCGGTCGGGCGGAACTCCGTCGCTTTGGCCCAGCGTGGTTGTTTTGCCGCCTTCCAACCGGCACAGGCTTCGACCGCATCCATACCAGACTACGCCGTCCGGGCTGACATGCAGTCCATGCGAACGTGTAGGTCCTCCGGCCGGGCTGGGCGCCTGCGTGAAGCGGTACCCCGTTGCCGAAGGCGTGCCAATCATCAGGCCCGCCGAACTGGTCACGTAGAGCCGGCCGGCCCTATCCGATGCGATTGCGTTGCGGGCCATGATTTCGATCGGACGGCCAACATCCACACGCACCCAGCGCGCTCCATCGCGGCGCACCAGCCCCGCCGACGTTCCAACCCACAGAATTCCGTCTGGGGTCTCGTACAGCGATTCGATTCTGGCGCTCGGAAGATCGCCATCCGCGTCCACGCCGACGAAACGGGATCCATCGTAGCGGAAAAGCCCGTGCTGGGTTCCAGCCCAGAGGTAGCCGGCCGAGTCCTGCAGCAGGCACAGGGTCGCCAGGTTACCCAGCCCTTGCGACCGGGTGTAGGACTTGAAGCTGTAGCGCTGGCCATAGGCAAGCGCGGGCAGAAGTACTAACAGTCCGAGGGCTAGCCATGCCCGTCGCCGGCCGCGGGCCGGATGAGCAGGAATCTCCACTATCTTTGTTTATCGGTAAGCCCAGGCAATTCTTTAGGCTGCGTGGATAAAGGGGCGGAAACACCGGCGCCGAAGTCAGTCAGCCGGCCAACGCAGCAACTGTCCGGCGACAGGTTGGATCGGGCTGCGGACCCATGCGCTTCGGAACTGCTCCAGGAATTCGGGACCGCGAAGTTGCGGAATCGTTACCAATACGACGGAGAATTCAGGAAAGCGTTTTAGCGCCCGGGCCGCAGACTCGCCGAAAAGACGGTCACGCGTAAGAATGCACCGAAAACCGGCTTGTTGAGCCGCTTCCACCAGGGCGCCGTTGGTTAGACCTCCCCAGCCTCGGTCTTCTGCGCTGTGGGTCTCAATTCCGAACTCGCCGAGAAGCCCGCCGATCTTCTTCGGCAGGTTAACGTCAAGCAGCCACATTCGGCGCGTCCAGGATCTCCGAAGCGACTCGCATCACTTCAGGGATCGCCTCGCGAGGGAACTGGCCGTATGTTTCCTCGATTTCCTCGACACTCATCCCCTCGGCCAGGCACGACAAAATGAAAGAGACAGAGAATCGGGTTCCCCGAATTGCAAGCTTACCGCCCAGCAGTTCCGGATCGGCCACGATGTAGCGGAAATTCTTGAATGGCTTGAGCACGCTCTGCTCCATTCTTGTTCACCTGCCTCCCACTATTACAGCACGCGGCGCGTTTCGACGAAGCGGCCGCCCTGAATTGGGCGAGCCGCGTTGATTGCACCGGTAACGTCACCAATGCCAAATCCCCAGGGTTCGGCGGAGCTTCCGGTGCGGGTGGCGACGGCATTGCTGCCTGGCCCTTTCTCGCATTGCACTCCCGGACACCGAAACGAAAGATGACGCTGACGTTGGAAGTGGAGTTCAACTATCCGGGACTTCTTGCGCCCCGAGCAAGCGCGCTAGCCAGACTGCGCCACGGCCTGCAAACCTTCTATGCTCTGAAATGGGAGTCCAATCGGTTCGCGTTCCCCATGCCGCTGCAAACAAATCTCTAGACCGCAGGAAGTTGTGCAGACTGGCCGTCCGCTATGCAAGGGACGCTGAGACTCTGCTCAAGAATCGCCGGTGGTCGAGCGCCTACTACCTTTCCGGATATGCAATCGAATGCGCGCTGAACGCATGCATAGCCAAGCAGATTCGGAGGCACGAGTTCCCCGATCTAAACACGGTAAGGGACTCGTACACTCACGATCTCCGTAAGCTCCTCAAACTCGGCGGCCTCACGAGTGCCCTGGAGGCGCGCAGCAAACGCCCCGATCAATTTGGGAAATACTGGGAGCAGGTCGTAACCAAGTGGCGGGCGAACAGCCGCTATGAACAACCCAGTAAGGCTATGGCCGAAGAACTGATCCGAGCCGTGAGCGATACTCGGAAGGAGTCCTCCCATGGATCGAGCTGCATTGGTAGACACAGATATTACCCTCGGGAAGAAGCTCGCCGAACTCCTCAAGGCGGCGAGTGGCGTGCGAGTTGAAGCCGCGTTCTGGTGGCAGGAGGAAGACGAGTGGCGTTTCATAGTGGCGACTCCCATTGTGCATGAGCGGGGCCGGTTAGTTGCGTATAAAAAGATTCAGGAGGCAGTGGGTACCAAAGCGAATGAATTCCGTTCGATTCTGAACCGCCTCGACGTTCTGAGCCCCAGTGAGGGCGTGATAACCGTTCTGGATATCGGCTCTATCGGGCAGATACCGCTGCATCGTCAGGTTCTTGATGAGGGTGTCCGGGGGGTTTACGTCCACGGGGCCTATTTCTACTACTTCGCACCCCGCACTTTCGCCCCGGCTTGAACAACCGGATCCTCAGCGCTGCCGGAACTCTTCTCGGCAGCAGCAGTCTTTCCTGGTGGAATGGGCTGGCGAAGCCTGCTAAACACGCGATTCGGAGCACCCCGCTGACCTGGACTGCTAAAATCGGACCAGAGATCCTCTGATCCCCAATGCAATTCGATTACACACAGGAGCAGATCCAGCTTCGCAAAACCGTACGCGAATTTGCCGAAGCCGAGATTGCTCCGCATGTGCTCGAGTGGGATGAAGAGCAGGTTTTTCCACTCGAAGCCATCAAGAAAGCGGGCAAGCTGGGGCTGCTGGGGGCGATCTTTCCCGAGGATCTCAACGGCGCGGGTCTCGGCTACATTGAGTATTCCATCATCATCGAAGAACTGTCGCGCGTCGATCCGTCGGTGGGCTTAATCGTCGCGGCGCACAATTCGCTGTGCACCAATCATATTTATGTAGCCGGCAACGACGAACAGCGGCGCAAGTACGTTCCGAAGCTGGCCACGGCGGAGTGGATCGGCTGCTGGGGCCTCACGGAACCCGAATCCGGCTCCGACGCCGGAGGAATGCGAACCAAAGCGGTCAAACAGGGCCAGTGCTGGGTATTGGATGGCTCGAAAAACTTTACCACCAATGCGCTGCATGCGGATGTGTGCGTGGCCATGGCCATGACGGATCGCGCGGCGTCGCATCACGGCGTCTCGGCTTTCATTCTAGAGAAAGGAGTGCCGGGGTTCCACATCGGCAAGAAGGAAAACAAGCTGGGGATGCGCGCCAGCGCCACGTGTGAATTGGTATTCTCCAGTTGCCGCGTGCCTGAATCGCAACTGCTGGGAAAGCCAGGCGAGGGATTCGTCGACAGCTTGCGGATTCTGGACGGCGGTCGCATCTCCATCGCGGCGCTGGCCGTGGGAACGGCGCAAGGCGCATACGAGGCCGCGCTGAAATACTCCAAGCAGCGCAAACAGTTCGGCCGGCCGATCTCGGAATTTCAGTCCATTCAGAACAAGCTCGCGGACATGGCGACCGAGATCGACGCGGCGCGGCTGCTCACCTATCGCGCCGGCTGGATGAAGGATCAAGGCGCGCGCGTCACCAAGGAATCTTCGATGGCCAAACTGTTCGCTTCCGAGATCGCCGTGCGCGTGGCGAACGAAGCGGTGCAGATTCATGGCGGCTACGGCTTCATCAAGGATTTCCCGGTGGAGAAGTTTTATCGCGACGTCAAGCTGTGCACGATTGGCGAAGGCACCAGCGAGATCCAACGCCTGGTAATCGCGCGCCAGCTTCTGAAAAGCTGATGTCCGACTGGCATGAGAAGATTCTCGCCGGCGATCTTCGCGCCCTGGCTCGCGCGGCGACGGCTGTCGAGAACCGCCGCCCCGAAGCGGAAGCGCTGCTGAGGGAGCTGTTTTCGCACACCGGACGCGCGACCGTTGTCGGCATCACCGGCTCGCCCGGCGCCGGCAAGAGCACGCTGGTGGACGGGCTGGTTGCCGAGTTGCGCCGCGAAAACAAAAGCGTTGGCGTTCTGGCCGTCGACCCGACCAGTCCGTACACGGGCGGCGCGATTCTGGGCGACCGCATCCGCATGCTCAGCCATCACGCCGATTCGGGCGTGTTCATCCGCTCCATGGCGACGCGCGGCTGGCTGGGCGGACTCGCCGCGGCGACCACCGATATGACGGTGCTGCTCGACGCCGCGGGCAAGCAGATCGTGCTGGTGGAAACGGTTGGCGTCGGGCAGGATGAAGTGGAGATCGCCAAGCTCGCGGACGTGACCGTGGTGGTGCTCGTGCCCGGCATGGGCGACGATGTGCAAGCTATCAAAGCCGGCATCATGGAGATCGCCGATGTCTTCGTCGTGAACAAGTCCGATCAGCAAGACGCGGACCGGCTGGAGCGCGAGATCAAGGCTCTGCAGAGTCTATCGACTCGAAAAGACGGGTGGGTTCCACCGATCGTGCGCGCAGTGGCGACCGAAGGCCAGGGAATCGGCGAAACGCTGGCTGCGATACGATCGTTTCTGGAGCGCGGCGGCGCGAAGGATCGCGCGGTGGCAAACTGGAATCTGCGGCTGCGCGAAATGCTGCGGGAACGATTGCTGGAGCGCTACGCGGAAGTGAATTTTCAAGCGGCCGCCGAGGAGGTCGCGGCAAGGCGCAGCGATCCGTATACGATCATCCATGACTGGCTCAAGCGAATTCCAAATTGATCACCTGGGCATCGCCGTACGCTCGCTCGACGCCGCGCTCGCGTTCTATGCGCGGCAACTGGGGTTTTCAGTTGGCTTGCGCGAGACCGTGGAGCAGGAAAAAGTCCACGTCGCGATGCTACCGGCGGGCGGGCCGCGCATCGAGCTGCTGGAGGCTACTGGCCCGGATTCTGTGATCGCTAAGTTCATCGAGAAGCGCGGCGAGGGGTTGCATCACGTCGCGATCAAGGTACCGGACCTCGGCGCTACGGTGGAGCGGCTGAAAGCGAATGGCGCGCGGCTGCTGAACGATCCGCGGCCGGGAGCGGGCGGACACCTCTACGTCTTCGTGCATCCGTCGTCGGCGGGCGGCGTGTTGCTGGAATTGATACAGGCATGAAACCAACCATTGGAATAATCGGCGGCAGCGGATTGTATGCGATGCCGGGTTTTGAGGCGAAGGAGGAGATGCTGCTCGACAGTCCGTGGGGCAGGCCTTCGGATGAGTTTGTCGTCGGTCGCCTGGCGGGCAAAGAGGTCGCGTTTCTTGCGCGGCATGGACGAGGACATCGCATCTCGCCATCGGAGCTTAATTTTCGAGCCAACATCCATGCGTTCAAGCAGCTTGGAGTAGAACGCATCATTTCTCTAAGCGCGGTGGGATCGCTAACGGAAAAGCATCCGCCGTTGAAATTTGTGATCCCGGATCAGTTTTTCGACCGAACGCGCGGCCGGGTCTCCACATTTTTCGGCGAAGGGCTGGTGGCGCACATCAGTTTCGCTCATCCGGTTTGCCCGCAGCTCTCCGAGGTCGTGCACCGGGCGTGCGTGCAGTCGGGAGTCGACGCCGCCAAGGGCGGCACGTACCTTTGCATGGAAGGGCCGGCGTTTTCCACGCTGGCCGAATCGAACGTGTATCGCAGTTGGGGCATGGACGTGATCGGTATGACCAACCTGCAAGAGGCCAAGCTGGCGCGCGAAGCCGAGATCTGTTACGTGACTGTAGCCATGGTGACCGACTACGACTGCTGGCATCCGGAGCACGATGCGGTCACCGTGACAGACATCATCGCGAACCTGACCAAGAACGCGGAGAGCGCGGGCAAGGTGGTCGCTGCGACGGTCGCGAGCATGCCGGAGACGCGCGAATGCAAATGCGGGTCGGCGCTGGCGCACGCGCTGATCACCGATCCTAAAACGATTCCGGAAACTACTCGTAAGAAGCTGGAGCTACTGGTTGGAAAGTACCTGGGCTGACGGGCTCGCGCAAGAATTGCTCGAGCATTGCCTCGCCGGACGGCCGTGGCCGGAGCATCTGCTCGAACCATTGATCGCCGAGGAAGGCAACAGCGCTCTGTTCCGCATCGTCGTGGAGCGCCTGGGGGATTTGTTCGAACCGCGCCTGTGCAGCGTTTATGCCGATTTGTTTGCGGAAGTGATAGCGCGCCGGATTCCTAGTTTGCATGCGGAGCATCTGGTGGCACGCTACGAGCGCGTGCGCAGGTTGCGAAAGTTCGACCGCGATCCGGCTGCCATCCGCAACGTGTTCGTGCTTTCGCGCGTGACTTTGGGGGCGGATGTGGCGATCACCAGCATTATGTTGGATGCCGCCAAGCAATGTTTCCCGAATGCGCAGATTCATTTCGCCGGGCCGCGGAAGGGCTGGGAACTGTTCGCGGCGGACAAGCGATTGAGCCATCTTCCGATTGCGTACGGACGGCGCGGCACGCTGGACGACCGGCTGGCCATCTGGCCGGAGCTGCGCGAGGCGGTTTGCGTGCCAGGTAGTATCGTCATCGATCCGGACTCCCGGCTTACGCAACTCGGGCTGCTTCCGATTTGTCCCGAGGAAGATTATTATTTCTTCGAAAGCCGGTCTTATGGCGGCGATGGCGACGAGCCGCTATCGACGCTGGCGCGCCGATGGGTTGCTGAGACGTTCGGTGCAACGGAAGCGCAACCCTACATTCGAGCCGGGCTCGACGCAACCGAATACGCGGCGACGGTCAGCTTCGGCGTTGGCGAGAATCCGGCGAAGCGTGTAGCTGATCCGTTCGAAGCAGAATTGCTGAGGCAGTTGCCTCGCCCCGTTTTGATCGACACGGGCGCGGGCGGCGAGGAGGCCGAGCGAGTGGAGCGGGCGGCGGCGAAATCCGGCGGTGGCGTCGCAATGTGGAAGGGTTCATTCGCAGGCTTCGCGGCGCACATCGAGCGAAGCAAGCTCTACGCCGGCTACGATTCGGCCGGCGGACACGTAGCGGCCGCCTGCGGAGTGCCCGTAATCAGCATCTTCGCCGGCTTCGCTTCCGAGCGCATGTTCCAGCGCTGGCGTCCTACCGGCCCAGGCCCGATTCACGTGGTCCCCGCCGATGCCGGCGACGTACTGGCTGCGGTACTGGCGCATGTGGCCGGTTGGTAGTGGGTCAATTTGAAAGACCCTAGCCATTTCACAGATGTATCCGGACCTCCCGCTGGGGAACAACTTTGGCGGCTTAGGCGTTTTACGGCAAAGAAAACGCGGCGGTGGCTTGTAAACGCGACTACTTCATGAGATCTATCCCGCAGAACGCGTTTTGACTGGTGCTAGCGACAGAGCTTTCTAATCAACGTTGGTAAACTAAGACTGCGGCGCGCTGCCCTCCGGCCAGTACAACCAACGATCCCACACGATGGTGGCGTCTTCGACCGTAGGAGCTTCAATTGCCTGACTACAGATGGAAACCGATCGAGCCACTTGCCGAACGCGATAGAACAATTGATCTGGCCGAGATCCGGCCGGTTTACGAGACATGGCAGGCCTCAAAGGAGCGCCTACAGCAATCAAGTCAAGCCAGCTTGAGAGAGTTCAACGAGCGCCTGATCCGTAGGTTGAGCGTCGAGACTGGCATCCTGGAACGGCTGTACGACCTGGATCGAGGTACCACGGAAGCGCTGGTAACGCATGGATTCCTTGAAGACCTGGTGTCTCGCTCGGATACGAATATCGAGCCATCCCGCCTGATTGACATCCTGAGGGATCAGGAGGCCGCCATTCAGCTTACGATCGACTGCGTCGCCAGGCGCCGTGACCTCACAAAGAGTGTCATCAACGAACTCCATGCCATCCTGACACGGCATCAGGACACCACTACGGCGATCGACCAGTTCGGGAATAGACATGAGATCCCTTTGCTCAAAGGAAAGTTCAAGGAGCAGCCAAATAACCCTAAGCGCCCAGAAGGAACGCTGCATGAGTACTGTCCGCCGATCCACGTCGACGCTGAGATGGACAATCTCCTCGGCTGGCTTTCTGGCTATTCTCAGGAAGACCCAATCATCCTCGCCGCTTGGCTCCACCACCGCTTCACACAAATTCACCCTTACCAGGATGGAAACGGCCGGGTAGCCCGTGCACTCACGACGCTGGTGCTGCTGCGCGCCGAGTTGCTGCCTCTCGTGATAGATCGCGACCTCCGCGTCGAGTATATAAAGAACCTTGAGGCGGCCGACGCGGGCGACCTTTCACCGCTCACTTCGCTCTTTGCTCGTCTGGAACGTGCTGCCATTCTG
>Ga0209648_10000010_pt1 | contig 101684 bp, 112 predicted proteins | sample GraSoi2013_115cm_FD_185830 | JGI IMG/M metagenome (GOLD analysis project Ga0209648, IMG submission 185830) | Grasslands soil microbial communities from the Angelo Coastal Reserve, California, USA - Sample 9_17_2013_115cm (SPAdes) (version 2) | ecosystem: Environmental > Terrestrial > Soil >... | reverse complement strand
ACTTACGCCTGCCCAGTTCGCTCTCGACCCGCCTGGAGCCCATACCGTCGTTTTGCGCAGGTACGGCTACCTGGAGGAGACCAGTTCGATCGGCACCGAAGCCGGCCAGACTTCAAAAGTGAGTTTGATTCTCAAGCCACTCGGTAGCACCGACGAGATTCGCGGCGCTGGAGGCAGATTCAAGAAGGTGTTTGGCGGAGGCGACACCGCCAGCATGGGAATTGTGAGCATCAAAACGCAGCCGAAGGGAGCGCAGATCATGGTCAACAATCGCGTACTCGATAAGACTGCCCCTTTCGACTTCTATCTGAATCCCGGGACCTACGTCGTCGATATCAGCATGTCCGGGTATCGTGGAGTGCACCGAGTGATCAATGTAGAGCAACGCGAGAAAGTCGCAATCGAGGAAACGCTCTCCCCCGACTAGGACATCCTGGAATAAGAGAGGCCGCCAGCATCGCCAGCGACCTCGCCCCTCTGCCCCCAACTCTTAGCGGTAGTACCCGCCGCGAAACGTGCTCTGGTAGCCTTCGCGGTAAGCCTCGGAGTAATGCTCGCGGTACTCGTGCTTGTTGCCGAATGCGCGGTTGTAGCCATGGTCGGCATCGTCAAAGCGGCCGCGGGGGTTAGGGTTGAAGGGCTTGCCTCGCAACATGTCCCCACGCGCGACCTCGGCGCCGTCGCGGAAGCCGAATTCGCGGGCCGCGTGCATGCCTCGCCGGAAATTGTCATAGCGACCGTCGTCGCGGTCGTAGTAACGGTTTTGGTACCGATAATCGTCACGATCGTAATAGCGATTGTCGTCTCGATCGTAATAGCGATAATCCTGGGCGGCTGCATATCCGACCGTGCCCGCCACCACTGCTAACACCAGTGCTGCCATTTTGATCTTGCGGTTCATAAATTTTCCTCCCGCGGGGGGCGTTTCAGTTTGTTCTGGCCGTCATCCCTCAACGCGCTCAGAAATTTCAAACACGAAACCGCGAAAGAAGTTTCGAGTTCGGAATAGGCAATCCGGCTACGGATTTGCACGGATTTCGTTCTTCAAAGCTCTTTCTACGCGCGTACAAATTAAGATTTCATCCGTGTAATCCGCCTAATGGCCGCCTCTCCTTGGTTCTCCAGTGTTAGACTTTCCAGTTTCGTAATTGTGGGAGAGTTCGATGGCAATTCAGCAGGTAGGAGTTGTGGGCGCAGGCACCATGGGCAATGGAATCGGCCACGTTTTCGCACGTAGCGGATACGACGTTGTTCTCTGCGATGTCGAACAGAAATTTCTGGATCGCGCGCTCGCGACAATCAGCAAGAATCTCGACCGCGAAGTGGCAAAGAACAAGATCACTGACGCACAGAAATCAGAGACGCTCAAGCGCATCACCCCAACCGCTGAGCGCTCCCGGCTGGCGGCTTGCGATTTCATCGTCGAAGCCGCATCGGAGAAACTCGATATTAAGTCTGAAATCTTTCGCGACCTCGATCGCATTTGCCGCCCGGATGTCATCCTGGCCTCCAACACCTCTTCGATTTCGATAACAAAACTTGCAGCCTCTACTTCGCGCCCAGAGAACGTGATCGGCATGCATTTTTTCAATCCTGTGCCGGTCATGAAATTGGTCGAAACGGTCCGCGGACTCGCCACGTCCAACGAAACTTTCCAGACAGTCCGCGAACTCGCGGTCAAGCTGGAAAAAACGCCGGTGGAAGTGAACGACGCTCCCGGATTCGTCTCCAACCGAGTGCTCATGCCGCTGCTCAACGAGGCTATGTACACGGTCATGGAAGGTGTAGCGACTGCGGAAGCTGTGGACGAAGTTTTCAAACTGGGCATGGCGCATCCCATGGGCCCACTCGCATTGGCCGACTTCATCGGCCTCGATGTCTGCCTCGACATCATGGGCGTCCTGCAGCGCGGGCTCGGAGATCCTAAATACCGTCCCTGTCCCTTGCTCATCAAGATGGTCGACGCGGGATGGCTGGGCCGGAAGTCCGGTCGTGGGTTTTACAAATATTAGCCATGCAAAAATCCGACGTTTTTATTTACCTTCTCGCAGTGCTCTTCGGACTCAGCGCCGGAATTCTAGAAGTCACAGTTGGCGACTTGCTCGCCACCGCGCTCTTTGTCTTGGTGTCCACCATGGTGCTCGGGTTCCTACGCCCCAGGCGCCCGTGGAAATGGATAGTAGTTGTCGGCGTGTTCGTCCCGTTGGCGCGCCTGGCCGCCTACTTAGTCTTGACGCAAAAGCCTTACCGGGCACAGATCTGGGAGTCCGGACTGGGGTTCGTAACCGGGACCGCCGGCTCTTATTGTGGAGCGCTCGCCCGCAAGGGAGTTGATGAGTTGTTTCGTTCCCATTAAGCCCCCCTCGGTTTAGGTTCCCGCTGGCTCTGCTCGAAAGTCGCGCTTAACCGAAGAGTTACTCCCGTTTCCACCGTTGCTGAATGTATGCTCGGAGGCATGGGTGTCTCCGTCTCGGTGCTGGCCAGCGGCAGCCGGGGAAATACCGCGATCGTTGAAAGCTCCAAAACCCGCATTCTTGTAGACGCTGGCATTTCCTGCCGGGAGACTTTTAAAAGGCTCAAGTCGCTGGGCCAGGATCCGCATGGGCTTTCCGCTGTGCTCATATCACACGAGCACTCTGACCACGTTTACGGACTCGCGACCCTTGCGAGGAAGTTAAGAGTCCCGGTGTTTATGACCGGGGCGACTCATCAGGTATGGGCGCGATCGCTGCGCGATGATTCCGGGGAGATGCCCGAAGTTGCGAAACTGGAAGTGTTCTCTGCGGGACGCTCGTTTCAGATCGCTGACATCACAGTGACCCCATTCACCATTCCGCACGATGCCGCCGATCCTGTCGGCTTCACTTTCCGTGCTGAGGGGACAAAGATTGCCATCGCCACGGACCTCGGTTACATGCCGGCCAGCGTCTGCGATCATCTGCGCGGCTGCGATGTGCTGGTAGTGGAATCGAACCACGATGTTGAGATGCTGCGGGTTGGCCCTTATCCCTGGTCAGTGAAGCAGCGCGTGATGAGTCGCGTAGGACATCTTTCCAATGAATCTCTCGCTGAATTCTTTGCGCAAGACTATGATGGAGGAGCATCTTACATAGTGTTGGCGCACCTGTCGGAGCAGAACAATCACCCAGAAATTGCCCGCCAGACGGCGGAAACAGCATTAGGCCCGCAGAAGACGCTTTTGCATAATCGGGTCATGCTGGCCGGACAGAACGCGCCGACCGAAAGTATCCGTTTGTAGTCTCTATGAGTTCATGCGTTGATCCCGTAGTCGGCAAAATTCTGGCGGGCTGGCGCTATGACATTTCCAGCCTCGCGCCCGAAATGCGGGGTGACTACGAAGATCACTTTGTTGCCTGTGAGCGCTGCCGCTCTCGCCAGCGCCTGCATCGCGCAATTGATGTCGGCCTCATCGTTCTGGCCTCGGTTTCGGCCGGAGTTTTCCTGCTCGCCTTTGGCGTGATCCACCATTTCGCGCCCAAGCATACGCTGATCCTGGAACTGGCTGCCTTGGCCGGCTTTGGGCTTTCTGCGCTGATCTGGCTGATTGTCGCCGTCGCCACTCCTGCGCCTGCAACCATGGTTGACGTGGCAAGAATCGGTGCTCGTCATGTGCATGATCGCCTGCCAGCGGAAATTCGCGAGCGTTTGCCGGAAGAGCTGCGAGTAAAGCTGACGGGGTCGTAGGTTCTCTCGGCTGTAGATTGGGCATCGCCCGGTTCGTTAGGTGGGGCGGACAATTCAGGTACAACTTGAGTGGAATTTTATTTGAGACAACTCCGAATCGTGCGAGCAGCCATGCTCGTCAGCATCATTTTCTATGGATTCGTTTCCTTTCGCGTGCCCGCACGACCCACGCCAACCCCTGCTTTCTTTCGTGCAATCGGCCTCATATCAATCTTGAGTGTGGTGGCAATTTTTTTCGTACGGAGGATCTTGCTGGCACGCTCAGAACAGCTTCTGGCGTCACAGCCCGAGGATAAAACCGCGCTGGGCCGCTGGCGTGGTGCATATATCGTGACCTGGGCCTTGTGTGAATCCACTGCGCTGTATGGAATCGTGCTTCGCTTCGCGGGTTTCAGTGTTTCGCAGGTGGCGCCCTTTTTTATCGCGGGTTTTGCACTGATGTTGTGGTTTGTCCCGCGTCGCCCAGCCGAAGTGCGCTAAGCCTTAATGTGGCAGGTCGCCAGGCCGCGCTTCTCCAGGTACTGCTGGTGATAGTCCTCGGCCTCGTAAAAAGTAGCTGCAGGCACGATCTGGGTCACTATGGGCTTGCTGAACCTGTGTGACCTTTCCAGTTCCGATTTCGAAGCCCGCGCAGCCTGTTCCTGCTCTGGAGAATGGTAGAAAATTGCCGAACGATACTGAGTTCCAAAATCCGGCCCCTGCCGGTTCAACTGTGTGGGATCATGGTTCTCCCAGAAAATATTTAGCAGCTCGTCGTAGGAAACTTTCGTCGGATCATAGTCGACTTCGATCGCCTCCGCATGTCCTGTCCGGTCGGTGCAGACGTCTTTGTAGGTGGGGTTCTCTAGTTTTCCGCCTGTGTAGCCAACACGAGTGGCGGTCACGCCTTCAACTTCGCGGAATGTCGCTTCCACTCCCCAGAAGCATCCTGCGGCAAATGTTGCCTTGGCCATAATTTGCTCACCCCCAAACTATCGATTCAGAACGAGTATCTCGCTGGTTAGATGATCGAGAGCAGAAAAAGTGTGCAAACCGGAACTATAAGACTAGTCCACCGGTCAGTTCTGCAATTCTGCTGACTTCGTGTTCTTTGCACCAGCGCTCCAGTTCGTTAGCGATTTTCTCGGTGGCTCGCGGGTCCCAATAGTTTGCAGTGCCTACCTGCACTGCGGTGGCGCCCGCGAGCATGAACTCGATTACATCCGCTGCAGTTGAGACCCCGCCCATACCGATAACCGGAATCTGCACTGACTTCGAAGCTTCATAGACCATACGGACGGCGATAGGCTTGATTGCTGGTCCGGAAAGCCCTGCCGTGACATTGGCAATTCGCGGCTTGCGGGTTTTGATGTCGACCGCCATGGCCACAAAAGTATTCACTAGCGAAATCGCGTCGGCTCCGGCTTCTTGCGCAATATGTGCCATCTGTCCGATGCTGGTCACATTGGGGGAAAGCTTAACGATCAGCGGCCGTTGCGAAAAGCGTTTTGCCGTCGTGACCACTTCATCCAGCGATCTGGGATCACTACCGAACTGAATCCCGCCATGCTGCGTGTTCGGGCAGGAAACATTGAGTTCATACGCTGCAATGCCTTCCCCTTCGTTCAGAATCTGGATTGTATGTTCATAGTCATCCCGCGTGTATCCGAATACATTGGCGATCACGACTGTGTTCTTGATCTGGCGAAGCTTGGGCAGCTTCTCCTCGATGAAGGCGCGAGCACCGATGTTCTGAAGCCCAATCGCATTGAGCATCCCGGCAGCGGTTTCGTAGAGGCGCGGAGGAGGATTGCCAATGATCGGCTCGCGCGAAAGCCCCTTTACAGCGAATCCGCCAAGCCGGTCCAGATGCACTACGTCCTCGAATTCGATGCCGTAGCCGAATGTGCCACTCGCCGCGATGACCGGGTTCTTAAGCTCGATGCCGGCCAAGCTGACAGTAAGATCTGGAGTCATGAGGGCACCCTGACTCTGCGAGTTTTTCGGGGAAGCTTCATTGCGAATGCTAGTTTACACGCGGCCAAAGCGAGTCCGAATACAATCTCGGCAGGAGGAAATCTGAGAGGTTTCCGTCTCATCATCTCGGCATTCCTGTTCAGCGCGTTGATGCTGGCGTTTTGGTTCGGATTTCACAGCTCGGATCTCGCCATCACACTCGGGAGCCGCTGCGAGCGAGCCTTTGTGAGTTTTGGCTTGCTGCTTGCGCCGCTGTGGTTCTTTGGTTTCGGTGCGGCTGACCCGCTGAAAGCAATCCCAAGTTGGGGAAAGATCGCGTGCGCCAGCACGCTTGCGGGCCCGTACTTCGTCTTTGCCCTGGGAACTTCGGAGTTCCAGTTCCGGGTTGCGATTATCGTGATCGCGTTTCCCGTGTTACTTGCAGCCTTCCTTCAACTCCCGAATTTGCCTCAGAAGATGACGTGGCGCGATGCGACAGTTCTGGCCATCATCGCAGCAACCTACTATCTGAGACTTCTGCAGACTGCGTGGCCCCATCCCTCTCTAACGGCCTTTCCCAAGCTCTTCCTCGCCGACGTCTCGCTGTATTGTTTTCTGGTGGTTCGCAGGTTGGAAGGCGCCGGTTACTCGCTGGTTCCAACCATTTCCGCGTTGCTGATTGGACTGCGCGAGTGGATATTTTATATGCCTATCGCGCTCGTGCTCGGAGAACTCACCGGCTTTATTCATTTCCATGCCGCGGTGCCGGCTCCAGGGAAAATTGCTGCAGGTCTGCTGCTCACGTTTCTGCTCATCGCGATCCCGGAGGAGCTTTTTTTTCGCGCAATTCTCCAGAACGTTCTAGAAACCCGCTTCCCAAGGACATGGGCTCTCGCGGTTGCCGCACTCGTGTTCGGGCTATCGCATTTCAACCATGGCGTAAGCTTCAATTGGAAATATGTGATGCTCGCCAGCCTCGCAGGAATTTTTTATGGCCGCGCATGGCGAGCGAACCGCCAGATTTTCGCATCAGTCGTGACCCATACCGCGGTGGATGTTGTCTGGTCGCTCTGGTTCCGGTGAACGCCTGTCTAGCTGGCGCCCGGCTGTGGCTCACGTGCAAACACCGTATATTTCCATTACATTATTCTTCTCATGCTCGACCTGAGCTTTGTCCGCGACAACCTGCCGAGAATTGAGGAAATGCTGCGCAATCGCGGCATGGATCCGCGTACCGTTTTGAAAGATTTTCATATCGTCGACGCGCAAAGAAGGCAGGCAATCAAAACCGCTGAGGAGTTGAAGGCGCATCGCAATCGTCTTTCGGAAGAAGTTGCCGTGCTGAAAAAATCCGGCCAGGATGCCAGCCAATTAATTACCGAAACCAAGGACATGCGGGTTCAGGTCCAGGAACTGGAGAAGGCTGCGGAAGAGTATGACACGCGTCTTAGCGCGGTGCTGGTCGGGATTCCCAATCTTCCAAACTCCTCGGTGCCGGTCGGGAAGTCTTCCCAGGAAAATGTGGAGATTCGTCGTTGGGGGACGCCTCCAATCTTTGATTTCACGCCTAAAGCGCATTGGGAACTTGGCGAGCAGCTCGGGATCCTCGATCTCGAACGCGCTGCCAAACTCTCCGGCGCAAGGTTCGCGGTTTATTGGGACGCAGGCGCTCGACTGGAAAGAGCTTTGGCAAATTTCATGCTCGATGTGCATACCCGTGAGCATGGCTATACCGAGGTATTGCCACCTTACCTGGTGAATTCCGAATCCATGTATGGCACCGGACAGCTCCCCAAGTTTGCGGCGGATCAGTTCCGCGTGCCGCATGGAAACAAGGAACTGTGGCTGGTTCCTACGGCAGAAGTTCCGGTGACGAATCTTTACCGCGATGAGGTGCTTGACGGGACCAAGCTGCCGATTTCATTGACTGCTTATACCCCATGTTTCCGCAGCGAGGCTGGCTCCTATGGCAAGGACGTGCGCGGAATCATCCGCCAGCATCAGTTCCAGAAAGTGGAATTGGTGAAATTTTCACGACCTGAGAGTTCCTACGACCAGCTTGAAACGCTCACTCACGATGCCGAGGACATTTTGCAGAAGCTTGGACTTCATTATCGCGTGGTGGTCTTATGCACAGCCGACATTGGATTTTCTGCGGCCAAGACGTACGATCTTGAGGTTTGGCTTCCCGGCCAGCAACTGTTTCGCGAGATTTCTTCCTGCTCGAATTTCGAGGCCTTTCAGGCGCGCCGGGCCAATATTCGATTCCGCTGCGAAGGCAAGGGGAAATCCGAGTTTGTGCACACTCTGAACGGCAGCGGTCTGGCGGTCGGCCGTACCTGGCTGGCCATACTGGAGAACTACCAGCAGGCCGACGGCAGCGTGCTTATTCCAGAGGTCTTGCGGCCCTACATGGGGGCCGACCGCATCACGTTAGGAAAGCATTGAGTTGGCAACTCGTAGCCGATGAAAACGATCTACACTGTGAGAGCGGCGAAACGGAGCGAACATTAACGTCAACCAGGATCAGGCAGTGTTAGACACAGCGAAAACAGAGGCTCCGCGTGTGCCGGGACCGGGCGGCGCATGGCGCATAATCAAGAGTTTCATTTTTTGGTCACATGAGCGCGGGACCATCCAATATGACGTGATGGTCACCCTGATTTTGCTTTTTATTTTTCTGACACCTTCACGAATTTTCAAGGACCGCCCGGTGGAACGCAACCCGCACTCCTCCGGGGTCGCCGTGTATCCGGACGGCAACGGAGAATTTATTTATCAGGTTGATGGCAACGCCATCCAGGGGGGAGACGACTCGAACATTCGTTCGGGGTTACTGCGGATTATTGAGCCAATCTCCGGCGGAGTCAGCATCACACGTTATGAGGTATTGAAGGATAAGAAGGGCAATGTCGTCGGATATAAAGTCTGGGTACAGCGGGAATAGCGAAAGTCAAGGTGGGCGATGATAACACTGGCGTCAAGATCAGTTTCGAAGTTCTCGATCTGGCTCCCGATTTCGATGCTTCTGCTTGCGCCCTACGCTCTCGCTCAGTCGGATGGCGAACTGGAGCATGTACTCAAGCAGATGGATGAAGCCGCGGCAAGGTTCCGCACAACTCAGGCCAGCTTCACGTGGACGCAGTACAACAAAGTTGTCGACGAGGTCACCGACACGCAGAAGGGCAAAATCTATTTTCGACGCTCTGGGACAGACATTCAGATGGCTGCTGACATCACCCAGCCGAACGCCAAGCAAGTGATCTTTTCAGGCGGCAGAATCCAGGTTTATCAGCCGCGCATTGATCAAGTAGATGTGTACGGTGCCGGCGCCCACCGCGAGGAATTTGAGAGTTTCCTGGTGCTGGGTTTCGGCAGTAGTGGCCACGACATGTTGAAGGCATTTGGTGTGAAATACGTTGGTGACGAAAAAATCGAAGGTGTGAATACGGCAAAACTTGATCTCACTCCAAAGTCGGAGAAGGTCAAGCAAAATTTTGCTCACATTCTGCTTTGGATCGATCCGCAAAGGGGATTATCTGTGCAGCAACAACTCTTTGAACCCAATGGCGACAACCGGCTCGCCAAGTATTTCGATATCCAGGTAAACCAGAAGATTTCAGACAATGTTTTCAAATTGAAAACCTCGGCTAAAGCCAAGATCTTAACGCATTGAAAACTTAGGAGCTTAGGCTTTTTCCTTTAAGATTTCTAGCTGCAAAACTAGGGCGCCCGCGTTATACTCGAACCACGTCATCCAAGATCGATCGAGAGAATTTCCCAACCAAGTTCGGAGCGACATGGCCAAGGTCTTCACTATCCCTGTTCCCCCAGATGTCAGCCGCAAGAAAACCCGTGAGCGAAACTCCGACCCTCGCTATGTGGATGGCCAGCGGTTTCTGGTAGACGCGATGAAGTATCTGGCGCAAACGGACCCAATTGCCAACCGGCACGCTATCGAATTACTGTCCGAACACGTGCGCACGCGGTTCCGCATGACCGATTCACCTTTGGGCTAGATTTTCTTTCTAGCTAGTGCGGCCGCCAGAACGATCACGACCGGATACATTTCTAACGTGTATCGCGGCTCAGGATTTTCCATCGTTCCTAAAAATGCTGAGCGCACAACCAGAAATAGCAGTAGCAATCCAGGCAGCGCTATTCTGCGTGAGAAAAACCATCCTGTGATCGCGCACAGCACGTAAGCCAGATTGATCGCGCCGAGCGAGACCGCCAGCACGGACCACTTTGGTTCGTCGTTAAACTCCCACCAGCGGCTGTCGCTCGGCAGCATTTCAGTGCGCGGCCGCAACCACATGTCTGCAATCCGCAATAGCGGAAGCCATAAGCAATATCGAGCGGGATGCGCATGAAAGCGTTCTGAGGCAATCGCCTCGAATTTGGCGTCCAGTTCTGGCGAGATGTGCAGCAGGTTGTTGTAGTCATCGATCAACTGCGCGGTTGCGGTTTGCTGTTGTGGATTATCAAATGCTCTTGACGGAAGCTTGCCCGCATCTATCGCGCTCCCCGGCACCGCCCAGTAGATCTCTTCGACCGAGGTGTAGTCGGCGATCCACGTCTTCACCCAGCGATTGAAGCCCATCGGAACGAATTCGTTCTCTTCATTGGCATATCGCGGCGCCAGAGGCTGAAAACGATGAAAAACCTGCCAGTTGCGCAATGCCCAGGGGACGAGTGGCAAGCTCGAGACGAGCGCCACTAGCAATGCCGATCGAACAAGCGCGCGCCACAAAATGGCGAAAGTGCCAGACTGCTTTTGGAATAGAAGCTTCCAGATCAGATAGGTTTCAATGGCTATCAGCAGCAGAGCGCCGTCGGGACGCAACAGCATCGCTACGCCGCAGGCTGCTCCGCAAGCTGCCCAATAGCGCAGCCCTTGGTTCTGGAAAGCTCTTACCGCCAGATCCAACGCAAGAGCAGTAAAGAAGATTTCGAGCGTCTCAGTGAGCGCCGCCGCCGAGTAATTTGCCAGGAACGGACATAAAGCAGCCAGAACGAACGCGACTTTCGCGCTTCTGGGGCCCAGCAATCGGAGCGCAATATCGGCACAAAGAAAGCATGTCCCGATATCGACAAACATCTGGATCACCAACACGGCACGGTAGTGCTCCATGCCAAAAATTGCGAAAATGAACGCCAGAAATGCCGGATAACCGGGGAGCCGTATGTAAGTGGGCGATATTTCGTCCGGCCCGCTCAGCCCGTAAATGCCGTGCTGCAACCAGTTCTTTGCAATGTCGCCGTAAATGAAGGAATCAGTTACAACCCCAGGGAAGCGAAGCATAAAGAACAGCCGCAGACCGAGAGCGGCCGCCACAAACATCACGAAGAATCGCAGGTTCCTGCGAACCAGTTCGCGCACTCTGGGAATATATCGCGTTTCGCTGAATTCTCAACTTGGCCGGCTCTACTCATCGAATCCGCACAGGTTTGACCCTCGTCACCCCTACGGCTAGGATGGGTTTGGTCTCAGTGGCATGGCGCAACCTGTTTTCTACGATCCTCGGCGGGCCCGATGGAAGCGGCTCCGGGCACTTTTTGACGTTGCGGGCATTGTTGTCAGTGCCATCATCGTGGTGTTCGTGTACACAGCTGTGCGCGGCGAACCGTTGCCCAAGCTCCTCCTGCGGTACCAGAAGCGCCCTTACCATGCATTGAAGGAAACGGAAAAGGAGAAGGCAAAAGAACGACGCAAGCTGTTGGCGCATCGCAGCCATCGGCGAACCAGCACCGCTCCGTCACAAGTCGAGCTGAACACGGATGAAGGAATCCGCGCGGCCTTTTACGTACCCTGGGATGCAGCAAGTTTTTCGTCCCTGCGCGAATACGCTCGCCAGATTGATCTGCTTTATCCAGAGTGGCTGCACGTGCTCACCCCTGACGGGCACCTGCAAGGCGTAGATGCGGAAACTAACAAATTTTTCGACGTAGTCCAGAGTGGAGTAGTGCATTCCCTGGACTTCAAAGTGATGCCCTTTTTGAAATCGGAAGACACGGGAACCGAAGTCTTTCCGCTGGTAAACAATTTCAACGGCACTAACTGGATCGATATCTCTGGTTTTCTCAACAGCCCTGACGCGCGAATGCGGTTCCGACAGGAAGTTGCAGCGGTTCTCGCCAGCGATAAGTTCCGTGGGCTGATGGTGGACTTCGAGGACTTCCCCCCGAAAGCACAGCATGGTTTTGTGGATTTGCTTAACGAGCTTTCGCAGGACCTCCATCCGAAGGGGATGAAGTTGTATGTAAGTGTGCCCGCGGGAAATTCAGAATTCGATTATCGCTCAGTAGCCAGGGCCGCCGACGGCGTTGTGCTGATGAATTATGACGAGCACTACGCGGGCAGCGGAGGAACAGCCGGCCCAGTCGCTTCTCAGGATTGGTTCACGGCAAACCTGGCGCAGGCCAAGAAAGTCATTCCGCTTGACAAGCTGATTTGCGCCATCGCGAATTACGGCTACGACTGGGTCCAGCGGCCCAAACGCGGCAAACTGCCGCCAGGCGAGAAGGACATAAACGTCTCCGTGCAGGAGGCATGGCTTGCTGCCCGCGATTCTGAGGAGGATGTGGATTTCGACGGGGACAGCCTGAATCCGCACATTAGTTATCTCGACGAACATAACCATCAGCACGATATCTGGTTTTTGGACGCCGTAAGCGCGTTGAACCAGATGCGGGCTGCGCACACATTTGGCATTCGGACCTTCGCATTGTGGAGGCTCGGTTCCGAAGACCGCTCGCTGTGGAAGATTTGGGATTTCCCAATGGAAGCCGCCGCTACTTCTAAGTTGTCTGACGTACCACCTGGTCAGGATGTCGACTTTGAAGGGGATGGCGAGATCCTGAACGTAGAGGCAACACCTGGAAATGGCGAGCGGAAGATCACGATTGATAACTCCGCCGGCATAATCAGCGATGAAATCATGGATTCGCTGCCAGAGCCTTATCGCGTAGGCCGGTATGGCGCAAGCCCAAACCAAGTCGCGCTTACGTTCGATGACGGACCCGATCCTAATTGGACCCCAAAAATTCTCGACATTCTGAAGCGGGAGCATGCGCCTGCGACATTTTTCTTGATTGGCATACAGACCGAAAAGTTTCCATCCGTCGCTTCGCGTATTTATAAGGAAGGTCATGAGATCGGAAATCACACCTTTACTCATCCCGACGTCAGCGACCTTTCGGAGAAGCTTATAAGGCTGGAATTGAATGTTACGGAAGGCCTGTTCGCCAGTCGTCTGGGCATTCGCACATTGTTATTTCGTCCGCCTTACTCGATCGATGCCGAGCCAGACACCGAAGATGAGGTAAGAGTGCTCGAAATTTCCGAGAACATGGGGTATCTGACCATCGGCGACAAGATCGATCCCAACGACTGGCGCGAGAACCCGCATCGAAGCGCGGAGCAGATTACGAGCTTTGTGCTCGAGCACTTACCGCCCTGCTCGCCGACAGACCGCAGTTGCGGAAACATCATTCTTTTGCACGATGGCGGCGGTGATCGCCGCGAGACGGTACGCGCTTTGCCGATGATTATTGAAGGCGCCCGTGCCAAGGGAATCCAGATCGCTTCTATAAGCGATCTGCTGCACAAAAATCGTGCAGAAATTATGTCGCCGGTTCCGACCAATGAGCGCTGGTCTGCGACCCTGACATGGGTGGGGTGGTGGATGATTGGCACAGGCCAGCAGGCAATTGTGCTCATTTTCTTTCTCGGCGACCTGCTCATGACCGGGCGTTTGCTTTTCGTTGGGGCCTTTGCCATATACGACCGCTTACGACCGCAGCGCTATTCCCGCGCGAACGAAGTTGGAAGCTACCAGCCACGGGTCGCCGTCCTGATCCCTGCTTATAACGAAGAAAAAGTGATCGAACGCACAATCCGGGCCGCACTCCGCTCGAGTTACCGCAATTTGCGCGTGATCGTGATCGACGACGGATCCAAAGACAAGACGTTGGAAATCGCGCGGAGCTGTTTTCCGCGGGAGCAAGCTTCCGGAAAGGTGCTGGTTCTCACCAAGCCAAATTCCGGCAAAGCGGACGCCCTTAATTTTGGCTTACAACATCTGCAGAGAGATGAAGAGATTTTTGTCGGCATTGACGCTGATACAGTTATTGCCCGCGATGCGATCGCACTGCTGGTGCCGCACTTTCTGGATGCCAAAGTCGGGGCTGTAGCCGGCAACGCGAAGGTTGGGAACCGGGTTAATCTGTGGACGCGTTGGCAGGCGCTTGAGTACATCACCAGCCAGAATTTCGAGCGTCGCGCCTTAAATACGATGGGTGCGGTGAGTGTAGTTCCCGGAGCAATTGGAGCATGGCGCACTTCGGCGGTGCACGAAGCTGGAGCTTACCAAACGGATACGGTTGCCGAGGACGCCGATCTCACAATGGCACTTCTCCGCCGAGGCTACCGCGTTCAGTACGAGGACCGGGCGCTCGCATACACTGAGGCGCCGGTCAATGCCAGAGCGCTGATGCGACAGCGCTTCCGCTGGTCTTTCGGCATATTACAAGCCGTCTTTAAACACCGCGAAGTTTTTGCCAGAAAAGGCGTGCTCGGCTGGATCGCATTGCCAAACATAGTCGTATTCCAGATTCTCCTGCCTCTGGTCTCGCCGTTCATCGATGTCATGTTTGTGGTTGGCGCACTCTGGTATTTCGTGCAGAAGTACTTCCACCCGGAATCCTATGACCCTGCGAGCTTCCTCCGGCTGGTGATCTTTTTCGGTGCGTTCCTGATCATTGATTTCATCACTTCGGCAATCGCGTTTGCGCTGGAGCGCAGCACGCCGGACACACGCGAAGATTCATGGCTGCTGAGCCAGGTTTGGCTGCAGCGGTTCGCCTATCGGCAACTGTTTTCGTGGGTCTTGTTTAAGACGGTAAAGCGGGCGGCCGAGGGCAAGCCATTTGCCTGGGACAAACTTGAACGCACCGCCGCGGTCACTTATAAAGAGTCAGAAGATTCAGTGCAAGTGCATTAGTTGTCTGCGGGCTACGGCTCAAAGCAGATCCTTGGTGTACTCTTGGACACCGGAGCATGCCCTGAGCGAAGCCAAAGGGTGGTTCAATAATTTTGCATGCCCGTACCATCATCGAACCCTTTCGCATTAAGAGTGTCGAGCCGATCCGATGGACTACGCGCGAGCAGCGTGAACAACGCCTTCGCGCCGCGCACTATAACTTATTCTTGCTTCCCGCCGCAGACGTTCTGATCGATCTGCTCACAGACTCTGGCACCGGCGCAATGTCCACACATCAATGGGCCGCGGTGATGGAAGGGGACGAGAGCTATGCCGGGAGCAAGAGCTTCGATCGCTTCCGTGCTTCGGTCCAAGACATTTTCGGCTATCGCCACGTGATTCCCACTCATCAAGGACGCGCCGCCGAGCGCATCCTGTTCGGCGTGACTTGCAAGAAAGGCGACGTGGTTCCGAACAACACGCATTTCGATACCACCCGAGCCAACGTGGAATTCGTCGGCGCAGAGGCCGTCGATTTGGTTATTCCTGAGGGCCGTGAGCCGCGAACCAGACATCCCTTCAAAGGCAACATGGACGTCCCCGCGTTGGAAGCACTGATCAACCGCGTGGGCCGGCAACGCGTTCCTCTTGTCATGCTGACCGTTACGAACAATTCCGGCGGCGGGCAACCGGTCTCAATGGAAAACGTTCGCGAGGTCAGCGGGGTGTGCCGCAAACATCGCATTCCTCTTTACTTCGACGCGTGCCGTTTCGCCGAGAATGCCTACTTCATCAAACTTCGCGAGAACGGTTATGAATCCAAAACACCCAAGCAGATTGCACAGGAAGTGTTCAGCTACGGCGATGGCTGTACCATGTCCGCAAAAAAAGACGGGATGGCGAATATCGGAGGCTTTCTTTGCACCAACGATGATCTGCTTGCGCAGCAAGAGAAAGATCTCCTGATCCTGACCGAAGGATACCCGACGTACGGCGGCCTCGCGGGTCGAGACCTAGAGGCCATTGCAGTTGGTGTACAGGAAGCGCTCGAAGAAGATTACCTGCGCTACAGGATTGCTTCGACGGCTTATCTCGGCAACCACATCGCTGAGCAGGGGGTACCGATTGTGCAGCCGCCCGGCGGGCATGCTATTTACCTCGATGCCCGGGCATTCTTGCCACACGTTGCTCCAGAACAGTTCCCAGGGGTTGCGCTTGCCATCGAACTTTACCTCGAAGGGGGAATTCGCTCGGTGGAAATCGGCGGTCTGATGTTTGGGGCTGCGGCAAGAATGGATCTTGTGCGACTCGCGATTCCGCGGAGGGTCTATACCCAGAGCCACATCGATTATGTGGTCGAAGTTATCCTCGAGGTCTGGAAGAAGCGGGAGTCGATTCGTGGACTCAAACTTACTTATGAAGCGCCGTTTCTGCGGCACTTCACTGCGAGGCTGAAACCCGTTATCGCGTAAACCGGCGTTTCCCCGGTTTCCTCATGCGACTCTGCCACTTGCCTCAACCGGTTGCGAGGTGGATTTTCTCCAAATGGATGGCCCTCTCAACCCCGCATACACCGCGTCAATTTCTTTCACTGTTGTTTCCCAGAGGTAATGCTGGCGTGCGCGCTGCTGCCCGCTTATGCGGATGCGGCACGCAACCTCGGATCGGACAAGAGCAGACCCAACATGCGCTCCAAGTCGAGCACATCTCCTCGCTTGAAAGTGAACCCAGTGCCCTCGATGACTTCGCAATTTTCGGGGGTGTCGCTAGTAAGCACGCAAACACCCGCGCCCATGGCTTCTAACAAAGCCAGCGATAGACCCTCGAGGTCCGATGGCAACCCAAAGAGAGCGGCGTTCGTCAGTACCTCTTCCAGTGCATCGCCCGACAGCCAGTCAAGAAACTTGATTCTCTCGCTTTCACATTTACGAAGGCTGGCGACATAATCGTCGGTGTGACTCGATCCTCCCGCGAGCGCCAGCTTCAGCGGAGTATTTGTCTTCTCGAACGCCTCGATCAGCAGATGACAATTCTTTTCCGGCGAAAATCGGCCCATAAATAAAACATACCCGTCCGGCTCCAGCCCAAATCTTTCTAAGTGAGGCCCCTTTCGCCGCTCTCGCGTGTTTGTTCCGTATCGGACGTAAACCGTCTCTTTGGAGTAGTGCGAGTGGTAATACTTCTGTAAAGTGTGCGCGACCACGATGGTCCTGTTCGGCAGCCTTGCTGAGGCCCACTCGCCGAGCCGGAGTGCGTGCCGTGCAAACCATCCCCATTTTTCCTTTGCCAGTCCAGTCCCTGCACCGTGACCACGGTCCTCTTGTCAAACAGCCGGGGGAAGAAGAAAAACAACGATGGCCCCATCGTGTGGTAATGCACAACCTGGTTGTTACTGACTTTCTCGGTATTTGGGCAGGTTATGACCAACCGAACTGGCGGTGCATGCCTTCCGTGCGGGTGCGAGAGGCCTATTTTGTCTCGGCGACTCTTCGTTTCAGTTGTTCTGTGAATGCATTGAGCGAGTGCATCGTGGAGAAATCTGGGCCACAACGCAGCAACTGAACTACCTTCTAGACTCTGTTTGCTAGGTACCCTCCCTTCGTGTGGTAAGCGCAAACGGCGACAAACTGCTGACTTCCCGGGAAGAGCAGGTCGTCGCTTTAGTCTTAGTCAGCGACGGCCTGAGCAACCCCACGTCGCGACCGAACTCGGCTTGAGCGAACATACTGTGAAAAAGTATCTGTTCCGAATTTTCGAGAAGTTAGGAATTTCCGGCCGCGTCGAGCTCGCGCTCTACGCATTTCACCACAGCTCTTCGCACCAATTGGAATGGATCGTGGGTGGAGTCTGATCAAAATTGGAGCAGTTAGCATTTGGCGGTTGAGCTACCTGCTAAGTGATCTATGACTACTGACTGATTCCCTGCTTTCTGTCATACAATGTCAGGCGCGACCATGCCTGCACTCACGCTGCGAGCCCACCGCAAAACGGTCATTGCCTCAGGCCTGCTTTGCTGCGCGCTCATCCTGGTTGTGCTTTTCACTAGCCCGGCCGCCTTTCGCAGTCCAGCGGCGGTGGTGGTGATGGCGCTCATCGGAACCGCTGCTGTCCTGCTGCAGCTTCGAATCCGCAATGACGCCGAGAGACAGACGCTGCGCTCTCCCTGGTGGCTCAACTTCGTCGGAATTCTGCTAGCTCTGGCTGCGCTGTTTCCTGCCGGCTTGCGCATGGGGCCGCGGCTCACTCAGGCTATCGCCCTAGGCGCGGTTGGGAGCTTCGCGATCAGCAGTGCCATCGTTCTTCACTCCTTCCGCAAGCATTCGGCGAAACCAGAATGAACACGTCTCAGGGAGAAACATCCGCTCTCGATCAAGAAAAGCAGACAGCTGCACGTGCGGCAGTTGCGCTGGTAGAGCCGGGCAATATTCTTGGGTTGGGATCAGGCTCGACGGCGACCTACGTGATTCGTTTTCTCGGCGAACTTGTCCGCGAGGGCCTGAAGATTGTCGGCATTCCGACTTCGCAGAAGATCAAACACCTCGCAGAACAATTGGGAATCCCGCTCGCCACGCTTGACGAGCACCCGCAGATTGACATTGATATTGATGGCGCCGACGAAATTGATCCTCAACTCAATCTGATCAAGGGTGGCGGCGGCGCACTGCTGCGCGAGAAAGTTATCGCATCAGCTTCGCGGCGATTCATTGTGGTTGGGGATTCCAGCAAGCAAGTGCCCCACTTAGGGAAATTTCCGCTTCCTGTGGAAGTAATTCCTTTTGCGCAGGCGCTCATCAAGAGCCGAATCGCGGCTCTAGGCGCGCAGGTTTCACTGCGCTGCTATGCCTACGGCAATCCCTACGTAACCGACGAAGGCCACCACATCCTGGACTGCACCTTCGGCGAAATTGACGATCCTCCCGCCCTGGCAGAAAAACTGCGGGCCATTCCGGGCGTGGTCGAGCACGGCCTGTTTATCGGAATGGCGGAGATGGCGCTGATTGGGAAGGACGGAGAAGTAATGCAGCTTCGGCGATAACCAATTTTGGGGGTAGCAACCAAGACACAGTCGGTGCCCCATCCTCCCCCGGTTTTGGGAAGAGCCTGCCCTGAGCTTGCCGAAGGGGTGGGAACCACAGGCTGAAGCACAACCGACAAGATCTCAGCACGCGCTAACCCTCCAGGCACTTGGCAACGATTAGAGTTATGTCATCGTGCTGCTCGTCAGCGCTGAATTGCCGAATTTCATCCACGATTGCTGTAAGCATGCGCTGCGGTGACAGTTCGCGATGTTTCCACATTGCCTCGATCAGGCGTTGCTCTCCAAAATCCTCTCCGGCTTCATTGAACGAGTCGGTCACGCCGTCCGTGTAGAGTGCGAGTGTATCTCCTGGAAAAAGCTGGCTCTCATTAAGCAAGCAGTCCCACTCCGCAAACAGTCCCAAAACCGTTGAAGTGGAATCGAGCCGCTCGAGTGTCCGATCTCTGCGAAACAGAAGCCCGGGATAGTGCCCGCAATTGGCATAGCGCACGCGCCCAGAGGCATCGTCGTATTCGGCAAATACCAGAGTGGCATAGGAGCTGTCGGTCGTGTTTTCGTAGAAGAGTTGATTGACTGAACGCAAAAACTGTTGCGGATGTTCCAAAGCAATCGCGCTCTGGCTTCGCAGGTTCGCCTGCAAGTTGGCCATCAACAGGGCCGCACCAATCCCTTTTCCTGAAGTGTCCCCGATGACGAAGCCCAGCCGCTCCCGGCCCAAATTTAGAAAGTCGTAATAGTCGCCGCCAACTTCACGGGCCTGAACGCAAATGCCGGCATATTCCAGCGTCTGAAGTTTCGGCAGAGTCTGCGGAAACAGCCTTGCCTGTACCTGTTTTGCGATTTCCAGTTCCTGGGCGGCGCGTCGTTCGGCTTCCAGCTTCTCGGCAGCCGCCCGCCGCTGCGCTTCGATGTCGCGCACGAAATCATCCCGGCCCACCAGCGAAAAGGTGTTTCCATCCAAATCGTCAAAGCGGGTAAAAATCCCGCCCCAGAGCGTGGTCTGCGGCGGATGGTGAAACCGCACCCCGCGCTTTCCCCACTCATCGAACTTCGCGGCGACATCTTCGGTGACCAGCACAGCATGTTTCGAGCGGCCAATCAGTTTGTATTCATCGGACTTGCGCTTGGGAGTAATAAGCGCGAGCACCGTGTTCCCATCCGGAGGCGCGACCGCCAGCCAACGCGCTCCGGATTCATAACTCTCATCCACGACCAGGTTGAATCCAAGCTGGTCCACGTAGAACCGCAAACTCTTGTCCTGATCGCGGACAAAGACGTTCACACACAGAACGCGCAGGTAGGGATTGTGCCCATCCAGGCGAATAGCATGCTCGTCGAGCCGATTTTGGGGTGCCGAGGTGCTCATCGTTGGGATTATAAGTCGCGGGCTACAAGTCGTGGAGGGGGGTTGATATGGCATGGCGTGTCCGACAAAACGCTAACCTGATGTCATCCCGAACCCGCCTGAAAGGCGGGAGAGGGATCTAACTTCAGGGCGTGCTTCGAGTGCGGTCGGGGAGCGCCGTGAACAAATGCCTGTGCTTCCGACATTGCCGATCCCACTGACTCCGCAGAACGTCCACCCACATCGTAAGGTCCCTCTCTCGCTTTCAGCGAGTTCGGGATGACATCGGGTAAGTGTGGGCAAGATGTCGCGGTTGCGCGATGCAGAGCTGAGTGTCTGGTCATAATGCCCTCTTGCTACGGCGCAGGCAACAGAATGCCATAGCAGAATAAAATACCGCTTATGCCAGCAGACAGGAAATACGAGTCGCCATCGTTGGGTGAGAAATTCTTTAACCGCGCGTTCGGGTTTCTGGCCGGACTGGGAATCGGCCCTTCGCTCATATATCTGCTGGAGGTTAGAGGCAGAAAGTCAGGAAAACTATACTCCACGGCGATCAATTTACGCGAGCTGCACGGTAAGCAGTATTTGGTCGCTCCGCGCGGGCGGACGCAGTGGGTACGGAACGCGGAAGCCGCTGGCGAAGTCACGCTGAAGAGAGGGGCTCGCTACAAGTTTCGCCTGTGGGCGCTGGAGGAATCCGAAAAGCCGGAAGTATTGAAAGCGTATTTGAGCAATTACAAAGACGCCGTGCAGCGATTTTTCCCGGTGACACCGGATGCGCCACTGGAGGAGTTTGCGAAGATTGCTGCAGGGTATCCGGCTTTTGAGTTGATTGCGGGCTAGGGAGCGGTCTGCAAAATAGAAAACAGATGTTGATACAAGAGGCCGCGAAACTTGCAGAGCTGCGGTTGGAGACGGTAAAGAGGAATTCGGAGCTTATGCGACAGCCTGTTAGCCTTCTTGATCCAATCGTGATGGTGGAACAATACTACAAGTGGCTTACACATCTCTGGAAACACAATGAACTTCCGGTAGATGATGAGCACATTCAGCGTTAGGAGGGCCTTTGCCGGTTCACGACGGAAACGAACTTCCCTACATCTAGCCCTTACCCCACGTCTTCGCTCCACCCTTCCAGCGTCTTCTTCACGAACGCCATGAACTGGTCGGCCACCGCGCCGTCAATCAGGCGGTGGTCGTAGCCGAGCGTCAGGTGGACAACGGAGCGGATGGCGATGGAGTCGTTGCCATCGGCGTCGGTGACTACCAGCGGAGTCTTGGTGATTCCGCCGACGCCCATGATGGCCGAGTTGGGCTGATTGATGATGGGCAGGCCGAACACGGCGCCGAACTGGCCGGGGTTGGTGACGGTGAACGTCGAGCCTTCAACTTCTTCGGGCTTCAGCTTCTTATTGCGGGCGCGCTCGCCGAGGTCGGTGATGCCGCGCTGTAGTCCCAGGAAGTTCAGTTCGTCGGCGTTCTTCAGGACGGGAACGATTAATCCCCAATCGAGCGCAACCGCGATGCCGACGTTTACGTGGCGGTGGTAGCGGATGCCCTCGGCTTCGGTCGAGGCATTGACGATGGGGAATTGCTGCAGCGCGATAATCGCGGCGCGTACGAAAAACGGCATGAACGTAAGACGGGCGCCATTACGCTGCTCGAATCCGGATTTCAGTTTGTTTCGCAGAGTGACGATGCGGGTCAGGTCCACTTCGAACATAGCGTGGACATGGGCACTGGTGCGGCGCGACTCGATCATGCGCTGCGCGATGATCTTGCGCATCTGGGTGAGGGGAACGAGGTCACCGGGGATGGCGGCTGAAGCGGGACGGGGAGCCTGAGCCAGTTCCGGAGCGGAAGTAGATCCTGTGGCCGTGGAGCGCCGAGCGTCCCCGCCAGGCTGGACGGGCGAGACGCCCGTCGCTCCGGAGCCGGATTCGATAAAAGCCATGATGTCTTGTTTCGTGATCCGTCCGCCAAGTCCCGTGCCGGAAACTTGAGAAATGTCGACGTTATGCTCGCGGGCGATCTTCCGAACCAGAGGAGATGACCGGGCATGTTCGTCTTCCTCGTACGCCGCCGAAGCAATCGGAGCGGGCTGCGCTTTGGGCGCAGTAGGTGCAGGGGCAGGCGCCGGGGCGGGCGTCGCAACTGGAGCTGTCTTCTTCTCAGGCGCAGCGGCCTTGGGCGCAGAAGGCACAGGCGCCTCGCCATCGCTCGCGATAGTCCCCACAACCGTGTTCACCTGTACGGTTGCGCCCTCGGCGACTTTGATTTCCTGGAGCACGCCAGAGGCAGGCGCAGGTATTTCTGCGTCCACCTTGTCCGTGGAAATTTCAAATAGCGGTTCGTCGCGTTGGATCTTATCGCCAGGTTTTTTCAGCCACTTGGTGATAGTGCCTTCAACGATGGACTCGCCCATCTGAGGCATAACAATGTCGGTAGGCATAATTCCTCTTGAACGCAGCTCGAGGCCGAATCAAAACCGCAAGCAAACAGAACATTATATAGATTGAATCGAAATATAGATTGAATCGATATATAGATCGAATCGACGAATCAGTGACTCTCGGAATCCGAGCGTCAGTGTTCGTGCTCTTCATGGCCTTCGTGCTCTCCACCGGCACGTGGAGCCACGCCGTAGGCTTTCTTCCAGTACTCCTGCATCCCAGGAGAAAGTTTTCCGATCCGGGTCAGGAAAGCTGTGACCTTCCAGATATCCTTGTCCGCCAACGCCTTGTTCCAGGCTGGCATTCCGGTATAACGGACCCCGGTGCGGATGGCGTAATTGATGTGCCACTCCGGATCGTCCAGCGGTTCCTGAATGATCTGCGGTGGCGGGGGATACATCGAGTGCTCCAGCAGACTGGGCTTGTAGTCCAGCGTGCCATGGCAGACAGCGCAATTCATGGAGTAAATTTTCATTCCATCGATTAGATTATCGTCGGTCGGCGGAACAGGGTTCGTGGTCCGGGGGGCGTGGCGCTCCATAGAGTTGTCGAGCGCTTCCGTTGCGATCTTCTGTTCAAACGCCGGCGGCGTGGCATCAGCGTTGGTCGGCAAGAGACCGAACTGGGCGATGATGAGTCCGGTCACAAACAGCACAACAATCGTGACGATTACTCCAAGGATGAATGTTCGCATCTTGTCTCCCTATATCCGACTAAAGACTCGACTAGTACGATTTCAACCAGCGTGCCTTCTCCACGACATCGCTCAACTTGGGCAGAAAATGTTCCTCCTGCGGCGGCGAAAATGGCACTGGCGTATCGAGCGCGGCGATTCGAACAATGGGTCCGTCAAGGTCATCGAAAGCTTCTTCATTGATGATCGCGGCAATTTCCCCACCGATTCCGCCAGTGCGCGTGTCCTCGTGCAGAAGGATGACCTTGTTCGTCTTCTTCACTGTTTGTGCGATTGCTTCCCTATCGAGCGGCGCCAGCGTGCGCAGGTCAACGATCTCGAGTTCGATCCCTTCCTTCGCCAGAAGCTCTGCAGCTTCTAGCGCTGTGTGTACCATTGCGGCATATGTGATCACGCTGATGTCTCGACCTTCGCGTGCGATCCGCGCTTTGCCGAGGGGAACGACGTAATCCTCCTCTGGCACTTCTTCTTTGATGCGCCGGTAAAGATATTTGTGCTCGAAGAAGATGACGGGATTATTGTCGCGAATGGACGCCTTAATCAGGCCTTTGGCGTCGTAAGGAGTTGCAGGACAAACTACTTTGAGCCCCGGGTTGTGCACGAACCACATCTCAGGGTTCTGCGAATGAAACGGCCCGCCATGGACATTGCCGCCGCTTGGGCCGCGCAATACCAGAGGCGCAGGCGCTCCCCACAAATAGTGCGTCTTCGCGACCATGTTGCTGATCTGGTTCATGGCGCATCCGATGAAGTCCATAAACTGGAATTCGGCGACCGGGCGCATACCGGTGAGCGAAGCGCCAAAGGCCGCGCCCACAATGGCGGATTCAGCAATAGGAGTGTCGATCACGCGCTCGGGGCCAAAACGGTCGATGAAGCCGTCAGTGACCTTGAACGCGCCGCCGTAGATGCCAATGTCTTCGCCGATACAGAAGACGGTTGGGTCGCGATCCATTTCCTCCCAGATTCCCTGGCGAATCGCTTCCAGATAGGTGAGCTGGGGCATGACGGGAAAGTTTACTACTTTGCTGGCCTGGAATGCTTTCGTCCGGTTGCCAGGTAGGGTTGCGACGCTTATAGTCTCAACCTTGGAGACATGCCATGCGGATCTTGATCAATTGGTTGTTGAGCGCGTTGGCCGTTTGGGTGGTGGCTCAGTTTGTGCACGGCTTTCACGTTACCGGTGTAGCGGCTGCACTCATTGCGGCACTGGTCATCGGATTCGTTAACGCGACATTAGGCACGCTGCTAAAGCTCATCACTCTTCCCCTGACCATTCTCACTCTGGGGCTATTCTGGCTCATTATCAACGGGTTAATGCTAGAACTGGCTTCCGCACTCTTATCACCGGCGTTCCACGTCGATAGCTTTGCGTCCGCATTCTGGGGCGCTATTGTACTCAGCCTGGTCAATATGCTGTTTCGCTGGCTTGCAGGGACAGCCAAGAGAGAGAGTTAACTTCGGTTTCTCTGGCATCCACTTTCGAGTTGACTTCCCTCGCCCCCTACAAGCTAGACTCAAAATCAACGGATCCCCGTTTTGAACTTTTGTGTTGGAGCGCAGGATGAACCATGTGTTTCTGTCGCTAGTGGTGCAAATGTCTCTGGCCTTCGGAGTTGCGGGACTGCTTTGGCCCGAAAAGCTGGTCGAAGTCTTCGATGTCCTGATGTTTCCCTGGCCTTCGAGCTACCGCCTGATACGCGCCAACTGTATTGGGGCGATCCTGCTCTCGTTTGTGTTATTTCTGGGTCTGCTCGCCCGAGGGTAACTCTTGCGGCTTCTGCGACGGCGATGAAGTTTCTTGTCAAGGTCAGGCCCGAACTCGCTGATCAGTGCGCCCACGCCTCCATACAGTAGCGAGATTCCAGCACGATTCATAGTCAATCCAAAGCCACGGTCAGTGGACGGATAGTAAGCATTAGAGAGGCCCCCGGAAGAAAGCGCTCCCAGCGTGGTCGACCAATTGAAAGTTCGGCCGCCATTGTCTTTGTGGGCGACCACTATCTGCGCCAGCGCGTAGCCAAATCTGTGTTTTACAGATCCTTGACCAAGCCTGAAATAGCGCGGGTCTTCCTTGAGTAGCGAGGGATAGACAAAGTTGGTAAAGAAACCGCTGGAAACCTGGTCAGCGAAGGCGGCGCCATAGCGCTTCCCGTATCCGGATGCTCCCTGGCCGTAAGCTGGGAAGGAATCCTCCGCCTGGCTGATGCCCGCCTGAATTCCGGCTAGTACAAAGTCGGCAGGATCAAACGCGGTCTTATAAAACAAGCGAAACTTGTCCCTTGGGAGTCAGTGGCGGTGCATTCTTGCGGTCGGTGACTGTGAATTGCGGAAGCACTGCCGGTACCCGCTGCGATTGCTCCTTCTTTTCGATCTTCTTCTCTTGTGCGGAGTTCTTGGGAGGAGCGGGCGCTTGTGAAGTCTGTTGCGCGAAGGCGGAGACGCATAGCCCAAATACTGAAAGAGAGACTGTGAGGGAGCGCGAATTCATAGAATAAAACCTGGCGTGAAAAAAACGCCGCTCCCAACTCTAAATGTTTTGGGAGAAATCCGCATGCTACTGATGTCTCGCCCCAACTCGGATTGACCGGAAGCCACCGTAGCGTTTAGGTTGAGTGGCTAATGAAGAATCTGGGCATACTCCTCTCCGGACGTGGCTCCAACTTCGAGATGATTGCGAAAAACGTTGCCTCGGGGAAAATTCCGGATGCGCGCATAGCAATTGTCATTTCCAATCGCGCCGACGCTGGAGGAATCGAAATCGCACGGCAACTGGGACATGACACTCTCGTGGTTCCATCCAAAGGCAAAGCTCGCGAAGAGCATGACCGCAAAGTGGTCGCGGCGTTGCAGCACCATAAAGTCGACCTCGTCTGCCTTGCCGGTTACATGCGCCTGCTCTCTCCCTGGTTTGTAAAACAGTTTCCGCGCCGTATTTTGAATATCCACCCCTCGCTCCTGCCTGCATTCCCCGGCCTCGAAGCCCAGGAGCAGGCGTTCGCTTACGGGGTCAAAGTCACCGGATGCACGGTTCATTTTGTGGATGAAGAACTCGACCACGGTCCGGTCATTGTTCAGAGAGCGATTCCAGTGCTGCACACGGACGACGAGAAGACTCTGGCAGCAAGAATACTTGAGCAAGAGCACATCGCGTACAGCGAAGCCATCGACCTGGTGCTGAATCGGGAATTTCGGATTCTTGGGAGACGATTTCTAGTGTAAAACGCCCAAGCGTATTGCTATTTTCGAATTTACGGATTTGCGAATTGTCGAATTCGAGCCCCCGTGACCATGACCCCCGAGGAAGTGAAATGCCGGACCAAGGCTTTCGCTTCCCGAGTGATAAGGGTATTCAAAGCTCTTCCAAGGAACGAAGAGGCTCGGACTCTGGGTAAACAGATGCTGCGGTCTGGAACATCGGTGGCAGCCAATTACAGGGCGGTCTGCCGCTCGCGATCCAAGGCGGAGTTTCTCGCACGACTGGGAATCGTGGTCGAAGAGATCGATGAGACGGTTTTGTGGCTTGAACTGGTCTGTGACTCCGAGATATTTTCAAGGGGAACGCCTAAAGGAATTACAAGGAGAAGCGAACGAACTTTTGGTGATTTTGGTCACATCCCAGCTCACGGCTAAAGGAATCGCACCAAATTCGTCAATCCGTAAATTTGTCGTCCGCGGGCCACAATCAACGTGCCCACTCTGTAATCTAGAATCTGAAATCTGCAATAATGTTCGTCCATGCCAACCTTCGCTCCGGTTGAACAACAGATCACGTACATCAAGAAAGGCAGCTCGGAAATCATTCGTGAGTCCGACCTGCGCTCGAAGCTCGAAAAATCGCTGGCCTCCGGCAAACCGATGCGGGTCAAGGCCGGATTTGATCCCACTGCTCCTGATTTGCATCTCGGCCATACTGTCCTGTTGCGGAAGCTTAAACATTTTCAGGACCTCGGCCACACCGTGATTTTTCTGATCGGCGATTTCACCGGCATGATCGGCGATCCCACGGGACGCTCGGCCACGCGGCCTCCGTTGAGCGCCGAAGAGCTGATGAAGAACGCCAAGACTTATATGGAGCAGGTATTCAAAATTCTCTCGCCGCGCACTACAGAAGTACGTTTTAACAATGAGTGGTTCGAAAAAATGAAGTCAGCCGATTGGATCAAGCTGGCAGCAAAGTTCACGGTGTCGCAAATGCTCGAGCGCGAAGACTTCCACAAACGCTTCCAGGACGAGAAACCGATTGCACTGCACGAACTGCTATATCCGATTTCGCAAGGATACGACTCAGTCATGCTGAAGGCCGATGTCGAACTCGGCGGCACCGATCAGAAGTTCAACTTGCTGGTCGGTCGCGAATTGCAGCGCAGCTATGGACAGGAATCACAAGTGGTGCTGACCATGCCCATCCTCGAAGGCCTCGATGGCGTGCAGAAAATGTCGAAGTCGTACGGCAACGCAATCGGGATCAAAGAGCCGCCACTCGAAATGTACGGTAAGCTGATGTCCATTTCCGACGAGATGATGTGGCGGTACTACGAGTTGCTGACGGATGTGCAAGTCGCGGACATCGAAAAGATGAAGCGCGAAGTTCATCCCATGCAGGCGAAGAAAGATCTGGCGGCGCGCATCGTGAAGGACTTCCACTCAGCGGAAGCGGCAGGGAAAGCCGGGGAAGATTGGGCGAAGCAGTTCCAGAAGCACGAGAAACCTGACGTCATCGATCTAGTGACCGTGGCCGTGAACAAGGTCCTTGTAAGCTCCGGGGAGCCAGTCTCTGCGAAAGCGCCACCGCTAGACGTACAGGTTCTACCGCAAGATCGCGGGGTTGAATCTGCCTTGGTGATCCGGATCGATAAGCTTTTAGCGGAAGCTGGACTCGCTGAGTCGGCCACCGAGGGTGGACGCAAAATCAAGGAGGGTGCGGTGCAGATTGACGGGGAAATTATCGCCAAGCCAAAACTTGCAGTGCCGATCCCTCCTCGGCCGCTCGTCGTGCGAGTGGGCCGATCGCTGAAACAGGTCGCCCTCACCTAGGCGGCCACTGCTGACCCGTCATTGTGAGTGGGCGCTCCATAACGCTTGTCATTCCGAACGGCTTTAGCCGTGAGGAACCTGCTGTTTGCGTGCAGCACTGTATGTTGAAAAGGGAAGCGGATTCCTCACGGCTAAAGCCGCTCGGAATGACAAGCGTTGGGCGACAGCACAAATTCAAGCATGATGACATCCGCTCTAACTTCTGATACAACTTGCGTCGCACATGCGCGCCGCTGCGATCCTCGGGCCGGGGAATGTAGCCAGGCGTGTTGCCACATTCCAGCGTGCTACGGGTGCACAATGGACGTCTCGGATCGAACAAGCTGATGTAGTGGTGATCTTTGGCGGGGACGGCACCATCCATCGCCATCTTTCGACCCTTGTGGATTTAGGAGCGCCGCTGCTGGTTGTCCCTTGCGGCAGCGGGAATGATTTTGCTCGGTCGCTGGGGTTGCGCAGCGTGCGCGACTCGGTCTCAGTCTGGCACAAATATGCTTCGGGCGGAAAAAATGTCCGCACCATCGATCTCGGGGTCATGAAATGGTGCGAACCTCGGCCAATAGAAGTAGGGCAGATAGAGTCTGCAGCCGAAGTGGTACGCCGAGAACGACATTTCTGCTGTGTTGCCGGCGTAGGAATTGATACCGAAATTGCCCGGAGGGCCAACGCGCTTCCCAAGTGGGTCCGCTCACACGGCGGGTATGGCCTCTTCACGCCCCGTGAGCTTCTGCGGTTTGCTCCTTTTCCTATGAAAATTTACGGTAGCAACGGAACCGCCGCCAGCTTTCAGCCAACCATTCTTGCAGCATTCGCAAACACGCCGGCTTATGGCGGGGGCATGAAGATCGCGCCGCAAGCGAAGCTCGACGACGGCAAGCTGGATATTTGTGTCGTCCGCGCTATGAATAAATTCAAGCTGTTCTGCATGTTTCCCATGGTCTATTTTGGCGGGCATCTCGGCTTTGAGGAGGTGGAATACGACCAGGTGGCGACGTCGAAGATCGAAACCGAACAGCCTCTCGACGTCTATGCTGACGGCGAGTTCGTGTGCCAGACTCCGGTTGAGATCAGCGTTGCCCGCCATGCCCTGAAGGTGATCGTTCCCGGATAACGCTCTGTGTCTCCCTTAGCTGCTAAACTAGGCACGATTTATGGCAACAAACCAGTGCTCGCTCATTGGCTTTCTGATCGCGGTCGGCGTGTTTTTATCAACGGCGACTGCTACAGGAAGCGGCAAGCCGCACGCGACAAAAAAAGCTCTCGTGGGCAGCAGATTTGTTTCGCAGGACCGAGCGCTTATCGCTGCTGTCTTTCCATTTGTCTCTCCAGGTGGCAACGAAGAAGATAGTAACTGAGAGCCGAGTTGAGATCCGTCGTCGCCGACAAGGTGATCTCCTCCGTGCTTACGATTTCTCATCAGACGATGGCGTGCATGGGTACGGGATAGAAGTGGCGCAATGGACAGCTGATTCACAGTTCTTCGTCTCTCGTATGAGAAGTTCGGGCGGGCACTCACCAATGTGGACTCCGATAGTGTACTGGTCCCGAAAGACAAGCCGCTTTTATGAATTAAAAGAGTACACAGGCGATATATAATTTTCGGTCAACGCACCTGACAAGATCAGCGTAAGTACTTGGACTGAAATGCATCCCGCCGTCGTCGCTCTCCATGAGCTGAAGCCAACTCAAGTTACTGAACTGCGGCAGAACCGGAACTGAAGTCTTCCCGCCGATTGGAGACGATGGCGCACTTATTCGCTCGTCTGGCGACTGCCAATAAGTGCTACACTACTGAACGTTTATGGCTGAAAACGGACGTTCGCGCATATGGTTGTGGGTGCTCATCGGGGGAGGAGCTTTCTTCCTCTTTGTGCTGGCAGTATTCACCCTGGTTTACGTCGCACTACATGCCGGCGGACAACAAGCTGGGTTTCGCGGCTTCGGAGACAAAATCGGGGTAGTGGACCTCGAGGGCGTCATCCTCGATCCCAACGAAGTTGTTGATCAACTTCGTAAGTTTGCCGATGACGATTCCATCAAAGCCATCGTCATTCACGTGAATTCGCCAGGCGGCGGAGTGGCGGCGTCAGAAGAGATTTATCGCGAAGTCAAGCGGGTCAGGGACGAGAAGCACAAACGCATCGTAGCTTCGATCGAAACTGTCGGCGCCAGCGGGGCATATTATGTTTCCTCAGCGACCAACAAAATTTATGCCGACAGTGGCAGCGTAGTGGGTTCCATTGGAGTGATTGCCGAGTGGGTGAACTATGGCGACCTCATGCGCTGGGCAAAGCTCAAGCCTGAGATCTTGAAGGTCGGACAGTTTAAGGACACTGGCGATCCCACGCGCGAACTGACTCCGGCCGAGCGGCAGTACATGCAGGGATTGATTGACAATATGTACGGGCAATTCGTGCAGGCGGTCGCCGACGGAAGGCATGCGAAGGTTGCTGATATCAAATCCATCGCCGATGGCCGCGTTTGGACGGGAGAGCAGGCGCTTAGCATGCACTTGATTGATCAGATTGGCGACTTCCGGACCGTCGTCCTGGATACGGCAAAATCTGTCAACATCAGCGGCGAACCGGTGCTGGTGCATCCTGAAAGAGATCGCAAGTCGCTGCTCGATCTGTTGTTTGGGGACGCGTCCCAGTGGCTGCCTACAAAAGAGAAGCTGCTCGACCGGCAGATGGGGTTCTACTATCTGTGGAAGTAAGTGGCGGCGGGGGCGATATAGCCCCTTGCCAACAACCCCTGAAATTTGAGAAGGTTATGCAGCCCCAATTCAATCCGTGCCGGGGGCTGGGGCTTCCGACCAACGAATCCATAGCAAACGGGGAGCAAACAGGCAATGACAAAAGCGGATCTGATCGATGAGGTCTCCCGTCTCGCGGAATTGACCCGCAAAGACAGCGAAGTGATTGTTGAAACCATCTTCGACAGCATCGTGCGCTCGCTGCGCGCGGGCGACAAGATCGAAATCCGCGGATTTGGCAGCTTTCGCACCCGCCAGCGCAAGCCCCGCGTGGGCCGCAACCCCAAGACCGGAGAGAGAGTTGAGGTTCCGGCCAAGAAGATCCCATTCTTCAAACCCAGCAAGGAATTGAAAGACCTGGTGAATGGCGAGAGTGCGGCGACGGCACCGGCCACGCCATCTCCGGCGGTGCGGTAGTTTCTTCTCGTGGCTCTCACGCATTTAGAATCCTGGCAGCATGTTTTCCCGCAGAATCCGTGTGGAATATGAGCAGGATGGCAAGCGCCTGCCTTGCCCTTTGAAATGGCTTGACAACTTCTCCATGCGGAATTTCACCAACGCCAGCATCTTCGACGACACCCTTCCCGTGACTGACGGCGTGATGGAAGTCGGAGAGCGCGTGCCGCTGGACAAGTTGAAAGAAGCAATGCAGGACTGGTTCCGCAGGAAGGGATACCTCTCAAAAGAAACAGACCTTGTACTTGAGACGATTTAGCAGTGTTTTCGCTCAGCTTGCGGCCGTTTCAGCTAGCTCTTCTCGGTAGGGGACCGGCATCTCGGTTGTGTTTCTCGAGAAAAGCAAGTTCGCTGCATCCCTCCTGTTTTCTATTCTCACCCAGATATATTCTCCGCAGACCACCATGCGTACATCTTCAGCCCCGAGCTTCAAGGCATAACTTGAGGTGATTCGTGCCAGCTCCTCGGGCAGGCGCGGGCCGTCGAATACTTTGTCCGACCGCTTTGCCCTCAGCGGTCACCCAAAACCGGCCAATGAGGGTCACCTGAAAACCGGCCAACGAGAATGAGGCTAGGGGACGTTGATTCCGACGAAAGGCAGCAGCCTTCGTCGGTATGAGCAACGTCTTGAGCGAAGCGAAAAAACAACAAGTGATAGCCCTGGGACGACTCGGATGGCTACTGCGGCGCATCGAGCAAGAGACCGGGGTGCGTCGGGAGACCGCCGGTGCCTACCTGAAAGCGGCCGGGATCGGAGTGCGTCCGCCGCAGATGTGGGGACGGCGACCGCTTGTAGGCTACAGAATCCTGAGGCAAGCGAAATCAAGGGGCGCCACCGTGATCATGGGGGGCATTCACGCTACTATTTTTCCGGATGAGCCACTCGAAATGGGGGCTGATGCCGTCGTAACGGGTAACGGCGATGTTGTCTGGGCTGAAGTGATTAAGGATGCTTTAGATCACAACCTAAAGAGACGATACGTCGGTGGCCGTGTGTCCGGCGAGGCTTTGCTGAGGGCGAGATGGGACCTCCTCGATCCTACACAGTATATGTTTGCCACCGTGCAAACCGTTGCCGGGTGCCCAGAGAACTGCAGTTTCTGTTCGGTGTGGGTAACAGATGGGCGTCAACCGCGCCAACGTCTCGCCGACAAGATCATCGAAGAAGTAAACGAACTGTACGCCTTGGGTTTTCGCTACATCGTTTTCGCCGACGACAACTTCAATCCGGCGACCCTAGGTCGTATCGCACGCGAACCGAGCTCCAAAAAGAGGAAGGAGCTTGAGCAAATCCGGGAGCAACGATTGAAATTCTTCGACGAATACGATCGATCCGTTCCGCGGAACATGTACGCGTTCACCCAAATGACTACGGAGGTTACCAGCGACGAAGAGTACCTTTCAGCCATGTACGAAAAGATGCGCGTGAGGGCAGCACTGATCGGCGTCGAGTCCTTCTCGGAAGAAGGATTACGGAGTGCCAACAAGCTGTGGAACCCAACCGGACAGAAGATGGTCGAGACCATACAGAAGATTCAAGATGCCGGGATCCTTGTATTGAGCTCGATTATTTGTGGCCTTGAGTCAGATACCGTTCAGACGATTCGAACCATGAGGAAGTTTGCCCTTGAGTCCGGCTCGGCACTTGCTCAATTTACCTTCTATCATCCCTATCCCGGAACAAAAGATTTTCACGAAATGATGGCGGACGCGAGAAAGCGCACAGCACCAAATTTTGTTCCGAAACACAAGATTCAAATTACAGGAGAGCGTTTCTGGCTGAAGCCTACGAACGAGGTCGATCTAATCATTCATCCAAACATCCGCAGGGATGACCTCCTCTCGGAGAACAAGAAGTGTTGGGATGCCTTTTACTCCGTGAAGGAGGTTCTGAGACGCATAAGGCGAGGAAGACTGAAAAAATGGTCTTGGGCCGGGAAGTTTACGTATCTTTTACTCTGCATCGCTTTCAACCGAATCTATGGTGGACAAGGCATGGCGGCCGACGGCGTTCGAACGAGGCGTTTGGGAATAATAACGAGAACCATCAGCAACATTGGCATAGCTAGTTATAACCACTACTTCCGCAAGCGGTTAGGAGTGAAAGTGAGCCATCCGTGGGCACGACCGGCGCGTCACCCTTTGGTTCCAGGCAAATACTAAGCTGGTGCGGTATGCGGCTTGACGCACTATCTTTCGTAAGGGGCGGCCAAGTAACTCATCAACGCGTGGCCCTCGGCGCTTCCTTTGTGTTTTCTCGAAATACAACCGTTCTTTTGGAACCTTTCATCATGCCTATCCGATGATGGGCGGCGTGCGGGCGTTTATGCCTCCTCAGGGAATTCTGACAATCGCTTCCTATCTACCTCGACAGCGGGAAGTTCGATTTATCGGTGAAAATGTGCGCCCGCCTTCGGAGGCGGATTACAGGTGGGCTGATGCGGTGCTGGTAAGTGGCATGCACATTCAACGGCCGCACATAAATCGCATCAACGAGATGGCGCATCAATACGGTAAGATAACGGCCCTCGGCGGGCCTTCGGTTTCCGCATGCGCCGAATATTACCGAGATTTTGACCTTCTGCATCTCGGCGAGCTTGGCGATGCAACCGAACAATTGATTGAGTACCTGGATCAGCACACAGAACGGCCGCGACAGTAGCTTCAGTTTCAAACCCGGAAGCGCTTGCCACTGCACGAGTTTCCTATCCCGGCTTATCACTTAATCAACTTGAATCAATACTTCCTTGCGAGCATCCAGTTTTCCAGCGGATGTCCATATACCTGCGAGTTCTGCGATATTCCTGAGCTCTATGGTCGCAACCCTCGCCTGAAGAGTCCTGAGCAAGTTTTGGCTGAACTTGTCCCTGCTCGCGGGCTTCGGCCCCCTTGGGTGTGAGCGGGGGCATCATGTTTGTGTGCTGGTCGTGCTTGACAAATTAGTCTTAACGATTTACGACTTAAGCAGACAAACGCGGAAGGGATCCCGTGTACAGGGTTCAACTTCCGCGCTTTTGCCGTTTAAGGGACAAGACGGATGCGTCGTTAAAAAAGGTTGCATGTCCTCTTGGTCCACTGCGTAGTCCACTCCGAAGTGTTAAGAGAATCATCGAATGATAGGAGGACAAGGCGGTTTGGCCCGTTGGAGATTGACCCCACGTAGCTCTTCCCCGCAGAGGTGTCTCATGCTCGTCAGCAGAGCCTTCACCCCTGTTCTGCTCATCGTGCTTTCGGGCGCTCCTGTGTCCGCCCAAACATCGCTTCCGGATGCCCCGAGCAGCGCGCTCATCTCTCAACAGGATCAGCAGTCTGGGAGCGAACGAGAGCCCTCATCGCAGTCACAGCCGGGAACGAACAAGAAGCCACAAATTAATTCCGCGCCACAATCGGGAAGCGGTACCGTTCCGGTACCGGACCAGTCGCCTTCTCCACAGGACAAGCAAGATGATTCCAACGGTAAGCAGACCAAGCGTATGTTATGGGTCGTTCCCAATTTTGCGGCGGTGGACGCCAATCAGCAGCTTCCGCCGCTATCTACTCGCGAGAAATTCGTACTCGCCGCGCGCGATAGTGTTCTGGACTATTCCTCATACACCTGGACCGGAATTCTGGCTGGTCAAGCCATGCTCTTAAATTCCGATCCGGAGCTGGGCCACGGCGCCGCCGGATACGGACGCTATTATTGGCGCACCTTCGCGGACGGAGTGTCCGGGACTTTTTTCACCGAGGCTATTGTGCCCTCGATCGCACATGAGGACCCACGTTATTACACCATGGAGCAGGGAGGCTTTTTTCGCCGCACGGGCTACGCGATATCCCGTGCCTTCGTGACTAAGACAGATTCTGGACGCACGCACTTCAACTTCTCCGAGGTCGTGGGCAATGCGCTGGAGGCGGGTTTGTCCAACGCTTATTATCCGCCTGAGGAGCGCGGTCTGAGACAGACCGCCACGAACTGGGGAACGCAGATGGAATCTGCTGTCCTTAATCACATCTTCCAGGAATTCTGGCCCGACATCCGGAGAAAAGTTTTTCGCCAGAAATAGCGTCTTAATCCGGGTTGAAAACAACAACCTCAATAATCAGTGTGCCGTTTGGGTCTTTTTTGGCGTTGATCTCGACCAAATCCCTCGACGTCATGAACGTCAATGATATGGAGGTTTCGAGTCAACGTGATGAAGGCGTTTTGTGCGCCGTAAACTTTTCGGCCAGTAGAGCACGACAGAACAAGGCACAGTTTGGTTTGGATTTCTGGTTGGTTGATTCTCTCGATCAACCGCTGACGGTCAATCTCGCGCCAACACGCCGACTCGGTCGGAAAATCAGTGAGACGGCCGACGATCGTCGTCTGCTCTTTTCTGTTCCCGGTTGCCGGATCGACCTTGTTGTAACGAAGCTGCCACATGCGGCCCTGCTTGCGATGTACTACACGTAGCCATCCCCTCTGAAAACGTGTGATGTGGTCTCCTTAATTCGCCACACGACCGGGGACTGCCTTGCTCCGAACCATACTGGCTCTGGCGCGAGAAGTAAACGCCGATTTTTTCGCGGTAGTCAGGGCCGCAGCAAGCTCGCTCAAGCGGAAGCGCCAAACGCGCCGAGGTCCGTCGCCGATGGGATGGCCGGGCAACTCTCCCGCCCGCGCGAGTTCCAAAATGTGGCGCCGCGTGAGAAGTAGGAATTTAGCGGCTTCGTCGGCATCTACAAAACCTTCCGGCGTTTCGGGGTTCATATCCGGTGCTCCTTGTGTATCCAGACTCATTGCTGACAGGCGACAATGCTACGAAAGACGAGTTAGGGCGTCCAAGACTTCGTAGTCTCTGATTAGACAGCGCCGCCGTCACTGCCATGCTCGACCGCTTGCTGCATCACGGACACGTACTCAAATGCGGTCCGCGAAGCTGGCGCACAAAAATAGACTTGCCTCCACACGAGGTTGCAGGATAGAACAACTGAGTCCCCGGCCTCTTTCGTTGGCCGGTTTTGCCCTGACCACCGTTGGCCGGTTTTGGGGTGACCACTGAGGCTTTGCTTCTTGCTCCAATCTAGCGAGCATGACTTCGAGCGCCGCCGAGGTGGTGAGACAGGCTTCCGTTTTGCAGCTCAGCATCTGTTCAATAGCCAGCAGCGCCCGATACGCTACATAACCTTTGGCGTCGGCATCCGGATTCCCAGGTTCGTAGCGCAAGATGGGCGGCTTGCGGTCGGCGATCACCTGGTCCACGCGTACTCCTCCCTCAGCGGCGCCAGTGCGCCCGCCGGCGAGCGCGAGCATCATTGCGGGAAACCCAGTCGCCGGAAACCCAGTCATCGGAAACTCGGGATGCCGCTGCGCGCGAAATACCACCAACTGGCGCCGGTGGGGTCCGCCTGCAAGAGGTACAAGCAAAATAAGCCAACCGTAAGAACCCAGATTTGCCCGTTGGGAGCGAGTCCGCAGGGCGCTCCACGCCGCCACAACACAAAGCACCGCAGTCGCAAAGAGTAAAACCTGTATTGACCAATAAGACTTCGGAAGACGCAGGGGCCAGTACAGCAGTATGAGGACACAGAAGATAGAGAAAAGCCAAGTTCCGGTTCGTTTGGTACCCAGCAACCAATGTCCCACACCTGGAATAGCGGCGGATAAGATAGCAGCTAGAATGCGACGTTTCCGTCCAGTCGGCGGCTCAGTATCGGGTGCGAGATCCGTTGAACCAACGCTGTCAGCGGATTCCATAAGAAGGCGCGAAGCATGTTACCGCGTTCCAGTCTTTGTGTGGGACTTTTTCGGAAGCGGTGAATCCCGTGCCCTTCCCGAAGCTAACGACCAACTGCTGACAATCGCCTTCTGCATTTCCTGTGCTTGACATGTGGAAATTAGGGCGGGTGAGTTTAACAACTTTCCTGCGTGACGCGCACGCGGAGGTTACCAGATCACGAAATGCCCTATCAATATTGGCGTTAATGCCGCGCCTGGGTTCGTGCGTCATGCCGGCTTACAGCCAAGAATTTCTTCCCTTGCACTATCACTTGAGAATTGACCAGAGGAGGTTCCGCGAGTAGAGTCAGATCACATCAAAAGAAGTTCAGGCCGGCAATTTCTCAGCGATACGCCCTCGGAGTCTGAAGTCATGTCTGATGATTGGAACACCTATCGCACCCGCTCTCTGATCCGCGCGAAACGACTCACCGAGTATGTCTCATTCACGGACCCGCTCGGTCGCACCCACAGTGGCGATCCAGGAGATTATCTGGTTCAAGCGCCCGACGGCCAGCTTCGCATCACCCCGCAGCAAGTTTTTGAAGACGTTTACGTCCTCCTTGAGCGGCAAGAACCTGAGTTCTCCTCGCGCTCCGACAATAAAGCGCAGCCATCCTTACGTCGAGCTTGAAGCGATTTGTGGAAAAGAAGGCCCTTACCAGGAATTCATCCAGTTAATTCAATACGATACAATATATAGTGATTAATTGTTGACACGTACAACATACAGCAGTACTGTTGCTATCCCAGAGGCAGTATTCGCAGCCGGAAACGGCAGCGAAGCAGGACAAGGAAAGAAGCTAGGCAACTAGAAACTGGGGGTGACGCTCCTGGCCGAGGTGACCCGCTGCCGCCCCCCAAACGTCAACAACACGGTGACCGTTCCCTGGGCAATTCCCAGCGAATTTTCGGGGAACGCAACCTCTTGCAAGCGGAACCACTTAAAGGAGTTGCGGGATGGAAAACATTTCCCGAATGGTCAGTGAATCGCTGGCCCGGAACGGAGTCGAACCGAGCTTTGACCACCTCCGGCTGGAATGGTCCAGGTGGTTCCGCTGCGAATCCAGCTTCAGTGTGCTGCTGGCTCCATGCAAGCCTGGGATCTTCGCACTTGGTGAGGCGATGATCTCCACAGCGGACGGAAGCAAGCGCATGCTGGCGCTTTTTCAAGTCGTCGAGACGGACGATCTTGGGATGACCCTTGGTCGTCTGTTTCTGCCTGGCAACCCTATGCGTGAGCGGCTAGCATCTGGGCGGTGCTTCGCCCGTTACACGGTCATCGAAGACCACGCACAACGGGCGGCCGCTTACGGAATTTTTCAGCGCTGGATGCAAGAGTCAGCAGAGGCTGCATCGGGCATAGGCTCGTGTGGCGCGCGCGCCCTCGCCCGCGAAGCTGCAAGCTCACATGACACGGAAATTTTGGTGAGTGAATCTCAGCCTTCTTCCTTCGCGTGGGGCATGGAAGTACAGAATCGGGAAGCACATGCAGTAAAAGTTCGTCCAACACCGCTGCCTTCAGGCTTTTGAAGGCATACTACGCTCACTAGTAGATCAGGTTCAGGAGAGAAAGACATGGCCGAGATCCAAACCCAAAACACAACCACAACTGCCGCCACTACCATCGCGTCAAAACCGAAAACTTCTGGCCTAACCATCCGCCGCTTCTTCACCAAGCTCGGCGTCTCCCCCTACGACGAGGTCGAATGGGAAAAACGCCTCGCGCAGATCACCGACTCGAAGGGCGGAATCATCTTCGAGCAGAAAGATGTCGAAGTCCCGAAAGACTGGTCGATGACCGCGACCAACATCGTCGCCAGCAAATATCTGCACGGTGAGATCGGCACTCCGCAGCGCGAAACTGGGGTACGCCAACTTGTCGGCCGCGTCGCCGAAACCATCCGCGACTGGGGATTGAGCCAGGGCTATTTCCGCTCTCCCGAAGACGGCGCCACTTTCCACGACGAACTCGTGCATCTGCTCATCCGCCAATACGCGGCGTTCAATTCTCCGGTGTGGTTCAACGTCGGCTGCGATCGCATTGAGCCCAACTCGGACGGCCGGAACTGGCACTGGAACCCGGTTTCCAGCCGCGTCGAATTCGGCGTCACCGGATACACCAAGCCGCAGTGCTCGGCCTGCTTCATCAACTCAGTGCAAGATTCGCTCGACTCCATCCTTACTCTCGCCAAGACCGAAGGCATGCTCTTCAAGTGGGGATCAGGCACTGGCACCAATCTCTCCGCGCTTCGTTCTTCCACGGAAACCCTAGCCGGCGGCGGCACTGCCAGCGGTCCGCTCAGCTTCATGAAGGGTTTCGACGCCTTCGCCGGCGTCATCAAGTCCGGCGGCAAGACCCGACGCGCCGCCAAGATGGTCATCCTCAACGTGGACCATCCCGATATCATGAGTTTCATCGAGTGCAAATCGAAAGAAGAAGCCAAAGCTCACGCGTTGGTCGCTGCCGGATACGACGGCTCATCTCCCGACTCCGAAGCCTACTCGTCCATTTTCTTCCAGAATGCTAATAATTCCGTCCGCGTGACCGACGACTTCATGTACGCCGTCCTGCGCGACGCCGATTTCTCCACACGCTCGGTCAAAGACGGCCGGCCGATGCAGACTTTCAAAGCTAAAGAGCTGCTCTACAAAATTTCCGATGCCACCTGGCGCTGCGGCGATCCCGGCATGCAATACGACACCACAGTCAATCGCTGGCACACGTCGAAGAACACGGCTCGCATCAACGCGTCAAACCCGTGCTCTGAATACATGTTCCTCGACGACTCTGCCTGCAACCTGGCCAGCCTGAATCTGCTGAAGTTCGCGCCCAACGGCACTTTCGACGTAGAGGCTTATCGCCACGCCGTGGACATCTTGATCACAGCGCAGGAGATTCTGGTGGACAACGCCGGATATCCCACGGAAATGATCATGAAGAATTCGCATGATTACCGTCCGCTGGGTTTGGGCTATGCGAATCTGGGCGCCCTGCTGATGGCGTGCGGCCTGCCCTACGACTCCGACGGCGGCCGCGACTACGCCGCCTGCGTAACCGCAATCATGTGCGGCGAGGCGTACTTGCAATCCAGCCGGATCGCTGAACTCTGCCCCCCGCTGGTCCCAATCACCGAGCCAACACAAAAAGGCTTAGCCGAAACGAATCTGGGAACTGTTCGTGGAGCGACGGGCGTCTCGCCCGTCATGCCCGGAGGCGCCTGCCCCGGCTTCTACATCAACCGCGAGCCTTTCCTCGACGTAATCCGCATGCACCGCGCGTCGGTGAACAACATCAACAAAAACAATATCCCCAGCGGGCTCTACGAAGGCTCGAAAGCCTGCTGGGATGAAGCCCTAGCCTCCGGCGAAAAGCACGGCTACCGCAACTCCCAGGTCACGGTCCTAGCTCCCACCGGAACGATCGGATTTTTTATGGATTGCGATACCACCGGCATCGAGCCCGACCTGGCGCTGGTTAAGTACAAGAAGCTGGTCGGCGGCGGGATGATCAAGATCGTGAACAACACCGTACCGACGGCGTTGTTCAGGTTGGGATACTCGCACGATCAGGCCGACGCCATCGTCAGCTACATTGACGCAACCGGCACTATCGAAGGCGCGCCGCTCGTCAAAGACGATCATCTTGCCGTCTTCGATTGCTCGTTCAAGCCTGCCAAAGGCACGCGCAGCATCGCTTACATGGGACATCTGAAGATGATGGCGGCAACGCAGCCGTTTATCTCTGGCGCGATTTCGAAGACGGTCAATCTGCCCGAGCTGGCGACGGTTGAAGACATCATGGAAGCCTATCTTCAGGCTTGGAAGCTGGGACTGAAGGCGGTCGCTGTCTATCGTGACGGATGCAAAAAGTCGCAACCGCTCTCGGCCGCCGGGACGAAAACCGCAGAGTCCTCGGACAGGAATGTCCGAGCCACACAAGCCGAAGAGGTTGACTTGCATGCTCCGCCGCGCGCCATCCGGCATCGGCTCGACGACGAGCGCATGTCCATCACCCACAAATTCAATGTCGGCGGACACGAGGGCTACATCACCGTCGGCCTCTACCAGGACGGCAGCCCGGGCGAAATCTTCATCACCATGGCGAAGGAAGGTTCCACCGTCTCCGGCCTGATGGACAGCTTTGCCTGCGCCGTCTCGCTGGCGCTGCAACACGGCGTCCCGCTGAAGCTGCTGTGCGAAAAATTCGCCCACACCCGCTTCGAACCCAGCGGCTGGACCAACAACACCGACATCGGCTTCGCCAAATCCATCATGGACTACATCTTCCGGTGGCTCCAGCTTCGCTTCCTGACCGGCCAGCAGCAGTTGCTGTTCGAGAACCTGAGGCCGAAGCTGTCAGCACCGGCCGAGTATGACCCCGCCAAAGGACCGCTTCCAGGGGAGGGGTCGGGATCGGCAACAGGAGGTGTGAACCAGATGACCCCAGCAGGTAGCGGTCGAATTCACGCTGCTGACGCCCTTGCCGAAATGGTTGATTTGGGTGACGCGCCGACCTGCAGCTTCTGCGGATCAATCATGACCCGCAACGGAAGCTGCTACCGCTGTGGAAGCTGTGGAAGTACCAGCGGGTGTTCGTAGATAGGGTTTGTAAATGCCAAGAATCCAGAGCGAGCAGAACCAGCCAAGCTTTGCTAGCTCTGAAATAAAGAACTAGCCACCAACTGCCGTAAAGTCACCGACTGCATTAGTACAGCCACACTTTCCCAGTAGGTAGCAAGACTACTGTGGAGGTTCAAGATGGCTGTAGCTACTGCTTTTCCTGTGTCGCAAGGTTTCACCGCTGGTCTCGATGAGATGCTCCTTGCTGGCAACAAGCTCGAAGCCAGACAGGGCGCGATGGCCTCCGGGATGGCTCACTGCAGCGCGCCGCTTCTCCTATCAGCAACCTTTCAACCTGACGTGGACGCACCCGGCGGGCAGTAGGGAGCAGCACAGAGCGGATGCTGCACACTTGACGGATGGTCAAAACCCGCCGCTCGACCTGGCGGCTTCGCGATTGAGGTGTTTTCTCTGCCTACCCACGGCTAGAAGCCCTCAGCTACCATCCGTATGGGGTTGGACAGCCGAGGGCGGCTGTCCCCACACGAGCCACGACGAGAGTCAAAATCAAAGATTAAAAGCAAAGAGTCAAAAGCGTCGGACAAAGCCTGTCCTGGAGCGAGTCGAAGGAAGTGTCCGACCAACACGGTCATTTGTCTTCGTCGGGTTTATTGAGCGATCCCATGTCGGCGCTGGCCAGCAGTCCGCGCAATGCTCGTTCACCACCGGCTCCACGCTGCTCGCCGGAGATGTTGCCGTCGCGATCGATCACAACATAAATGGGATAAACATTGGCCTGATACATTGCGGCGAGATTGGTGTCCTCCGTGAGGACAATGCGACAGGCGCGGGGATGCTGCTCGAGATATTTCTTGACTGTCTTTTTGGACTCGGCAACGTCAATGGCCAGAACGATCAGTCCTTTGTCGGCGAATTCTTTGTTGATGGCCTCGATCAGCGGCTCTTCGTCGTGGCAATACTGGCACCAGGTCGTCCAGAACTCCAGCAGGACTACTTTGCCTTTCACCGACTCGTTGTTGAAGCTCTCCCCCGACATTGTTTTTGCGCGGAACCGGGGAGCGGCCTGGTTATCGTCATCGCCGGCGAAGGCACAAGCCGCGACCAGCAGCAGAGGAAGAAACAGAGCGCGGCGCAGACAGGGCTGCATGGCCGGGAATGATAGCACAGGCCCAAAGGGATGGCTCACTTTTCCAAAACTTTGGCCTGGGAGCCGGCATTTACCTACAACCTGTTCTCGGCGGGGGGACATCGAATCTCCCGTCAATCCGGAAACTTTGAAGGAGGAACAGAAATGAGACACCTGCTTTTGTGCCTGGTTCTGGCATGTACGGCATCAATATGGGTGATGGCGGACGATTCGTCCGACACCAAAGGGAAATCGGACACGCGAACTATTACGGGATGTTTGACGCAAGGCGACAATGTTAAGGAGTTTAAGCTGACGGCGAACGACGGCAGCACCTGGGAAGTGCGCAGCAGCAACGTGTCGCTGGCCGAACACGTGGGACATACGGTTACGGCAACGGGAGTGGTCTCGAACGTAACCGCGCATAACATGAAAGAAGACGCCAAGGACATGGCTCACGATACAGGCATGAAGAAAAACAATGCCGAGCACGGGCACTTGAAGGTCACCGATGTGCAAATGGTGAGCGATTCGTGCTCGAAGTAACTTGACGTGAGAGAGCTGGCACGTCGCCAGCTCTCCTCCAATTTTGAGTGGTGACGCTAGCTTGAAATAAACACAAGGTCCCTCGACGACGCTCGGGATACCTCGATCGACAACTCTTGCGCCTTATCGCGCGCTCTACTCTGCAGCCGCAAACGTTTGTGCAACAGTTCGCGCAATCAGCATTTGACCGGACTGGCTGGGATGAACGTCACAAGTGAACTCGTTTTGCGGCGACGCATTCAGTAGTCCTGCATTGCAGGTGTGTCCGCCAGCGGGCACGGAGGCAGTCTGAAAGGCGGTGAAGACGTCGGCAATAACTGTGCCCGCTTCAGCCGAAGCAGCCGCGATTGCCTGGTTGAGAGCTGCCGTGAAGCCGGTTTCTATGGGATCCGAATAGTCGACAGAATAATAGTTCACCACGACGAGGATTCCCCTGAAGCCAGTCGCCCGCAGGTCACTGAGAATCTCCAGTAGGTTAGCAGCTACATCTGTGAGGACCTGCTGCAGACCCGCAGCGATACATGCCGGAACACCTCCGCACGCATTTCTGAGCAAGAAGAGATCATTGGCCCCAAGGCCAACCGTCACCAGCCGCGTCTCCGGATGCGACTTGAGAAAAGAGAGCGCGAAGTCCAGTTGGGTGGAGGTGTAAGAAACATGGAGCGGGACCGCTGCCCGGTAGGCTCGACAACCGTCGTCGAGAGCGGTTGAAGATAGAAAACCGCCAGTGGTTTCTCCCGGGCAAGCCGCGTTGCTGGTACGGAGCTTGATCGCCTGGCCCACATAGGTGGGGAATCCGATGAAATTGTCGGGATTAACGTACTCAAAGCCCGCCTGCGTGATGAAGCCAAAACTCACGCTGTCGCCCAGGGCGAGGTATGGACGTCCAGGCCCGCGGTCGGCTGCAAGGAGAGCGGTCGCGGTTGAAAAAATGAACAGAATGGAAACAAAGCGAGATAGCTGCACGGGAGTCCTCCACAGAACTGGCTTTCCGAACGGTTGGGATCGGAGTGCGACTCAGAGAACGGCGGGAATTATATACCAAATGGAAAGGCTACTCTTCTCGCAAAAGACGTGAGAAGAGCCAAAGTGTGCCAAAGTGGATTCCACGGTTGACGCCGTGGAGCGCGGAAAAATAAACGCAAACTGGAGATCTTGCCCGCGTCCGTTCGAGCGTATGGTTGGAGTTTTCGAGACACCGAACACTTCGGCTGTGGAAATTTCTGTCAAGGCCTCAGTCCTCTCCGGTTTTCCATAACCTGTTACAACTCCAGTACATATATTCATAGCAAATATGGGACAATTGGTAATTGCTATATGATATAACTAAATCAAGAAGCATCCATTCAAAGCGCGGCCTTGACAGCCGCGCTTTTGTTTACGGGAGAAGCGAAATGATTGGGCCGATTGCATGGGAAATACTCGACGGTGCGTTATCAAGAACTGCAAAGAAAGGGGAGAGTGGGCCGAACGGTGTTTCATGGCGAGAGCAGCGTCGCGCGGGTTCAGGGTGAGCCGGCCGCATGGAGACTCGGCAAGTTACGACGTGGGTGTCGAGCACAATGGCCGATTCCGGGGGGTACAGGTAAAGTCCACCACCTGCCAGCGAAAGGGGGCCTATACCTGCAATATCACAGGGACGAAACGCATGCGTTACGCCACCGGCAAGCTCGACTTCTTCGCCGTGTACTTGGTGCCGATCGACTTGTGGTACATCATTCCGTTTGAAGTGGCAGCGCGCAAGAGTTCACTGAGTCTCACGCCTTACAATGGCGAGAAATTCGGCCAGTACATGGAAGCCTGGAATCTGCTGCGGGGAGACGAAGGCCGATAAGGGACTACGCAGCCTTCGCGCGCTTTGGTTTCTTGTGCCGTACGTGCTCGGAGAGCAGCTTCTTAGCTTTCTCCAATTCGCGACGGCGCGCCGCAGTAAGGTTGCGGCCTCCGCGATTGATAAAGTAAGTTAGCATTCGCATCCCGGAGCCAGGACCTTTGGGCGAGACTTTCTTCGAAGCCAGAGCGCGGGCGATGGTGGCGGCATGTTTTGTGAACAGGCCGGGAGAAGGATGGGTCGAATCAGTTGTGACCTTCGCGACCCATCGCTTCGGGGCTTTCTTCTTCGCGGAAGTTCGGCGCGGAGACATTGTTATCAGGAACCTAGAGGCGAATAAAACCGGTTAAAATTCCTACGCGGTTCTACGGCTCGGCTAAAAGTCGAGCCGTTTCAAAACCGCCTCTCGACCTTTTCATTCGACGACGAGAAGAGCGACGCGGACTTCCGGATGAAACGCGTCAAACAGGAAGTACTCGCCATTCACGAATTCGATGAAACAGTCGTCCGTAAACAAAAACTCAGCGGGCCAGGGATCCAAGAATACGAACGTGAATCCGGAGGCAACGAATTGCGTCTGGCCTGGCACGATGGTCGTCTGGTTAATCACTCGGTTGACCTTGAACGTGTGCTGGTGCCCGAAACTGGCGCGGAACTTGTCATCAGGGATATGCTTCCCACTGCTCTGAGCGTGGGCGCGATGCTGCTGCTGATCACGATCCATGCGCTGTTCGGGGCGCTGCTCTCTTTGTTCCTTCTTCTCCTCCTGTGGGTTGGTCGCTTCGGGATGGCCCCGGCGCTCATCCTGGCGCGCTCCGGGCTGCTCCTCCTGGTGCTTGCCTTCTTCGCGCTTGGCCTTGTCCTCCGGTTTAGCTTTCTCGTCCTGCTGATGCGCTGGTTTTGCCTCGTCGGGCTTGGCTTCGTCCTGTGCAAATACAGGAGCCGTTGTCACGAGAAGCAGAAACAGCACTGCGGTGCCGATAACTCCAAGTATTCTCATATGTACCCTCCAATTTCTTGCTGCTTTTCGAAATTGCACCCGGGTCCTTTGATCCATAATTCGGATGAGTGGCAACAGATGCGGGATGCTTGCCCATCACCCTGGGCTTGGCAGGGAAAATCGGGTATCCACAGGGCACGAGCGCTGGGAATCTGGTAACCTGCTGACGCGCCAATTTCACACAAGGAGGCCTATATGGCAGTAAAACCCATCCCTGAAGGTTATCATTCAGTAACCCCTTACCTGATCATCAGAGGCGCGTCCCGGGCCATCGAGTTTTACAAGAAGGCATTCGGCGCGACCGAATTGATGCGCTTCCCTGGACCAAATGACACAGTCATGCATGCCGAGATCAAGATCGGTGATTCGCCGGTCATGCTGGCGGACGAAGGTGAGACGTCGACTTATCGCAGCCCGCAGACTTTCGGCGGAAGTCCGGTGAGCCTGATGATCTATGTGGAAGATGTGGACAAAGTTTTTAACCAGGCCGTTGCCACGGGCGCCAAGGCGACTCGTCCGGTTGAGGACCAATTCTACGGCGATCGCCTCGGAACTTTGGTTGATCCCTTTGGGCACATTTGGACAATCTCTACCCATAAAGAAGATGTTTCCATGGAAGAGATGCAGCGGCGCATGCAGGCTTTGCCGAAGTCGGCGTAGGCTCCGCAACCTAAACAGTGCCTGAACAGCCGGTTAAGCCCACCCTTCGGAAGAACGCGAAGGGTGGGTGGGCCGCAACGTGGTTTTAATGGGAGGTCTTCCTTTGCGCATGGGGACGATTCTGCTGATCGTGGTGGCGGGACTCATCGCCCTGGTAGTGGGTTCGCGATTCTTATCTGGCACAGCAATGCCTGCGTCCGGCTCGGCGGCGCCGGAGTTTACTTTGAACTCGCAGGATGGCACGGAAGTCAGCTTGAAAGATTATCGCGGAAAGTGGGTTGTGCTTTATTTCTATCCCAAAGATTTCACCAGCGGTTGCACCATCGAGGCGCACAACTTTCAGCGTGACCAGGCCGAGTACGCGCGTCGGAATGCGGTGATTCTGGGAGTCAGCGTGGACAATGCCGAGTCGCACAAAAAGTTCTGCGCCAAAGAAGGCCTCAATTTCAAGTTGCTTGCGGATACATCTCACCAGGTTTCCAAACAGTATGGCTCGCTGATGAATTTTGGGGTAGCGCAGATTTCCGCGCGGCATACGTTCTTGATTGATCCCGAGGGTAAAATTGTACGGGCGTTCGCCAGCGTGAACCCAACCAGACACAGCGCGGAAATGCTGGCAACGATCGATAAACTCGCGAATCAATAGCTCGGACTCAATTCCCCGCCGGACGGACAATCCACAAATTACAAGCGTCTCTTACAGGCACAGGTTCACTTGCGGGAGTACTTCTTCGCATATTCAGGCAGGCTGATTCCCTCAAGCAAGCGCGAGTCGCTCAACGGCGTGGCTGCAACCATGTCCAGCGGAATTACTCCCGCCCAGGTTGAAAACGAGTAGTCCTCTTCATCGTCAACCGGCTGGCCCTGCCGGACCTTGGCCGAGAATTCTTCGATGGGCAGGCGCAGAACCGTGGTCGCCTTTAGTTCCTGTTCATTCGGCTGGCGGGCATCTTTCCAGCGGCCGGACAGGATGTGCTCCGAAAGCGCGTGTAGGGCAGCAAGCTTTTCATCGACACCTTCAATCGCGAAGGCGGTGCCAAGAACCACGACAGAACGGTAATTCATGGAGTGATTGAAAATCGAACGCGCGAGCACCAGGCCATCGAGCAGCGTAACTGTCACGCATACGGGCACGCCGCTGTTGGCATGGCGAAGCATCCGACTGGCGGCTGAGCCGTGTATGTAGAGCATGTCATCCTTGCGCCCGTAGCTGGTTGGGATGACATACGGCTGGCCATCAATCGCAAATCCGACATGGCAGATAAAACCCTCGTCAAGTATCTCGTAAATGGTAGCGCGGTCATAAACTGCACGTTGGGGCTCACGCACAACACGGGTGCGCGCAGAAGGATGGGACATGAAGAGGATACTCCCGGCAATCGCGAAGAATGAATACTAGAGGAGCATGTTATCAGGTGAGCTGAGATTGGGGTTCGAGCCGGCCGATTCGGAGGTATAATTTGCGGAAGCGAGGAGGTTTCGATATGCGTTTCTCGAAGCTCTTCTTTTCCCTCCTTATCTTGATCTTTACCGTGGGAGTTTCAGTGTGCGCCGTCGCCGCCGACGACCAGACTTCTCCGGTATCTGACTCAAAGTACCAACTCCAGGGTGGACTGTTCAATGAAAGTGCAGCAGGCCCGGGCCAACTGGGATTATCCGCGTTTTCATTGCCTGATGGGGTAAAGGCTCAACGCACCCGACGCACGCGAACGGGAATCAATCCGGACGCGAGTGTTTGTTTCACTATGCGCAGTTATAAGGTGAAACGGACCGAGCGGCTGGTGAACAACGAGAACGGGCTGACCGGCTATTCGACCTGCGAGATGGAATCATCGTTTCGGCTCCGATCAGCCGACGACGCTGCGCCCGCGAAGGCGAAATAGGTCGGACCCTGCCCCTGAAACCCCTATCGCCGAGGCGCAAAACTGATTTCCTGCAAGGATTCCGAAGCTAAGTTGCACAGGCCTCGCATTACCATATAATGAGACGCCCTGTGAGGTGTGCCGATTAAAACGAGCCGGTGTGGCCTGCTTGCCGGTCAACCGAAACATGACTGAAAACAAGAAGAAGGTAGACTCAAACGGCGGTGCGGTCACACTAAAGGCGGTGGCAGCGCATGTGGGCCTCTCTCCGGGCACGGTTTCTGCAGTTCTGAACGATGCGCCGTCGGCCAAGCATATTCCTAAAGTCACCCGCGAGCGCATCGTTGCCGCGGCGCGGAAGCTGGATTACCGGCCTAATTTTTTTGCGCGGTCGCTCCGCAAGCAGCGGACTTTCACCATCGGCGTCATCGCACATGAGATTGGTGACGGATACAGTTCCACCATCATTGCTGGAATCGAGGACAGCGCCCGTCAAAGAGACTATTTCTTTGTTACAGGCGTTCACCGACACGATCGCGAGCTCTTTGAGAAGTATTCGCGGCTGCTATTGCAACGAGGCGCCGAGGGGATCATTACTCTAGATTTCAACCTTGCGCACTCGCTTCCGGTTCCCGCAGTGGCAATTCCAGGGCACACCGCCAATGAAGGCGTGACCAATATTGTCCTCGACCATCGCCGCGCAGCAGAGTTGGCGCTTGAGCATCTGGCCGGACTGGGGCACCGGAAGATCGCCATTTTGCGCGGACATCCAGAAAGTGCGGACTCGCAATACCGGTGGGATGCCGTTCAGGAAGTTGCCCAGGCAATGGGCCTCGAACTCGATCCGGAGCTCGTGCTCCAAATCGGCACCAAGGACACGACCCCAAACCTGGGCTATCCCTATGGCAAACAGTTGCTTGAAAGGAAGCGCCCGTTCACAGCCCTATTTGCCTACAATGACATTTCCGCAATCGGAGCGATTCGCGCCTTCCAGGAAGCGGGGCGGCACGTCCCGAATCATATTTCAGTGATCGGATTTGATGATATTCCGGCAGCGGCATTTCATTACCCCAGCCTGACCACAATTCGGCAGCCGTTGCGCAGGATGGGCGAGATCGCCGTCGAAATGCTGGTGGGCCAAATCGACGGAGGAAAGGAGTGGCAGCGCGAAATCGCGGTTCAGCCCGAGATTGTAATTCGCGAGTCCACGGGCCCGGTCCGCCGCTGAACAATGTCTTTGGTCTTTGCCACCGCCGTCGATAAATCTACAGCATTCACTGTATTGAACCTGGTGCCGATCTGTACGACTCTAACCCGAGTTTATCTACCGTGGGTTTATTGTGCCCGCCCGCGAAATGGAAATAAAAGTCGCCACAGTCCTCTGCATCGATGACGAACAAACCGCTTTGCAGTTGCGGCAGACGCTCCTAGAGTCAGCCGGATACAGGGTTTTGGCCGCGAAGTCCGGCGCACATGGAATCAAGGCTTTCCGAGCCGAACCGGTCCACGCCGTTGTCCTTGATTATTGGATGGCTGACATGAATGGGCTGCAGGTGGCCCGTGAAATCAAGAAACTAAACCCATCCGTGCCGATCATCATTCTTTCCGCTTACGGTGAATTGCTGGACGAGAGTTTGGGCATTGCCGACCTTTGGATCCGGAAAGGCGAAGAAGACCCACAATACCTGCTGACTCGCCTGGATCAGTTGCTTAAGGCGAAACCTCTTCGAGAGAGATAAGTCCTGCCCTCGACCGTTGCGTTTCACCTCAGGCCCGTGGCAAAGCCTTAAAATCCTTGCGTGCCTGAATTGGCCTTCTTCATCGGGAAAGGCGGCGTTGGGAAAACCACCGTTTCTGCAGCGTACGCTATTCGATGTGCGCTGCGAAATTCGGCTGGCCGAGTCCTCCTGGTGTCAACCGATCCCGCTCATTCGCTCGCCGACGTTTTGCAAATGAAGCTCCGAGATACGCCAGCGAGAGTTCCGTTGAAGGTCCGCGCCAACCTGATGGCCTGGGAGATGAACTCAGCCGCGCTGTTTGGAGATTTTCTCGGCCAACACAAGCAAGACATTCTGAATGTTGTGGATCGCGGATCCTTGTTTACAGCGGAAGAGATCGCGCCCCTACTGGATACAACATTACCCGGAATGTCTGAAATAGCAGCTCTGCTCGCGATTCGGGACGCGATTCAGTCGGAAAAATACTCCAGTATTGTGGTTGATACTGCCCCTTTCGGACACACCCTGCGCCTGTTTAGCCTTCCCGAACAGTTTGTCCGGCTGCTGAATTTCCTGGAACTGGCGGCGGGACGGGACCAGGTTTTGGCACAGCACTTTGGCGGCAGACCCGCACAAATAGAAAAGGGCACACGTTTTCTTGCGGACTGGCGCACCAAAATAGAGGAGCTTCAGCAGGCAATCACCCGCGCCAGCTTGTTCCTGGTGACCACCGCCGAGACTTTCGCGCTAAATGAGTCGGTGCGCTGCCTGCGCGAATTGCGGAACTCAAATCCGAGTCTGAAAGTAAAGGCGGTCATACTCAATCGAATGACTGGGCGACCCGGGAACTCCTCTAACTGCTGCTCTAACTGCAAAAAGAAGGCAGCTGACGCACAAGCGGCACGCGTTCGGTTGGGCAAGGAATACACGTCTACCAAGCTTTACGTGGGCGAAGATCCAGGTTCCCCGATTCTCGGGACAAAACCACTGCAGGAATTCGCCGAACACGTATTTTCCGGAAAGCATCTGGACGGAGCGCCGGCGCCGCCAACAAGTAAGCAGCCAAAATTCCCTATGACTGCGGCAAAGTGGCCCATCCTAACTGCCCCTCTTTCTTTTGTAGTGGGGAAAGGCGGCGTTGGGAAAACTACAATTTCTGCCGCTTTGGGCTTCTGTTCACGCCAGACCTCCGCAATGCGGGTTGAGATTTGCTCCGTCGATCCAGCACCCTCACTTGATGATATTTTCCAGACTCCGGTAGGCGATCGTCCCAAGCCGGTCCTCGGCGACCGGAACTTCATCGCCTCCGAAATGGACTCCGTTTCGCTTTTTAAAAGCTGGGTTGGAGAGATTAGAGATGAGATTGAGTCCGCGACAAGAGGCAGTTATTCGGGCGTGCATGTGGATCTCTCTTTCGAGAGACAGCTGTTTTCGGAACTGCTAGAAATTGTGCCTCCGGGACTCGATGAAGTTTTGGCCATATTTCGCATCATCGAGCTCTTTGGAGGCGAACTAGTCCAAGGCGCTTCCCGGAGAATCATCATTGATATGGCCCCGACTGGGCATGCGCTGGAGCTGCTGCGAATGCCCGACCGCATTCTGGTCTGGTCCCGCTTGCTGTTGAAAAGCCTGGCGGTGCACCGTAAACTGGCGCTGGCCCGTGAGGCCGCGGTAAAGATCGCCACACTGGAATTGCACGCGCGTGAGCTATCGAAAGCATTGAAGAGTTCGAAACAAGTAGCGATTTTCTCAGTCATGCTGCCTGAGCCCCTCCCCGACCGCGAGACCGAGCGACTGCTCGATGAGTTGAGAAACATGGGCCTTTCGGCGAAGACGATCTTTGTCAACCGCGTGATCATTCCGAACAAGGTCGGAAAGTGCCTTCGGTGCCAACTTGTGGCGGAATGGCAAGGAAACATTCTTGCGAATTTAAAGCGGCGTTATCCCGATAAGGACATTTATGCAGTCCGAAACTTCGAAACTGAACTTGTTGGCAGGAAGGGATTGCGCGCGATTACGAGTAAGTTATGGCGGCTCAATTGAAGGCTGATTACGGTCGCGTTCTGTACCTATATGGGGTGACCCTGTCGCGGCCGGCGAATGTTGCGAAACAACTCGGCGTCGATGGCAGTGCGAAGATCGAAGCAATCGAGTGTGCCGGAGTTGTCTGCTGGATAAGCTGGGTCCCGGCTACGGATTTTGAAGACAATCTCACGCGAAACATGGAGAACCTGGACTGGCTCGCCGAAGCCAGTGTTGCCCACCAGCGCGCCATCTCTGCAATCACGCGCGAAACAGAAATTCTTCCTGCCCGGTTCGGTACAATTTTTCGAACCGAAGCCTCTCTTCGTAAGCATGTGCGCAGCCGGGTACGCGATCTGAAGCGAGACTTTGAACGGGTAAAGGGAGCGGACGAATGGGGAGTTAAAGTGTTTGCGATGAGGCCTGAGGTCCGTATGAGACCCGACGTTCGTAGCGGCAAGGATTATCTGAAAGCCAAGGCAGCGCTGCTTCCGAAGCGGCGCCCGCAATCTGAAACTGTGAGCGAACTCGCCGGGCTTGAGCAGGCCTTGCGACTCGTTGCCGCGGAGACCGCGCCAATTGGAAACATCAGCAGCGGCCAGCGGGGACTGACATTTCAAACATCACTGTTGGTGAAGCGAGCTGACCGGAAGAAGCTCGAATCTATCCTCAAGAAGTTTTCTGAGCGCTGGGCAGAGTCCCGCCGGATCGAATGTACCGGGCCGTGGCCGCCTTACTCTTTCGTGTCGCGGCCGGCTGCAGATGAAAGAACAAAATGAGTACAGAAACCGGCAGCATGGTTTTTGCTGGAAATGACCTCGGCGACGAGATGTCCCTATTGGATCTTCTGGACCATGTTCTGGACCAGGGCGTCATCCTCAGAGGCAATCTGGTGATCTCGCTGGCCGGAGTCGACCTGGTTTATCTAGGTCTTGACGTGGTTCTTACCTCGGTTGAAACGGCCATGCGGCACATTACAAGGTCTGCACCCGCTGCAGCGAAGAAGTAAGTCCCTGAATTGAAATGTCCCTGCTGTTGTACTGCGTCGCCAAACCGTCGGCACTACAGGATGAGTCGCAGCCCGGCGTGGCTGGAACGCCTGTGTCCCGTATAGAGGGATCAAATCTGGCAGCCTTCGTTTCCCGTAATGATCATCACGAAGTTTGGCTGCGAACACCCTTGAGCACTTCCGCGCTGGAGTTTCACCGTGTGCTCACGGGATTATTTAAGTCGGCGGCAATCATACCCTTCCGTTTCCCGACCATTTTAGAGAGCGATCAAGAACTGGCGGAACTCCTCAACCAGCGGTCGAGCGAATACAATACGCTGTTGAGCAAGTTCGAGAACTGGACGCAGATGGAAGCGCAGGTGAGTTACTCCAACCCCGGCGGTCCAGCACCAACCGAATCCGGGACGGAGTACTTGCTAGAACGACAGCGGCGACAGCGCACGCTCGCTGACTTCGGTTCCGAACTTGGTAGCGCGATCTCCGTTGCAGGGGAATGGCGTCATCGCAGTATGAAAAGCGGGCTACGCTGTTTTGCCTTGGTAGAGCGCAACCGCATCGCCCAATTCAAGGAGAGAATGCAATCTATTTCCGTCCCCGCAGGATTGAAGGTGCGAGTGAGTGGCCCGTGGCCGGTGACCGAATTCCTCGATCCAAACTGATGGGACGTGAGCTGACATGCAAGAACCTGCAAACTCTGAGCCCGGACCTGAGAGCATGGATTTGGGTCGTCCCGAATCCCGAATCGACTGTACGCCAGAGAACATTGAGCAGGGACTGGCGAAACTCGTGCTTAGTCTGATTGAATTGCTGCGCCAGCTTCTCGAGCGACAAGCAATACGCAGGATGGAGGGTGGCTCGCTGACTGAAGAGCAGGTCGAAAACATGGGTGAGGCGCTGATGAAGCTGGAGGCCAAGATCCACGAACTTGCCACGCATTTCGGGCTCACTCCCGCCGACTTGAACCTCGATCTCGGCCCTCTGGGCAATCTTCTGGAGAAATAATCGAAAGCATTCGGACAACGGCATCCTGCAGCGCCGAATCCGACACGCGGCGAAGTCTGAGCTTTCGGCATCCGTTCAAAAAATCGGTTAAGACATTGACACGCAATTGCGCGTGCATTTAGCATCATGCCCGCAGAATAGGGTGGTTGCGTATTTCGAGCGCAAGAAAGTCAGCCGATGGAACGGGTGCCGACAGTCTCGGGAACCACAAATCTCGTCGACATTCTTGATCGTGTTCTTGATAAGGGACTGGTGATTGCGGGCGACATACGTGTGTCGTTGGCCAATGTCGAACTCCTCACCATCCGCATCCGGCTCCTGGTTTGCTCTGTCGACAAAGCTGAGCAGATCGGACTGAACTGGTGGAAATACGATCCGCACCTGACTATGCAGTCTCCGCCGGTTCCAGCTATCTCTGAAGGCACGCGCGTCAGGAAACGGCCGAAGGTGGCCAAACCGGGCCGAGGACGACGCAGGGGTTAGTTGGGCTAATCGCAAGACAGGAGGGAAATTCTAATGGCAGTCGAACGAATGTCGGGCGGATCGAGCCTGATTGATGTGCTCGACCGAATCCTGGACAAAGGTATTGTGATTGATGCCTGGGTCCGTATTTCCCTTGTTGGCATTGACCTGATCACGGTTGAAGCGCGGGTTGTCGTGGCATCAATCGACACTTACTTGAAGTATGCCGACGCGGTCGGACTCACCGGATTGGTTTCTCGGCCGCAATTGAGTGGCGGCGAACACATTCCTGAAATCGAGGTTGAGACCACTCGTCGGGTTTCGCGCGCACCAGCGGCCCGGCGACGGCCGGCGGCGCGTCGAGGCTGAAGCCCGTTAAAGGGATGCAGTTGCCAATGGCGAGCACGGTGCCAAGACCCAGACGCGAGCGTTTTGTGGACCAGCGGTCATCGAATGAATCCGCAGCCCTGCGTCTGATTGCCGCCGAGCGGCCCGAGGAAATCCTCCCTATCCTGCTGGAAGAGACTCTCTTCCTCGGTTTCCCGCGCGCCGTTGTGCTCGAAGTGGACTTCGATACTGGGGAAATCAAGCCCGCCGCGGCCCTAAACTGCGACTCAAAGTTTCTGGAAAAACTCCGCACCTCGCTGTGGGCGAGCGAGAACCCTTTTGTGTCCGCCCTCTTGAGCCTTAAACCCGCCCTCCTGCCTGATGGAGCTATTCACAGTGGGGCTCTCTACGCCCATCCCATGATTTACCGCAGCCGCATACGCTGTTGGGAAGCGGAACGGGAGCGGCGCTCGGACTGCCTCGCAGTGCAAAATGCAGACCCCAAGCGCAAACTGCAAATTCAGCAGCAGGTTTGCTCAGCCTGCGGCATGAGATCGTACATCAGCTTGATCGTTGGCCAACTCGGACGAAATACGAGCCAGGCGCAATTGCGCCAGTTCCGGAGTCTGGCTGATCGCGCCAACCGCCACCTATCCCGTCTTTTCAAGGTGGAGCACTACTACAATCGGATGCGCGATATGCAGGTCACCATCTCGCGCATGACTACAGTCATGGAGAGCATGGCAGATCCAGTCATCCTCACCGACAACCAGCATCGCGTAATCATTCAGAACCGTGCGGCAGAACGCTTTTTTCGTGTACCCGAGGGAGTAAGCGAAGGCGGGAAACGCGCAGTTGAATTCAATAATCTCCTTTTTTCGGCTGCGCTTTCGTCAATGGTAGTGAGCGCCGCCGATACCCCGCGAGACCTGACGCTGGTTGATGTGATGGAAGGCGAAGAAGTCCTTTTTGAGGCAGTCTGTGCGCCTACTTATGTCAGCCAGAGCCGGACCGGCATGGTCACGGTAATGCGCGATGTGACCGACTTGCGCCGAGCGGACCAGGAAGTGCGCGCTAATCTTGAGAAACTGCGTGCGGCGGAAGAAATCGTCCGCCAGGACCGCGACCGGCTCAACGTAGTAATCGAGAATGTCGGAGACCCCATAGTCGTCGCCGACAATTCCGCCAAAATCGTGCTGCTCGATCCCCTGGCCAAAGAGTTGTTTGGTTCGGCGAATGCGCCTCAAGACCCGCAGATCGTCAAGAATGAAGCCAAGCTGGATGCTTACTTAACATCGTTTACGTTTTCCTTCCTGGATCATCAGAACAAGGCGCTCTATTTTTACAGTCCAGTCTCCGGGACGGAGGTTGAGTATGCTGCCCGGTCGGGCAAGATTTATGACGCACGTGGACAAGTTGCTTACACAGTCACGGTTTTGCGTGACTTCTCCACTTGGAAAAAGCTGGAACAGTTACAGATGGAACGGCGCATGCTCGAAATGGAAAAATTCGCTGCGACTGGCAGGCTGGCGGGAACCATCGCGCACGAAATCAACAATCCGATGGAGGCCATCAAAAACGCCATCTATCTCTTGAAGAACAGGGTTGACCCCGAGGCGCAGCCCATTTACGACGCCCTCAAGAGTGAAACCGACCGGGTGACGCGTATCGTTCGCCAAATGCTTGGGCTGTATCGCAGCGCGGGCCAGTTGGGGACTTTCGATCTGAACAGCATCGTGGAGGACACGCTGACGCTCTTTTCTCGTCCGCTGGCCAAGGCTGGAATCGTGGTGGACAAGCGCCTTGGCCAACTGCCTCCAATGAAAGGTTCTGCCGACCAGTTCCGACAATTACTTTCCAACCTGGTGGTAAACGCTCAGGACAGTATGCAGGGTGGAGGCCGGCTCACGATCCGCAGTCGTTACACCAAATCGGTCCGAGGAATCTACGGCGGATTCAGCATTGTGGTCGCCGATACCGGCAGCGGCATTCCTCATGAGATTCGCAAGACCATGTTTGAACCCTTTGTCACTACCAAAGGCGAGAAAGGGACCGGGCTAGGGCTTTGGATTGTGAAGGGAATCGTGGAGAACCACAGTGGAAGGATCCAGGTGCGAAGCAGCATTGGTCAGAGTACAATTTTTAAGCTGATATTTCCGGTTTCCCACGCGTGAGTTCCAGCGCCACACGGGGGTTTGAGGGCACGGACTAAGCAGGGCAGTCTATGGTCAAGAAAAACGGAACCAGGCCGCGCAAAAGCGCGAAGTCGAAGGATGAGGTTCGCCTAAAGATCGGTGACAATTCTGCGGCCACACAGAATGCACCGGGAGGTGGCGGACGTTACGTGTATGGCATCGTCCAGGGTAAAGAGCCGGTTACTTTTGGACGAAACGGCATCGGTGGCACCGGTGAGAGGGTCTACACCGTGAACTTCCGCGACATTGCCGCCGTCGTCAGTAACACTTCGGTTTTCATTTTCGATCCTACGCGTGAAAATGCCCTCGCTCATGAGCACGTTATTGAAACGGTGATGAAGAATTACACCATTATCCCGATGAGTTTCGGGACCGTGTTCCGCACGGACGACGATATTCGCGAAGTGCTCAAGAGCATTTATGCTTCATTGAAAGACGTCCTGGACCAGATGTCGGGCAAACTCGAATTCGGCCTAAAGGTCAATTGGGACCGGGACCAGATTATCGAGGACACCAAGCAGGAAGATGAAGAGATCCGCAAGTTCCATCAAGAGATCATCCGCAAGCACCTGCAATCTACCTATCTCGCCCGGATGCAACTGGGTCGCATGATTGATAAGGCCCTCGCCGAACACTCGATCGGGTATGTGCGCGAAATCTATGAAGCTTTGCGCGGTGTGTGCGTGGCTTCGCGGGACAACCAGCCTATCGGCGACAAAATGATTATGAACGCGGCTTTCCTCGTGGAACGGCAGCGCGAGGCGGAATTCGACAACGCGGTGAACAAGATTGCGCGCAAATATGGACAGCGACTTAAATTCAAATACACTGGGCCATGGCCGCCATACAATTTTGTGAACATACGGCTTAAGCTGGAGCGCGTGGCTGTCTCATAATGGACCGTGCCGGTGGGCCGACGAAAGACTGGTGTTGAATGTTGCTGGTTGACGATCTTCTAATGCTTCCGTTCTCCGGCTTTAATTTCATCCTGAGAACTCTGCAAAGAGTTGCGGAAGAGCAGTTCACCGATGACGCGCCGGTCAAGGAGCGACTGCTCGAGCTTCAGCTAAAACTGGAAGCCGAGGAGATTAGCGAAGAGGAATACGAACAGCAGGAGGCCGCCATCATTCGTGAGTTGCGCGAAATCGAAAATCGCAAGCGCCAACTCGCGGGCGCGCCGGCTGCCGAGCAGGACCGCGGATTGGCACTCAGAGCGGGAGAAGTTAAAGCCAGCGCATCCGTAACGTTTCATCAGGATTCGGAACGCAAGTCCTAGCGACAAAATCGGGGAGGATAAAGTGAAGCGAAAGAAAGGGCAGAAGGCTAAGACTGCCCGCAAGCTGAGTCGTATTCCTCCGACTGAACCTGCCGCGCGCGACGAAGGCCCACGCCTAATTCCGCTGGATCAGCGCTTAAGAGAGCCCTCCCGCCTGGAACACTATCTCGAGCTTGCAGACACCGCTCTGGGTTTGAAGCGCAGCACCCGTTGAGCTGACAAAAACTAGCGAGCTTCAGCCGTTTCTCTCTTGTTCTTAAGTCTTTCGTGAAGATTGCCGATCACAGCTTCTAGATCGGCCGGTTTAACCACGTAGTCGTCCACCTGCTGACGGAGCGCCTGCACAGCGGTTTCAAATGCAGGATATCCGGTCAGGACCACGGTGATGCATCGCGGCTGAAGGCGCCGCATGGCGCTAACTATCCGAAACCCATCTCCCTCTTCACTGATGTTGAGGTCGGAAAGCAGAACGTCGAATCGAGAGCTGTTGATCTCCGCCAATGCGTCGGCAACGCTGGCGGCAGTCTTCACCTCGAAGCCGTATTCCTGCAACACCTGGGGCAGAGTAAGCCGGATACTGGGTTCGTCATCGACAAAAAGAATGCGCTTGCGGGAAGGCATTTATCCGGCTCGGCTCGGAACGATGTCCAGAACTGAGAAGCCAATCATACCCTGCAGCAAACCTATGCAGCAACGGATTGTTGTAATGTTGATAAAAAGTTCGTAAAGTTTCGTTCGACATGGAACAGTCAGAGCGTTGCAGCAGCTATTTCTGACCGCCGGGAAATCGATATCTCAGGCCGAACCGCGCCAGAATTGGAGGGCCAAGAGTGGTGATAGATGGCGTCACGCTCGTTGCCGGCGCCAAGGCCACCGCATAACGCTGGTTAAGCAGGTTCTCGGCGGCGGCATAAATGACGATGCCGCCTCGAAGCCGACGTCCCACGAATAAGTCCATTACGTAGTAATGATTCAGCAGCAAAGTATTGAGATCATCATCGAATTGTGAGCTCGAATACCGGCCTTGGACACTGAACATAAGCCGGCTTGGTCTCCAGTATCGGGCCTCCCAGGTTAACTGGTGCCGGGGCACCTCCGCAATGTTTTTTCCAACCAGCGAGGAAGATGAGTCCACAACCGTGGCATGCGTGTATTGGTAACCGCCTGAAAACTCGATGGCATCACTTAGATGTACCATGCCATCCAACTCGACACCGAGGGACCGCGTCCGCCCCAGATTCTGGCGCTGGTGCGTCGTTGTGGTGAGGGTCACGTTGGTGACAGGATCGACAATGTCGCCCCAGAATAACGTTCCGCGGGATTCGATCTTGTTGCTGAACCCGGTCGCTCTCAGACCCGCCTCAGCTCCAGTCAGCCTCTCAGCTCGAAGCAATGGATTACTTTTCGTGAGGACCGGTCCTTGCTGGAAACTTCGATAGAGTTCGTTTAGAGTCGGGGCCCGAAACGCGCGATAACCGGATAACGACAAAGATAGATTGCTACTCAGTGTCCGCATGATCGAAAGGCGGGGACTAAACGAGGTCTCGCTGCGATCGGCAAAACTCTGACCGACTGGCGGCCCGGAAGGCAGTGGCATTCGCACCGAGCTGCCATTGAAATTTTTCCAATCGTCCCAGCGCACTCCTGCAATCACCGTCCACTTGTGTCCGATTTTAAAAATGTCCTGGCCGAAGATTCCAGATGCGCGCTGCCGCCCTCCAGAGATCTTGCCGGAGGATGAGGTCACCAATTGCTCGTCACTGGCGCCGATGACTTCCTGGAGATCCAAACCAGCGATCAGCGTATGGCTCTTCAGCAGGTGATTCCATTGCAGCGACGCGCCGACTTGCTGAGACGGTACATGCTGGACGTTGGTGAGAGTTTCGCTGCCACGATCCGGAGCGATGGATGAGAATGTCTGGTCATAGCCCTCGGCCTGACCGAAGACGCGGGCCGTGATCCAGTCGTGTCCGCCAATTCCAGTGTTGATGCCCGCCACTCCGGCCCCTGTCCCCGTGATATTTTTCTGTAACGGAGTGCCGTTGTTGCGGGATTCATCAAAGAAACTTCCGCGCAAGAAGGCGCGTCCATTCTGGGAAATTCGGTATCCGACTGCGGCGTCAACCGTGGCGTGCTCGGAGTTTGCCTCCGTATCCACGATTCCACGCTGCGACGCTGACACGAGGATGTATCCATCGGTGTGGGACATGTCCGCAGCCGCGTCTAAATCCCAGCGAGAAACCACAGTGCCGGCCCACAGGGAAATGTCAGGTGTATTCTCGGTGCCATAAGAGGCATCAACCGAAACCGACGGCTCTGTCGGGACGCGGGTCAGAAACTGTACGATTCCGCCCAGAGCATCGCTGCCGTAAAGGTTCGATGAACCGCCGCGAACCACTTCTACGCTGGAAAGTTCGGTGCGCGGAATGCGGTCCCAGTACACCCATCCGCCAAACGGATCCACCATCGGAACCCCGTCTTCCAGCACAAGTGCCCGGCTGGGTCCGCTCGCGCCCAGTCCGCGCAGCGACACTCCCTGCGTCGTCGGATTTGCCACACGGCTGCTGGAGCGCCGGAAAAGAGAGAAGCCGGGTACTTGCCGCAGCAAGTCGTCCAAAGCAAGAGCGGGATTCGCCTCCAAGTCGGGGAGCGAAAGTTGCACTGCGCTGCCGGGGACTTCTGACAATTTCAACTCGCTGCGCGTCGCCGAGACTACGACGCGTTCGCTCTGAGCCAAGCCTCCCAACACAAATGTCAGCTGCCACGTGCTTGAATTTGCAGACCACTGCTGTTCGGCTGGAGCAAAACCGTTTGCAACAACTTGGACTGTTCCTGATGGATCTGTCACCGCCGCGAACACGAATTCGCCAGCGGAGCTCGTTTTCACGGTTTGCGTGGAATGCTGCGAACGCAAGGTTACGGCTGCACCTGGGATGACGGCGCCGGTTGAGTCTCGGACCGAGCCGGACACTCTGACCTGCTGCGCCGCTGCGGAAATGCAGAATGTAGCGATCAGCAATGATGCTGACCGGCGGACGGCGCGACTGATCAATCCCCTGCGTAACCAGTAGCCGCGCGAAAGCATGCTCATGCAACCGTTGGCTTTCTCTCCACGAGCCAGGGAGGGGCGACCTCCAGCGAATCTGCCTAAAAAAAGTACGTACAAGATACATTACGACTGCGAAAATTCATACTCAGCCAGCGGGATCCAGCTCAGCGTTCCCGGTCGAACCGGTACCGCCCGCCATGGGCATGTGCGACCGATTCCGCAATCTTCAGGAAAGCACGCCCGGCATGGGAGAGTGCGGCAGACTTCCGGTAGATCAGCCGCAGTTTGCGGTGCACGCGTAGCTCCTGTACCGGAATGCGCACCAGCTCGCCGCGGGCGATTTCGTCCTCAACACTGATTTCAGGCAGAAAGGCGACGCCATTGCCCATCGCGACAAATCTCTTGATGGCTTGGAGCGTGGGCAGTTCAACTCCCATGTGCAGCGGAGTCTTATATTTGTTGAACGCCTGAATCACTTTCTCTCGATACGGGGAAGAGACGATATGAGCAACAAATGATTCGGCGCCCAGTTGCCGTATGCTGACACGCGACTCTCGCGCGAGTGGGTGCTGCGGCGGTACCACAAAGATCAGTTCGTCTGAATACACCACCGCGGATGCCAGCTCCGCATCCTGAGGGTCATAGGTAAGCACGCCAAACTCGCAGTTGTGTCGCCGAACGTCATCCGGTATCTGGCTTCCCAGAGATCGCTGGACCACGATTCGAATCGCCGGATGCAGCCGGCGAAACTCCGCCAGAACGTGGAGAAGATACAGTGCAGTGAACTCGTTCGCCCCGACCACCAGCTTGCCTTTTTGGAGTTCGCGCAGTTCCGCGAGCGCTTCGCGCGCGTTCTCGCGCAGATTCAGGAGTCTTTCGGCATACTCTTGGAGAACGTGTCCAGCATCGGTGAGCCGGCCGTCCCGGGAGGAGCGATCGAACAAAGACTCGCCAATTTCCGATTCCAATTTTCTGATTGCCTGGCTGACAGCCGACTGTGTGCGGTATAGTTTGTCGGCAGCGCGGGAAAAACCGCCTTCGCGGGCCACTGCAAGAAACACTTCAAGCTGTGAAATGTCCATTCAGGCCACCATTAATGTAACTGCACAATATAATAAGTTTAACTAATTATATTAGATTTACTTAATATATCAGAACAATTATAAACTTTGCTTTTAAGGTTCATCCTCGTAAGATCAGAGAATTCAGACTGATTGGAGCTGCTATGGAAGGCACGAAAATCACGGTTTTCGATACTACGCTGCGTGACGGTGAACAGTCCCCGGGCTGCAGTATGAATGTCCAGGAGAAGGTCCGCCTGGCACGGCAGCTCGATCGTCTCGGCGTTGACGTCATTGAGGCAGGATTTCCGATCGCCTCTGACGGTGACTTCGCGGCGGTGCAGGCAGTGGCGGCAGCGGTTCCCAGGCCAGTCATCGCAGCCCTGGCTCGTGCTTCAAGGAACGACATTGAGCGCGCTGCACGGGCGCTCCAGTCGGCAATCCGGCCACGTATTCACGTATTTCTTGCCACTTCCGATATCCATCTGCAACACAAGCTCAGGATTTCACGGGAGCGATGCCTTGAGCAGGCGAGCGACTCAGTTCGGCGGGCCCGCACTTTTTGCGACGACGTCGAGTTCTCACCCGAAGACGCTACTCGCACCGAGCGGGAATTCCTTTTTCAAGTGCTGGAGGCGGTCGTCGAGGCAGGTGCGACCACGTTGAACATTCCCGATACGGTGGGCTATACCGTTCCGGCCGAATTCGGAGAACTGATTCGCAATATTCGCGAGCGGGTCCGTGGCGCCGAGAACGTCACCATCTCAGCGCATTGCCACAACGATCTTGGGTTGGCGGTTGCGAATTCCCTTTCCGCAATAATCAACGGCGCCCGCCAGGTGGAATGCACTATCAACGGAATCGGCGAACGCGCGGGCAATGCTTCGTTAGAAGAAATTGTCATGGCGCTGCGAGTCCGGGCGGATCGCTATGCCTATCAGACCGCAGTCGCCACCGAGCAACTATATCCCACGAGCCAGTTGCTGGAGGAAATCACCGGGATTCCGGTACAGCCGAACAAAGCCATCATTGGCCGCAACGCTTTCGCGCATGAAGCGGGCATTCATCAGGACGGCATGCTCAAAAACCCGCTGACCTACGAAATCATGACGCCGCAATCGGTCGGAGTTCCAGACTCAAAGCTGGTGCTGGGCAAGCACTCCGGACGCCACGCGCTCAGCCTGCGCTGCGAGCAACTCGGATACCATTTTGAGCGGCGTGAACTTGACGAGATCTATCGTAAATTTGTGGTGCTGGCAGACCAGATCAAGCACGTTCATGATCACCATTTGCTTGAGCTGGTCCGCGAAACCTACGGCGAAAGCCATCGGATTCCGCCAGGGCGAGTGGAAGCAGAGCGGGCAGCAGCAGTCGCGGCTGGTGCGGAAGAAACGCGCAGGCTTTTCCCGGCCGTTCCCTCTGATTTGAGCTCTGTGAGTCTTCCCATCAGCCCAGCTTCGGACCACCACTCGGACCAGGAAGACTATCTCTGGGGAGTGTGAACGGACTTCTGGGAAGTGCACCGCTTTCAGCGCTGCTGAGCAAAAATCGTAACTGCAGGCGTGAGAGCAGTGCTGAGAGGCCCGCTCTGCCCAACCAAGACTGCGTCTAGTCACGGCTGTCCCGCACCATACCTAGGCATGCTGATCAACATTACAATTCTTCCCGGAGATGGAATCGGTCCCGAGGTCACAGAGCAGGCGGTCCATGTTTTGCGGGCCATCGCAGAAATTTTTGGTCATGAAATCAAGGTCACTGCAAAGAATGTTGGCGGCGCAGCGCTCGTAGCCAGCAATGATCCTCTTCCGCCGGACACAACCCAGGCTTGTCTGGCCTCGGATGCCGTGCTGCTGGGAGCGGTAGGAGGTCCCGCGTTCGACTGCTATCCGGCGAGCCTTCGCCCCGAAGCTGGGCTGCTGCGTTTAAGAAAGGAGCTTGGCGTTTTCGCCAATTTGAGACCTGCTATTTGCCTGCCCGGTTTGGAAGAGCTATCTCCACTGCGTGCAGAAATTGTGCGCGGAACCGACGTCATGATCGTGCGCGAATTGCTCGGAGGGCTTTATTTTGGAGAGCGTTCGACCAAAGGCGAGATCGGTCAGCGCATCGCCGTTGACAGCATGTCCTACTCAGAGCCTGAGATTGAGCGCATTGCGCGAATCGCTTTCCAATTGGCCGCCGGACGGCGAAAGAAGGTTGTATCAATCGACAAAGCCAACGTCCTGGACTGCTCCCGCCTCTGGCGCGACGTTGTGACCCGAGTAGCGCACGATTTTCCGGAAGTAAAGCTTTCTCACATGTATGTAGACTCCGCGGCGATGGCCCTGGTGTCGCGCCCCTCGGAGTTCGACGTCATTCTCACCGAAAACATGTTTGGCGACATTCTTTCCGACCAGGCCGGCGCGGTGGTCGGCTCACTTGGGCTGCTGCCCTCGGCCAGCTTTGGCGGAAAGGTCGGCCTTTATGAACCGATACACGGGTCGGCGCCCGACATTGCAGGCCAGGGGATAGCGAATCCTCTCGGCGCCATCCTCTCCGCTGCCATGCTGCTGCGCCACTCCTTCCAGCTTGAGGCCGAGGCTGCATCCATCGAATCTGCGGTGCGCGAAGTGCTCGCCGCCGGTCATCGTACGCGTGATCTAGCTGCAAAGGGACAGACTTGCGTCGGTACAAGCGAAATTGGAGAACTGGTTGTGAGCCGGGCGCGGAGCTCTGTTCCCGCCGTCCAGAAATCCGCAAGCTGACTTCGATCCTTTGCCAACAAATTGAAGCTTCCTGGCTGCGTTTATCATCTTGATCTGAACAACATTCCGGCTGGGCTTTGGCAGGCGCCTACTAGAAGGAGCACCCATGATCGGTGGAAAGATGCAGGCTTGGGGACTGACTGCGCTGCGCGTTGTGGTCGGGATCGTATTCCTGATGCACGGATACCAAAAGCTCTTCACAATGCATATCCATGGCGTGACTGGCTTCTTTTCTCACCTCGGCATACCACTCCCAGCTTTTGCCGCCACGGTCGTAACGCTGGTCGAGTTTGTTGGCGGAATCTTGCTGATTACCGGGATCGCGACCCGAATTCCGGCCGTCCTTTTATCCATTGATATGCTGGTGGCGATTTTTACCGCTCACATTAAGAATGGCTTTTTCAGTCCTGGAATAGAGTATCCGCTCACCTTGCTCGCAGCCGCCCTTTGCCTTGCGCTTGCAGGTGGCGGAGCAGCGTCGCTTGAGCGGCATTGACAACTCACCTAGCATAGGAACATTGTGTCCCAGAGGTTCGCCGCCTTGCCCAGCATATAATCGTGCGTTGCGACTGTTCCTACCCCTCATCTGGGCTACGGCTCTATATCCCCTGGCCGCGCTACTCCCAGCGCAAGCCGCCGGGCAAGATGACCTGACTGCTGTCCCCAATCGTCCGACGGTCTCCACTCCAGCGCAGCCGGTTCAGCCTGGAGTCCTCGAAACTGAGTGGGGTGTGAATGCGTCATCGTCGCATCAGGACGTTAATGGACTGCTGAAGTTCGGCGTCAGCAAGAACTTTGAATTGCGCTTCACGAACAATCCCTTCACAGCGGACTCTGGAACGCATGGCTGGGGAGATACGGGATTGGGTTTCAAGTACCGCTTCACGCAGGACTCGGGACATCAGCCCTCGATCGCTTTCATGTATATGGCGAAACTGCCAACAGCGGGTGATGTACTTGGATCTGGCCAGACGGACCACGCATTCACGTTGCTGGTAAGCAAAGATCTGGGCAGGCACCACTTCGATTTCAATTTCATTGCGAATCTTCTTGGACGGCCGCAAGGCGGTTTCGATTACGCCTATCTGAACGCTCTTGCATGGTCTCATCCGATACATGGGAGCTGGGGAGCAACCGCTGAGCTTTCGGGCGTGACTTCGCCGAATGTCTCCACGCCCGCGAGCGCGCAATTCCTCGCTGCCGCGACCTACGTTGTGCGGCCTCACCTGGTGCTGGATTGCGGAATGGCGGCGCGCATCACAGGAGACATCCCCCACGCCACCTTCATCGCGGGATTCACCTATTCGATCACAGACTTCTATCACGATCATCTGAAACAAAGCCGTTCCGAGCCGCGCTGAATTGAACAACTATTTTTAGAAAAACGATTTCCTACTGCATATTTGTGCTGTACACTGAGTAAATTCGCAAACTCCTCTGGAGGCCGCATGTCTCGACCCTGCCGTTTGCTATTCGTTCTCATTCTGCTGCTCAGCGCCGGCACATCGGCGCCTGCGCAACAACTTTCTGACGCTGAGATCGAAAACCGCGTCAACACATTACTGCCGCAGATGACTCCGGAGGAAAAAGCCGGTCAGCTCACGCAGCTTCCGGTTAAGAGCGAGCGAACGTTGGAGATGATTCGGCAGGGCAAGGTGGGATCGCTCCTCGGCGTGCTCGGCGCAAACGAAGCCAATGAAGCGCAACGCGCCGCGGTCGAGCACTCCCGGCTGAAGATTCCCTTGATTCTGGGATATGACGTCATTCATGGCTTCCGCACCGTCTTCCCCGTGCCTCTGGCGAGTGCGGCAAGCTTTGATCCGCAATTGGTTGAGCAGGCCGAACGGGTTGCGGCCAAGGAAGCGACCGCCTCGGGCCTCAAGTGGACATTCGCACCCATGGTGGACATCGCGCGTGACCCTCGCTGGGGCCGCATCGTAGAGGGCGCTGGGGAAGATCCTTATCTTGGCTCGATGATTGCCGCCGCGCGGGTCCGGGGCTTCCAGGGCAAAGACATATCGGACCCTGAGAGCCTAGTGGCTTGCGCCAAACATTACGTCGCATACGGAGCGGTCGAGGGGGGCCGCGACTACAACACGGTGGATATTTCCGAGCAATTGCTGCGCGAAGTCTATCTGCCGCCTTTTCACGCTGCCGTAGACGCAGGCGTGGGTACGCTGATGTCTGCCTTCAATGACCTGAACGGAATTCCCACGACTGCCAATCGTCACACCCTGAGCGAAATTCTTCGCGACGAATGGAGGTTCACGGGCTTCGTGGTGAGTGACTACGATTCCATCCACGAGGTGATTCCTCACGGCATTGCCGCAGACGATTCTCAAGCCGCCCAGGAAGCTCTTTCGGCGGGCGTAGACATGGACATGGCAGATGCGGACTACATCAAGTACATTCCGGAACTCGTAAGCTCGGGCAAGCTCCCGACCGCTGTTCTCGACGAAGCCGTGCGCCGCGTGCTACGGGTCAAGTTCAAAGCGGGACTGTTTGAGCATCCTTACGCTGATCCGAAGCGCGAAAAAACGGACATACTGACGCCGGACAACTTGGAGGTGGCCCGCAAGATGGCCTTTGAGTCTATGGTGTTATTGCAGAATGATCATGACCTGCTTCCACTGAGCAGGAAACAGACTATTGCCGTGATTGGCCCGCTTGCCGACGACAAGGCTTCACAGCTAGGTTCGTGGGCGGGTAATGGACAGGCCAAAGATACAGTCACCCCGCTTGAGGCGCTCCGCGAGAAGATGGGTGGCGATCATGTGTTCTACGCGAAAGGTGTTGACATCCCACCCTATGAAAAAGGTCTTGCCGCTGGAGTCGCCGCGCCCGCACCTGCTTCGGCCACCGGAGTTGGAAACGCAGAAACGGATAACAAGACTGCGAGCATCGAGGACGCCGTCAGTGCAGCCCAAAAAGCGGATGTAGTTGTGATGTTTGTGGGCGAGCTTGCCGGTATGACGGGAGAGGCGAGTTCCCGCTCATCGCTGGATTTGCCGGGAGATCAAATGAAGTTGATCGATGCGGTGCTGGCGACTAAGAAGCCTGTTGTGCTGGTGCTCGAAAGCGGGCGCCCGCTCGACATACGTTGGGCAATAGGACGCGTTCCGGCGATCATTCAGGCCTGGTATTTGGGGACTCAGGCCGGAAATGCAATCGCCCACACATTGCTTGGTGACGCGTCGCCGAGCGGGCGGTTGCCCTTGAGCTGGCCCCGGTCCGTGGGCACGATTCCGACTTACTATAACCACAAGAACACGGGGCGGCCTTCCGCTCCCGATCGCTGGCACACCGGTTACCTCGACCAGAGCAAAGACCCGCTGTTCCCTTTCGGCTTCGGGCTTACGTACACCAAATTTGCGTATAGCAATTTGAAAGTTGCGTCCCCGACGATCGCACAGGACGGAACTCTGCAAGTGAGCGCGGAGATTGAAAACACGGGCAAACGGGAGGGCACGGAAGTTGTACAGCTCTACGTGCGTGACCGAGTGGCGCCTACCTCGCGCCCAGTTCGTGAGCTCAAGGGATTTCAGCGGATCACGCTTGGCGCCGGCGAACACAAGACCGTGGAGTTCACGGTCAAAGCCAATGACTTGGGCTCCTATGATCCCGCGATGCAGTGGATCGTCCCTGCCGGAACTTACGACGTGTGGGTGGCGCCGGATGCATCGAGCGGAGTCCAGGCAACATTTGCAGTGAAATAGCCACCAAATGCCACTAATAGCTTAAGCATTCGGGCTTTGTCGTCGATGGTAGCAAGCTGGAAGCGCTGAATGCTAGGCGCTACTTCTGTTCTGACCCCTCAACCTTCTGCACAGCTGCCGCGGTCCTTCCTTCTTTGGCGTCCTATTTGTCGGGGTACTGGACGATCAGCGAAATGCGGCGGTTCGAAGGATCGAGCGCTCTCGGGCTTACGCAAAAGCTGGTCGGCGAAACCACGGACCTGCGCTATTTGCTTCTCTCCGAGGCCACTCTGCTGCATCAGCCGGCGGGCGGAGTTGGAGCGATCAACTGAGAGCTCCCAGTTGCCATAGTTGCGCCTGCCATTGAAGGGCTTGGAATCGGTGTGCCCTTCGATTGAGATCTTGTTTGGCAGCTTTCCCAGTTCGTGGGCCAGCAGACTTAGGAGTTCTTTACCGTTCTCGTTTGGGTCGCTGTTTCCCAGATTGAAAAACGTGCCGCTGGCGGATTCGAGCAGTTCAATTCGCAAGCCTTCAGGAGTGCTTTTGATTTCGATCTGATTTTTGAGCTTGTCGAAGTTAGGCATCTGGCTGATCGCCTTTTCATCCCTTGAATACTGCGCCAACCCCTGACGCAATCTGCTTGAGAATATGCAATGGATTAGCGATGAGGACGGTCCCAACACCAGCGCCGCCGATGATCAGCAGCCCTGCTGGTTGCATCAAGACTCTCACGTTGCCATGCTCCATCAGGTATCCAACCAACACGGCCCCGAAGGTGACAACTATGCCAATGATTGCGAACATTACAATTGCCTGGTGAGTAGCGGTTCCGGAAACACGGATGCTGGCCGAGCCGGTGCTCCATCCATCGGCAGGAGCCAGAAGTACTTCACGCACGCGGGGGCCAGTGGATCCTGACGTTGGAAAGGGTTTGTCGATGAAATCCACAACCAGTAGCGCTTCGGTGCAATCGGCTAGCACCTTCGTGCCATTTTCAATTTCTGGTCACTAAAGTACTTTCTTAGTTGAGCAGTTCTGGGGGAGGGCTGCCCGGGCGTCTCGCGACTCGAAGTGAGTCGAGACGCCTGTTTTATTTTGCGGGACATGGCATCTAGTGTTGGGCTGTGCTGAAGCCGAATGGGCTAAGTGCCAAGTGCTGGTCTTTAGCAGGCCAGTTGATCGCGCGTGAGTCTCAGCCCGTTGAGATTTCCGAGAATTGTGACAGCGACATTTTCGGTCTGGAAAAAGTGGTTTGCCAGCTCCTGCAATTCTTCCGCAGTAACACACTCGATCTTCTGGATCAATTCATCCAAGCCATAGAAGTGGTCAAAGTACATTTCCTGCCGGGCAAGGTTTGACATGCGGGCAGTCGAAGATTCGAGTGACAGCATCAGGCTACCTTTTAACTGGTCTTTGGAACGGCGGAGCTCGTCTGCCGGCACTGGCTCGGATTTCAATTTGCGGAACTCCGAAACGACACACTCGACGACTTTAGTAGCGGATTCACGCGAGGTGCCTGCGTAAACCGAAAGGCAGCCGGTATCCCGATATGGGTTCAGATCGCTGTAAATGGCGTAGGCCAGCCCCTGCCGCTCGCGAATGTTCTGAAACAGTCGCGAGCTCATTCCGCCGCCCAACAGCGTGTTCAGAATGTATGACGAATGCCGCTTCTCATGCGTAATGGGATAAGACGGCACCCCCACGCATATTTGCACCTGTTCCAACGACTTCTTGTTTCTAAGAATGATCTTGGGAGCGATTTTCGGCGTGGAGCTGTGGAAGCCATTGCTCATCGGCTTCATGTTCTCGAAGTGCCTGGTGACGAGATCCACAAAGCGCTGGTGATTCAAATATCCAGCAGCAGTAATAATCACGTTTCCCGGGGTAAAGCGCTGGCTGTAGAAGTCCACAACCGGCGCACGCTCGAATCTCCGGACAGTGTCGCGAGTTCCAAGAATCGGCCGCCCCAGCGGATGATCCTTCCAGAAATTCTGGGTGAAAATTTCATGGACCAAGTAGTCGGGATTGTCCTCGTCCATCTTGATTTCTTCCAGAATTACTCCGCGTTCGCGAGTTATGTCCTGGACATCGAAAACTGGATTCAGCACCAGATCGCTGAGCACGTCGAGAGCAATGGGCAGGTGTTCGTCGAGAACCTTGATGCTAAAACTGACACACTCTTTTGCGGTGAACGCGTCGATGTTGCCGCCGATCGAATCAACCTGCCTTGCGATTTCTTCCGCCGAGCGGTGCTGAGTGCCTTTGAAGACCATGTGCTCGACGAAATGCGATATGCCATTCCACTGTAAGTCTTCGTCGCGGGAACCAGTCTTGATCCAAATTCCGATGGAGATGGACCGAATGTGTTTCATCTCCTCGGTGATAATGCTCAGCCCGTTAGGCAGCACCTCGCGCCGAATATTTCGGTCTTCTTCCATCGTCTTATTGTCACATACCTGCGAGACTCGCGTGAGACCTAGCCTAAGTACCACAAAGGCAGTAAGTTAGCTCGAATACCGTGTCTATTTGATCCAAAAGTCTTCTAAAATGGAGGTTCTGAACCTTCCAGCCAGTTTCCAAGCGGGTGTTAGATGCATGAATCAGAAACGCAAAGAGTTCTTTTAGGCCTTGATCTTCAAGAACTTACGAAAATCGTAGAGGAGGCGGATGAGCCCGCGTACCGCGCTCACCAACTTTTTCATGCGCTTTATAGCGAGCGTGTGAGTTCCCCTGATGAGGTTTCTACGCTTCCGAAAGAATTTCGTTCGATTCTCGCCAAAGAAGGGTTCTCGATAGGCCTTCCTGAAGTCGAGAAGAAGTTTGTTTCCACCGACGGAACTGTGCGCTATCTGATCAGGCTTGCAGACCGAGAGACTGTTGAAACCGTCTGGATGCCCGAAGGCGATGATGGCGAAGCTGGCGACGGAAGTGAAGCCGGTGCGGAGACTGGGCGTCACAGTTCGCGCGGTTGGGAACGAGCGACGATCTGCGTTTCGAGCCAAGTCGGATGCGCCGTCAATTGCCAGTTCTGTCTCACCGCGTTGCTTGGGGTAAAGCGGAATTTGAGCGCAGGAGAGATTGCCGGTCAGGTGATTGCCGTACTGCGGGACCAGAAGGTTTCGCCGCCGATCGATCGCGTGAATCTGGTCTTCATGGGAATGGGCGAGCCCTTCTTGAATTTCGAGAACTTTATTAAAGCCGTGCGGTTGCTGGTTGAAGGAGTGGGGATTCCTGAGTCGCGAATGACAGTTTCAACGGCCGGTATTGTGCCTCGCATTTACGATCTTGGTGCTGAGCCGGTCCGGCCAAAGCTGGCCATCTCCCTGACCGCAGCGAATGATGAACTACGCACGCGGCTGATGCCGATCAATAGGAAGTGGAACCTTGAGAAGCTAATGACCGCGGCGCGGGAGTTCCCGCTTCGCAGCCGTGAGCGTTTGACCTTCGAATATGTGTTGCTGAGGGGTGTGAATGATTCCGTCGAACATGCGCGTGAACTTGCTGAGTTGATCCGCGGCTTAAGAGCGAAAGTAAATCTGATTGCCCTGAATTCCGGCCCGGGAATTGAATTCGAAACGCCCGAACAGCTGAACGTGCTCGAATTTCAGGCGATATTGACCGGCACTGGCATTCCCACTTTCATCCGGCGTCCCCGCGGACGGGATATCTATGCCGCCTGTGGCCAACTCAAGCGCACGATAGAGCTGGCTAGTTAGCCGCCGTCTGCGCCCGCGCGGGCTCTCCGCTTGGCTTCGCGTTCTCGACTGCAGGCAGCTCGATCAGGAAGATTGCGCCGCCGTCCGGCCGGTTGCGGCACATGATCTTCCCGCCATGTTCCTGAATGATGCCATAGCAGGCGCTTAGACCCAGACCGGTGCCCTGCCCCACGGGTCGCGTGGTGTAGAACGGGTCAAAAACACGATCCGGCTCTACCATCCCTGGCCCAGTATCCGAGAATTGAATGCTCACCAGATTGCCATCGGCCCGGGTGGTGGCGACCAGAGTGCCGCCGCGCTCCGACATTGCATGCACGGCATTGTTAATAATGTGCGAAAAGACCTGCAGCAGTTGGTTCGAGTCTCCTCGCACTTGAGGCAAGGAATCCGCCATTTCCATCGCATACTGGACGTTTGCGGTGTGCATTTGCGGCTGACAGAGTTTCAGGGCCGTTCGCAAGACGCTGTTCACATCCACAGGTGATTTCGTCGAGGGCACTTGCTTGGCGAAGCTGAGTAGACTCGCCACCAGTATGCGAATGCGCTTTGCCTGTTGAGCAACCTTGTCTGCCAATGTTCGCTGCTCAGGGCTGAGGTTGGTAGTCGCTAGAAGCTCGGAATAGCCAAGCATAGCGGTCAAGGGATTGTTCAACTCGTGGGCTGCTCCCCCTACGAGCTGCCCCAGAGACACCAATTTTTCAGATTGCACTAGCTGTGTCTGCAGATGCTGCAATTCCTGAAATGACCGTTCGGAGGAGCGCAACAGCCGTATCAGTTCGATATCCAGAAGGTGCTGCTTCAGGAAGACCATGGCTCCCATCAACATCATCGCGCCCAGCGTCAGCACCAGGCGAAAAGTGCGGACACGAGGGGGAATCGAGCTGTCGAAGACGGACAAGCTAGCGAAAATCGGCAGTGAAAACACGGCCACCATGCCGAGCCGAGCAGTCCATACTCCGCGGGGCAGAGACCTTGCGGGCCTGGCCTGTTCCTGAGGTATTTTCAAGGCTAGCAAGCCAGGTACGGTCATCCATGCCATGGACACAACCAGCGGAAGGTCGTAAAGGCTGCCCGAGTAATAGGTATTGCGTGCTAGCGCCCAAGTCGCGACGTAGGAGCTCATCGAATACAGAAAACTGGCTCCCAACAAATTTGCATAGATGTTCCTCCACAGCCCGGAACTTCGGAACCAGAGGAAAGCCAGGCCGATCAGGAAGGCAAGCTTTATCGCTAGATACGAATGATTAAGGTTGTACTCGTAAGCGTCCTCATTACGGACTACGTACTGCCACGGTACGACCGCATACAAATAGAGATACACCCACCACAGCAGCAATAAAGCGAAATCGAGTGAGCCAAGCCTGAGATCTCTGTCGTGTTGCTCGACATCCGGTTGCAGGGCCAACGCGGCCATCATGGGAACAACGTGTAGGAACAGAATGACGTCCCCGGGAAAAAGGCTGGGTACATCATGCTTTTGAACGACTTCGATATAAGTCCAAAGAAACTGGTACGTCAGCCAGCCGGTTAGCCCAAGGGTCATCAAGACCCAGAACAGACGCGTTCGGCGGCTGGTTTTCAAGATACTTGGGACACACGAGAGAACAGCGGAGAACAACAGCACGCACTGAGCGACATCGCTGCACGCGACCAGTCCGAAGCCTCGCTGGTGCAAAAGAAATGATGCAGCCGAAACTGCGGTCTGGGCCAAAACCAGACACACCAATCCTGCCGCCCACACTTTGGAACGTCGAGACATATTCTCCGTAGCTGACAATTCTAAGACGTTAGCTATTGCTCGAGGATGTTACTTCGGTAATCAAGCGGGTAAAACAAAAAAACTTCGGTTCTGTTGAGAGTTCTGGCTCTACGGGCACCGCTGAGGCACAAGTTGTGCTTGCCCTGTGACTTGCTCCACTCATAATATCCATGCGAGAACACCTGCCTTGCATGCCTTTGATCGACTTCCGGTGCTCCGGTTGCGCCCCCGTTCTCTGTGGCGGACTCGGGCGCCCTTCAGCCCTGAGGAGATCCGCCGCACCGAACGTTGGCTGGCCACCGCCCGGATGTTTCTGGCCATATCCGCCCTGGTCGCCGTATGGATGGATCCGGGAGAGGTCAGATCTGTCTGGGCATATGCTCTTCTGGCCTTTTACATAGGCCAGGGCACCGTGATCATCTTGCTGCTGCGTGCGCGGCAGCAGTCCACCGCCTCCTTTCGTATGCTGGTGCACGGCGCCGACGTCGTTTGGCCGGCGCTGATTTCCTTGTTCACTGCGAGCCAGAGCAATCCTTTCTTTCTCTTCTTTCTTTTTGTCATCGCGGCCGCTGCTTACCGCTGGGGCCTTTGGGAAACCGTGATGACTTCGATTTCCTCCGTGTCACTGCTATGGCTTGAAAGCCTCTCGCTACGGATGGGCGCGATTGGATCGGTCAATGTCTGGCTGATACATCATCACTTGCCAATTGTGAAAGCCAACGTTGCCGACTTTGAGCCCAAACACCTGCTCATGCGCTCCGTGTATCTCGTGGTCATGGGCCTGCTTCTCGGATACCTGGCAGAGCAGCAAAAGAAGCTGCGCGCCGAGAAGGACGTGGCTACGCGAATGCTGGGGTTGGTGCGGATGGATGCGGGTCTCGCTGGAACTCTATCGCAGATTGTAGGCGAGGTGCTGAAGCTGTACAGATGCCAGCGGGCGCTGATCGCCTCGCGAGAGAGCGGCAATCCGAGAGTCTCGCTTGGGGTTGTAGAGCTGAAAAAAGGGATCACGGAGGTGCAGTGGATTGATCCCGGGCCGTCGGGTTCAGAGACTTATTTGCCCGACAGTGTTGCCACAAGTTGGTACACGAGAAGCTATCCCGATGGGGGAGAATTCAGCTTTCTGGGGCTGGATTCGGCAGGCGTCCTGGTGCGCGATGTCGATCCAGTCATAGTTCATCGCCTAGCTGAGATCCATTCGTGTCAGTCGGTGTGCGCGATCTCGTTTTCGTTCGGCCAAGAGCTTTTAGGACGAATTTTTCTACTGGAACCGAATTTCAGTTCGGCTGCCGAGGAGGAATTGCATTTTCTGCAAGACCTGGTTCGACAAGTCAGCCCAGCCATCTACAACCTGTATTTGCTGCGCCGGTTGCGGAGGCGAGCAGGTGCTTTGGAACGTGCGCGGCTGGTCCGTGAGCTGCATGACGGTGCGGTGCAGTCTCTCATCGGGGTAGAAATGCAAGTGGATGTACTTCGCAGAAACTACCATGGTTCAATGGAGCATGGTTCCGTAAATCATAGTCCGGCAGATCAGCGCGCAGAGTTCATGGCCGGAGAACTGGAGCGCATTCAGAAGTTGCTTCGAGAAGAAGTCCTGAAACTGCGCGAACTCATGCAACAAATGCAATCTGCGGAAATCGATGCCCGCAGACTACCGGGGTTCCTGCGAGATACAGTTCAACGGTTTCAGCGCGAAACCGGAATTGTTGCTCGCTTCCTCATCGACGATGAGGAGATCGTCCTGCCACAGCCGGTTTGCCGCGAATTGGCGCGAATCGCTCAGGAAGCGCTGGTGAATGTGCGCAAGCATAGCGGAGCCAAGCACGTGATGGTGCAACTTCTAGAGACCCAGGGCAGATGGGAACTCATCATCGAGGACGATGGCACCGGGTTTCCGTTCTCGGGGCGGATTTCGCAATCTGAACTCGATTCCACAGGGCGTGCCCCGGCAATTATTCGCGAGCGCGTGCGCCTGATCCAGGGCGAACTCACGATAGAATCAAAGCCCGGCCGCGGTTCGAGGATCGAGATTAGGGTACCGCAGACGCAGCAGGCGGTTTATGGATAGTCGAAGACCTCAAGGGGTACGCATTCTAATTGCCGACGACCATCCGATTTTTCGGGACGGCCTTAAGCGTCTTCTCGAATCGGAGCGTGATTTTAAAGTTGTCGGCGAAGCTTGCGATGGAGTGGAAGCCGTCAAGCTCGTTCAGCAGCTCAAGCCAGAAATCCTGCTGCTTGATCTCGCCATGCCGCGCCGTCCGGGACTGGAGGCACTGCGTGAGATGAATTCGGGGCCGGCCTCATCCTCCGTCCGAGTCATCTTACTGACTGCGGCAGCGGAAAAGGACCAAATCGTCGAGGCGCTGCAGCTAGGGGCCCGTGGGGTTGTTCTGAAGGATTCCGCAACCCAGATTTTGCTGAAAAGCATTCGCGCGGTGATGAACGGGGAATACTGGGTAGGACGAGAAAGCGTTGCCAACCTCGTGCAGTACTTACGCACTCTTGTTGATTCGTCGAGTCACGAGTCGCGGAAGAAGAGGTATGGACTAACGCCGCGAGAATTCGAGGTGATCTCCGCGGTGGTGGCTGGCTATGCGAACAAAGAAATAGCCGAATATTTCAAGATCAGTGAAGACACCGTCAAGCACCATCTGAGCAACATTTTTGACAAGGTGGGAGTTTCAACTCGCCTTGAGCTTGCCCTATTTGCCGTCAACCAATCTCTACCGTTCAAGCCACTTAGCTGATGGCACTTTCGGGCCATTGCGCGCAGCAGGCGTCGGCTTTAAGTTTCTAGAATCGAGAAGAGTGAAGATTCGCTATCCGCGGCCTGTACGTGTAACTATCGGAATGAAGAAAACTATACAAACACTTCGTCAGCTCTGGCGGGCTGAGCAAGGCCAGGATATTGCCGAATACGCCGTGATGCTAGCAGTAATCCTGCTCATCGTTGTTGGAACGGTCAAGCTGATCGGCACAAATGCCAACAGCACGTTCTCTAACGTCAGCAGCACGCTGCAGTGACCTGGTTTCTTGGGCCTCTAACAAGGCGTCCAGGCCGGGCCTTAGCAATGAACTATCTTCGGGCTCTGAATGCCCCGAGTGGCCTTGCGCGTATCCACTACTAAGCTGGATTCCCGAACAATCCGCTCATAGTCATAGTCCGAGTGGTCCGTGACAATCAAAACGCAGTCGTACTGCCCAAGATTTTCCAAAGGCGTACATTTCATTTGGAGATCGTACTTGCGTCCTCTACCCACCACCGGAAAATAGGGGTCGTTGTAGCTGACCTGCGCGCCTTCTTTCTGCAGCAGTTCAATGATGGTCAGAGCTGGCGATTCGCGCAAGTCGTCAATGTCTTTCTTGTAGGCGACTCCGAGGACCAGGACTTTTGATCCGTTGAGCGCCTTCTTGTGCTGATTCAGCGCGCGTCCGACCGATTCGAGCACATGGTAAGGCATGTTGGTGTTGATCTCGCCAGCCAGCTCGATGAAACGCGTACGGAAGTCCCATTGTTTGGCTTTCCAGGAAAGATAGAACGGATCCACCGGGATGCAGTGTCCGCCAAGTCCCGGTCCCGGATAAAAAGGGTGGAAGCCAAACGGCTTGGTGGAAGCAGCCTCAATCACTTCCCATATGTCTATGCCCATCCGCAGGCACAGAAGCTTGAGTTCGTTGACCAGCGCAATGTTCACGCAGCGGTAGATGTTTTCGAGAAGCTTGGTCATTTCCGCGGCTGCCGGAGAAGAAACCGGTACGATGCGGTTGAAAATGGCGCCGTAGAGCGCACCGGCTAATTCAGAGGCTGCTGGGTCCAGTCCACCAACAACTTTAGGAATGTCTCTTCGGGCAACGGTCGGGTTTCCTGGATCTTCGCGCTCAGGAGAGAATGCCACAAAAAAAGACTCTCCACTCGATTCCCCGCCCCGTGAGGCCTTCAGGTTTCGCTTGTTACCTTTTTCGAGGATCGGCACCAGAACTTCTTCCGTGGTTCCGGGATAGGTTGTACTCTCCAGAATCACCAACTGGCCCGGCTGGAGGTGCGGTGCGATCGATTCTGCGGTCCCCGTGATGTAGCTGAGGTCGGGTTCGTGATACTCATTCAGTGGAGTGGGCACACAAATGATCACCGCGTCCATGCGCTCGATCTGGGAGTAATCAGACGTGGCGGAAAGTCCCTGGCTGCGGGCCCGCTGAATCTCAGGTGCCGTAATCCGGAAAATATAGGAGCCGCCTGCATTGAGCGTAGAAACTTTCAGCTCGTCGATGTCGAAACCGGTGACCGGGAATCCTTGCTCACTGTACAGCAGCGCTAGGGGAAGCCCGACGTATCCGAGTCCGATCACGGCGACTCGTGCCTGACGTTGCTCAATTTTGCTCTTTAACTCAGAAATATGCGTCGCCGAAACGGTTTGGCTGCTCATGATTTTGAAGACAATTAGGTCAGATTCTAGCATGCCGAGATTCCGTGTCCGGATTTCCCGGCAACTCTCAGGTTCGCAGATTTACGCTGGCTAAGACAGAGAAATTGTGGCTGTCACGAGTTACTTCGGTTACTGTGTTTCGCGCGACAGAAATGGGATTTTACGACATGCGAAAACTCCGCCAGGTCTTGGTTGCCGTGATGCTTGTGGTGCTGCTTTTCTCAGCTACCTCGGGAAGATTTTTGGTGATCAATGATCCGCACCGGGCAGACGTGATCGTCATTCTGGCTGGCGAAACCGGTCGTCGTCCCGCTCGGGGCTTGGAATTGTTGTCCCAGAATTACGCTCCAAGGGTGCTTCTGGACGTTCCTGCCGCGGCGCGGATTTACGGGCGGAGCATGGTGGAACTTTCGCAGCAGTATGTGCAGCAGTTGCCGCCGGGGCAATCCGTAACCATCTGCCCGATCCTTGGTCTCTCGACCAAGGCGGAGGCCCAGGACGCAGCTCGTTGCCTGCAGCCGTACGGGGCGCACACCGTGTTGCTGGTCACGTCGGATTACCACACACGACGCGCATTGAGCACGTTCCACAGTGAATTGCGGCAGTATGAGTTTCATGTTGCGGCCGCTTACGACCCGCAACAATTCGGCGTCTCCTGGTGGAAACATCGGCAGTGGGCAAAGCTGAACTTCGACGAATGGCTCCGCCTAGTATGGTGGGAGGCTGTCGACCGCTGGCAGTAGTGGTTACTGCAAGGATTCCACCGCGAGAAAGCCGATTGACCAGCGCAGGAGCGCTGATTACGATTTCATCAAACAGACGGAGCACTCCGAAGCTTGCTTTCGGATGACGACTGATGCAGTCAATATTGTGAAAAGCTATGTTGCGCAGACTCCTAAGCTGGCTTTTGGTTCTTCTGACGCCGGCAGCACTGATCGCGGCCGACGCAGACACAGCTGTGCTTTACGGCACCGGCTCGGTGTATTTGAATGGATCGCTGCTTTCAAACTCCTCCGCTGTAACCACCGGAGACGTCATCCAGACCAAAGAGACTGGAGCTGCGAATCTCAACGCAGCTGGCTCAACAGTGGTGATTGAGTCGAACACGATTGTGAGATTCCAAAGCAGCGGGCTGGCGCTCGACCGAGGAAGCGTGTCTGTCGCCACCGGAAAGGGCCTGAGCGTTTTTGCCCGCGACTTCAAGATCAGTCCGGTTTCGAGCGCCTGGACGGAATTCTATACCTCGCGTGCAAGCGGCGTAATCCAGATCATCGCCCGCAAGAACAGCATCACGGTAAGCTGCGGCCCAACCACGGCCACCATTAAAGAGGGACAGCAAGTTTCGCGCGACGATGCAGCCGACTGCGGAGTCGCGGAGAAACGCGGCGGGGGTGCGGCGCCAGCGGCCAAAGCACCTATTCTCACCTCGGCCTGGGCGGAACGGGCCGGCGTCGGAGCCGGCGGCGCGCTGCTTCTATGGGTGCTGATTCACGATGATGACCCCGTCAGCCCCACCCTTCCTTGAGTAGTTTCTTAGTTCTTTGTTCTTTTCTCGCATTAGAAATTACTCCCAGTTCCCTTCTGTTTCCAAACCGTTTTTTCGCTTACAATAGAATTTGTGGTAGGCCGGTAATGGACTCGTCCAGGAAGTTTTCCACGATTTATGCGCGCGGCCACCAAGGCGCGGGGGCGAACAATCCTTCTCTCCGGCGCCGTCTCCCGCGGGTTTTGGTCGTGGACGACAATCCCAACACCATGACCCTTATGCACGACCTGCTTTCTTCCCGCGGATACGACGTTGTCGCAGTCCCGGACGCAGCCCAGGCTGAAGCGGAAATTCTTCGCCACGCCCCCGACTTGATTCTTTCCGACGTGATCATGCCCGGCAAGTCCGGTTACGAGCTTTGCCACCAGCTCAAAGAAAATTCGGGCACTCGCCTGATTCCGTTTGTCCTGATCACCGGCCTCAGCGAGCGCGAAGACCGAGTGCGAGGAATCGAGGCCGGCGCCGATGACTTCCTCAACAAGCCGATCTTTCCTGAGGAGCTGTTTGCCCGCGTGAAGTCGTTGCTCAAGCTGAAAGAATTTACTGACGAACTGGAGACCGCGGAAAGCATCCTGTGTACTCTCGGCCTGAGCGTTGAGAGCCGCGATCCTTATACCGAAGGCCACTGTGAGCGACTGGCGGAGAACGCCAGCAATTTGGGACGCCACCTTCAGCTCGACCCAGATGAGATCATCGCCCTCCGGAGGGGCGGATATCTACATGATCTAGGCAAGATCGCGGTTCCAGATGAGATCCTTAAAAAAGGCGCGAACCTCACGCCCGAAGAATGGGCTGTGATGAAACGTCATCCGATCACCGGTGAAACCATCTGCCGCCCACTGAAATCGCTTCGGCTGGTGCTTCCCATCATCCGCAATCACCACGAGCACTTCGACGGCAGCGGATATCCCGACAGCCTTCTAGGCAATGATACCCCTCTGCTTGCCCGTATCCTGCAGGTGGTTGACGTTTATGACGCGCTCCGCACCGCCCGCCCATACAAACCCGCGCTCAGTCACGAGCAGGCTGCTGTCACTATGCGGGAAGAAGCTCGGGCTGGACTATGGGATGAAGAACTAGTAGTCGAATTCTTCTCGATGCTGGACAAGCAGCGCCAGGTCGCGTAGCTGAAACCCATACATCCCTGACATTCCCCGCCTTCCCGCCAGCGTGATACCTTCTCATAATCAATTTGGCTGACGGCTGCGGACTGAATGCCAACTTACAGCATCATCATTCCGGCGTATAACGAAGGAGCGCGTCTCGGCACAACTCTCGGGCGGGTGCTGAATTACGTCGCCGCTCAACGTTGGGATGCAGAAGTCATTGTCGTCAATGACGGATCGCGCGACCAAACGGCGGACCTCGTCCGCAGTTATGCCCAGACGCATCCTGCACTCCGGCTGCTCGAAAATCCCGGCAATCGCGGCAAAGGATACAGCGTGCGCAACGGCATGCTGCATGCGGGCGGCGAGATTCTTCTCTTCAGCGATGCCGACCTGTCCTCTCCTATCGAAGAAGCAACCAAGCTTTTCGCCGCGATTCGGTCCGGCCCAGATATTGCAATCGGATCGCGCTGGCTCCAACCAGAACTGCAAGCGCACCGCCAGTCCGTGCTGCGCCAGTTTTATGGGCGAATCTTCAATCTCGCGCTGCGTATTCTGCTGGGCTTGGACTTCAAGGACACACAATGCGGATTTAAAGCATTCACTCGCAAGGCAGCCCAAACTATCTTCCCGCTGCAGGAAATTGAGCGCTGGGGATTCGATCCCGAGTTGCTCTATCTAGCGCGCAGATCGGGATTGAAGGTGAAGGAAGTTGCCGTGGTCTGGTCTCATTCCGAAGGCACCCGCATCAACCCGCTTCGTGACGGCATGCGAATGTTTGCAGAGGTGCTGAAAATCCGCTGGAACGCTCTTACGGGAAAATATTCGCAAGCTAAGACCTAGGCGCGCGCTGCCCGTGAGAAAGCATTCGGACGGGTCGAAACGCCGATACCCCTCTCGAAAACCAGCGTCATCTTCTCGGCGCAGTCTTCGCACAGCCAGTAAAACTCAAGACGACGCAGGGGTTTCCTCGTTTCTTCATCGTCACCCATCGTGCGACGGCGCTCGGGACCGGCTTCGGTCTCCATGCGAAAGAGTTTCCCTTTGTGGAAGTAGCGGAAGGTGGCAGAGCAATCCGGATTGGCGCACTTGGAAACCATATGGGCCTCCCAAGTTTTCGTTTTTATTTTACTCCGATTCGTCGAAATGCAAGCTCAGTTTGCACAAACCTGTGCAAATCGTGGCCCGTCCTGGGAATCGCTATAGCCGGTTGATCAGTGATGCTACATATCCTGCACCAAAGCCGTTATCAATATTTACAACGCTCACATTGGATGCGCAGGAATTCATCATTCCCAATAGCGCAGCCACGCCCTGAAACGCTGCCCCATATCCGACACTGGTGGGCACAGCGATTACTGGGACACCCACCAACCCACCAACTACGCTGGGCAGAGCGCCCTCCATGCCAGCGCAGACGATGACTACACGAGAGCGGCTAATTGACTGCCGATGAGCGAGCAGGCGATGAATTCCCGCAACTCCGACATCATAGAGACTCTCAACTTCATTTCCCATGAGTTCCGCTGTGACAACGGCTTCTTCGGCAACCGGCATATCGCTGGTTCCCGCCGACACTACTGTGATCAGACCCTTCCCATAGCGCTTACGGTCGCGCCGAAGCACGATGGCGCGGGCAGTGTCCGCGAACTTCGCGTTTCGCACCACCTTCTTCACTGCTGCGAACTGTTCTTTGCTGGCTCGCGTGGCCAAAACATTTTTGCCGTGTTTGTTTTCGGCCTTGAAAATCTCCGCCACCTGCGCTGGAGTTTTTCCCAGGCCGAAAACTATCTCAGGCACCCCGGCGCGCAAGGTCCGGTGATGGTCTACTTTCGCAAAGCCTAGATCCTCGAAGGGGAGGTGCCGGAGCCGCTCGACAGCATCATCAGGCGAGAGTTTGCCCGTTCGCACCTGCTCGAAAAGTTTGCGAATGGATTCAGCGTTCAAAGAGGGCACTCAACGGTCAGCACTCAGCAGTCAAACCAACCATGTTTAGGTTAGCATTTGTCGGCGAGAGAGATGCAAACCTGAGGAGCATTCGAGGGTAGGAGCCATGCCCTAAACCCACCGATCCGGATTGAGTATCTAGACTTCGCTTTCGGAGCCAGCGCGGGTGATCTCTGCAAAGATTTTCTCAGCCTGTTCGCGATGTTCGATGCGTGTCAAGAACATGCGCCGCAGTGCTGCTTTTGTAGCCCTGCCTTTTATATATGCCCGATAAAGAGATTCCCCGGAACCTTCGCTATCTGACGACTCTCCAGTTTCGATTTCCGGACATAGCAGTCTCAATCCAAAATGCGCCAATGCACACTCAACGGGCTTGGCATGCACTGAGCTTTTTGCCATTCCCCGGCAGGCGAAATGCAGAAACCGCGTCGCCTCTTCGGCCGCAGCCGCCATCTGGAACTCGCGAATAAAGAAAGTGTTCGTCTCTGGCACATACAGACACCCTCGGTCCCCGACCGGCACTGTCGCCTGTCCGGTCGTGGTCGCGCCATCTTGCACGCAGACCACCTCCGGCAGAGAGTCCGCTAAAAACTTGGGCTGTGTGCCGTTCCGCGGGGAGTCGAGACTGAACCCTAAACACCGCGCCAGAGACAGAATCAAGTTGTAAACCGCGGGAGCGAAGTCCGGCAGATCATCCGCCGCCGCGTTCCAGCGCTCGAAACAGAGACGATAGCTCTCGTACTTCTCCAGCGGGCTGGAGTTGAATACGCAGACTGCGTGATCTCCAATGCTGACCGCTGCCGCTTCTTGCCCGACTGCCTGCCAATAGAGCGCGTCCACATTTTGGAGTACTGTCAGAATAGATTGTGCTGGTAGGAGGCCCTTCAACACGCTCGGCAAATGCTGTGGCGCCATGTGCGATTCTCCGAATAGCACGAGAATCGCCGCGCTTGGATGCTGCTCCCGCATTTCGCAAATCTTCGCCGCGGCATGACGGTCGCGCGATCCAATTCTGCGCAAGTCTTCTCTCGGCATGCAGTCCAGGCCGTAAATGCCCTCAGCGTGTTCCCGCGCGGTGATCAGCAGTGCATAGAACGGGGGCCACTGGTATCCCCATTCGCGATCGAAGAGCAGCCGCTGCCGCAATTCGTCCTCCGGAATTTCCCGGCGCCACCAAGCATCCAGGATTTTCTGGTCGCGCGAGAGCACCGCCTCCAGCCCCAGCACGACTGGACGATGTTGCGCACCGGTCTCAATTAACTTCGCGGCAAATCGCTGGGACGCTGGCAGCGCATGGTAATCGCCGATCAGCAGGATGTCCGCCGCATTGATCCTCTCATTCAATTGTTCAGTGCTTAGTACGGTGTCGTACCGTTGGAAAGCCCGAGTAAACTCTCGCAAATATTTGCGCCCGTTTGCCGAATCGCTGGACCCGATTTCGCGCCGCACTGCTGCCAAGGCGTGCATTTGTGCCGCCGTGCGTCGGGCTTTCGCGTTGCTCCCCGTCTTCATTCCTGCCTTGACTCGCCGCCTATCTGCTCCCTATGCTCAGAACTCCCAGGACGCACCGTGCTCAAATCGCCGCAAAATTTGACCATCGCAACCACCGGCGCCAGCGGAGCGCTGTTCCTGCGCCATCTGTTGCTCGCGGTCGATAGCGATCCGCGCATTCAGACCGTCAACTTCATCGCGTCTGATAGTGCCCTGCGTGTCATCGCCGAAGAGCTTGGACTTCGCGGCCGCAGCAATCTCGCAAGCCAGGTCTTAGGACGCAGACGCGCCTCGAGCAAAATTCATCAGCAATCCAACGCTGACATCGGTGCAAACGTAGCCAGCGGTTCTTATCCCGCCGACGCCATGATCGTCATCCCGTGCAGCGTAGGCACCCTCGCCCGTATCGCCAACGGCATCGCTTCGCATCTGATTGAGCGCGCCGCTGATGTCTGCCTCAAAGAAAAACATCCGCTGGTTCTTTGCGTACGCGAGACGCCCCTGAACAAAATTCACATTCGCAACATGTACCGCGCCGCCGACGCTGGAGCGACCGTCTTCCCGCTCATTCCCGCTTTCTACTTCCGTCCTGCCACGCTCGACCAGATGGCCCATGAGTTCGCCAGCCGCGTTCTCGCTCACATTGGCCTGCCACAACCCGACGCCTACCGCTGGAAAGGGTGAAAGGCTTCCTTCAGTCTCAAATTTCAACGTCAGATCTTCGAAGACCTAGACTTTGGATACTCTTGCGGCCGGTTCCGGGGTGAAGTCAGTCTAGAAGTACGGAAGTATGCGTCATAGATTTCGACCGGCCATGTACGAGTGGGGGCGAACCACGCCCGGCGGCATTGCCAAAATCCAGGCAACAAACCGCAAGCCGGCGGATTCTAATACTTTGTGAGTTCCCGTCTTTCGTAACACTTCCATGCCGCGAGCACTGGCACTACGGGCAAGTCGCTGGACAGTCCTGTTGCTGTTCTGCACGTGCCCGCCAGTGATCATCCAATCTCTGGCTCAGATTTCTTTGCAGCTGCCGTCCAGCAATCCCGAAACCAGATACACACTTAGCGGCAGCGTGATTAACTCCATTACTGGGGCGCCAATCCCGCGGGCGCTGGTACAGATTTATGCCGGTGCCGAACGATTGGCGTTCACCGATGCCAGCGGTCAGTTTCAGTTCGAAGGCCTTGCGCCGGGAGAGACTCGCATCGACGCTCGCAAGCCGGGCTTCTTCGATGTGCCGCACCCGGACTACCTCATGCAGACCATGGTAAAAATTGGCCCGCAGATGCAACCAGTCATCCTCAATCTGATCCCTGAGGGTGTAATTTACGGGCACATTCAAGACGGTCTGGGCGAACCTATTGAAGGCCTGCCGGTGAAAGTGATAGCCGTGCGAATCGCCGAGGGAAAAAAGCGCGTGGAATCAGGCGGAAACAGAACCACTGACGAGGACGGTAATTTTCGCATTGCAGATATTCGCCCAGGTTCGTACTACGTCGAAGCCGGGCCGGGAACGCGCTTAGACCGTCTGAGTGGCCGCCACGCCGGATACTCCGCCTTGTTTTATCCCACTGCGCATGATCTCAGCTCCGCGATGCCCTTCCAGATCGGCCCTGGTCAGCAAGTGGATGCGAACTTTTCCTTGAAAGCGGAACCGATGTTTCACCTCTCGGGCACGGTCGCCTGCCTTGCTCCTGATGACGGCGTGAACCTGCGACTGCTGGATCGATCGGGAGAATATCTGTCATTCTCTGTGGGTTATGGTCCTGCCCCGTGTCAGTTTCAGGCAGAGGTTTTGAGCGGCTCGTACACCTTCGTCGTTAACAGCTGGCATGAGGGCGCGCTGCTTAGCGCTGAGATCGCTTTAAACGTTAACTCCGACCTAACTGGAATCTCGGCAGTGCCTAGCCCTGCGCATTCGATTCCGATCGCCGTCAGGGCTGAATCGACAAGCCGGTCAGGACCGCAACGCAGAGGCACGAAGGAACCAAATGCATACCTGGCCTCGATTCACTTGAGCGCTAATGCAGGTTCACTTAATCAGTCAGACTACCAAGCGCAACCAGAGGGCGATCCCAAGAACCCTTCGCTGGTCCTTCGCAACCTGCCTTCGGGCAAATATTCGGTCGAGGTGAATGCGAGCGCCCCTTGGTACGTGCAGTCTGCCCAATCTGGAGGCACCGACCTCTTGCGTGAGGAGCTTACCGTAACCGGAGGAGTGCAGACCCCACCAATTGAAATCGTCCTGCACGATGACGGCGCAACTCTGAGCGGGAAAGTGGACGTAGGTCAGAGCGTCCGGCCGACGGCGGTGGTCTTGGCGCCTGATCACGGTTCCACCACCCAAACAAAAAGTGGGAATGTCAGTGACGGCGGTGATTTTGCGCTCCAGGGCCTCGCACCCGGCAACTACAATGTGCTCGCCTTCGACCTCATGGATGGATTGGAATACGCCAATCCTGAAGTGCTAAACCGGTTCCTTTCGAGAGCCACTCACGTAACCCTCCTACCAGACGAAGAACGCAAGATCACTGTCGAACTGACGAAGGCAGGAAACTGACAAATGTCCTTGCTTCGGATACTTTTCGTCATTGTGTTGCCCTTGGCAGCGCTGAGCCAGCAACAAAACTTGCCGTCGCGACCTACACAGCAACCCTTCCGGATCATCGGAACCGTCGTGAACGCGATCGACGGGCAACCTCTCTCGAACGCGGCGGTCTCCATTGGACCGGCTGAACGCGATGATCAGGTGCAGACGATGACCACAGCTGAGGATGGCCGCTTCGAATTTCAGAATCTCAATCCAGGAAAATACTGGCTCGCCGCCCAGAGACGCGGTTTCTCCTTGCAGAGACTGGACGAGCACGAATATTTCTCGACAGCGATTGCCGTCGGACCGAATCTCGAATCCGAAGGTCTGGTGTTTCGGTTGCGTCCGGATGCCGCCATCAGTGGGACAGTAACCGATGAGCAGAACGAGGCAGTCCGCGGCGCGCAAGCGATGCTATTTTCCGCCGCACTCGAAGAAGGTAAATCCGCGACGCAAATCCGGGGTCGGGCTATGACTGACGATCGAGGTTCCTACCACTTCGGCCACCTCACGCCCGGGACTTACTTCGTGGCAGTTTCTGCACAGCCATGGTATGCCGAAATGAGGCAAGCTCGCCGGCAAATAGTTTTTACCGATGGGAATGCGAGCACGGACCAATCTTCAAACGAAACCGAACTGCAGCAGTCGGAATTCGACGTAACCTACCCGGTCACTTATTATGCCAGCACGACCGATCGCACCGGAGCAACACCGTTAGTGCTCAAGGCGGGCGAGCGTGCCAGCGCCGATATAAGTCTCGTCGCGATCCCGGCGCTCCGCATGCACATAGTCGATGCGAGCATAGATCCTTCTCAAGGCGCCGGTGTTTTCCTTACACAGCGCCTATTCGGCAACTCCGTGGAACAAATTCCGGCACAGACCACATCAATCAAAAAAGGCGAGATAGAGATCAGCGGCGTGCCTCCCGGGCAGTTTGTTCTTACTTTTCAAAATTTTGGAAAAAGTCCTAGCAGCCGCGAAAAGGAAATAGAAGTTTCAAACGACGCTGAAGTCGACGTAGCGAATGCTTCTGTCGCTCCCACCATCCAGGGAGTCGTCCAGTTGGATGGCGGCCGACCAATGTCGCACCGCGCCTTAGTTCGACTCTGGAATCGCGCTTCAGGCGAGACCTTAGGTGCACAAGTATCTGGTAAAGGAGAATTCGAAATTCGTGACAACAATGCCAAGCCTGGCAGATATGAGATCTCAGTTTTCAATGTGCGCGGCGCGTTGCTGAAAAGCGTATCCGCAACTGGGGCACAAGTAGTAGGCCACACCGTCGAAATCAGCAGCGGGACTTCGGTTCGCCTGAGCCTTACCATGTCGTCTGGCGTGGGCCGCGTCAATGGCACGGCTTTGCGCGATAGCAAAGGCTACGCTGGAGCCATGATCGTTCTAGTTCCTCAGGATCTTCAAAATGACTCCACATTGATCCGCCGCGATCAAAGCGACAGCGACGGCACCTTCAGCCTTCAAAACGTGCTGCCCGGCAGATATACGCTGGTAGCAATTGAAAATGGCTGGAACCTGGAGTGGCTAAACTTGCCGGCGCTGCAGCCGTATCTGATGAATGGTGAAATGGTCGATGTTTCCGCACGCGGAAAATACAACGTGAAGGTCAAAGTTCAGTAGCTTTGTGAACTTCCATCCTGCTCTGGGCCGCCATCTCCCGACGCCCGTCTGTATCATGAAGAAGAAGCGACTCACAGAGGCGGAAGCCAGGCGCCTGAATTTCATTGTCGAAGTCCCACGCCATCTCGATTGTCCGTACGCTCCGCGAAAACGGCTGCCAGGCGTATCTGGTAGGCGGATGCGTGCGTGATTTGTTGCTTGGCCGCGAACCGGCTGACTACGATGTAGCGACCGACGCCATTCCGGATGACGTAATGCGCATCTTTCCGGAAACCTACGCCGTGGGCGCACAGTTCGGTGTGGTTCTCGTTCCAATTCCCGATACCCAAAATGAATCTGTCATTCCGAGCGCAGACAGAACTTCGCAAAGCGAAGTTGCGTCGGAGTCGAGGAACTTGCTTTTCGGCCGCGAAGCAACCCTTCTCAACCCCCGCCACGTCGAAGTCGCCACCTTCCGCTCAGACATTGGCTACTCCGACGGACGCCATCCCGACCAGGTCCGCTTCACCGGCGATCCGCGCGAGGACGTGCAACGCCGTGACTTCACCATCAACGGGCTGCTGCTCGATCCTCTCGAGAATAAAGTTCTGGATTACGTCGGCGGCCAGGAAGACCTGGAAGCCAAGATCATCCGCGCCATCGGCGATCCGACGCTTCGCTTTGGTGAGGACAAGTTGCGCATGTTGCGAGCTGCTCGTTTCGCTGCGCGCTTCGGGTACACCATCGAGCCACAAACTTTCGCTGCCATCCAAAAGCTCGCTGCGCAAATCCACCAGGTCTCGCGGGAACGGGTGCGCGACGAACTCACAAAAATGTTGACCGAAGGAAATGCCCGGAGAGCCTTCGAATTGCTCGACGAAACCGGGCTTCTGCACGAAGTTCTTCCGGAGATCGAGGCCATGAAGGGAGTCGAGCAGCCGCCGGAATTTCATCCTGAAGGCGACGTCTTCGTCCACACTCTGCTGCTGCTCGAAAAGCTGCCAAAGCCTTGCCCGGCAACGCTCGCCTGGGGAGCGCTTTTGCACGATGTTGGTAAGCCACCGACTTTTCGTCGTGCGCCCGACCGTATTCGCTTCGACGAGCATGCTGACGTTGGGGTGAAGATGGCCGCAGTTATTTGCCGCCGCCTGCGATTCTCCAACGATGAAACTGAGCAGATTCTCGCTCTGGTGGATAATCACATGCGCTTTGGGGATGTCGAGCGCATGAAAGCTTCAACCTTCAAGAGGTTTATTCGCCTGCCCCACTTCGAACAACACTTGGAACTTCATCGCCTGGATTGCGAATCCAGCCACCACAGTTTGTGCCTTTACAACTTTACCCGGGAGAAACTTGCGGAACTCCCGCCCAGTGCCATTCGACCTGTGCCGCTGGTAACGGGAGACGACCTCATCACCGTGGGATACGAGCCGGGTCCGCGATTCAAGGAAATTCTCGCCGCCGTCGAGGATGCCCAGCTTGAAGGCCGCCTTCACTCAAAGAAGCAGGCAATGCAATTCGTCCACCGCGAATTTCCTCAGCAGTCGGCGTCTGCGTGAACTTTGAGCTATCACGCGGCCGCTAGACTCCGCTCCTCCTCCACTCCGGACGAATCAGTTTTCTCCTTTGGCGGCGGCTGCCGGGCACAATTCGTGGACCGCCTTCGCCCTTGGCGGTGATTTGAGTCCAGCCGCTTGCCGGATCCAAGATCGAAATGTATCCTCCTCGCGCCAATTCCAGCTCCGCCAATTCCAGCTCCTTGGAGACGTGCTTCTTGAAATCCAACCGGTCCGCGCACGTGGGGCTCAAACCACGCAGGCGTAACGAAGTCTGACACCCGCACGCCGTCAATGTCGTAGCCGAGGTCATCGGCTTCGACCGCGTCGCAAACTTCAAGCGCATAGATTTTGCTATCGTTCCCCGTGGCGCACCAGTTGATCCAGGGGTCTGCCAGCATCTCAAGCAGTTCGTGGCTCAAGGTCGCCGTCCACGACGAACCGTTATCGAGATCAAGCTTGCGAAGACTTTCCCCAGCGGTGCGCCTGCACTCGCCAGCTCATGATATCCGAGAGCGCCGGCCTGGTCAGGATTGTCGCTGATGATGATCTGCCACCATCCGGCAGTGAGCGGCTGGCCTTTCGGCAAGAACGAGAGAGTGCATTCTTGCTCCCAATACGCCTTGAAATCGTCACTTACCTGTTTTTTCAGCGCAGGAAGCACCGCCTCTACCTTCGCATCGGTCAGGCAGGTAGAGACATTGGTGATGGCGATAACGGGCAGAGGCATAGGTTAGGCTCCTGGGGAACGGTCGTTTGTCGTCGGGCTTTGTTATCGCAATACCGTTTGCGCAAACGCCGCGTCCATAGCGGAGTTCCCTGTGGGCGCACACACTAGCTGGTTCCATTGTTTCTTCAAGTCTTTCGCAATGGGCAATGTCGCTTGGGCCTTCTGAGATGTTGCAGGCGACTTCTGCGGGATCAATGCAGCCAAGCTATTGACCGTCGTAAGGATCAGGTTCACCGCCGCGGCGATGCGGGCAGGGAGTGTGGGATTAGAGAGGTGCGCGGACTCGAGCAACGCTGGCAGGTTCTGATTGAGGTCGGATAGCACGCTCTGAATTTTCGCGAGAGTGGTTGCGGACGGAGTGGCCTTGTATTCGCTGTAGAGTGTCTGCAACAGGTTCAAGTCACGGCTGGCTTGCGCTGATATGTTCTGGATCAGAGCAACGTCGGCCGAACTCGCCTGCTTTCCGGAAGCCAGCGTGCTAACCAGCGTCGCAACGTTGAGCGCCATCTGGGTAAGTACTGGCAGATCTTGTAAAGCAAGATTGATCCATTGTGCGCTGCACCCCGTGGCGGCAATCACGATCGCGAGCACGAAGGCAGGGACGATTCTCGATTTAGAATGTGTTGTCATAGTGTTCTCCCTTTCGGGCTATTAGCTTTTAGGTGTTAGCCATTAGCTCCTCAGAAGCCAGAACATCCCCAGCAAAAGCTGAGGGCTAATGGCTGAAAGTCTGTTTGTCATGAAATCTCTCGACGAATATCTGCGCGATGCCGAGCGAGCACACGGGCACCTGTGCGCCGGACAAGTCCTCGGTGTGCGTATGGCAATCCTTGGTCTTCAGAAGTTGGGGATTGACGATCCCCGCGGAAAGGACCGCAAGCGTCTGATCACTTTTGTGGAAATTGATCGCTGTGCTACCGATGCCGTTGCCGTCGTGACCGGCTGCCGGTTGGGCAAACGCGCGCTGAAATTCCGCGACTGGGGAAAAGTCGCAGCAACTTTTGTTGATGTGAGCACCGGCCGCGCAATTCGCGTCGCGGCCAAAGAATCATCCAAGACGTTGGCGCGACAAATACATCCCGAGCTGGCAGATAAGAATCAGCAGCAGATGCTGGCTTACCGTGAAATCTCAGAAGACGACCTGTTCAACACGCAATGGGTGAAGGTCGAACTGCCTCCCGAGGAATTTCCCGGATACAAAGGCGAACGCGTCATATGTGAAGCCTGCGGCGAAGGAATCAATTTCCGCCGCGAAATCCGCCGCGATGGCAAAGTGCTATGCCGAAGCTGCGCGGGGGAGCGGTACTACGAACTCGTCCAGAACGAACATGACCCCAACTGAAAAGCTTCCGAAAATCGAGTACTGGGCTGAGCCGCCCAAGATGGACACTGGCTCACCCCGGCCGGAGTTGTACTTTTCAGATGACCTCTACTGCACCTACTACCTGCCCGACTTCGTGTGCTCAGAGAACGAAAAGGTTGCCGTTTTGCGCTTCGAGGGAGTACTTCATTTCCGAATGGGGCACCCGAACGATGAAGCCCTCCACGGTCATCCGCTACACAAGTACGGTCTTGAACAGTACGACTTCTTTCTTGTGTCTCATTCTCCGCTGATGGCAGAAATCGAGGCACGAAATGCGGTCCATATGTGGCATCGTCCGGGGATGTATTCCCACCTCAAACACTGGATCGTTACGTTTCACGATGAAACGCTAGAAGTCGTGAGTCGTAGTGCTTCATTTCTTGGGACGAGCGAGCGCGCGCCACGAGATGCGATTCGCACATTCGTTGACCCAAGCTGCCGTTGAACAATTCTATTTTTATGCAGCTTTCTCGTACGCGTTCGCCACTCGCAAAATCATGCTCTCAGCAAAGTGTTTGCCGAAGACCTGCATGCCGATTGGCAGCATTTCTTTCGTCTGACCGACCGGAATCGAAATCCCCGGAATTCCAGCCAGGTTCGCTGTGACGGTATAAATGTCGGCCAGATACATCGCCAGCGGATCGTCAACTTTCTCGCCTAGCTTAAAGGCTTCAGTAGGGCTTGTAGGAGCCACGATTGCATCCACTTTCTTGAATGCCTCTTCGAAGTCACGCGTCAATAGCGTGCGCACGCGTTGCGCTTTCAAATAGTAGGCATCGTAATATCCGGCACTCAGCGCGTACGTGCCGAGCATAATCCGGCGCTTCACTTCGGCCCCAAAGCCCTGATCGCGGCTGCGGCGATACATGTCAGAAAGCGAATGCACGTTCTCGGCGCGATATCCATAGCGAACTCCATCGAAGCGCGCCAAGTTCGACGATGCTTCGGCTGTCGCAACCAGGTAATAAGCTGGGATCGCATACTTGGTGTGCGGAAGCGAGACCTCGACAATTTCGCACCCTAAGCTTGCCAGCTTCTGAATGGCGGCCTCGATCGCGCTGCGAGTTTCCGCGCCGAGACCCTCGCCTAAGTATTCATTGGCAACGCCGATCTTCAGGCCTTTGACCGGCGTGTCGAGCTCGGCGACGTAATCAGGCACCGGCAACTCGGCGGAAGTCGAATCCATCGGGTCGCGGCCGGCAATGGTTCGCAGCACGATGGCCGCATCTTTCACGGTCTTTGTCAGCGGGCCGATGTGGTCGAGCGACGACGCAAATGCGATCAGGCCGTAGCGCGAGACGCGGCCGTAGGTCGGCTTAAGTCCAACGACTCCACAAAAAGATGCCGGCTGGCGAATGGAGCCGCCTGTATCAGAACCGAGCGCAGCGACGGCCATGTCGGCGGCGACAGCTGCTGCCGATCCTCCGGAGGATCCCCCAGGCACGCGGCTCAGATCGCGCGGATTATGCACGGGCTTCCAGGCAGAGTTCTCGTTTGACGATCCCATGGCAAACTCGTCACAGTTGAGTTTGCCGAGCACAACCGCACCGGCAGATTCGAGTCGCGCCACAGCAGTGCAATCGTAGGGTGGGAAGTAGTTGCCGAGAATCTCCGAGCCAGCGGTAGTTCGAATGCCCTTTGTGACCAGAACGTCCTTAATCCCGACAGGCACGCCGCCGAGGGGAGGCAGCTTTTCGCCTTTCTGCGCAAGCGTGTCAATTTCCGCGGCCTTTTTTATTGCGCGCTCTTTCGAGAGCGTGAGATACGCGCCAATTTTTGGATCGTCGGATGAGATTTTGGCGTAAAACGCCTCAGCCAGCGAGGTAGCGCTGGCTTTACGCTCCTCAACGGCGGAGCGGGCGGAATCGATTGTGAGAGCAGTCAGGTTCATACAAAATCAGAAGTGAAAAGTCAGACGCCAAACCAACAGCTACAGGGGTGATTTTTACTTTTGGAGTCCTACTCCTGACTTCTGCATTGTGCTCTACCTTTCAATCACTTTCGGAACTTTGAAAAACGCTCCGTCAGAGTCGGGCGCGTTAGCTAGTGCAACATCATGCGCGAGAGACTTCCGCAGGCCCTCATGTACGTCCCCGCGGCTGGCGTACGCGAACCGCTCGCTTCCCTCTTTGGATTCGTCGAGTCCATAACGGTCCGAAACCTGCGCCATCGGCGGAACGTCTTTGGTATCGAGTTCGCTGAGCGAATCCACGTGGCCAAGAATCGAGTTCAGGTCGCGGACCATGCGTACCCGCTCGTCAACCGTCAATTCCAGATTGGCGAGGTCCGCGACGTAGGTGACGTCTTTTCCAGTAACTTTCATAAAATTCAGAAGCAACAAAGTCAGGACGCAGATGTGAAAACCGGCAGCCCATATTTACCAGGTCCGTGTTCTCAGCTCTGACTTCTGTGTTGTCCCTGTGCGATAACGAAGTCGATTCGGCTGATTGTCGCTCTTGAGTAGCGGTTTATTACAGCCAGATACCGCGGCGAGAGGTGTTGCAATTCGGCACGCCATCCCGCATCTGGTACTTCCACGCGCAGCACGCCACTTGCGAAATCCAGTGCTCGAGTACGCTCTGCAACTACCGATCCGCAGGCCAGCGGCCAGGCAAGCAGCGGGGCCTCGGACTGCGGAGCACGGCGCAAGCTGCTAGCGACAACTTTTTCGAGCGCTGGAGCCACTTGTTCCATGGGAGCTTCCGATTTTAGCATTCCGGGATTTAACGTTCCAGGAGCCGGGATGAGGGTATGATTCGACTCCGCTCGAGGCCGCGGCGAAAATCACAGGCGGTGTCGATTCTCAGTCAACAACAGAATGACAAGAGTCGGGGCCGCGTCATTTCTACCTGTCATTTTAAGCATATCAGTTCGTACTGGGCAATTGTGCCATGTTTACAATAATTATTGTTCGTGTGTTTTGTTTAGCTTATTGCGAATCATTCACCTTGGGGGTCTTGACAACTTTTTTCACAGGCGGCGTGGCCAAATGTTCCGCAATCACTTTCGCCGCCAGCGCACACCGTCTTTAGTCTGCTCTACCACAATGCCGTTAGCGGTGAGTTCGGCGCGGATGGAATCAGAGGTAGCGAAGTCGCGGGCGTTCCGCGCGGCTACCATAGCTGCTACTTTTTGATCGATTTGCTCGTCAGAAAGCGCAGTAGAACGAAGAACCTCAAGCAGTTCAGGGCTGATATCTCTCTCTCGCCCTTCGGCTTTCGCCCAATGGAGTACCTGCTGCATCTTGGCTGCATCGTCGTCTTCTAAGACCGCAAAGATTTCGTCGAACTGACTCAGCGCCTTCAGCAGCGGCTGCACGTCTTTCATTTTGATCTCAGCAGAATCAATGGCGGCATTCGCTGTGCGCACCATATCGAAAATCGCAGCCTGCGCCTGCGCGGTATTCAAATCATCGTTAAAAGCGTCGAGCATGCGATTCGAAGTCTCGCCCGCCAGTGTCGTCATGCTCAAGTTTGATCCCTCGGCAAAATGCCCGCTGGTTAAACGCAACCGGAAATTACGTAACCGTTCTACCGAAGAAGTCGCCTGTTGCAGCCCGTCAAACGTGAAGTTGAGCTGGTTGCCATACGGCACCGAGGCCAACAGGTATCGAATAGACGAGGGCCTATGACCTTTTAGGACCAGATCGCGAAGGGTAAAGAAATTACCCAGACTCTTCGACATCTTCTCGCCTTCGACAAGTAAGAACCGCACATGAAACCAGAAATGGGCAAACTGCTTTCCAGTCGCCGCCTCAGATTGTGCAATCTCGTTTTCGTGATGCGGGAAAATCAGGTCTTCTCCGCCGGCGTGCAGGTCGAAGCTCTCGCCGAGTTCCAGCATGGACATGACCGAGCACTCGATGTGCCACCCTGGGCGCCCTGAGCCAATCTTGCTTTCCCACGACGCTTCGCCTGGCTTCGGAGATTTCCAGAGCGCAAAATCGCGGGCGTTATCTTTTTCGTATTCGTCTACGTCCACTCGGGCGCCGTCTTCCATGCCTGCAAAATCTTTTTTGGAGAGCTTGCCATAGGCCGGAAATTTCGCGATGCGGAAATAGTACGATCCGTCTTCCACGCAATAGGCAAAGCCCTTTTCTACTAGTCGGGCGATAGTGTCCACCATCTCTGGAATGTGCTCGGTGGCGCGTACCAGGTGCGGTTGTTCGATATTCAGAGCGCGCGTGTCCTCCAGGAAAGCTTTCTCATATTTCGCCGCGAACTGTTGGAGGGGCACGCCGGCCTCAGCGGAGTTGCGGATGATCTTGTCGTCTAGATCGGTAATATTCATCACGTGACGGACTTTGTATCCGCTCTGTCGCAGGAAGCGTCGCAGAATGTCCACCGCAATGAACGTCCGGAAGTTGCCGATGTGGCCGTAGTCGTACACAGTCGGGCCGCACGCGTACATGCGGACTTCGTTGTCCGCGATCGGCTGGAACTCCTCGATCTTCCCGGAGAGAGTGTTGAACAGGCGCAAAGCCATAGAGTGAAGAGTGAAAAGAACTTCAATTCTAGGGGCACGGAAGAAAGAGGGTCAAATCCCGCTCCAAGAAGCAGAACGCTACCGTTGCACTGTGACACTCGCGAAACTGTCACAGCCGATCAATTGCTAACGCCATCTCATGCCTAGACTCGCTGTTGTGTACAGATGGAGGCGAGTCATGCGCAGAGTACTCGGTACCCTTTTTGTGGTTTTGCTGTTCACTCCCGCGCTATTCGCGCGTGGGAACCACGGCTGGGAACGTGTGGAGAAGTTGAAACCGGGCACCACTGTCTTGATTTCGTTGTGGAGCGGAGAAACGGTCAGCGGACGCATCGAGACCGTAAGCCCAACCGTCCTCCAGCTCAGGACCCTTGATCGGGAGGATATCGGTATCGCCCAACTGCAAGAATTCGGTCGCGCAAACGTCCGCAGAATTGTCCACCTCCGGCGGCCGAATTTGCCCGATCCACAGCGATGGATGATCACGGGCGCCCTGGTCGGAGGCGGAGTCGGCCTCACCTCGGGAGCCATTTACGACGTAGCTCATCACGAGAACTACAATTGGCTCACGGGATCCTTCGGAGGCGCCGCGCTTGGCTTCTTCGGTTCTTGTGCAGTTCTCGCCGGAGCCGGCTTCGTTGAGTTGTTTCGTCATCACAGTATGCTCGTATACCAGGACCAAACTACCGGCAAGATGTTCGCAAACTGACTGGCGGTTCGGCGATTACAATTGCATCTTTAGTACGCTACGTCATCGCGCGCCCTGGGTCCGGCAGCCGCGTCGTGTCCCGCAGCACGCAGGCGATGACCGACGAGATAAACGTAGTGCAAGGCCGAAATAATAGTGAATGCAAAAGTCGCCCGCAGGAAGGTCTTTTGCCCCACCCAGACCCACTTGGTGTGGTCTACCTGAAACAACATCACGAACATCACCGCTGCGACCTGCGCAAACGTGTTCGCCTTGCCGAAAATGCTGGGACGAAAATCACGCAGCCCGGCGATGGTATAAAGCAAGCCGCTGATCAGCACAATGCAGACATCGCGGCTGAAAACCAGCACCGTGAACTTCCAGGGAATTTTGTGCAGAATCGAGAGAACGAGAAAGACGGTGCTGAGCAGCATCTTGTCGGCAATGGGGTCGAGGTACTGGCCGAGTAGCGTCTGCTGCTTGAGAAGGCGGGCGAGCAGACCGTCGAGGCCATCGCTCAGGCCGGCAAGCATGAACAAGATGAGAGCCCAGCCGTAGTGGCCCTCGACGAGCTTAATGATAATGAACGGCAGAAACGCCAGGCGCACCAGGGTGAGCTGGTTGGGCGCGCTCAGAATCTGTGACAACTTTAGCGCCGCTTTCCTGGATGTAGCGCTCGCGGAATGCGCAGTGGGTTGCACGAAACGATTGTCGCTGTGGAAGAGGGAGCTTGGCAACCTGGCTCGCAGTTAGAAGTTTGCAACTCGAAGAACCGGCCCGTAAAATGAGGCTGTCCCCTGTAGGCGCGTAGCTCAGTTGGTTAGAGCGCTACCTTGACACGCTAGCCATCCCCCCACCGGCCATTGATTCTAAAGACGTTTTGTACAGGTAATAAGCGGAAAAAGCGGTATTTCTGCCGTGATTTGGTACGCTTTTGGTACGGTTGGGCCGCCGGCAAGACAATGGCGGGGTGCGGCCCTCCTGCCAAGCGTTACCGCTCAGAGCTACAAACGCACTTGTTTGTTCGGAACCCAGCCAGTGAGGGATGACGACGAGCTTTCTGTGGTTCCACTGACCCGAGCACTACACCGAAAGCGACCCGAACTGGCTTCCGCGAGCACCATTCAATTGGTGAACGGCCCCCCCGTTCCAACAGCGCACAGCAGCAGTTCCATAGAGCGTGCAGGAAACCATCAACGCTACTGATTAAGAGTCGGAGTTCGTCAAAACTCCTTCGTGAAAACCGGGTCATCCCACGCGGTCGTGTATCGCTCTCCGAGGCTTATCAAAGCGTCGTACGCTTTTTGGTCACGCTGCTTCAGAACGAGGAAGCTGTAAAGGCGGTCCACTGCAGCCTTCATGATCTGCCGCATTTCAGCCTGAGTGATGTGAGAATACTGCGGGTCACCCTGACAGGTGGGGCAGGCCTTTCCGGCATGGACATTCTCTATTGGGCCATTGCGGAACGCCAACGCTACGAGTGCCTTGGCCTCTCGGGCTACTCCTGTCAGATCCTCGGGAATAGTGGTCGACTTTTTCATACGGAAGCATTTTAGAGCGGACGCTAAGAAATCGCCGGCAAGAGAGCGCGGAACCCACGCGGTTTAGTGTCCGACGAATCACGGGCTGCCCAAACTTTCGGATTCCTCTGTTACAATTTAATTCACAGAGCAGGGACAGATGCTCTGCGGTACGTGGTATCCATGGTATCCATTAACGCCCGAAATTGGTGATACGGGGTGGAAATGGTGGAAGCAGTGGGCGTGGAAAACGAGGAAAGACAGCAAATACGCTGGTTTCCAGCAGACCTGAAGAAAACAAAGTGGGGACGTAGTTCAGTTGGTTAGAACGCTGCCCTGTCACCGCCGCAACCTATCACCCACTGCTTGGCCCCTAATCATCGCACGGGGATCCCTTCACCGAGGTCGATTGCATCTGGCAGGCTGATCTTACCGAACCGCTTCTCTACCTTAACGGAGCCTAAACCTAGCGAGCCTTGCCCTTCGATACTGCTGGTTTTTATCTTTCGGATTCTGCCCGCTTGAATCATCAGACCGAAGCCATCTACGGTGAACTCAGCAGCGACGGTGAGTTCGATCGGCTTGCCTGGCACGCCATAGCAACGAACATCAAGATGAGGATGGTGCGTCGAACTAACCGTGTGTTGGGCGAGCCACACAGTTTGTCCTCCCGGTTCGTTAGAACTGACCGCGACTTTTATGTCTTGATATTGCCTCCAGGCCGGCAGCAGGATTCCCGTGATAACAGGAATGTTGAGCATTTCCAATGCTTTGTCTTCTATCGATTCTTTGAACGCGTCCCAATTGATCGTTGGCCATTGCTTTGACAATTCAATTTCTATCTCCGGCGCCAGGCGTTGAGCCAGAGTCCCGAGACTGCGATCAGATAAATGTTCTTTGTAGTAGCCAGCGAACAATCTAGCCAGCGTAACTTCACTTTCTTTTTTCACTAACGGCCTCGATTCTGGCCCATAAGCGTCCGTGGAACGTGACGAGCAATTCTCCTGGAGGGACAACTACACGCATATCAACGTTCAAGAGCTTCCTCTTTGAAGGCCTCTTTCCGTGCAGGACCATCCGCAGCAGGAAACCGGCAATCAAGAGGACAGCCCCTCCAATAATCCAGGGCTTGAAGTCGCTTAACCAGCGATTCATGCCAGAGGGTACTGGAGACTTGTCAAGAGCGACCATGAGTTGGACCGCAGGGCTGGCGAAGCTATGTTCGTCTGCCGTTTCTTGAGCATCGGCAATCTGTACGGTGACGTGCGCCGCGTAACTACCGCCGCGTGCATAGGCGTGGCGGGCAATTGGTGACCGCGACGGTTGTGATTTTGTGCCATCGCCAAAATTAAAGATGTAAATGGCGTCATTCGCGAGCGGATCCACGTCAGCGCGGAAATTAATCTGATCACCGATCTTTGCGCGCATTGAGTTAGGCGTGAGCGTCACGGAATATGTGACAGCATGAACCGCAACCGTTATCTGGTTGCTTGGGACTTCGCTTTCATTCCACCTAGCAGCGACCTGCGCGTGGAAATTCCCATCTTTGGAGTATGAGTGCGTGCTCTCCCGGTTGCCATTCCACGGAGTAGACTGACCATCTCCAAAAGTAAACTGAAACTCGGCCCCAGGAAAGGGCGGGCTGAGCTGAGCAACAAACGTCATAGACTCCCTAGGTAAAGCGCTGGTGGTGGGCGCAGTCAATGTTAGTGTGCGCTGAATATGGCGGCTTACTACGAAGCTCACTCGTGCTTTGGGTTCAACTCGGACCCTACTGGCGGGATCCTGCGACAAAACAATGCCGTCCGTTTCCTCAGAGTCGCTCTGAGTAATG
>Ga0209648_10000009_pt1 | contig 102308 bp, 90 predicted proteins | sample GraSoi2013_115cm_FD_185830 | JGI IMG/M metagenome (GOLD analysis project Ga0209648, IMG submission 185830) | Grasslands soil microbial communities from the Angelo Coastal Reserve, California, USA - Sample 9_17_2013_115cm (SPAdes) (version 2) | ecosystem: Environmental > Terrestrial > Soil >... | reverse complement strand
AATGGTAGGCCCGTGGGGACTCGAACCCCAGACCTCTACCGTGTCAAGGTAGCGCTCTAACCAACTGAGCTACGGGCCTAAAGTCCAACAAGTTTAGCATGACTGCTGAGACGATGCGGAGCGTCAGATTCCGCGGGATTCACCTAGGGGGCGGAACTGAGCAGGCATGCTGGGTTCGCTTGCACGGTAGAGTTGTCGGTCGGCCGCTTCGATGAGCGGCAGTTGAAAGTTACGCAAAATCTGCAAAGTGGGGCGTAATTCCAGATGAAAACGACTTGCGAAAGATATCGGACTAAGTTAGTCTGGATTGACTATTGCAACTCATTTGCAAGGAGATCGTTTTTGACCTTGGTTTGCCGGCTCGCACTGGTCTTTCTTCTCTTCCTTTGGGTACTCTGGGTTTTCAGTCCAGCCCCGGCCCTCGCGCAGGAGAACCCTTACTTTGTCGCTTATGACCATTATCTCGAAGAGCCCGGCAACCTGGAGATCGAGTATTTCTCCACATTTGGGACGCAAAGAGGCGCGAATGACTTCCACGCTTTCTGGGGCGAGTTCGAATACGGCGCAACAGCTTGGTGGACGACGGAGTTCTATCTGGATGGCCAGACCACGTTTAACGACAGCACGATATTCACAGGTTTCCGATGGGAGAACCGCTTCCGAGTTTTGAAGCGCGAACACTTCATCAATCCCGTCCTGTATGTCGAGTATGAGAACAAGAATGGGGCGGACAAGATTCTCAAGGAAGGCGAAGGGCACGACGTGGAGTCCGATTTCCTTGTTTCCAACGCGGTGGCTCGCAAAGACCACATTCATGAAGTGGAGCTGAAGCTCATCCTATCCAGTACCTTCAAGGGGTGGAACTTCACGGAGAACACGCTCGCCGCGAAGAATCTTTCGAATTCACCTTGGGAATTTGGCTATGCCCTTGGGGCAAGCCGTCCGCTCGCCCTGAAGGCTGCCGCGAAACGCTGCACTTTCTGCCGGCAAAATTTTATTGGCGGGGTCGAAATGTACGGCGGGCTGGGTGACAGGCACAGCTTCGGCCTTCACGATACGTCGCATTACCTTGCGCCCGTTCTGGGCTGGAATTTACCTTCCGGCTGGGCGCTGCGGATTTCACCCGGCTTTGGTTTGAATGACAACAGCCACCAATTCCTGATGCGCTGGGGAGTCACGCGGGAAATAACTGGATTCGGTTCGATGGTCAGCCGGCTATTTGGAGGCCGCAAGTGAAACCCATTGCCACCGCGCTCTCGGTTTGCGCTTCACTTCTTGCGGTGTCTGTCGTTCTCGGGCACAGCGGGAATTCCGACAAGCTTCCCGCCGCCGCCGCGCCTAAATACGATCCGGTAATCTACGCGGAATTGCAAAAAGCGCCTGAAAAGGCACGGAACCGCCCAAATCCGCTGGAGAACGATCCAGACGCGGTTGCGGCCGGCGCCATTCTCTTCGAGCGGCATTGCGCAGAATGTCATGGCAAATCCGCCGAAGGTACGCACAAAGCACCGAGTCTGCTAGTTCCAGAAGTGCAAAGCGCCAAGCCTGGAACTTTATTCTGGCTGATAACGAATGGAGTCGTTCGAAAAAAAATGCCGGTCTGGTCGAAGCTGCCGGAACCGCAGCGCTGGCAATTGGTGCGCTACATTAAGTCACTTGGCGGGTCCGCTCCGGCGGCGGAATCTCCAGCCCCGACACCATAAAGGAAGAAATTTAGTTCGCAGCCTTGGCTGCATCGTGCAGAACCATCGCCAGTCGAACGCCAGCTTCCGCCAACCCTGTCTCCACAGCTTTAGCCGCATTGCTTTGATAAGTCTCACCGACAGCTAGATGTCTCTCGAACATGCGCTTTCCCATGTGATTGTTTTCGGCGCAGCTTTTTAATTTCAGGTCCGGCTCGATGCCGATTTTCTCCGGGAAGGCATCATAAACTGCGGACTCCGCCCGCTCATGGCTTTCCCAGGCCCAGTTTTCGAGACGAATTCCCGCGGCTTCCCACTCCGCCGTCTGGGCGTGAAACTTTTCGTCCAGTTCGTCGGCGTACCGGAACGGGTTGGAAATTTCCATGTCGCGTTCCACAATTTCCGTGTCCCAGATCTGATGAAGATTGGGAGAGTAATCTTCGCGCTCTGGATGCAGCGGGTTGGGGAGCGGGTCATGGCGAAAATATTTCGCTGGCACGCAGTTTCCGCCGTTGTCGGCATTATTGATGGCGTGCAGCGGCTGGTGCAGATCGCCGACAAAGTGGATGAGGTAGCGGATGGCTTCAGCGCGCTTCAAAGGATCAGCGGACTTGTCTTTCAGGATGGCGCGCTGCTCCTCGATGGCGCGCGTCACACAGCCGTCGGCGCCGCAGTACTCGGTTAGATCCCCTTTGTGCTTTCCGCGTGGAATATCAATGTAATGCCAGGGGCCATTCTTGCGCTCGTTGCGCACATCATCCGGCCAGGTGGAGGCATCCACCATCAGGTCCATCGTGGAGTTGCCGCACCAGCGTCGCAGTTTCGGATCGATGGGGTTCTCGCCAAGAAGCTTCTGGACCATTTGCCGCGCTTCCGGCGTGAGGTGCTTCTCCGCAATGGCGGCCACGGTCTGATGACCCTTGCATCCCCAGGCATGCGCAGCCGGGGCTCCAAGCAAACCCAGTAGGCAGCCAGCCATCGAAAGAGCAAGCCTGGAGGACCTGGCAAGATTCCGCCCGTAGCTAGTCACGAGTCACCACTCTCATCGTTACGCGCTGAGCCAGCGTCCGATCGGCTTCCAAGACTCCGTATGATCGCAGATCACGCGCAGCGCGGCGGTGATGGGAATGGCCAGGACCAAGCCCATGCCTCCCCAGACCCAGCCCCAGAATAGAAGTGCAATGGTGATAGCCACGGCGTTCAGCCGCACGCGGCGGCCCACTAGTTTTGGCGCCACCAGATTGATCGCCAGAACGTGGATAATCGTCAGCGTCACCGCAATCAGAACAAACTGGCTGATGGTGTTCCATTTCGCCAGCGCGATGATAAAAGCGGGCAGCCAGGCCATCACAGCCCCGATGTACGGCACCATATTGAGAAGTCCCGACGCGAGCCCCGTGAGAATGGGATAGTCCATTCCGATGATCCAGAAAAAGAGACTACTCGTCGCGATGACCACCAGCGTGACGATGCTCATTCCCGCAAGGTAATCGCGGAGGACATCCCGCAAATCTTCCAGCGTTTCCTTGACTTGTGTCCGCCGCGAGGCCGGAAAGAGTTCCAACGTGCCGTGCCACACCTGGCGCTTCTCCGCAAGCATGAAGAAAACCAGAAAGGGCATGAACGTAACTTCCAGAAAGAACGCGTACAGGGAACCCATTCCGCGGAAAATCAGGTTGCGCACGATGCTGGGTTCCGCCCGCACCGCCGCTGGGGAAGCCGGGCCTGGGTCGGGCGAAACCTGCACTTCGATGCCCCTGATTTTGCCTTCTACCGCACCTGCTGCGTTCCGCAGAACGCTGCTGTATTTCGGCCAGTTCTCGGCGAAATCCGCGGTGCGCGTCCACAGTCCGTAGCCCGCAGCAACCAGCACAGCGATCAGGATCAGCACCATGACCATCGCGCCAAGAGTTCGCGGCAGGCTCATTTTCTCCAGAAATTCTACCGCCGGATCGAGAAAGTAGGCCAGCAAAATCGAAAGCAGCAGCGTGATCACCACGCCTGCGGCGTAATAAAAAAAGAGGAGGATAATCGCCGCCGCGACGATTCGCGCGCTAAAGCTGGAGGTTGTGAAGCGAACGAGCGATGGTGGCGTGGGCGAAGACACGAGCGACTCCGGTGCTCCACGTTAGCACAATCCGGCAGACTGTTGACGGCGGCGTGCGTGACTGTTTCGAGGGAGCAAATCCAAGTACTTGCGCGAACAGGCTCTCCACTTGTCCCGTTGATTCAAGGGACATGCTCGGGGCGGCGGCGTTAAGACGCCGTTTTTGCGTGTGTTAAGCTTTTCCGAGGTCATTCACACGGAGGTTGGCCGCGACCCGGCCCGAATCACACTGGAGAAACAGGGTCCTTCCCATGGCCAAAGAGCTTTTTGGAACCGACGGGATTCGCGGCGTTCCGGGCACACCGCCGCTGGACGACGCCACTCTTTACGCCACCGGGCGCTCGCTCGGGGCGTATCTCAAGCGCGAGCATGGCGCTGCACATGCGTTGATCGGCATGGACACGCGCGAATCCGGCCCGCACATCGCGTCACTACTTGCCGCTGGTCTCGCGCATGCCGGTGCCACGGTGGCCTTTGCCGGTGTGATTACCACTCCGGGCGTGGCTTGTCTGGTTCGGCAGAATGATTTTCAGGCCGGCGTGGTTATCTCCGCCTCGCACAATCCGTTTCAAGACAATGGCGTGAAGTTGTTTTCACATGCCGGTATGAAATTCCCGGACGCGGTTGAAGAGGAACTCGAACGAGATATCCTCAAGCACCGGGGAGAGGCCGTGCCCAAGAATCCTCCCCGACTTGTCGCCGATGAATCCCTGGACGCTGAATATTTGGCCTTTCTCCGGAAGCGGTTGATTCCGGGGGCGAGGCTCGCGGGCTTCCGGATCGTTCTCGATTGCGCCAATGGCGCAGCTTTCAAGCTCGGCCCGGAGCTGTTCCGTTCGGTCGGAGCAGATGTTGTAGCGATGAGCGTTTCACCTGACGGCCGCAACATCAACGCCGAATGCGGTTCGCTGCACTTGCAAGGTTTGCAGAAACGCGTGGTCGCGGAAAAGGCGCGCCTGGGTGTGGCATTCGATGGCGATGCGGACCGCGCGCTGTTCGTCTGTGAAACGGGAAAAATCGTGAATGGCGACGGCGTGCTTCTCGCTGTTGCGCGTTACCTCAAATCGCAGAACAAGCTAAAAGGCGATCGCGTCGTTGCTACCTCGATGTCCAACCTGGGCCTCGAGCGCGCTCTTGTCAGGGAAGACATCGCGCTCGCACGCGCGGCTGTTGGCGATCGCTACGTGCTGGAAGAGATGCTTCGCAGCGGAAACGTTCTTGGCGGCGAACAGTCCGGCCACATCATTTTTCTGGACGACAGCCCGGCCGGCGACGGCTTGCTCACCGCTGCAAAAATTGCTTCGCTGGTTTCCATGCACGGCAAAATCGAATCGCTCGTCGAAGGCCTCAAGGATTATCCGCAGCTAATCGTCAACGTGAAGGTGCGTTCGAAACCGCCGCTCGAGACACTTCCGGAAGTCTCCCGCGCGCTGGCCGAGGCCCAGTCGGCGCTCGGAGACAATGGCCGCGTCGTCCTTCGCTACTCTGGCACCGAGCAACTCGCCCGGGTAATGGTGGAAGCCGAACACGAAGCCGACGTCCAGCGTTTCAGCCAGTCTCTCGCCAGCGCCCTGCGCTCCTCCATCGGCGCTTGAACGGTTCGACGCTGCGCGTCTCTGTGTTCTCAGTGTTTCTGCGTTATCCCTTTTCTTATTATTTTCCGCGACTTGCATCGGCTTATGATCGATCGGAGTTTCGCTAGAAGGTTACAATAACGATATTCCAATTCTTACGGTCGCTGCGGAATTCGAGGTTGTGGCCGCCAATGCTTCCGATGAGCAAGTCATACAAGAGGGGATCAAGCGCGCGGAAAGCTCCCAAAGAATGGAGAGTCTGGGTGCCATTCTGTGGGATTTTGTAGACTTGCGGCAGGTAAGCTAGAGCATTCCTGATTGCGGCCGCCGCTAACCGCCGTGCTTTCAATCAAATCGAGTGTTACCCGAGGGAACAACCACGGCTGGCACGCGGTTTGCTCTCTAACTGTCAACTTATAAGATTGGCTTCCCGGGGTGGCCGGAACCGATCCTCGACTCGGTAACCGGTTTGGGGCGTCAATTACGAAAAGGGGGCTTGCACCAGCCCCCTTTTTCATTTCCAGGGGCTTGTCCTGCCCGCTGACCCGCTCAACTTGCCTGAGAGTCATCCTTACTCTTCACTCTTCGCTGATTGACAACAGTTGACTGCTAACTGTGCGCCAAAAAAAATGAGCGGCCGCTGGGGGGAGCGACCGCTCGGGCGTGGGGATGGAGGATACAGTAATCCGAAGTTATTTGGTTTTTCCAGCCGTTCTGCTGCGCTCGCGAGCAGCAGGACGACCACACAGGAACCCAAGCAACTCCCGACTACTTGCGTAGTTTGCTTGTCCCAAAACTATCCGTCGATAGCTCGCTGGGTACATTCTGGCCAGTACCTCCGTACCTTCGCATCTTCGACAATCAATCGTTCCGACTACGGATTGGGTTCTAACTACAGATTGCGAATGACCTGTTGGAGCAAGACCGTTAACTGACCGAGCTGTTGCCTCTCCTTTTCCGAGAGCAATGCCAGGGCTTTCGCAAGCGACTCCACGCGGCGCCGGCGCCCTTCCTGGAGAATCCTGGTTCCCCTATCAGTTGCTTCGAGCCGCACGCGCCGCCCGTCTTCCGTTTTTCCCCGGCGCACCAGGCCCGCGCGCACCAGGCCTGCGACGATGCGGCTCATGGTCGGAGGGCGGACTTGTTCCGCTTCCGCAAGCTCGCCGAGCGAGCGTGGGCCACCTCCCAGCACCAGCACGGACAGCGCCGAGAGTTGCGCCGGCCCCACGCCGCTTTCGCGGTCCCGAACGCGCAGCCTCCGCAACAGGTGGATGGCGGCGGAGTGCAGCCGATCGGCGGTCTCGAAGGTTTCCCCTCCCGCAAGACGTTTGGACTTGACATCCGTCATAGAATATAGTTAGCTATGCTAACTAAATTGCTCCCGGAGGTAAAGCACCCATGAGCACCACTTCTTCGAGCCTCGGCATCCAGAATATCGGCCAAATCGCCATCAATGTGAAGGATCTCGAGCGCGCCACGGCATTCTACCGTGACGTGCTCGGTCTGCCGCTGCTTTTCACGTTCCCGAACCTGGCATTCTTCGATTGTGCCGGAGTGCGGCTGATGCTGAGCCGCGCCGAATCGCCGGAATTCGATCATCCCAGCTCCATCCTTTACTTCCGCGTCGCGGATCTGAATGCGTCCTACCAGCGGCTCCTCGAATTGGGCGCGCAAATTTTTGCGCCACCACGCCTGATCGCACCGATGCCCACGTACGATCTCTGGATGGCCGCGTTCCGCGACACCGAGGGCAACATTCATCAATTGATGAGCGAAGTGCCCCGCGCGAAATAGTCTTCGGGCCCCGCTTGCAACCCTGCGCTACAAGGGTCGTGCGGATTACGGTATCCTTCTACCTCCATGCATGACCTGAACTATTTCAGAGACCACTTGGATGTCTTCGCCGATATGGCGAAGAACCGCGGCGCCGCGCTCGATCTGGACGCTTTTCGCAAGCTGGACAAGGAGCGACGCGAACTTATCACCGCTACCGAGCAGCTCAAAGCGCAGCGCAACAAAGCCAGCGACGAAATCGCCGGCCTCAGGAAGGAAAAGAAAAACGCCGACTCGCTCGTCGCCAAAATGAAGGAGGTTTCCGAGCATATCAAGCGATCCGACGAGCATATTGGGGAGTTGGACGCGACTCAGCGCGAATTGTTGCTGACTATTCCGAATATTCCGCACTCCTCTGTACCAGTAGGAGCCAGTGCTGCGGACAACAAAGAGATCCGCCGCTGGGGCGCGCCCCCTAAATTTGATTTCGCGCCCAAGCCACACTGGGAAGTCGGCGAGCGCGCCGGAATCCTAGACCTCGCCGCCGCCGCGAAAATTACCGGCGCACGTTTCGCCGTTTACAAAGGATGGGGTGCCCGCCTCGAGCGCGCCCTCGCGAATTTTTTCCTCGACGTGCACACGCGCGAACACGGTTATACGGAAATCCTGCCGCCCTTCCTGGTGAACTCGGCGTCACTCACCGGCGCGGGCCAACTGCCAAAATTTGCGGCTGACCTCTTCAAGCTGGAAAACACGGACTTCTGGCTCACGCCAACCGCTGAAGTCGAGCTCCACAATCTCTATCGCGACGAAACCATTCCCGAAGAAAAACTCCCTATCCATGTCACCGCGTGGACAGCCTGCTTCCGCTCTGAAGCCGGCGCCGCTGGAAAAGATACTCGCGGCATCCTCCGCCAGCATCAATTCCAGAAGGTCGAACTCTTCAAATTCACGCACCCTGAGAAAAGCTACGAAGAGCACGAATCTTTGGTAAGAAATGCGGAAGCCATACTTCAAAAACTCGGCCTGCACTATCGCACCGTCCTGCTATGTACCGGTGACATGGGCTTTGCTTCATCAAAGACCTACGACATTGAAGTCTGGCTGCCCGCGAGCAACGAATTCCGCGAGATCTCATCCTGCTCGAACTGCGAAGCATTTCAATCCCGCCGGGCCGGCATTCGCTTCAAACCCAAAGGCGGTGCCAAAAGTGACTTCGTTCACACTTTGAACGGTTCCGGGCTCGCTGTCGGCCGCACGTGGATTGCTGTCGTGGAGAATTATCAGCAGGCGGATGGGTCAATTCTGATACCGGAAGTCCTGCGTCCCTACATGGGAATCGACCGGATTCCGGCACTTGGGTAATCGTTGGAGCAGCCTAATTGGATGAATTTGGCCTTTGGCACCTCTCTCGGTTAAGAGGCGCAGCCCTTCCAGCGTAACTTATTGTAATTAAATGGTTTAGACTCGATTTCCGGCTACTTTTCCCAAAAAGGCAGCGTACAATTCGCCTCGCAACCCCTTGAAATCACACCTTTTCGTTTGACGTGCCCTTTTCGCCTTGCATACACTCCCCTCACGGCCCAACTGGGCTTATTTGGCAAACGAGGCTGGTTAGCACACACTGTTTAAGATGAACTTTCTTGCTCGCATTGCGCGTTTTCTAATGTGGTTGATCTTTATCTCTTGGAGCGTCTGGCTGCTCCGCCGCTTGGTGGGCTGGGTGCTCCGCGATGCAGCAACCTCGGCCCCGCATGCCGCGGATGCTTCTCGCCCGGCTCACACCGCTGTCGCGGCGCGCCGTTTGGTGCGCGATCCCGTGTGTGGCATGCACGTGGACGAAACACTTTCGATTCCATTGCGGGAAGGGGACGAGCTGCTTCACTTCTGCTCCCCCGCATGCCGCGATGCGTATGCCGTTGAGGTGAGGAAGTTTGCCGCCAACGGTTAAATCGAATTTCTATTAAGCAGGTTTTGAAACTTGGGCCAAGTGACAAGAGATTTTCTTAGACAAATCGCGTAGACGAAAGGACCGACGCCAATGGCCACGGTCGCAAAGCCCACACCCCCGACGAGACAGATAGGTGCGCCCCCCATGGTGCCCCGCATCGCTCCCCGCGAGGACCTGAATCCTTTTCGCATCGCACAGATTCAGTTCGACATGGCGGCGGAATTCCTGAAGCTTGATCCCGGCTTGCGGCAGATTTTGCGCACTCCTAAACGCGTGCTGGAAGTTTCCGTGCCAACGAAGATGGACAACGGCCAGGTAAAAGTGTTTACCGGCTTCCGCGTGCAGCACAACGTCTCGCGGGGCCCGGGCAAGGGCGGCATCCGCTATCACCCCAACGTCACGCTCGATGAAGTGAAGGCACTGGCGGCGTGGATGACCTGGAAGACCGCCACCGTAAACGTTCCGTTCGGCGGGGCCAAGGGCGGTGTAATCTGCGACCCCAAGCGCATGTCCAAGAGCGAGCTCGAACGCATGACGCGCCGTTACGCCAGCGAGATTCTGCCGATCATCGGACCGTCCATGGACATTCCCGCGCCGGATGTTTACACCGACGCGCAGACCATGGCCTGGATCATGGACACCTACGCCATGACCATCGGCCATTCCGCGCACGGTGTCGTCACGGGCAAACCGATTTCCATCGGCGGTTCCGAAGGACGCGGCGAAGCCACCGCGCGCGGTCTGCTCTATGTGGTCGAAGAAGCTTGCAAACTAAAGAAGATCTCGCTGCGCGGTGCGACCGTCGCCATTCAGGGTTTCGGCAACGCCGGCGCGACCGCCGCGCGCCTATTCGCGGAAAAGAAAGCAAAAATCGTCGCGCTCAGCGACACCCGCGGCGGCGTCACCAATTCCCGCGGCATCGATCCCATCAAAGCCATTCGTTACAAGGAGCGTTCCGGCACCGTTGTGGGCATGCCCGGCGCGTCGCGCATCACCAACGATGAGTTGCTTACCATGAAGTGCGACATCCTGGTGCCCGCGGCACTGGAAAACGTCATCACCCTGCACAACGCTGAGGCCGTAAAGGCCCGCATCGTTGCCGAAGCCGCCAACGGCCCCACCACGCCCCACGCCGATGAAATCCTCGCGCGCCGCGGCGTCATCGTGCTGCCGGATATACTCGCCAACGCCGGCGGCGTCACCGTCAGTTACTTCGAATGGGTCCAGAACCAGGAGGGGCTGATGTGGGACGTGGACGAAGTGAACGCGCGTCTGCAGAAAGTGATGGTGCGCGCCTTCCATGAAATGGTGGACACCATGCGCAAGCATCACGTTCCCCCGCGCGCCGGTGCCATGATTCTCGCCGTCGGGCGCGTCTCCGAGGCCACCCTCGTCCGCGGCCTGTTCCCCTGATGGTGCTGTTTGAATCATCAATTCAAGGCGATGAATCCCAAGCGGCCAGTTGGTCTGATTTGCCTGGCTGCCGGTTCATTCGTGTTTTGCGCCCTCTTTGTCCTTGGCGGGTTAGCTCTACTGTTTGAATTATTTCGCTCCCTAAGGCGTGTTCCAGGTGCACCTGAATACTACTCGCGCTGGGATATGCCTTGATGTTTCTCGCGAGTGTTTGCTGTTTTCTCGCGGCGTGGATTGCCGCCATTACGGCGCAAGATCTCTGGAAGTTCCGTAGGCGCGGACGGCTGCTCATTCTTGCCGCTGCCATTTTTTTCTTCTTGTTTGCTGTTTACCTGCTTCGGGCGGCATTTTGGACAGGCTTCACAATTGCCGTTTGCAGTGCGGCTATCGCCCTGTATTTCCAATCGCCAAGAATTCGTGCCGCGTTCCAGTCGGAGCCTTCCAATCAGAAAGATTCCTAAATTAGGTCTTGCGTTGAAGATTCCGCGCGCGTACATTCGCAGATGCCGGTCCGTTTTGTCGACGCGACCGGCTATTTTCGTCGTTGGAGTAACAAAATTACGATGAGCACGAACGGACACGGCTACCCAGCGCCGCCCATCCTGCTGACCATTGCGGGATTTGATCCTTCCTGTGGCGCCGGCGCCGCCGCCGACTTGAAAACTTTCGCCGCGCACGGCTGCTACGGCGTCGCCGCCATCACCGCGCTCACCGTACAGAACACGCAGAGCGTCGAAGCCGTACACAACACGCCAAGCGCCGAACTGCGCGCGCAGCTTGATGTGCTGGCCAAGGATTGCGAGATCGCCGCGGTGAAAATCGGAATGCTCGGCAACCGTGGTAACGCCGTCGTGGTTGCGGAATTCCTCGATGCGCACAAATTTGCTCACGTTGTGCATGACCCGGTGATGAAGTCCTCCAGCGGCGCGGAGCTCCTCGACGCGGCCGGAATCAAGTTTGTCGCAACGGAATTGTTGAAGCGCGCCAGCGTCATCACCCCAAATGTTCCGGAAGCGGAAGTATTAACCGGGCTGACCATCAAAGACGTCGCGGGCATGGAAGCCGCTGCTCGAAAAATCGTTGAGATGGGCGCCCGCGCCGTGATCGTCAAGGGCGGCCACATGGAACGCACTACGGACGTGCTTTTCGATGGCGCCGAGTTGGTTTCGCTTGCCGGTGAGAAAACAAATGAAGACCATCTTCACGGAACAGGGTGCACATTCGCTTCCGCGCTTACCGCGCAACTGGCAGCCGGGCGGGGATTGCTGGAAGCGGCCACGCTCGCCAAGGTCTATGTAACCAAAGCCATCGAGAAAGCCTATGCCGTTGGAAAAGGCCGCCTGCCGCTGGATCATTTCTTCCGCCAGAAGATCGAGCCGCCCGCCCGGGGCATCCACGAAGTCCCGCAACACGGCATGCACCCCGCCGCCGAACCCACCGCGCACTGAGCACCATGCGCCTGATGCTTTCGAAGCGTGCGGGCATCTGGCCGTTCCTGACTCTCGCGCTTGCCGTCGGAATCGCGGCGCTGCTCACCCCCCGAGTTGACCTGCCGCCTTCCTACCATCACTTCGCCGATCACCGGAGCTGGCTTGGGGTTCCGAATTTCGGTGACGTCGCATCCAATATCGTCTATCTGGTCGCGGGATTGTGGGGCTTAGCCTTTTTAGCCGGCAGGTCCGGGGGGAATCATTTCCTCGAACCCCGCGAGCGCTGGCCGTACTTCTTGGTCTTTCTCGGCCTCGTGCTGACCGCCTTTGGCTCCGCCTACTATCACATGGCTCCCGACAACGATCGTCTCGTTTGGGACCGCGTGCCGATGACCATCGTTTTCATGCCCCTGGTGTCAGCCCTGATTGCCGAGCGCGTCAATCTAAAGCTCGGCCTCTGGCTGCTGCCTATTCTGACGGCCGCAGGCGTCGGAAGCGTGATGCAGTGGCATTTCTCCGTGGAACATGGCGCCGGCGATCTGCGTTTCTTTGGCGCCGTGCAACTCTATGCCGTGCTCGCTCTCTTCGCGGTGTTGCTGCTCCCTCCTCGCTACACGCGCGGGTCTGATCTGCTCATTGTGGCCGGCCTTTACGTATTCGCAAAAATTACAGAACTCGCGGACCGCCAGATTTTCTCTCTGGGCCACGTCGTTAGTGGACACACACTCAAACATTTGGCCTCCGGCGTTGCTGGATTCTGGATCTTGCGCATGCTTCAGAAAAGGCAGCCTGCCCCGCAATGATGCTCTCTGCGAACTCTGCGCCTCTGCATTTCGTTTCCTATTGTCTGTAGACAACCCGGCCTGCAACGATGGCGGCGACAGCAGCTCCTTTGAAAGCGCGGCCATCGAAAGGGGAATTTCGGGATTTACTTTGCGATTCCTTCACATGGTAGGTCCAGGTGTGATTCGGTGAAAAAATCGTAAGGTCGGCGGGCTGGCCTGCGGCGATCTTTCGCTGGATGCCCAGCACTCGCGCCGGGCCCATCGTGAAGAGGTCCACCATCCGAATCAACGAAAGCCGCCCGCTTTGCACCAATTGTTCCAGTGCCAGCGCCAGCGCCGTTTCAAATCCCAGAATCCCAAACGGTGCGCGATCGAATTCCACGTCCTTCAGCGCGGGTTCATGAGGAGCATGATCCGTCGCAATCGCATCCACCGTTCCGTCCGCCAATCCTGCCAGTAATGCTTCCCTATCCTCCCGCGCCGCCAGCGGCGGATTCATCTTGAATTTCGAATCGTACTCCACGTCCTCATCAATCAGCGTGAAGTGATGCGGCGTCACCTCGCACGTGACCCGCAGCCCGCGCGACTTCGCCCATCGCACCTGTTCGAGCGACGCCTTCGCCGAAAGATGCGCCACGTGCAGCCGCGCCCCGGTCAATTCCGCAAGCTGCACATCGCGCGCCACGCAAACCGACTCCGCCGCCGCGGGCATCCCGCGCAAACCCAGCCGCGTTGAAGTCACTCCCTCGCGCATCACCGCCCCGTTCGTCAGCGAAACGTCTTCTGAATGCTCAATCACTGGCAAGTCCAGCGACCGGCAGTAATCCATCACCTGCCGCGCCAACTTCGCCGTCGCGATGGGTTTTCCATCATCCGAAACCGCCACGATTCCCGCTTCCTTCATCGCCGCGATTTCCGCAATGGCCTCACCCTTGCTCCCTACCGACGCCGCCCCAATCGGCCAAACACGAACACTGCCGCCTGCCTTCGCCCGATCCAGGATGAATCGCGTCACCGACGCATTGTCGTTCACCGGTTTCGTATTCGGCATGCAGCAGACCGCCGTGAACCCGCCGCGCGCCGCCGCCCGCGTCCCTGTTTCGATAGTTTCCGACGACTCCTGCCCCGGTTCGCGCAAATGCACGTGGAGGTCAATAAATCCTGGCGCGACGATCAATCCGCTTGCATCAAAAATTTCCGTGCTCTGCGGCGCGGCAATCTTCCCAGCGGGCGCAACCTCTTTGATTTTCTCCCCGTCCACCAACACGTCGAGCGCCGCATCCGTCTTCGACGCCGGGTCAAGCACTCGCCCGTTTTTAATCAGAAGCATTCGCCGATTCCTTCGACTTCACTTCCAGCGCCAGATGCGTGCCTGTCTCCGTCGCGCCGCTGATCAGCAGATACAAAATCGCCATGCGAACAGCGACCCCGTTGGTCACCTGCTCCAATACGCAAGACTGCGGCCCGTCCGCTACCTCCGGCGTAATCTCGATCCCGCGGTTGATCGGCCCCGGATGCAGCACAATCGCGTCTCGGCTCGCCCGCCGCAGCCTCTCGGCGTTCAACTGGTACAGCAAGACATAATCGTTCGCCGAAAGGGGCGGATCATTCAGCCGCTCCGTCTGCACCCGCAGCATGATGATGACGTCCGCCCCGTCTAGGGCTTCTTCGATCCGGTACACGCAGCGAATCGGTGTCCCTGGAGCGATTTTCTCCAGCTCACGCGGAACCCACATCGCCGGCCCGCACAAAGTGAACTTGCACCCGAATTTTCCCAGCAGATGAATGTTCGAACGCGCCACGCGGCTGTGCAGGATGTCTCCCAGAATCGTCACGTTCAAATTCTTGATCGTCCCCAGCCGGTCGCGAATCGTCAGCGCGTCCAGCAACCCCTGCGAAGGATGCTCGTGCGTGCCGTCGCCCGCGTTCACCACGGGAATGTCCAGATGCCGCGCCACGTAATTCGCAGCGCCCGAAGCCGCGTGCCGCATCACCAGGCAATCCGGCTTCATGGCATTCAGGTTGAAAACCGTGTCCAGCAGCGTCTCGCCCTTTTTCAAGCTGGACGCCTCGGCCTGCAAGTTCATCGTGTCCGCGCCAAGCCGCGAAGCCGCCGCGCCAAAACTGATGCGCGTGCGCGTGGAAGTTTCGAAAAACGCCAACGCCACCGTCTTCCCGCGCAACGTCGCCAGTTTTTTCAACGGATGCTTCTGAATTTCCTGGAAAGGTTTGCTTTGGTCGAGTAAAAAGCTCAGTTCGTCCGCGGTGAGCGGTTCGAGGGCCAGCAAATCGCGGAAGTTGTAACTCAATGTCCCTTCTCGGATGAGAACCACGCATTTCCACCAAAATTTCCAGCCTAGTCCACGCGGTCGACCAGCACCACGCGCTCTTCTTTGTCGATCTCCTTCAGCCGCACTTCAATAATTTCCGTGTCGCTGGTCTGTACCTTGCGCCCGATGTACCGCGCCTCGATCGGCATTTCGCGGTGCCCGCGGTCCACCAGCACGCACAGCGAAACGCGCTTCGGCCTGCCCAGGTCAAACAAGCCATTCATCGCCGCGCGTATCGTCCGCCCGGTGTAGAGCACGTCGTCGATCAGGACCAAGTCCATATTATCCACGCCAAACGGAATGTCCGAGGAGCGCAGCACCGCCATCGGCGCCACTTTTGAAAGATCATCGCGGTATAAAGTTATGTCCAGCACGCCCACTGGCACTTCCACGCCGTCGATCCCGCGCATGGCCTGCGCGATGCGTTGCGCCAGCGGCACGCCCCGCCTCACGATTCCGATCAACGCCAGGTTTTTCGTTCCGCCGCTTTTTTCCACGATTTCATGTGCCAGCCGCTGCAACGTGCGGTCAATCTCCGGCGCGGACATCAATTGTGTTTTTTCCACGATGCGCATGGTCGGGTAATCCTATCATCCCTGACCGCGCCCCGGCCATCCAGTCTGCAGTCACCGAACTGCAATTGGGCCGTAGTAGACTCTTGGGCGGATTGGGGAGGCCTTCTTGGCTATGTTTTCGAGAATGCTCTTGTGGAAGCGCTCTGTTTTGCGGCATGGGATGACCGCAGCGGCAGTATTTGTCGTTGGTAGCATTCTATTGCCGCAGCCAACCGTGGCTCAGGCCCCGCCGCCTCGGGCGACCGCTCCCAAAACGTCGCAAGCGCCCGCCAAACCCAAACTCGTCGTCCTGCTTGTAGTTGACCAGATGCGCGGCGACTACGTGGACAAATTCCTCCCGCAGTGGACTGGCGGCCTCAAGCGCCTTGTCGAAGAAGGCGCATGGTTCCGCGACGCCGCTTATCCCTACGCCGCCACGGAAACCTGCGTCGGCCACGCGACCATTTCGACCGGCGCGTTTCCTGCAACTCACGGCATGGTCGCCAACGCCTGGTGGGACCGCAAAGAGCAGAAAATGGTGACTTGCACCGCCGACCCCGATCCCAATGTAAAAAATATCGGTTATGCTGGCGCGACTCCCAAAGGCGCGGACACCGCTTGGCGCATGGGCGTGCCCTCGTTTGCCGAAGAATTGAAGTTTCAGACCAGCGGCGCAACGCGCATCGTGTCTTTCTCCCTGAAAGCCCGCGCGGCCATCACCATGGCCGGACATAAAGCCGACGCCGCCATCTGGTTCGACGGCGGTTCCTGGGTCACCTCAAGCGCCTACGGCATGCAACCTTTCATGGAAGAGCAAGCCAAGTCGCATCCAGCGAAAGCCGACTTTGGCAAGACCTGGGCGCTTTCCCTTCCGGCGAGCGCCTATTGGTACGGTGAAAAAACGCTCGGCGCCGTCCCTCCCGAAGGTTGGGATCTCATCTTTCCCCACTCGCTGCGCGGAAAGACGGGCGTGGGTGAACCGGATAGCGCCTTTTACGAACAATGGGCCTCCAGCCCTTACGCTGATACGGCACTAACTGAACTTGCGATGAAAGCAGTTGACGCCTTGAGTCTTGGCAAAGCTGCCGGGACCGATTTTCTCGCCATCGGCTACTCTCCCGTGGACTACGTTGGCCACGAATTCGGCCCTCGCAGCCGCGAGATCCAGGACATCTTAATAAGCCTAGACAAGGATCTCGGCAATCTTTTCGCGCATTTGGATCAAAAAGTCGGCCGAGGGAATTACGTCGTCGCGCTGAGCGCCGACCACGGCGTCGTCCCCATTCCCGAAGACATGCAAACCACCGGGGCCGACGCGGGCCTCCTGCATTTGCCCGAACTGCAGGAACGAATAGAGAAGGTTCTCGAAGCTTTCAAATATCGAAAGCCCACGATCGCGCGCATCAATGGGAGCGATATCTATTTTGCGCCCGGCGTCTATGAAAATCTCCAGCATGACCGCGCCGCAATGCAGAGCGTTCTGGATACCGCGCTATCGCAGCCCGGCGTCGCCGCCGTCTATCGCGCCGAAGAATTGCGCGACCGCCCCGCCAGGCAAAGCCCTACGCTTCGCGCCTTCGCGAATAGCTATTTCCCCGGCCGCAGCGGCGACCTATTCATCCTCCCAAAACCGTACTGGCTCCTCGACGGCACTCCCCTCGGAAAGCCGCGCTCCTACGGCACCGGCCACGGCGTCCCCTACAACTACGATCAGCACGTCCCCGTCCTGCTGATGGGCTTCGGCATCCAACCCGGCCAATACTTTCAACCCATCACGCCCGCCGACATCGCCCCCACCTTCGCCGCCCTCTGCGGCATAACGCTCTCCTCCCGCGACGGCCACGTCCTAGCCGAAGCCCTGAAGAAACCCGGCGAGGCCCGATCCCCTTCTCAGTCCCCGCGGCCAAAATCCTCACCTGCGTCGGCTCCAAGAACAAGTCCTTGACCAGTTCTCTCACGCTCGCAAATGCTGAGCCTCGTGCGCAAACGTGACGGCTACAGACTTCGCATTAGTGCTAAGCTGTGGCTACAAGTAACGATGCAAACGGTCGATCATTGGTATTTTTCCGTTGTGAAACGCTCGGCACGTCGTCAGAGCGCTGTCCAGAACGGGTCTGAAATAGTCTTTCCCCCATGCTGGCAGATGAAAGCTGTCGTGCTGTTCATTGTTGCTACCTATGGGTCGCTATTTTTCGCTCTGATCAGCAGCAAGCCCGTTCTAGGGGACCCTTGGTACCTCAAGCCCGTTCTTATATCCATCCTCGGTGCGCTTCCGATGGCGATTCTGTTGGCACTGCCAGGCCCAGTGGTCATCGACTCCTCTGGCATTAAGCAGCGATATCGGTGGCGCCGCGAAAAATACATTCCGTGGAGCGACTTTGCCTCCGTTATCCACGATCGGGATGACGGCTCCACGATTGTTTATGGCAAGTTCGAATCTCCAATTACTTTTTCTCCCTACCTTGTAGATCAGTCAAGATTCGATCGTGAGGTGAAGGCGTTCTCGCACACCGATGAAATTCGTGATGACCTCTGAAGTCGAGGATTAGCAGGTTTCTCTGACTCTTTGAGCGTCGGCAGACCTAGCGCTAAGCCGCTGCCGAATCTTGGAACGGCGGCAAACACTTCGTGTTATCCTCTTCCACGAAGTGAGCTCCGCTGGTGCCGTTGACCTCGGCGTAAGAATTGGCGCGTTGCGCCTGCGGAATCCTATTCTTGCCGCCAGTGGAACCTTCGGTTACGGCCTCGAATTCGCCCACCTCGTTGACCTGAACCGACTCGGAGGCTTCGTCACCAAGGGACTTTCCCGCGAACCGATCGAAGGCGCTCCCGCCCCCCGCCTATACCCCACGCCCTCCGGGATGCTCAACGCCGTTGGGCTCCAAAACGTGGGGGTCCGGGCCTTTGTAGCCGAAAAACTCCCGGTACTGCGAAAATTCGATACGGCGGTCATCGCCAACGTTTTCGGCTATACCATCGAAGACTATGTCGAGGTGATCCAAGTCCTCGAGGATGCCGAGGGACTCGCCGGGTACGAGCTCAATATCTCCTGCCCCAACGTCAAAAAGGGGGGTATGCAGTTCGGCAACGATCCCACCCAAGTATCCGAGGTCGTCGGAGCCGCCCGAAAGGCCACCGCCAAACGTCCTCTCTGGGTCAAGCTCTCACCTCTCATTACAGACATTGGACTTATTGCCCGGGCCGCCGAGGAAGCTGGAGCCGACGTCCTGACCGTGGCAAATACCTATCCCGCGATGGCTATCGACTTCCGCTCCGGGAAGTCGCGCCTAGGCAACCCAACCGGGGGTTTGTCCGGCCCGGCCATTAAACCCATTACTTTAAAGCTCGTCTGGGAAACGAAGAAGGCAGTCAAGACACCAATCATAGGCCTCGGAGGTGTCGAGACGGTAGAAGACGTGCTTGACTACCTGGCTGTAGGCGCTTCGGCGGTACAGGTCGGGACGGCCAGTTTCACTGACCCGAGGGCCAGTGAGCAACTTGTCGATGCCCTTACGAACGTACTGGAACGGACTAAAGCGTTTACTTTGAGTGAGATAAGGGACAAATTCCTAGCAGAAAACGGTTGACATAACGACTCCTTTTTGCTACACTTTTCTGGATTTGGGTAGCACAAAGAACACACTATGAGACATCGACTATTCATGAGCTGGGCTGCACTGCGATGGGTACTCCTCATGTTCCTGGTTGCTCCGGGCATGGAAGCACCTCTCGTAGCGCATCTGAATCAACCCGTGAAGCCGATTAAGACCTGGGTGGGCAATTCCAGTTGGTATGGCCCCGGGTTCAATGGCCGCAAAACCGCCAATGGCGAGCGCTTCGACTCCGAAGCCCTCACCGCGGCACACCCCAATCTTCCTTTTGGCTCCGTCGTACGCGTAGTCAACGTCCGGAACGGCAAGTTCGAGCTTGTACGTATCAATGACCGGGGTCCCTATCAAGAAGGGCGCGAAATTGATGTATCCTATCGCGTCGCCCGGAAAATCGGCTTGATCCATTCGGGCGTGTGCCAGGTACGGCTCGAGCTCATGCAACTGCCTGAGAAGCACTGACCCCGGAGGAGTCGGGGTCGCCTATGACCACGACGACCTTCGACGCCCATCCCCGCAGCAGCCTGATCGTCGCGCTAGATTTTGATTCTCTTTCCACCGCGTTGAAATTCGCAAAGCAGGTTGCCGATCTTGTCGGAATGTTCAAGATCGGCAACCAGCTCTTTACTGCCGCGGGTCCCGCTGCTGTCAAAGAAGTTGCGGCGCTAGGCCCGGGCATTTTTCTCGACTTGAAATTCCACGATATTCCTAACACCGTCGCCGGGGCCGTGCTTTCTTCGGCGGCGATGACTGGAGTGCAGCTTGTCAACGTACACGCGCTCGGCGGTAAAGCCATGCTCGAAGCTGCGGTGCAAGCCATCAGCGCAGGGGTGCCAATGGGGGCGGACCGGCCTCGTTTGCTGGCCGTGACGGTTCTGACGAGCATGGATCAAAAGACCATGAAGGAAGTCGGAATCAACGGCGCGCCTAAACTCCGTGTCGTGAAGCTTGCGCAACTTGCCAAACAGGTTGGCGTCGATGGCGTGGTCGCTTCGGTGCAGGAAGCGCGAGCGATTCGCAAGGCTTGCGGCCGTGATTTCCTGATTGCGACGCCCGGCGTTCGTTCGAAGGATTCCCCGGTGGAATCCAATTCGGACGACCACGCGCGGAAAGCTACGCCGACCGAAGCGATTCGCGCTGGCGCTGATTTCCTCATCGTTGGCAGGCCCATTCTTGCCGCGGCCGATCCTCGAGCGGCGACACAGGCCATCGTCGAAGAAATCACAGCCGCAAAATAGTGGCCGCCGTTTGACCCCCGATTCTTTCTTCCAGTAGCATCCAAGCGGGAGAAGAATTCCCGCCCATTCGAATATGTCCATTGCGATGAAGAGCATCATTGTTGGCACGGCCGGACACATCGACCACGGCAAATCCACCCTGGTCGAAGCACTGACCGGCACGCACCCGGACCGCCTTGCCGAAGAAAAGCGCCGCGGAATCACGATTGATTTGGGTTTTGCTTTTCTGGAAGAAAACGGCGTGCGCTTCGGTTTTGTGGACGTGCCGGGGCACGAGCGATTTGTCAGCAACATGCTGGCTGGCGCGGCAGGAATCGACGTGTTGCTGCTGGTGATTGCTGCGGACGAATCCATCAAGCCGCAGACGCGCGAGCATTTTGATATTTGCCGTTTGCTGGGAGTAAAGCGCGGCGTGGTGGCGCTGACGAAGAGCGACATGGTGGACAGCGAAACGCTGGACCTCGTGCGCATGGAAGCGGAGGAATTCCTGCGCGGATCGTTTCTGGAGAAAGCGCCGCTGGTGCCCGTGAGCGCGAAAACTGGAACAGGACTCGGCGAATTGAAAAAGGCGTTGAGCGACGCGGCGGCGAATGCGTCGGCGAGAGATCCGTCGCGATATTTCCGGCTGCCGATCGATCGCGCGTTTGCGATGAAAGGATTCGGTTCGGTGGTGACGGGCACGCTCATTTCCGGAAGCGTTGGCCCGGGCGATGAAGTGGAATTGTTTCCGCGCGGCGAGCGGCTGCGCGTGCGCGGCGTGCAGTCCGGCGGGAAATCCGTGGAACGCGCGATGCCGGGACAACGCACTGCGGTGAACCTCGCGGGAATCGAGCACACGGCGCTGAAACGGGGAATGGTCCTGGCGACGCCGGGTAAATTCCGGAAAACGCGGCGAATCGATGTTCGATTGGAGCTGCTGCCATCGGCGAGAAAAATGAAGCAAGGCTCACGCGTGCATTTTCACGCGGGAACGGCGGAGACGATTGCGGAAGTATTTTTTCACGGCGAGAAAGAATTGCCGCCGGGAGGAAGCGCGCTTGCGAATTTTAAATTGCAGGATGAAGTGCTGGTGCTGCCGGGTGACCATTTCATTGTGCGGCAATTTTCTCCGGTGGTGACGATTGGAGGAGGCGCAGTGCTGGACCCGCTGGCGCGGCGGCCGATGCTGCGGGATACGGGACGCGTGGCGTTTCTGAAAACACTGGAGCGTGGAAACCATGAAGAAATACTGGCAGCGATGACGGAGCGCGCACTGCTAGGACTGGGGCATGAGGAGATCGTGGCGCGGACGGGTTGGACGGAAGAAGAAATTCAGGAAGCACTTGAAAAACTTCACGAATCGGGACGCGTAAGAATCGTGTCCAGCGAACCGCTGGTGCTGGTCTCAGGGAAATTGTTTGAAGATGTCCGCAAGAAAATTGTCGAAAAGGTCGAAAGATTTCAGAAAGAAAATCCCTTGCTGCCGGGAATTTCGCGCGAGGATTTGCGCGCCAGCCTGGGAAAGCGCGTGCGCAGCGAAACGTTTCGCGCAGCACTCGAGGAACTGGTGGCGCAGAAGAAACTAGATGCGCCAGGCGAACTGGTGAAGAAAGCGGGATCTGAAATTGCGCTCCTCCCGGAAGAAGCCAGGGCCAAGGAACAAATCGAAGCGGCGTTTGCCTCCGCGGGTCTGGCCGTGCCATCGGTGAAGGAAGTGCTCGCAAAACTTACGGTCGAATCCCGGCGCGCGGAGAAGCTTTTGCAGATTCTCTTGCGCGAGAAAAATCTGGTGCGCATCTCGCCCGAGCTGGTTTTTCACCGCCAAGCGCTGGCACAATTAAAGGAGCAGCTTTCGGCATACAAGAAGGCCAAGGGCGACCGGATAACTGTGCCCGTTTTCAAGGAGTTGACAGGAATTACCCGAAAATATGCCATCCCCCTGCTCGAATACCTCGACCGCGAGCATGTGACGCGCCGGGCCGGGGATGAGCGTGTTATACTCTAAATTCATGCCGGTATCCCTGGGGCCGGCGTTCGGAATAGTGCTACGCTTTTGTCAGTTAGGTTGTAGGAGGCAATATGGAATTCCCCATGCACTGGCTGATTATTCTTGTAGTGGTGCTGATCCTTTTTGGCGGCCGGAAAATTCCGGAGTTGATGCGCGGCCTGGGTGAAGGCGTCCGCGGTTTCAAGGAAGGGATGTCCGGTTCGCACGCGCAAAACACGACCACGCCTCCCGCTCAGACTCCTGCCGCGACGACGGAGAAACCGGCTGAAGAAAAGAAGTAGCCGAAGCGCGGAGCAAGAATTCGATTAAAATTGGAAAAGGACGGCCCGTGTGGCCGTCCTTTTTCGTTTGGACTGCTATCCCCAATTCCAACCAGCACCAATTTCCAGCCGATCGGCTTTCCATCTGAGGCACGAACAGTTGAGATCCTTCGCTCCGTAAACCCCTTCGGAGCGCAAGAAGCGCGCTTTCGCTCAGGATGACACCCGCCCTGTTTAAGAACACTTGTGGATGAGGGAAACGCGAGAGCAAGCTCTCGCACTCCAAAATTGTGTCCAATGAGTAGCGGAAAACGCTTATCCAAGGCGCAAAACCTGTACGTTCGACCAGTAGCGGCGGCACAACTTTGCGTTCAGCATCGGGTATTGCATGGGGACCCGGGAATCGAAATCTTCGAAATAGTTCACTAGGAGAAAATATGAAATTCACTTGGATGAAGTGGAGCACCTTGCCCGCTGCGTTGCTGATGATTGGCGGCGTGGCGATGGCACAGGATCAACCGGCTCCGAGCCAGCAGCCAGCGCCGCAAGCGCAGAGCGGAAGCTCAACGCCGGCAGCAACACCAGCGCCCGCAGCTGCTCCGGCAGAGAAACCCAAGCCGACGGTGGCGCAGCGCAAGGAAAATCAGCAGGACCGTATCGCGCAGGGCGTGAAGAGCGGCCAACTGACGGCCGGTGAGACCGCCAACCTGGAAACCAAAGAAGCGGCCATCAACAAGGAAACGGCGGCGGATCGCGCGGCCAACGGCGGCAAGCTGACAGCGGCGGAAAAGAAGCAAGTCAACGGACAGCAGAATCAGCTCTCCAAGCAAATTTATAAGGACAAGCACAACGCCAACACGGCGCACTATGGCAACAACAAGGTCGGACAGCGCCGCGAAAATCAGCAAGACCGCATCGCCCAAGGCATCAAAAGCGGACAACTGACCGCCGGCGAGACAGCCAAGCTCGAGAATCAGCAAAAAGGCATCAACAAACAGGTTGCCGCGGACCGCAAGGCCAACGGTGGAAAGCTGACAGCGTCCGAGAAGAAGCAAGTCAACAAGGAACAGAACGCGGCGTCGAAGAATATCTACAACAAGAAGCACAACGCCAAGACACAGCCGCAAGCCCAGGCGCAGCCAAAACCGTAAGTTTTCCTCCAACCCCCGAACAAAGAGAGGCGTCCCGGTCTCGGCCGGGGCGCCTCTTTTCTTTTGAGTCCTCAATTTTCAGTCGGGCAGGGGTCAAGCAGATTGCAAGATCCCGCCGCCCAAGAGTAGGATGAGGACGCCACCTTCCTGCACCTGCACCTGCACCTGGGGGTGAACATGGCTCATAGGGCAGTTTGTTCCTTCTTTCTCTTTCTCGTAATTCCGTTGTCCACAGCTCCCCTCCTAGCCGAAGACGTCAAGCTGCGCGAACAGGCCATCCATTTGATGGAAGTTGCCAACGCGGTGAGCCTCACCGGAGGGCTGGGCAACTACGAGCAGACGGTTACATTTACCGTCCATGATGTGCGCAATGGTTCGGTGAAAGAGGGCACATTCAGCGAACTCTCGGCGGGCGCGGATGGGCGCCGCGACGAGTTCACATTGGGCGATTACCACGCCATTAGAGTCATTTCGGGCGATCGCCTGTCCGACAGCCGGACAGGTGAGGAACCGCCTGAGATACGCGAACTTTTGAGGTACATCCCCGTCCAGCTTGGACGCTTCGATCACGAAGATGTCATACGCGCAATTGAGGACATGAGCGTCCTTGGCCGCCCAGCAAAATGCATTAATTTTGACACGCATTTTGGAAGTGAGATCCAGGCAAATCAGGTGTGCGTGGACACCGAGCGAGGAGCGCTTTTGCGCTGGCATATTGGCGACGAGGTCGTTGAAAACTCCGAGTATTTTCAGATAGCAAACCTTTGGGAGCCCGGACACATCCGCCGCTTCGTAAGAGGTGCCCTTCAGCTCGAAATCAATCAGCGCATGACCGCAACTGAAGTCCCGGTAGACGCTAAAGCGTTTTCACCTGTGTCTGGACAATGGCAAAGAATGTTTGGCTGCAAGAACAAACGACGCGCCGTCGGAATCTCCATGCCGATGCCGCCAGCGGGGACTGCGGGCGCCGGTACTGTTGATGTCATCGTGCATGGATATATCTGGGACAACGGAACGGTTCAACCGATAACGATAGAGTCCTCGGAACGTCCCGATCTGAGCGCGGAAGCCTTAAAGCTCGTAGCTACGTGGAAGTTCCTTCCCCTGATGTGCAACGACAAGCCCGCCGCTACGGTCGCTGACTTCGTTGTACATTTCCAAGGACGCTGACGCGAGCTCAGGGAGATCCCTCGTCGCCACGCTCCCCCGGATAGACCTGCTTCGTCGCATGTCTAGTTAACAATAACGCGCCCCCTCCCGTGGTTTTTGTAAGTGTTGCATCTAAAGGACTTAGGATTTTGTTTAAGTTGTTTAGAATCAACACTTGCGGGCATCTCTATAAGTGTTGATTCTAAAGATGGTTACATTGCACCAAAATTGTGCAAAATGCGCGTCACACGGCGGCGTCACGGGGCAACAGAAACCAGTGATCCTGCAGATTTGTTCGGCGGACACCTAAATGTCCAGAGAGAGGACTCGAACTGAAAGAAGATACGGACGAAGACGAGGCGCACTACTCTCCATGAATAATCTACCAAAGTAGTGACCGTGTTGTCAACAGAAAGTTGGAAGCGTCTTCTAAGGTAACGGGTGAGTTTCCATGCTGTTCGGGGGCTGAAGCGCTGGAGTTCGGAAACTCTCGCCGCGTCACCCATCTAAGACAACGTTTCCACACTCTCGGGGCTACTTTGTTGCCAGAGAGCTGCGGACTTTGGCGTAACCCGGCTTGATTACGGAGTAGATCAGATCGCAACGCCGGTCATAGGGGAGAAAGGCGCTCTTCATCGCGTTGATGGTGATCTTCTCAAAGTCCTCCAAGGACAGACCGAAAGTATCCTGAGCGGCCTCGAATTCTTTGGTCATGGCCGTGTCGCTCATCAACCGGTTGTCGGTGTTCAGCGTGACACGAAATTTCTCCTGATAAAAAATCCTAAAGGGATGCTCGGAAAGACTGCGGGCGGCTCCCGTATGAACGTTGCTGATCAAGCAGATCTCCAGCGGGATCCTTTTGTCGAGAACGTATTGCGCGAGGTCTCCCAATTTCACTGCCCTACCGTCCGCGACGGCAATGTCATCGATCAAGCGTGTCCCGTGTCCGATGCGGTGGGCTCCGCAGTATTGTATGGCCTGCCAAATCGATTCCTTGCCGAACCCCTCGCCAGCGTGAATCGTAATGTTGAAATTCTGCCGCTGAATATAGTGGAAAGCGTCCACGTGCTTTTTGGGAGGAAAGCCTCCCTCCTCACCGGCCAGATCGAATCCCACAACTCCGCGCTCGCGAAAGTCAACGGCGAGCTCGGCCATTTCGAGCGACACGTCCATATTGCGCATCGCGCAGATGATCAACCCCGAAGGGATTCCAAAGTCCTTTCGGCCCCGCTCCAAGCCCCTGAGCACGGCGGAGACAACCTGCTGGTGGCTCAATCCTTCGCGAGTGTGAAAAATCGGGGCAAAGCGAGTCTCAAAATAGACTACGCCGTCCCGGCTTAGGTCTTCCGCTTGTTCATAGGCTACTCGTTCGAGCGCTTCCTCGGTCTGCATCACGGCGATTGTGTGCGCAAAGCCTTCCAGATATTTTGGCAGGCTTCCTTGGTTGGCCCCCTGATGAAACCAGCGCGCCAGGCCTTCCGGATCTTGTGCCGGGAGCTGGCCGTATTTTGCGCTTTGCGCCAACTCAATTACAGTTTTCGGTCTTAGAACGCCGTCCAGGTGTTCGTGCAACAGAACCTTGGGGAGACTCTTCAATATTCCGCGATCCATCTTCATGAAGGCCCCTAGTACCCTACGTGTTTGGCAATAATGAGGGTGATGTCGTCGTACTGTTCGTGGGGACTGAAACGCTGGACTTCGTCGACGATGGAGGCTAGAGCAGCTTGTGAACACGATTGGCGATAGCGCTGGAGGGCTTCGATGAGGCGCTGTTCGCCGAACTGCTCGTCGGCGGAGTTGTAGGATTCGGTGATGCCGTCGGTATAGAGGGCGAGGGTGTCGCCTGGGTGGAGCTGGCATTCTCCAATTTCGCAATCCCAATCCTTGAAGATGCCCAATACGGTGGCGGTGGCCTCGAGGCGCTCAACGGTGTCATCCGGGTGGAGCAGAAGGGCGGGGAGATGGCCGCAATTGGCGTAGCGCAAGCGGCAGGCGGTGTCGTCGTATTCGGCGAAGAAGAGAGTGGCGAAGGCGCCATCCGGCGTGTTGTCGCAAAAGAGCTGGTTCACGGAACACAAAAGGCGCTGGGGCTGATCGAGAGCGATGGCGCACTGGCTGCGCAGATTCGCTTGAAGATTGGCCATCAGGAGAGCGGCGGCGATGCCTTTTCCGGAAATGTCGCCGATGACGAAGCCGAGGCGCTCGCTGCCGAGATCCAGAAAGTCGTAATAATCACCGCCGACTTTGCGAGCCTGGATGCAGATGCCGGCGTATTCGAGGGTCTTGAGCGGCGGTTGCGACTGCGGGAAGAGCCGAGCCTGAACCTGCTTGGCGATTTCGATTTCCTGGGCGGCACGGCGTTCGGATTCCAGCTTTTCGGCGAGGGCGCGGCGCTGCGCTTCGACGGCATGGGTCACCTCGTCGAAACTGACCAGTGAAAAGGAATTGCCGTCGAGATCCTTGAAACGGGTAAAGACGCCGCCCCAAATCGGAGAGCGCTCCAGGCTGGGCGCCGATGGATCGCCCGAATGAGGGGCCCGCACGTGCACCTCATACTTGAGGCGTTTCAGGCGCGGCGCAAACTGAAAGCGAACTCCGCGCTTGGTCCATTCGCGGTACTTGGCAATCACATCCTCGGTGACAAACGTGACTGGTGTTGGCCGGCCGATGAGCTTGTACTGTTCCGAGCTTGGCTCCGGCGCGACGAGCGTGAGGTTGGCTGTGCCGTCGGGAGGAGCGACGGTTACGAAACGCCTGTCGGGTTGAATGCGGGCGTCAAATATTAAATGGAAGCCGAGTTGATCGAGGTAGAAGCTCAGGCTCTGCTCGAGATCACGGACGAAAATCGTAACCGACTGGAGGCGCAGGTAGGGATCATGGCGATCCAGGCGAACGGCGGAGCCGTCGTTGAACTCGGCAGGAGAGTTGGCCATAGGTGGGATTATAAGCCGGGAGCGGCCAAACGCACCCTAGCACTGGGGTGGTGCCAAGCTGGGGCGCAGCATGCTGCGCCCCTACAAATTCAACGAATTAGTCTTCGGACCAGCCGAGAGCAGCGAGGGCGTGGTGGAGGCGGGAGAGGGGCAGGCCGACAACGTTAAAGTAGCAGCCTTCGATGCGCGGGATGTAGCGGCCAGCGCGGCCCTGGATGGCGTAGGCGCCAGCCTTATCGTGGGGCTCGCCGGTGGCGAGATAACGGGAGATTTCTTCCGCAGGAAGCATGGCGAAGTGGACCAGGGTGGACTCGACGAAGGTCAGGCGCTCGGCGTCAGGGAGGCGGATGAGGGCGACTCCCGTGACGACGGCGTGGGTGCGGCCGGAGAGTTTTTCGAGCATGTGGCGGGCGTCATCGGAGGAGCGGGGCTTGCCGAAGATGTGGCCATTCAGGGTGACCTCGGTGTCGGCGCCAATGACGATAGCGGGACCAACGGCGCGAGCAGCGACGAGTTCGGCTTTGGCGACGGCCAGGCGCTCAACCAAGTCGCGTGCGGATTCGCCAGGGTACGGTGTCTCGTCGACGGCCGAAGAGAGGATGGAGAACGAGAAACCCGCGTCGCGGAGGATTTCGGCGCGGCGGACGGATGCGGAGGCGAGGATCAGCTTCATGGGATGCCTTGGAGGGGAAGGATACTACAGCAAAGAGCGGTGACAGCCTGGGCGGATGGGCCATGGAGGGCGACGACCCGTGCTTTTTTCTCACCTTTTGTCCGCAAGTGATCGAATAATCCTGAGAGCTTCCGTCTCCCCTTTTGGCACAAAGAAAAACAAGCGCAGGTGAGAGAATCGCCGCTCTGTTTTTTCGTATAAGTAGGTATTTAGGTCCCATGGCTCGTAGGACGGATTCAAGAACTTCTCTTCCAAAGCAGAATCTATCGAGGTCGGAGAGAGGATTTCGAACAGATTTTCGATTTCCTCTAGATGCCATAGTTGGTATCTAAAGCCTTGAATGCCAGCTGCCCGCAGTTCCGCGTCGAGAAGATTTCTAAAGGTTTGGGGGTGGTTTGCGTATTCGATGCGGTCGTGGATCAAGAGAACGGGGAAAAACTCGCGGACGTTTTCGTAGTAAGCGTTAAGAGATTTTGGAAGCTTTTTGTTTTTGATCGCCTCGATCTTGTCGTAGAGCTGAAAAAGGCCGCTTCTGTGCTTAGGGTTGGCGAGATTCTTTCTAATGTCTCTGGCTATCGTCTCGACAGAAGACTCTTTCTTAGAGTCAAAAAACAGCGCCGAGGTCTTGCACTCGAAGAGAAAAGCATTCGACCCTATGACCAGTGTAAAATCGTTGGTCTTACCTTGCCATGCATGACTTCGCTCGTCGGCCTCAGTTAACACAACCGACTTCCCTAGGTGCTTGATGAATAGATTTGCCGCGTACCCGGAGAACATCTCTCCAAACCACTTCTGAAAAGGCCCCCTAAATGTATCTATGAGATAAAAGTACAAACCTTTCGTCGCCGCGTAAGCGATGAGTTCAGGAAGGGGAGCCCAGTATTCTGACTGGTGCACGATAATTGGGAAGCGTAGCAATGGGTTGAACTCATAAGGAATTTCGTGAAAATGGTCCGCTTTCCAACCATCGTAAGCTTCTCTGAAGCTGGACCTGGTTGCAGAAAGCAAATTGAGAACCGAATCAAGATACCTGCGGTCCTTTTCATCAAGGCAACTCTCTAAGGACTCTTTATCAGTCCTCATCCGCGTCTGAAAAAATAGGTAAATCTTTTCAGAGACTCTCAGAAAGGCATCTAGAGGTAACCCCGTTTCTCTTTCGAAATCCGACATCGACCAAATCATTCCGCCGTTGGTTTGCACGCAGCTCGAAAGATATAGAGCCCGAGTTGAATCAAACATGAAGGGCACCCTGCCCCGGTGCAGAAAATAAGGCAGTTGTTGGTATAGAAAGCGAAAGATAAAGGCGGCAATAAACTCGGGATCGGTCGAGTAGCGATTCTCTTGTTCCACTGCCGACCAGAAATCCTTGTAACGATTAAATGGTCTTGCAAGATCAAATTGAGTTCTTCGTGGCTTTTCTGACCCGTAGATGACCAGGAATTTTGTGAAATTTGCCAGCTGGAAGGCGCTAAGCCATGGCTGTCCGCGATCGAGGAACCCCTTCTGGGACAGCTCCTCCCATTTTTTCCTTACGGGTTCAAAAGAGTGAGGGAAAGGAAACTTCTTTACCTCTTTAGTGAACCTCTGGAGCGCTTGGATCGCTGACATGGAATGAGCTTACTCGCCGCTAAATGATGACCGACTCCTGGTATTCGCCGAAGACGCGGCGGAGCGCGTCGGAGATTTCGCCGATCGTCGCGTAGGCTTCGACGGCGGCGAGGATGGCGGGGAGGAGATTTTCGGGGGTGGCGGCGCGGCGCTGGAGTTCAGCGAGGGCGGATTGTGTTTTGGCGGAGTCGCGCTTGGCGCGGAGGGCGTTCAGGCGGGCGATTTGGGCGCGCTCGATTTCGGCGTCGATGCGAAGAATGGGAATGGTGCGCGCGTCAGTTCCTTCCGTTGGGGCGATGAAGTCGTTTACGCCGACCACGATTTGGTCTTTTTTCTCGACGGCTTGCTGGAATTCGTAGGCGGCTTTCTGGATTTCACCCTGGACGTAACCGGCTTCGATGGCGCGCAGCATTCCGCCTAGTGAATCCAATTTCTGGATGTAAGCGAGAGCGCCTGTTTCGATTTCGTTGGTGAGATGCTCGATGGCGTAGGAGCCGGCGACGGGGTCGACGGCGTTGGCGATGCCGGTTTCGTTGGCGAGGATTTGCTGGGTGCGCAGGGCGATGAGCGCGGCGTCTTCGGTAGGCAGGGCGAGCGCCTCGTCCATGGAATTGGTGTGGAGAGACTGGCAGCCGCCGAGAACGGCGGCAAGGGCTTGAATGGCTACACGGACGATATTGTTTTCCGGTTGCTGAGCGGTGAGGGAAGAGCCGGCGGTTTGCGCGTGGAAGCGGAGCATCAAGGAGCGCGGATCTCTTGCGCCGAAGCGGTCCGTCATGATGCGGGCCCAAAGGCGGCGGGCGGCGCGGTACTTGGCGATTTCTTCGAGAAGATCGTTGTGGGCGTTGAAAAAGAAAGAAAGTTGCGGGGCGAAGTCATCGACGCGGAGCCCGGCGTCTAGCGCGGCCTGGACGTAGGCGAAGCCATCGGCGAGCGTGAAGGCGACTTCCTGCACGGCGGTGGAGCCGGCTTCGCGGATGTGATAGCCGGAGATGGAGATGGTGTTCCACTTGGGGAGATGGTCGCGGCACCAGGCGAAAATGTCGGTGACGATACGCATGGCGGGGCGCACGGGATAGATGTAGGTGCCACGGGCGATGTATTCCTTGAGGACATCGTTTTGCACGGTGCCGGAGAGTTTTTGCAGGCTGGCGCCTTGGCGTTTCGCGACGGCTACGTACAGGCAGAGGAGGATGGCGGCCGTTGCGTTGATGGTCATGGAGGTGGAAACTTTTTCGAGGGGGATGCCGTCGAAAAGCGTTTCCATGTCTTCGAGGGAGTCGATAGCGACGCCAACTTTGCCGACTTCGCCAAGGGCGAGAGGATGATCGGAGTCCATGCCAATTTGGGTGGGCAGATCGAAAGCGACGGAGAGACCAGCCTGGCCTTTGCTGAGGAGATAGCGATAGCGCTGGTTGGATTCGACGGCGGAGCCGAAGCCGGCGTACTGGCGCATGGTCCAGAGGCGGCCGCGGTACATGGTGGGGTAGATGCCGCGGGTGAAGGGAAATTCACCCGGATAGCCGAGTGCGGATTCGGGATCCCAGTTGGTGAGGTTTTCTTCGGTATAAAGGCGTTCGACGGGGAGGCCGGAGAGGGTGGTGAATTTTTCCTTGCGCTCGACGGTGGCAGCGGATTTTGTTTTGGTGTCAGCCATGGAATGAAATCTGTGTTGAATACATCAAACAACAAGGGCGCCTACCTCGGAAGGTGGCCGCTACAACCTGCGCGCGCGGCGAAACGATGTTACGGCGAAATACACAAATACCAGAGCCACGGCGACGGCAATGCCAACGAGCCAGCGGGCAGCGTCACGCGTCCAGGCGCGCAGGGCGGCGTTGAGCCAAGCTAGCGCGAGAACCGCAAAGACTGCGGCAATGAGCTCGTGAAAAAGCTGGCGAAGAGCGCGCCAGAAACGGCGAAAGCCGCCCTGCTGTTGCGGCGCGGTGGCTGCGCTTGCGGCCGTGGACATAAGGACATCTTAGCGCAAAACCCAGTGAACACCAGGAAGCGGAGCCGGGTCTTGCTCAACTTGGAGGCCTTAGAACCTGAACGAAGGTACTGTGGACGAATTGGAGACAACGAAGCGAAGCGCTCTTGTATCCAACAACACGTGGGCCTAGAATGGCCAAAGAAGTAAGGGAGAACCGGCCTTGCAACTCGACGATCACCTGAAAAACTTGCTCCGCGAACTGGGACACGCCATCAACGACACGGTGTCCGATTCCGATCGCATCACGGGTGCGATTGCCGGAGTGCGCGCGCACGGATACGACATCGTGCTGAAGCTGGATGCGACCATCGGGCTGGCGAAACGCGACGCGGCTGCGGCAGAAGCAGCGAAACTGACGACGCAAGACCGTCGGTTCCTTGAGTCACTGCGGATTCAAGTGGATCAGGAATCCTTTTTGGAAGAGAATGAGAAAAAGCCGGTACCGCGGCTGGCCATGACGCCTCAGGACGTACGATTTCTGAAGTCACTGCGGATTGCGACGGACGACGCGGAATGAAAAGGATCGTGAGGATCGCCGGGTCAGGATTGCCGCTGATGCTTGTGGCGGCGGGCGTTTTTTCTTCGCCCGCTGCGGCGCAGGGTCCGGCGACCGTGCCGGTCATCGTTGCTGAAACGGCGGGGCCGATTATCATCGGTGCGGTGAAACCGAAGCCGAAGCCGACCGGACTTGATAAGTTTGAAGGCTTCGTGATGCACGCGAATAACGCGCAGATAACCGTGCGCGCGAAGGGCAACGACATGACGATCCGGACGTTCCCTCTTTCGCAAGAGGCGTCCGCGAAAATGCAGAAAATCATCGACAAGGGCGGTTACCAGTACGGCGACAAAGTGACGGTTTATTACGTGCCCGCCACGGAACAAGCAATCAAGTTCAAAGGGAAACCCTCGAAGCCTATTTGATTCGCGGAGCGGCAACATGCTTCGCCTGCCTGCGGTTTCCGGACGCTTCTACCCTTCTGATCCCGCGGAACTAACAGCGCTTATTCGGAAATATGCAGTGATCGATTCAAGCAAGCCGCCGATTCCGGTGAGGGCGTGCTTGGTGCCGCACGCCGGTTACGTTTATTCGGGGCATGTGGCCGGCGCGGTGCTTGGGCGGATTGCGCTGCCCAGGAAAATCATTATTCTCGGAGTGCGGCATTATCCGCGGGGTGAGCCGGCGGCGATACTTTCGAGCGGCGCGTGGCGCACGCCGCTGCGAGACGCGCGGATTGACGAGGACCTGGCGGAAGCGCTGAAAAAAGCCTGCCCGTTGCTGCGTGAAGACAGCGTAGCGCACAGCACGGAGCATTCGCTGGAAGTGCAACTGCCGTTTCTTCAGGTGCTGGCGCCAGACTTCACGTTTGTTCCCGTTGCCTTGGGGACGGTGCAATTTGAATCGCTGGTGAGTGTGGGAGAAGCGCTCAGGCGCGTGCTCCAGGCTTCGAAAGAAAACGTGCTGCTCTTGACGACCTCGGACTTGAATCACTACGAGGATGACGCCACGACGCGCGTCAAGGACCGCAAGGCCATCGACCAATTGCTGGCGCTGAATTCGCGTGGACTCTACGACACCTGCCGTAACGAGGAAATTTCCATGTGCGGGCTGGGGCCGGCGGTGGCGATGATCACGGCGCTGAACGCGCTGGGCGTAAAAAAACCGGAATTGGTGAAATACGCGACGTCCGCGGATGTGTCCGAGGACCGCAGCACAGTGGTAGGCTATGCGGGGATGATTTTTTCCTGACCGTTGAAAATCGTAATTTGCCACCAAGCAAAGACAAACGACTCCCTTACAAGGGAGCCGTCTGTACGATTGTGTCAGATTCGATTAGTGCGGCCGGCCGGAAGAGGGGTGCGAAGACGTCGATGGAGAAGGGGAGGACGCGGATCGTCCCGAGCTGCTGCCGCTCGAAGATGCAGAGCCACCCCAACTGCTGCCTCTGCCGCTGCTGGCACTAGAACTTCCGCGTTCGCCGCCGGAATAGCGCGGCGCGGGCGGCGGGACAGTGTTGCGCGGTGGCGGAGACGAAGCGCTTCGGGTCGGCGGCGGAGCCACGGGAGCTCGCGGCGGTGTAACTCCAGCTGCGGCTGTGGTCGAACTGGCGGCGGCCGTCCCTACCCGTACATGTTCGAGTGGAGTTTCCTTTTCGTTCAAGGAAGACCTAGCGGCGACGGAATTTGTATTGACGAAACGGTGTTCGGCAGGATCGTAGACGATAGAAGAATCCCTGCCGAGTGAAGCAGCTCTAATTCCGGATTTGCTTTCAACCACTGTCCTTGATAGGCGCGCCGGCGGCCCAGTGGCCACAAGGCTGGTGCTGAGACCTTCGCGCGGCGGCGACTTCAACGTTTCCCATTTTTGTCCATGCTCGACCGGCAGAATCTGTGTGCTGACGCCCTTCGTTCCCACGTTCGAGAAGACGCCGCGTTCCAAATTCAGGGGAGTCTTTCCCCTTTCATCGAGCGGATGCATAGGCACGATGCCGCTCTTGCCGCCTTGGTGAACGAAAACAGCCGTCACCGGACGATAGATGAGGCGGGGAGGATGAATGACCTTGGGGTGTCGGGTCACCGGGCCGAAGCCGTACCCAGGGTATCCGTAAAGAAGCGGCGGGGAATAAAACCAGCCGCCGCAGGAAGAGTCAAAGAGCCATCCTCCATAGTGATAGGGGGCCCAGCCCCACGGTTGATAGCTAACCCAAGTGGGGCCGAAAAAAGGATCCGAAACCCATTGGCCATCTGTAAATGGTGACCAGCCGAAGCCCACACCGAACGGCCTCCAACCGTATCCATAAGCGCCGCAATTGGAAAAGGCGCCATAGGTATACAGGTCGGCGAATCCAGGAGCGTAATACGAGGAACCGGTATATTGCAGCGCCGCGGTCGTTGCAGTGGAAACACCTTCGGTACGGCCGGAAACCCAGCGGTCGAAATCGTCTTCCTCTGGAAGGCGGCCCACGCTTAGGGAAGAATCGTCGCCTGCTTTCATCGAAAGGGACTGGCCCTTTTCGAGCCGTGTCGAGTTTTTATTGTGCAGAACTGAAACGCGGCCCTGATAGGTTTCGACGGTGCTGCCATCGTCGTAATTATCCACTCGGAAGGTGCTCCGGTGGTCGGCTTCCACAGTGAAGTCGCCGCCGGTAACGCTGAAGTAGTCTCCACCTGCGGGATTCACATAAAAAGAAGCGCTGCCCTGCCGGAGAACGAGACGGGTCGTTCGCGCCGAGTCATTCAAGGAAAGGTCGTAGAACTCCAACACGGTGTTTTCGTTCAGGAAAGCCACGGCGCCGTTCTCAAATTCCACTTCCGCGCGGCCTTTGTCGGTGGCAAGAACATATCCTTGGCGAATCGGCAGATTCAGCGCAGCGGTCTCCCAGGTTGCGTTGGAGTTCGCGAGAGGGTCGCCGTGCGTTTCTCGGGCGAACCGGACGTCGCCCTGAACGAGGCTCAGGCGGATGATGCGGGCATGGCTGGAATCTGCCACCACGGGATGCGCGCCCACGAACAGCGAACTCAACAGAATGATTAAAAGGAAAGGAACCAGTTTGCCGGAAGTCATATTCATCCCCTCACGGGGCGCGACCCAACTCATTAGACGGTCAGAATAGCGGGCAGGTTACGCGCGATGTGCCCTGAACCATCGTCTCCCCGGGGGATGGCCGCGTCAAGAGGACCCTTTACCCGTGCCATGATTGCTCTTGCCTGAAGGGCCAGTCAGCGGGCGACGTCTCCCGAGAACACTGCTCTTCGCGGTGAGGTGATAAGATTCTCGTTCGGACAGAGGCCATGACACGAATTGCATCGCGGGTTTCACAGTTAAACTGTGAAGGCGCGCTGACGGTCTATTCGCGCGCTAAGGAACTCGAGCGTCAGGGGCGTTCGATCATTCATTTGGAACTCGGCGAGCCGGATTTTCATCCTGCCGCGCCGGTTGTGGATGCGATGCGCGATGCCGTTGCCGCAGGACGCGACCGGTACTGCTCCACGCGCGGCGTTCCGGCGCTGCGCGAAGCGATTGCCGACTACTTGAAGCGCACGCGCAATGTACATACGACGGCAGAGCAAGTTCTGGTGGCGCCGGGTTGCAAGATGGCGCTGTCGCTGGCGATGATGGCGCTAGTCGAGCCGGGCGACGAAGTGCTTTTTCCTGATCCGAGTTTTCCGATTTATCCGTCGTTCACCCGCGGGCTGGGCGCGAAGGCGGTTCCCTATGGGCTCGAAGAGAAGAACAAGTTCCAGCCTGATGTGGATGAGATCGCGCGAAAGATCACGCCGCGCACGACCATGTTGATCTTCAATTCGCCGAATAATCCTACGGGAACGGTTTTTAGCGACGAGGTTCTGGAGAAACTCGCCATGCTCGCCGCGAAGCACGACCTGTGGGTCCTTGCTGATGAGATCTACGCGCGCATTCTGTTCAGCGGGGAATACAAGTCCATCTGGTCGCTTCCCGGGATGGCGGAGCACACTGTTATCATTGATGGCTTCTCGAAAAGCTTTGCGATGACGGGTTGGCGGCTGGGTTACGCGGTGGCGCCCGTCGAAGTGATCGACGCCATGGACCTGCTGGTGCTGAACACTTTTACGTGCGCGGCGGAGTTTACGCAAGTGGCGGCCATCGAAGCGCTGCGCGATTCCACGAACGCCGTGGATACGATGGTGGCGGAGTACCGCAAACGGCGCGACCAATTTGTCGCCGGGCTCAACCAAATCCCCGGATTTCGCTGCCAGGCGCCGGACGGCGCGTTTTATGCCTGGGTGAATATCGAAGATACGGGACTCTCCGCGGAAGAGGTGCAGAAGCTTTTGTTGGAAGAGGCGGGCGTGGCGGGGATCGCCGGGGCGGCGTTTGGTCCGGGCGGCAAGAATTATCTGCGCTTCTCGCTCGTGAGCGCGCGGAAATTGCTCGAGGAGGCGCTAGAACGCATGCAGCGCGTATCGATGTACTGGCGCGCTGCGGTTTCGCGCTGATTTGAGAATATTTATGGTTATGGAGTAATCCACCGGAAGATGGAGAAGAAAAATGAGCACTCCGGCGAAAGCGAAGCACGTCGCTTGGAAAAATGTCGAGCGCGAGCAACTGAATCCGCTCATCGGCCGCGAAATGATAGTCAGCGATAAGATTATGCTGGCGCGGGTGTTGCTGAAAAAAGGCGCGCATGTGCCGCTGCATCACCATCACAACGAGCAGGTGACGTACATCCTCGAAGGCGCGCTGAAATTTGCCATCGATGGCAAGGAGATCGTCGTCCACTCCGGCGAAGTGCTGTGCATCCCTCCACATATGCCCCACGAAGCCTGGGCGCTGGAAGATACTGTGGACCTCGATGTCTTTGATCCACCGCGCGAAGACTGGCTCAACAAGACCGATGACTATTTGAGGCACGGCCGTTAGAGCCCGGGCAGCAACCGGACCCAGTTGATCCTTGCTGGCAGCGCGTCCGCAGGCGGCCCGACTTTCTTGCCTATTCGTTTTATACCGGCAGTGCGCCGTTTTTCTCTTTTAGTCTCTTTCCGCGAAAGAGCATGGACAAAGGGCCATGGTGTTGTTTACCGTAGCTACGTGGCTGAATCCGAGCGTGGGGTCGGCCCTCTGAGGGGAGCATCATGAAGAGGCTATTGCTAGCGGCATTGCTGCTTGGGAGCGTGAGCGTTGCGCAGGCACAGGTAAACGCGCCCATTTCGCAGATCGATAGGGGGAACGCGGCGCAGGATTTCTCGGCGACGTCCGCTGCAAGGTGGACACTACTCAGTGACCTCGCCGCGGCCGACACGATTTCCGTTGCGGCGGCGGCCAAACCGACGAACACGTTCGCTGCTCCTACTGTCGCCACGGCACTAGCCTTGCCTTACGAGAGTGCCGAGCCAGGTTCGCCGTCACCCCAACCGAAGTTTCTCTACGGTGGTCGCGATGACTACCGCTGGGAGCTGGGTCTCGCTGTAAGCTGGTTGCGCTTCCGATCCTCGGTCTTCAACGCCAGCGCGGTCGGCATCAGTACTTCCGTGGTTTATTACACAAACGAATGGTTCGGAGTCGAGGGGGATATCACCGCCGCATTTGCTCCAACGATTCTGGCCAACGAGCACGTGAAGATTGCAACCTACGGCGCCGGCCCGAAGATCGCCTGGCGTCAGAGAAAATGGGAACCCTGGCTGCACGGAATTTTTGGCGGCGCTCACGAGCAACCGCAGATCGCCGACCAAAGCCGCAACTCCTACGAGATTAAAGCCGGCGGCGGAGCGGATTATCGCTGGAACCCGCGGCTGTCATTTCGCCTGGAAGCTAACTACGTGCGCACAGGTTTTTTTCACAGTTCGCAGAACAACTTCCAGCTTGCAGGCGGAGTCGTTTTCCACTTCTAGGTTGGGCTTGTCAGGCCCCGCCCGTCGAGAGATCTTTTTTTGTGACCCGGAGGAAACCGCCTTCACGTTGCCACAGCTTTGAAATTTTCATGCCGCGCAGAAGCCTTCATAAGGATTAGCGCAGGACAGTGCCGTAGAAGACGTTTCGCCCGCGGCGCAAGTCTCTTCCATAGGAGAGAGCGACGGTCAGACTTCCCAGAACGCGGATCTTGCACTGTGCGCCGGCATCCCAGAGCCAATACTGCGAACCAAACAGTCCGGAGGAATCGGCCACCGCGCCGCTATCGAGAAATGGGCCGAGCTTCACAGTGAAGAAACCGTTTTGATAGATGTTTTTGTCCATCTCCCAATTGGCAAGAAAAAACCGGCGTCCAAGCGGAGCCGCTCCTTTGCGGCCGTCAAGAGTTCCGGCATGGCCGCGGAGCCATAGGTCGTTGTCGCGCTCGACGCCCAATTGGAACAGTTCATCGAGCGTTACCTTGCCCGCAGTCGCGCCAGCGCGGAGGCGGGCTTGCACCTCGTAGTCGTCGCCTGTTGCACGAGGAAACCAATGCGCGCGAAGCGATCCGCGTACCGTGGCGAACGGCCCGAGGGCGTCCGCATACTCCCGGCCGGCCCTTGCTTCTGCCGATGAATCGAGCGTGAAGCGGCGCTCCGGGACGCGCAGCAGAGATCGCTGGACGCCGAGCCCCCCTGCAATGGAGGTAGCGTCAGTAAAGAATGCGAGTTCTGCCGGCGAAGTAAGGCCGTTGAGATTTCGGAAATTCCGGTGGGCAATCTCCGCGCCAGCGCTCCAACACCAGCGGCCATTCACGATAGAGCGCATTTCGGCTCCGGCTGCAACGCGGCGCATGTTCAAGTCCGTCAGCGGTGTGCCCGTTCCAACAAAAGTCCGCGTCAAATTCCAATTTTCGTTCCGAGCATCGGCGTAAAGGCGCAAGCGCAAACTGGGATTACCGTAGAGCGGCATGGAAACCGTCAGAGAGAGGCGGCGTTTTTCCGAATCCCAGCGAACGAGCGAGGTCACATTCACGGCATCGCGGCCCAGATTGTAAAACTGGGGATAAATTGTAGCGTATGGCAAACCACTCAAAAGCGAAACTATGCCTTCGATTTTGGAATCGCCCCAGCCATTTTTCTCTGCCAAGTGGAGTGTCGCGTCGTAGTTTCCGGAGTCAGACGGAGAGAGTTCCACTCGCCGGCTTGAGAAAATTCCCAGATTATCCAGGCGCGCCTGGGTTGTAAGCAAAGCATCAGCGGTAAGAATTTGAGGCGCGTTGAAGGCAACTGCGCGGTCTCGGAGCGATTGCCTGAGCTTGAGTGAAGGTGTGAATGCAACACTTCGCAAGCGCGGTTTGTCCACGAGATTCCAATACTTGAGAGCGGCTTCCAGATTGCCTTCCAAGAAATAAATCGTGGCGAGAAATTCGCGCGAGTAGGAATCCCGCGGGTTCAGCTGTAGGGCCGCATGCAGACGATTTTTTGCGTTGCGAAAATCTTTTTGCTTGTAGGCGATGCCCGCCAACTCAACTAAAAAGCGCGAATCGCCCGGCGCCTTTCGAATGCCTGCGCCGAACGCCAGCTTGGCCTCGTCCCATCTCTCCAAACGAGCAAGGGACAGCCCGGCCAGAAAATCAAATTCCGGCGATTGGCCGGCGGGCCCGCGTGCCAGCCTCGCGACTTCCTCCCAATGGCCGGAATCGAAAGCACTCTGTACAGCGGGGAGGCGAGCTTGATCGGAGGCGGTATCCTGGGCGGGCGCGGACGGGCCCAGCGCCAACAGTACGGCAAGAAAAAGGATCACGAAGCCTTTTCGGGGAGAGCCAGCAGCATCCAATTGTGGTTTGGCCGCCATTGCTTTTCGAAATCCTCACGTACCACCCGGAGGAGTTTCCCACGCGCAGGGTCGTTGATGAAGACGGCAGCGTTCTGCCAATCGATGCCAGTTACCACGACGTAGTGTAGCGGGGTTTTGGCGTTACCTGGCTGAAGGCTGGCGATCAGCGGCCGGCCTTGCTTGAGCTGCTCGAGAAGATCTTTCCAATCTCCGTTGAGAGGAAATACGCGAAAGCCCGACTCCTCGAGATAACTCTCCATGTCGGAAGCGCGAATGCCGCGGACTTGGCGCGAATAAAGCTGTTTCTGGATGGCGGCGGAGTCGGCACGCTGTGAATCGATAGATACGCCATGAGCGGTCCAGTATTGCAGGAGCATGGAGATTGCAGCAGAGCCGCAGCCATCTTCGGTCTGTTTTACGTACGGCACGTCCAGCCAGATTCCGGCCTTTTCCTGGGGCTCCGTTCGAGCAGAAGGCCCCAGGAAAAGAAGCAGGAGCAGACAGAGAGCGATCCGGTTCATTCGAATGAGGAATCACTCCAAGTTGCAAGAATTAGCGGAGCGCCACCGCCAGGACGATGACGCCGATGGCGATCAGAATAATCCAAAGCAGATCGCGATCGGAAATGCGTCCAGCGGCAAAATCGCTCTGCGCCTGGCGAGACCGCTGGGCCAGCTTGGCAAGGTCTTCATCGCTCAGTTGGCCGACGGCTTTGTCCACCTTTTGATAGTCGATGTTAGCGGACTTCAGGGCTTTTTGCGCTTGGTCGGAAGAAAGAAGCGTTCGAACTGCTTCTTCGTTGGATTGGCGCGTCTGGGCCGGCCGCGCGGCGTCTTTGTTCAGGTCCTTCAGAGAAACGACATGCTGCTTGTCTTGGGCCCCCGCTGGGACTCCCCCCAAACCAAACAGAAGGGCAATGGCCAGCACTGACACACACGTCTTCACGCAAAAACGCATTCTTCCTCCTATGTATGGCCGGGTAAGTCTAGTTTACGAATTGCATCCCAGCGTGGCAAGAAACTTCTGAAGGGCATTTGTAGGAGTCGATCACGGCCACGGCAAGGATCACTTTGCGAGCAGTGGTTGCTTGTACTTGGTGGCGTCGACGGATTTCCATTCGCCCTTGACGATGCCTGCCCGAATCTGCGCGGCAGTCTTACCCTTACCCACCTGCTCAAAAGCGTAGAAGTCCTCGTAAATACAGGTGCCGCATCCCGAACCGTGCTTGCTGGCAAAGCAATCAAGCAGGCTCTTGTGGCCCTGACTGCGGTCGCAATGGCAATAGCAGGGCTGCTGGTAGAGCGCCTTTTTAATTTTTGCGGCCACAGCGTACGCGTTCTGAACGACCGCATCAGTAAAAAGATCGGGATTCATAGTAGCCGGAAGCTCTCCCTGCGGGGCTTGCGCATGATACGCAGGCACTGGCTCGTCGGCTGCGGCCTGCGGTGAGTTCGCGTCTTGGGGTGATTGCGAAGCGGCCTGCTGCGGCGCGAGAACTAATCCCAGCGCAAAGCCGAAAAGCGCTGTCGCGATCAAGAATCTCCAAACTCCGTTTCCACGCATACTCCCCACCGTTCTCCGGTCCACCCAAGCACGATTAACTTAGTCTCGAGCCGCGGTTGCTAGTTAATTGTTGCCGCGACGGAACCATACGCTGAAGAAAGAGGAGGCGCGGCGGCCTTCGCTTCGAGATGCTTCGCGTGGAGATGGCGCTGGACGCGGCGGCCCCAGCCTCTCACAAACGAAAAATTCAGCGCTCCGCCGATAGCCGAGCCGGCCAGGGGAATCAAGCGGGCTGCCCACTTTTCCGCCGTTTCGGCGCCTATCTTAGCCGCAAAACGTTCGGCGATGCGCGGGGCAAGTTTCTCGAGGAGCTGTTTTTCGGCCAAATCCTTTCCGTAATCGATGCCAGAGGCTGCCGCAGCCGCCTTCCACATTTCGATCCGCTGGTCGCGACCGTGAGCTTCAAATCCGTAGAGCAGAGAAAGACGCTGGATGAGCCGCAGGGTGATAATCGTAAGCAGGCTGGCATCCGGCAAAAACGTGATCATGCCACCGAGCCCGAGTCCCGCGCCTTCCGCAAGCGCCAGGCGTTCCGCATCGCGTATTAGCATCGTCGCGATGGCGTCCAGGCGTTCTGTGGGAACATCCTTCATGCGCGCGAAGTTCGGAACCCACAGTTGATGCTTGTTCGCAAGCTGCTGCCGAAAGTCTTCCGGGTCAATTTCAATCGAACGCAGTCCTCGGAGAACTCCAAACCGCAAAAAGCGGCTGAAGGTCCGCCCCGCCAGCGACCCTTTGACCGAATTGTGTAACCTTGCCATGCCTATGAACATCCTAAGGCGGTTAGAATCGCTTGGCAACTGCGGTGTTGCTAGCCGGTGCCCCATAGGCTAAACGGGAGAATTCCCCCGCGGGGGAGTTACCCGGAACGCGGCAAGAAAACATGAGTGCTACTTGACGCCGCCCGGTTTTTCGGTAAACTGCATTTTCTCCATGGCCACGATGCCACAATTCATTCCCTCCGAAGTCGTGCATGATCTCGACTTTCCGCAGCGGGAAGCGGCATTTTTCTACGGTCTCTTCTTGCGCGGCCATTCCGCGGACAAACTGCGGCAAGACATCGAAGTGCCCGCACCGGTGCTCGCCAAGTGGCACCGCGAGGCAGAACGCGACCCGCAACTTCGCGACATTTTTGCGCGCATGGTGGATTACCGCCGTCACGTCCTTGCTATCTTCGATACCTTGGTGGGTTCCGACGGTCACCCTCAGCGCGTTCAGTGACGTCTTTTTTTCTTGCATACTTACCCCCAGGTGAATTCCGGATGCGGCCTTTCTTAGCCCCCTCCTCTGCTGCAATTTCTCCTGTACTTTCGTTCAGGTCAAAAACTGTCAGGCAACCAAACCGAGCTCGCTGCGATCTAACCGATTTCGCGGGGCAAGTGTCACAAAATGAAGGGGATTCCTGTCATTGACGGGGAACTTGTCCGGGGGTAGAATTCCAGCGTCCTAGAGCTTGAGGTGTCTTCATGTCAAGGGTAGTGCGGACCTTGTGCTTTTCCATCTTTTCGATAGTCATCGGCATTCCGTCAGTATCTGCCCAACAAGCGCAGGATACCGGTGCTGCTCCAGCACCCCGAAAACTGGACAAAGAAACAAAACGGAAGATGAGGAAGTCGCTGAAGGAATTGGATAATGCCTATAAGCAGTGGCTGACGGAAGACGTCACGTACATCATCTCTCCTGAGGAACGCAACGCTTTCCTGCAACTGGATACCAACGAAGAGCGCGAACAATTTATCGAGCAGTTCTGGCTGCGGCGAAGCAGCAACCCTGACCTGCCGGAGAACGACTTTAAAGAAGAGCATTACCGCCGTATCGCTTACGCCAACGAACACTTTGCTTCCGGCATCCCGGGATGGAAAACCGATCGCGGCCGCATGTACATCATGTGGGGCCCGGCGGACGAGGTTGACTCGCATCCCACGGGCGGTACGTATGACCGGCCGATGGAAGAGGGAGGCGGCTCCACAAGCACGTATCCCTGGGAAACATGGCGCTGGCGCTATCTGGAAGGCATCGGCGAAAACATTATTTTGGAATTCGTTGATCCCAGCGGATCGGGCGAGTATCACCTGACCATGGATCCGTCGGAAAAAGACGCGCTGCTGCATGTGCCCGGTGCGGGTCTGAGTTTGATGGAATCGATGGGCATGTCGTCGAAGGCTGACCGTTTCACGCGCTCCGACGGGACCAATCTGCCGAAGACCATGGGCGGTGAACCAGCCAGCATGAATGAATTCACCCGGCTGGAACTCTATGCCAAAGTGAATAAGCCGCCGGAGGTAAAGTTCAAGGATCTCGAGGCGGTGGTAACCTCAAGAATCGTCCGAGATCAGGTGCACTTTAATTGGCGGACGGATTATCTGAAGGTGACGAATGACACGGTGCTTGTGCCCGTCACCATCCAGATTCCTAACAGCCAGCTTTCATTCCAGGCGAAGGATGGAATTCACTCCGCCACGATGAATATCTTCGGGCGCGTAAGCACTCTGACCGGACGGGTCGTTCAGACTTTTGAGGATCCCGTCTCGAGAGATTTTCCCGATTCGCTGTTTCAGCAATCCTTGAAGCTTCAATCGATCTATCAGAAAGCCGTTCCTTTGCGCCCTGGCCTTTATCGGCTGGATCTAGTGATCAAGGATGTGCAGAGCGGAAATATTGGCGTAGTGAATACGCGCCTGCAGGTGCCGCGATATGAGGACGACAAACTGGAAGCAAGTTCGTTGATTCTTGCCGATCAAATCGAGCGCGTTCCTGCGAAGCAGATTGGCTCGGGGCAGTTCGTGCTTGGTTCCTCGAAAGTCCGGCCGCGACTGGAGGGCGACTTCACCACTGCCGACAAGCTTGGTATCTACATGCAGGTTTATAACCTGAAGCCCGACGACAAGACCCACAAATCCAGCGCGACTTTCCAGTTCACCGTCAAGAAGGGCAATGAAAAGATCATGCAGTTCAAGGAAACTTCCGAAGAGATGAAGCAGACAGGCGACCAGGTCACCATTGAGCGCCTGCTGCCGCTCGCAACGCTGGCTCCTGGTAAGTACAGCCTGGAAGTGAATGCCACTGACGCGCTTTCGAATCAGACCATTTCGAAATCGGCGGATTTCACGGTGAGAGCGGCGCCGGAGACGAAGACCGCGGCGATCGCTACGCCGGGGAGGTAGTCAAGTGAAACAGGAACGGCTCCGAATCCTGGGAGCCCTGATCCTGACCATCATGTTTTCGCCCTTTGTGGCGAATCGGACGGCCGCGCAAGCGAAGCCCGTCCCGGGCAGGCTTGCGGGAGTAGTGCGCGACGCTGCGGGCACGCCGCAGCTGGGCGCGAGCGTGGAGTTGATTTCAGAAGCTGTGGGGGTGGCCGCTAGCCACGGCTTGCTGACGAATACACAAGGTATGTTCCGGGGCGACAAGCTAGCCCCGGGTTTTTACACCGTGCGCGTAACTCTCGCCGGTTTTCTTCCAACACTTGAAAAGCACATCCGTGTTACGTCGAATCTGACTACTGTAGTTCGTATTGAACTGGAATCCATGTTTGCGTCGCTGGATCAATTGCGGCGCATGCCCGCGAGCACCACCGCCGAAGTTGATGATTGGAAATGGGTCTTGCGGTCGGCCTCGACAATGCGTCCGGTGCTGGAATGGGTGGACAGCAGTACTTTGAGCGCCTCGAGCATTTCCGGTGAATCCGGGAGGGCTAACGTACCGAGAATGCGGATGGAATTTACGGATGGTGCCCGGCGGCCCAATTCGGCTTCCAGCATCGCCTCTTCGCCTGCTACCGCCGTCGCCTACGATCGGAAGTTAGGTGGCGCCGGCAGGATGATCTTTGCCGGACAAGTGAGCTACGACAGGGATGCTCCCGCAGGCGGAATCGCTACCGTCTGGTTGCCAACGGGAACGCTCGGCGCCGGTCCCCATACTGCCCTAGTCCTTCGCGAGGCCAAGCTGGGGCCTGTCGGACCGACTTTCCGGGGCATTCGTCTTGATCAAGGTGGTGCGTTAACATTCGGAAATTACGCCACTCTTCGGTATGGCGGCGAGTATGTGCTCGTGGGACTCGGGGCTGCAGCTACATCGCTTCGTCCTCGCGCAGAATTGGATGTGCGCCTTAGCGATGATTGGAGCACTGCTCTCGTTTTTGCCTCCCTGCCCAACGGGCCGGGTCCTCTCGAGGAGGACGGTGCGCAGCCTGGTGGTGCGCTTGGGGCAGCGCTCAATGAACTGGACGCATTTCCCGCACTGCTCTGGCGGCAGGGCCGTCCGGTTTTGCAAAGCGGTTTACATGAAGAAGTGTCGGCGGAGCGAAAGATCGGTACGCGCGGGAAGGTCCAAGTGGCCGGCTTCCACGAAGACAATCGCCACGTGGCCGTCTTCGGCCGGGGCAGCGATCTGCCCACGGCTGACTATTTTCAGGATAGTTTTTCCCCTGGTTTTGCGTACGATGGCGGGTCTGCCGGCAGTTGGGGAACTCGCGCCGCTTTTCGCGAGAGGCTTGATGACGATGTAGAGTTGACTGCGGTTTATTCCTTCGGTGGAGCTCTAGCGCCTTCTGCAGATGGGGACGATCTCCTCCGCGATGTGCTTCGCCATGCGCAGCGGCATTCTCTAGGCGCCGCAATCTCGGCCAAGGTTCCTCACCTTGGTACGAAGGTCCAGGCCGGGTATAAATGGGTAAGCGGCCTCACCGTCTCCTCTGTAGACAGCTATGGCGAATCCCTCTTTCAAATGGACCCCTACCTACATCTGATTGTTCGCCAGCCTTTGCCACGGTTTGCGATGGGACATTGGGAGGCCATTGCGGATTGCAACAATCTCTTGGCGCAAGGCTATGTCTCAACCAATAGCAGGGACGGCCGGGTTGTCCTGGTACCTGCCTTCCGGTCATTTCGAGGCGGACTGAGCGTTCAGTTCTAGGAAAGAGTGGGTTCTAGAAAGCTGTATTTGTCCTTCCAGAAACAGGAGTATGCAGGATAGTCCAGCCTGCCATCATTGTAAGTTATTGAATATGAAGCGGTTTCTAGCATGGACATCTACCAAAGAATGGACATTGGGTTGCACTTGGTTTCTGTGGCGGGGTGTAGCCCTGCCCGGTGAGCGATGAGGCAAAACGTGCGAGTCAGCCTCGGTGCGGTCGTGCTGGCGCTAGCCACCCTGGCGGCGGTGATTTTTGCTCTGATTAACTTCGACCAACGCACCCGCTTTGAAGTGGTGTACGACGGAGTAGCCTGGCTCGACACCGACCACGGTATTGAGGCTAGCCTGATCTCCCCTAATTCCCCCGCCACACGGGCCGGAATCCATCAGGGCGATGTCTTGCTGAGGTTCAATGGCGCATCGATCAAGAGAGCTGCGGAAGTCGCCCAGAGGCTGGATCGTGCCGGACTATGGACCCAAGTACACTACAAACTCTCCCGCGGCGGAGAAGAATTCGAAACGCGCCTTTTGACGGCGCCTGCCGAGAAGCCGCTGGCGACCGAGAACTACCTCCGAATCGTTGGACTCCTCTATCTCTTCATCGGCTTGTTCATTTTTATCCGTCGCTGGAATGCGCCACGCGCAGTACATTTTTACATTTTTTGCCTGGTCTCCTTCATTCTTTGGTCGTTTCATTACAGCGGAAAGTTGGACGCGTTTGACTGGGAGGTTTATTGGTCGGAGATCGTGGCGCGGCTGCTCGCACCCGCTTTGCTTCTGCACTTTGCGTTGGTATTTCCTGGGCGGACGGAAACGACGGTTCGTTCGTCTGCGAAATTGTTGGCGGTCTACTCCTTTCCTTTCGCGCTGTTTCTGATTCATTTGGCCACGGCGCTCAAGTACGACGGGTTCTTGCCTTGGCTTCAGTCATACATATTGCTCACCAAAATCGAATTTGGCTTTCTCGCCCTCGGCTTCCTCGCGGCTGGACTGGTTTTCTACCGGAGCTACCGTGAGGCCCCCTCCGGCGTCCTGCGCCAGCAGTTGAAATGGCTTACGGGTGGAACTCTTGTCGGCAGCCTGCCTGTTTCCTTGCTCTACATCGTTCCTTTGGTATTTGGCGTGACCCTGCGCCCATGGATGCAGCTCTCCGTTTTAAGCCTGGTGATGATTCCGCTGTGTTTCGGCTACGCCGTCATCCGCTATCGCTTGATGGACGTGGACATCATCTTTAAGCGCGGCTTGGCGTATACCGCGGCGACAGCCGGGGTAGCAGCGGTCTACTTCGCCTTGGTCGCCTTGGTCGCGTTGGTTTTCCATACGCCCACGAACGGCCCGGCCGGCGGCATGATTGCCATCGTCATAGCCGCGTTTTTGTTCCAGCCGTTCCGCGAGTGGATTCAGGCGCGGCTGGATCGCTTTTTCTACCGCGACCGCCTTGATTACCGCCGCACGCTCATCGAGTTCGGACGCACGCTGACCAACGAAGTGCGTTTCGACCCCATGCTGGGCTCGGTTATGGACCGCATCTCGCAAACTCTGTTGGTCGACCGTCTCGCGATTTTCGTGGAGAACGCCATGCAACCCGGGCACATGCGCATTGCCCGTTCCATGGGGGTGCGGCTCTCCGAATCCTTGGATCTAAGTTTCCTCGAGCCGGCCCGGCCCGAGTTTGCCCGCGGGGCGCTTTTTTTCGAGTCGCCCCGTGCGGCAAGGGACTCCAGTGACTCCGTTCGTCGAACACTGGAGCAACTAGACCTCAACTACTTTGTACCCTGCCGCATCCGCGAGCACACCGTAGCGGTGCTCGGCCTTGGGAAAACGGTTGACGGAGATTTTCTGTCCAGCGACGACGTCGAGCTGGTTGAGACGATTGCCGGCTATGTTGCTGTCGCCCTGGACAACGCGCAGCTCTACAGCTCGCTGGAGCAAAAAGCACTCGAAATCGCCCGCCTAAAGGATTTCAGCGAAAACATTGTTGAATCCTTGAACGTCGGTGTGCTCTCCGTCGACCTCGAGGGCATCGTTGAATCCTGGAACACGCGCATGGAGCAGCTTTTCGGAGTGGCGCGCCAGGAAGCCGTCGGACGCCAACTCAGCTCGCTGTTGCCGGAGGAATTGGCGCGCGAAATTGCCGCGCGCGGTGACCAGGAGCAGATTACAGGCATCTATAAGCAAAGGCTCCACCATCAGGGCAAATTGTTGACCTTGAATGTCTCTATTACTCCTCTGGTGAGCAAATCGAACGAGCGCATCGGCCGTTTGCTGCTCTTCGATGACGTGACGCAACGCGAACGGATGGAAGAGCAGATGTCGCAGACGGAGAAGCTGACCTCGCTGGGGCTTCTTGCGGCCGGCGTCGCGCATGAAGTGAATACCCCGTTAGCGGTTATCTCGAACTATATTCAAATGCTGGCAAAGCAGATGCCGGAAGGCGATCCGCGCCAGTCGATCATTGAAAAAATCGTCAAGCAGACCTTCCGCGCCAGCGAAATCGTAAACAATCTGCTCAATTTCTCGCGCACTGGCGCCGCGGAGGCAGCGGACATCGATGTAAACCGCGTTGTAGAAGAGACGTTATCACTTGTAGCCCACCCTCTCAAAGCCTCGCAGATTCAAGTGGTCAAACAACTCAGCGAACCACTTCCGGCCGTTCGCGGATCCGCCAACAAACTGCAGCAGGTCTTTTTGAACCTTTTTTTGAACGCGCGTGATGCCATGCCCAGTGGCGGAATGCTCGAAGTTCGCACCGCCGCTCATAACGGCAGCGTCGAAATCGAAGTCGCGGATACGGGCGCAGGCATCCCCCGGGAACACATTCATCGCATCTTTGACCCGTTCTTCACCACCAAAGCCAGTGGACGCGGGACTGGCCTCGGTCTCTCGGTGAGTTACGGAATCATCAAAGAGCATGCCGGAAAGATTGATGTGCGTTCGACCCCCGGCAAAGGCACCTCCTTCCATGTTGAGTTTCCAGCAGTCATGAAAGCGGTCCATGTCTAAGGGTTCTATTCTGGTCGTTGACGACGAATCAGAAATCCGCGAGGGCCTCGAACTCCTCCTTAGAGGGGAAGGCTACGGCGTTTCCAGCGCGGAAACGGGCGAATCTGGCCTGGAGAAACTGGAACAGCATCCCTACGATCTCCTACTCCTGGACGTTAGCTTGCCGGACCGTAACGGGCTCGACATGCTCAAGGAGATTCACCGCCGCGACCCGCAGCTTTCCGTCGTCCTGATCACCGCTTACGGTTCAATCGAAATGGCTCGCGCCGCGTTCAAGAATGGCGCGATGGACTACATCACCAAGCCGTGGTCCAACGACGAACTGCTGGCACAGGTGGCGCAGGCCGTGGAATCGCGCCGGCTGCGTGATGAAAACGTCCAGCTCAAGCGCGCCCTGAAACAGCGGTTCAATTTCCCGAACATCGTGGGCAAGAGCGACAAGATGCAGGTGCTTCTTAACCTGGTCAGCCAGGTCGCGCCTTCGCGCTCCACAGTTCTTATCAGCGGCGAGAGCGGCACCGGCAAGGAACTCATCGCGAAGGCGATTCATTCGGCCTCTACCCGCGCGGACAAAGCCTTCGTGCCGGTAAATACGGGATCGATTCCTGTAGACCTCCTGGAGTCGCAGCTTTTCGGCCACGTGAAAGGTGCGTTCACCAGCGCCATCGCCTCCAAGAAGGGACTTTTCGAAGTCGCCGATCAGGGCACCATTTTCTTCGATGAAATCGCCACCATCAGCCCCGAAACGCAAGCCAAGCTTCTGCGTGTCATTCAGGAACGCGAATTCATGCGCCTCGGCGGCACCGAGCAGCTCAAGGTGGATGTACGTATCGTAGCTGCTTCTAACGTCGACCTGCTTACTCTGGTGCGCGAAGGCCGCTTCCGTGAGGATTTGTACCACCGCCTGAACGTGATCCACCTGCAGGTTCCGCCTCTGCGCGACCGCCGGGAAGACGTGCCGCTTTTGTTGGGGCATTTCCTCGAGCGCTATTGCCACGAAAACGCTAAGCCGTTGCGACAATTCACGCCGGCAGCGATGAAGCTCATGATGGATTACGACTGGCCCGGCAACGTGCGCGAGCTGGAAAACGCGGTGGAGCGCGCGGTGGTTCTCTCCACGCAGGAGCGCGTTGATGCGGACCTGCTCCCGGAGAGCATTCGCAGCAAGGAAATCGTTCGCGGCGTGCGGCTGCAGCTCTCTGAATTTTTGCCGCCACTTCCTGGCGAGCCGGGTTCCCGGGCTTCCGCGGATAATCCGCAGCCGTCCTTGTTCCAGATCATGGATGAGATCGAGCGCCGCATCATCGTTGATATGCTGGAGCGCACTGGCTGGAACCAGACGGAAGCCGCAGAGCGTTTTCTCATTCCTCTTTCAACGCTCAATCAGAAAATCAAGCGTCTCGGTATTGATATCCGCCGCCGCGGCCGCGGCGATGACACGCTGTCCGCGTCGATTGGGAAATAGCTGACCGTAGCTTGCCACGATTTCTCCTCCAGCATCCCAACGCGAAAAAGTCTGTCCCATCGTCTACACTAACTCACACCGCCATGGCCGAGCCGATCTCGTCTTCGCCTCTTTCCGGCAATGCTTCATTTAGCAACGAGTGGTGCGTTCTGCTCGAATGTGCTTCCCCTGGGCACGATCCTCAGCGGCTTACAGGCTTGCTCGGGTCCGTGGATTGGGATCGTTTGCTCGCCCTCGCGCAGGAACATGGTTTGACCGGCCATCTGACGGCCTGCATGCGGGAGGTCGCTGAGACTCTGGTCCCCCAGGAAATCATGCAGGCCCTTATCGATCGCCAGCGCGCGCAGATTCTTTCTAGCTTGCGTCTGACGGCGGAGATGTTTCGCCTATTAGAACGTTTTGCTTCGGAAGGTATTGGGGCTCTAGTCGTAAAGGGAGCGGTTCTAGCGGTGCGCGCTTATGGCGACCCGGCGATGCGCAGCTACGGCGACCTGGACTTGCTTGTTCGCCAGCGGGATATTCGCCGTGCCACGGAACTGATGAGTGCAGCAGACTTCGTACCCGCCGTCTCGCTCAGCGCCATCGACGCCGGGAAAATTCCGGGCCAATATCTTTTCTCCAAGCCGGATTCGAAACTCATCGTCGAGCTGCACAACGACGTCACGCTGCGCTATTTTCCTCGCAGGCTTCCACTTGAGGATTTTTTTGCGCGCCAAGTCCGTGTTTCTCTGGATGGCCGCGAGGCGCCTGCACTGTCCGTGGAAGATGAACTCGTGCTGATCTGCATCCACGGAACCAAACACTTTTGGGAGCGCCTGATGTGGATTGCGGACGTTGCCGCTCTGGTGTCGCGGCAGACGGGTATCGATTGGGAGCGCGTTGCCGATTCGGCGCGAGTCGTGGGAGCGGAACGCATACTTCACATCGGGCTGCTCCTTGCATCGGATTTGCTCAAGGCCCGGCTGCCGGACAAGGTTCGAGCGGCAGTGCAAGCGGATGCTGTAGCAACTCGTCTCGCAGAACAAACTCGCAAGTGGTTGTCCGCCCCCGGTTACTCGCCACCAGCCCTCTTCGAACGTGCCTTGTTTCGAATGCGCATGCGGGGCGGTCTGATTGCTGCTCCCGCCTATCTTCTCAGGCTCTCTTTCTCGCCGACTGAAGAAGACTGGAGAGATGGCCCTAAAGCGAACCGGCACTGGCTGTTCAGCGCCATACGTCGGCCCATCCGCTTGTTCCGCAAATATGGCCGCGGAGGCAAAACTTAGCTTTTTTATTTTGCAGAGCATCGAACGCGATGGAGCGATCTTGAACGAGCTGGAAACGATGTTTCAACATTGCATAACCTTCGACGCGGTCCGTGCGTTGCTGCCTTTGGAGTCAAGATGAGCGGTTTTGCAGGCGTTGTACACACCGACGGCGCCGTTCCCGAATCGGGCTTGCTCGAGCGCATGGCTGCGCTTCTGACCTTTCGTGGACCGGACGCCACCTGTATTTGGTCGCGGGCCGGAGCAGGATTTTGCTTCACACTTCTCAGAACTGGGCCGGCGCCGCAATCTTCTGAGCAACCATGCACGTTGGACGGACACATGTGGCTGCTCGGTGACGTGCGCCTCGACGGGCGTGAAGACCTGTTGCGCCAGCTCGAACAGAAAGATAAGTCAATCACAGCGGAAGTCACCGACGAAGCATTGATTCTTCGGGCTTGGCGGCGGTGGAGTACGGATGGGTTTACAAGACTCAACGGAGACCTTTCCTTTGCACTGTGGGACGGGGACCAGCATCGCCTCCTGTGTGTACGGGATTTGATAGGGGCGCGGCCGTTTTTTTACACTCAATCGGCGGACAGCTTCTATTTCAGCAATACGCTCGAAGTCCTCCTCCAGGTGCCGGGTGTCTCTTCAAATCTCGACCCGCATTTCATAGGCGATTTTCTCCTGCAAGAGCGGTGTGAAGACGGGGCGAGGACAGTGTATCGGGACATTCACAGGTTACCGGCGGGACATACCCTGATTTATTCAGACGGAGCACTGTCCGTTCATTCCCACGCGGATTTCTCCGTCGAAGAGCCGCTCTTGCTGAAGCGGCCAGAGGAATATGTAGAGCGATTCCAGGGACTTCTGGAGAATGCGATTCGCGACCGGTTGCCGCGTGGGCCATGTGGCATTTTCATGAGTGGCGGACTCGATTCGACTAGCGTCGCAGCAGTGGCCTGCAAGATCTCGAAGCAAGACCGGGCAAGTGGTCCGCTGCGCGCTTTCACGATCGACTGCCGGCCGATGTTCAACGACGAAGAAGGGTCCTTGGCATCGCTTGTGGCGGAGAATCTCCGCATTGGCATTGAGATTCTTTCCGGGGCTTCTTGTCTCCCCTACGAAGGCTGGGAAGATTCGCTGCTGCGCACGCCTGAGCCATGTCACGATCCTTTTCTTCTTCTTAGTCAACAACAATACCGACAGGTGCAAAACCACGCGCGGGTCGTCCTTTCGGGATATGGCGGAGACGACATCCTGACAGGGCAAGCCTGGCCCTACCTGACGTACTTGTTCCGCCAGCGGGCTTTCGGGACCATCGCGCGGGCTCACGGAGGGTACATCCTTAAGCATGGGCGCATCCCGCCTCTCCAGGGAGGCTTTCGCACCCGGCTGCGGCAGTGGATCGGCCGTACGGACCCGTTCACGGAATTTCCGCCATGGCTTAAGCCAGACTTTGTTGAACAACACAATCTCGTCGGGCGATGGCGGGAGCTCCAGGAATCGCCAAAGACGATTCATCCGTTGCATCCAATTGCCTTTGCAAGTCTCTCAAACAAATTCTGGTCGAGCCTACTCGAAGGTGAGGACGCTGGCTGGACCGGCATGCCCGTCGAGCTTCGCACGCCCCTGCTTGATGCGCGCCTGCTGCGTTTCCTCTTGCGCGTGCCACCGGTGCCCTGGTGCATGGAAAAGGAGTTGCTCCGCGAGGCCATGCGCGGCATGCTCCCCGAAGAAGTCCGCGCGCGCCCGAAAACTCCACTCATCGGTGATTTCATCAAACATTTCATCGAGACCAAGAAATGGAGACCGGCGCCGCTTCCTGAGCCGACTGCAGAGCTTCGCGAGTTCGTGGATTGGGAGCGGCTCCGCACAACTTTGGAGACCGCCGCGGGTTCTTCTCTTTGGGTTGGCCTGTGCCCTGTCTCTCTTAGCTATTGGCTAAAAGCAAAAGCCGTTGTAAACGAGAAAAGGATTCGTTAGAGTTCCAAACGAGGACGATGAATGAAGAGAGCGTCAGAAGCACCTGTGAAAAAGCCCTATCAGGCGCCTAAACTTACTGTCTACGGCGACTTAACTCAGTTGACCATGACCATGGCGGGGATGATGGGGCAGTTCGACAATGTAAAACATACCATGCGTACATGATTCGTGCCTCCAAGAAGTGTTGCATTGTGAGAATCCTCGGAAAGTGACTTATCCCTATCGCGCGTACGGTCTGACCCTCGGTTGCGACACTCCCGTTTCTGCCCTTCGACAAGAATTTACCAACCTTCAACGTTATGACGTTGCAGTGAGTCTCGGTCCAGAAACGGACTGGGTGCGAAAAGCCATGTGTCTGCCGTCCCGCTTGGAGCACCCAAAGCCCGGAGAAGTCGAGCGAGACAATTCGCCGTTCATGCTTACTTCTTACGGAGACGCGGAATTTTTTGAACTTGCCTATGGCGATGAAGCACGTTTCTTTGTGGATGGCGCAGCAGAGCGTGTTTGGGGAACTTGTTTTCCGCCTCTCACCAATGAGGATGCGGCGACCTATCTCCTGGGGCCAGTCATGGGATTTGTTCTGCGTCGTCGGAGTATCCTGGCACTCCACGCCAGCGCCGTATGTATCGGAGGACACGCAGTCGCTTTATGCGGCGAAAGCCAGTCTGGCAAGTCCACGACAGCGGCGGCCCTTGCACTGCGGGGAATTCCCGTCCTGTGTGAAGACATAACTCCACTCGTCGAAACGGATGGAAAATTTCAAGTTGAGCCTGGTTATCCTCGCGTTTGTCTATGGCCGGACGCCGTAGAGAAATTGCTTGGGGGGCGGGACAGTTTGCCACGGTTGACACCTAGTTGGGAGAAGTTCTTTCTGCCGCTGAATGGTGGGAATGCAAAATTCGAGGTGCAACCGCGAGTTTTAGGGGCGGTGTACCTCTTCGCTCCGCGCGTTGAAGAGGCCGATGCGCCTCGGATCGAAACAATGAGTTTTCGCGAGGCGCTTCTCAGTCTTGTCCAGAATACTTACATGAACTGGGTGCTGGACCGGAAACAACGCGCCGCAGAGTTCGACGCATTGGGTAGGCTCGTCACGCAGGTGCCCATAAGGCGGATCGTGCCGCATGTCGACCCACAACGTATCGGCGCCCTTTGTGAGTTAATCGTAGCGGGCGCGGAACGCCTATCCACCTCTTACGACTCCGCCGATGGGATTTCGGCGCGCTGAGATGTATTCACTCCGCGATTTCGGAGCGATGATCGCTGACACCGGGCGCTTCGGCGCATACGCCAAAGCGATTGCGGCTGCGGTGCGTCCGGGTGACACTGTCGCGGAAATCGGCTGCGGCCCCGGGGCGTTCTCCCTGCTCGCCTGCCGAGCGGGAGCGCGGCGCGTTTACGCCATCGAGTCGGACGACAGCATTCATTTCGCCCGGCAGCTCGCAGCCGCGAACGGCTTCACGGAGCGTATCGAGTTTTTCGAAAGTGACTCGCGCAAAACGGAATTGCCGGAGCGCGTGAACGTCATTGTTTCTGATATTCGGGGCGTATTGCCGTTGTATGATCATGTGATTCCGTCGTTGGAAGATGCCCGGCGAAGATTGCTCGCTTCGGGCGGAATCATGATTCCGCAGCGCGACACTTTGAAAGCGGCGGTGATTGAGGCCCATGAGTATTACTCTCGCCTGGCAGCCCCCTGGCAGAAATCGGTTCCCGGAGTAGATCTCTCGCCAGCGCTTTTGCCCCTCCTCAATCAGTCTTACAGCTCGGCTTTCAAGAACGATCAACTTCTGACGCATGCGCAGGACTGGGGCTTGCTCGACTACACCGTGGGAGCTCCGACACGAGTGGCTGCCGAACTGGATTTTCGCGTGGCGCGAGATGGAACGGCCCACGGCGTGTGCTTGTGGTTCGAGACAAAACTCTTCGAGGAAATCGGCTATTCCTCCGGGCCAGAGTCCGCCGGAACCGTATATGGCCAATTGTTTCTCCCCTGGCTTGAGCCCGTGGTGGTTGAGAAGGGTCGTAGGATTCAGATAGAGCTTCACGCCGATCTCGTTGGCCAGGATTACATTTGGCGATGGGAAACACGGATCTTGGTTGGGGCTAATGGTGCGGAGCTTCACTTTAAGCAAACGACGTTTGAGGGCGCAAATTTCTCGCCACGTGCGCTGCGGTGCCAGGCGGCAGACTATGCTCCACTGCTCTCCGAGGCCGGGCAGGCGGACCTATGGATGGTACAAAGGATGGATGGAATCGCCTCCTTGCAGATAGTTGCACAATCCGCCGCAGAGAAATTTCCACACCTGTTTTCTTCTTGGCGTGAAGCATTCCAGCGTGCGGTGGACCTGTCCAGACAATTTTCCTGCTAGCTTGTGTGCGGGCAGCGCATCGGTCAATATGTTCGCTATCTTGCCGAACTTGCTTTTCCGGCGAGCTCTCCCTGCGCAATCGACATTTATCTTGCAACTCCGAAATGCTCTAGGCACAGTACCGAACAATGATTCTACGTCTCTCCAGCAATGCGCAGCGAGCGGTGCTTGTTGCCGCTTCTCTTGCCATGGCGTTGATTCTCTCTTACTTCAGCATCCGAAATGCGCTCGCGGCCCATTACGCTGATTTGCAAACGGCCGAAGGCTGTGTACGAGCGGTGCATCTGGAACCCACCGACCCACAAAACTGGTATCTCCTTGGCCGCTATTGGCAGTACAACCTCGAGGATCCCGACGCCGCGCGCGCCATTCACTCCTACCTTACGGCCCTGTCGTTGAATCCGGCATCGTCGGAAACCTGGCTGGATCTTGCCACCGTTTACGAATTGGAGGGCAATCTCGCTGCGGCGCGCGACGCTTTTCTCCGCGCCAAGAAGGCCTATCCTCTTTCTGCGGAGGTCTCTTGGCGATACGGCAATTTTCTTTTGCGACAGGGAGAGCTTGAGCCGGCCGCAACTGAAATGCGCCGGGCCGTTTTAGCTGACCCGAAGCGCGCGGCGGAAGCTTTTTCTCGAGCCCTGCGTGCGGGTTCCAGCGTCGAAGCTGCACTTGATCGCGTCTTGCCGCCTGTTAGCGAAGCTTACCTCGATGTGATACGCGACCAGACGACGGACCGTCACACCGACAATGCTCTCAAAGTGTGGGACCAGCTCGCTTCTCTGCGTCCGAGCATTTCCCTGACCGATTCCTTTCCTATTGTCGGGGCATTGATGGCGGGAAAACGCATCGCCGAGGCCAGCCGGGTCTGGGATCAAGCAGTCCTATTCGCGGGCCTTGCCGATCTGCAAGGTCCGCCAGGCTCGGTTTTGTGGGACGGCGGATTCGAATCAAATGTCAAGGATGGCGGTTTCTCCTGGCTCATTTTAGGCGGGCTCCGGAATGTTCAAGTCGGCTTCGATACCCAGGAGAAGCACTCCGGCAATCGTTCCCTGAGACTCATCTTTGACGCGAAGTCCAGCGATTACTTCCTTGGAATTTGCCACTACGTTCCCATTAAGCCCTCGACCGCTTATCTTTTCTCCGCATGGGTTAAGACCAGAGCGCTGACTACGGATCAGGGCATCCGCTTCCAGCTACATTCGCTAGACTCGCAGTACGCAGCCACCGCCAACACGTCGGATGTTCACGGGACTTCCCCCTGGACGCGCACTACCATGTCTTGGACCTCGGCGAATGATGTTCATGAAGTGCAAGTCTGTCTGGCCCGCTTTCCGAGCGAAGAAGCCGGGAGCAAAATTCAGGGAACGGTTTGGGTGGACGACGTTGCATTGGTTCCACAATCCGCGGAGCATCCCCATCCATGAGGTTGCTGCGCTTCGGCATTTGCGCCCTGGTAGTGTTTGCCGTTGCCGCGCACGGGGGCGTCGAAGATTGGGCACGCGCTGTTTTTGAGACCGGAGCAGGTTTGCTCCTTCTTGCCTGGTCCTTATGGATTTATTTCACGCACGAAGAGCAAATTGCTTTTTCTCCACTGCTCCCGCCGCTGGCAGCTTTTTCCCTGATCGTTTGCGGCCAGTGGCTTTTTCATGGCACAGCGTCTTCCTACAGCACACGGATGGAACTCCTGCTTCTTGTCTCCGACTTGATCCTCCTCTTTCTCGCCGTGCAAGCCTTCCGCACACTTCAGGACTGGCGCGGTTTCGTTTGGTTTGGGATGATTTTTGGTTTCTTGATGAGTATCTTCGGCATTCTCCAGCACCTAACCTTCAACGGGAAGCTTTACTGGTTTCGCGAGATGCATTATGGAGGAATTCCATTTGGGCCGTACGCGAACCGCAATCACTTTGCAGGATTCGCGGAATTGATTCTTCCGCTCTCGCTCGTTTCCCTCGTCCTGGGCAGGGTGCGGCGAGAACGCTGGCCCGTCGTCAGCCTCTTCGCTGTTGTTCCCATCGCCGCGCTTTTCCTCTCCGCTTCCCGGGGAGGCATCGTGAGCTTTGGCGCCGAGTTGGCCGTATTGGGGCTAGCGATGATTCTGCGGCGCACGATCGGGAAGCAATTGTTGGCCAGCGCCGTTGTCCTGGTTCTCGCAGTACTTATGGTTTCCTGGCTCGGCGTTGGACAGCTCCTGCAGCGTTTTTCTTCGTTCCAGTCGCTCGAAGTCACCGCGGGAAAGCGGGCCTCCATGCGCCGGGACACCTGGCAAATCTTCCTCCATAATCCCGTCGCCGGAACAGGGCTCGGCACGCTGCAAATCGTTTATCCGCTCTATGAATCACTTTACGACGGGAAAATCGTCAATCACACGCACAACGACTACCTCGAAGCGCTCGCCGAAACCGGCATTCTAGGAGGACTCTGTTGCGCTTGGTTCCTGGGTGTATTGTTCATTGAATCGTTAAGACGATTGCGCCAGCTCAACAACTCCTTTGCCGGAACTCTGCAGCTTGCCGGGCTGGTGGGTTGCGCCGGCTTCCTCGTGCACAGCTTGGTCGATTTCAATCTGCACATCCCCTCAAACGCATTCCTGTTTTTTCTTATGGCTCACCTGGCTACCTCCCAGACCCAACCTGTCGCTCCGCCGTCCACGAACTACCGGTCGCACCGTTAGAATTTTCTAAATCACTGATTGACATCGGCATTCTCACTGTATAATCACGCCTGGGGGTCATCTATTCTCATGCAGCCAGCCAGACTGGGTGCGCCGGTGTGGTGTCACGTCCCGACAGTCCTGCTCGCGTTACTGGTCCTGGCCCCAACCAGCAGCGCTCAGCAAGCCGTTCTCGAAACGCCACAGCAGGTTAACGATCGCATACGCGCGATGTCTGCGTCCGCTCGCGCGGTACCGCATGACTATGTCATCGGCAATGGCGACCTGCTGGACATCGAAGTATTCGACGTAAAGGAACTCAGTCGGGAAGTGCGCGTCAGCCAGACTGGATCTATCGGCATCCCCCTCGTGCCGGTGCGCCTGCATGTAGCGGGTTTGACGGAAGTCCAAGCCGAGCAAAAGATCTCCGAAGTCCTGGAAGCCAACGGCCTGGTCTCTCATGCCGAAGTGAGCCTCACCGTTAAAGAGAGAAAGAGTAAGCCCATCACCGTCGTTGGGGCCGTCGCACACCCCACGGTCTACCAGGCCGAACGGCCCGTCAGTCTTCTGGAAGTCTTGGCCGAGGCTGGTGGTCTTGCCAACGACGCCGGCGACACGGTGATTGTAAATCGGCCAGCCCAGGAAGTGCCGTCCGATCCAACCGAGCCTCCGGCAATCGGTCCCGAAGATCCCGCTCCCGCGGCTGTTTCCAGCGGATCCACTCATACCCGCCCAGCGCAGGCCCCCCCTTCTTCCCCGGCCTCGGCTTCCAATGCCCCCGCAAATTCGCCCGCGCCCATTGATCCGCCTCCCTTGAACAACATCATCACCATTAATCTGAACGAACTGATGGAAAGCGGTGACGCTACGAACAACATCATTCTCCAGGCCGGCGATATCGTCACCGTTCCGCACTCGGGAATTGTCTATGTCCTCGGAGGGGTGTCGCGGCCCGGCGGTTTCGTCCTGGCGAATGACCGTGGGCAGATGACTACCTTGAAAGTGTTGGCCCTCGCCGGAGGTTTGAGCACCACGGCGAAAAGCGATCATGCGGTGATCGTTAGGAAGGACTCCCAGGGACAGCAGCATGAAGTTGCCGTTGATCTCAAGAAAGTGATGAAACGCCAGTCGGAGGACGTCCAGCTTCAGCCCAGCGACATTTTGTATGTACCAAACAGCCCTGGCAAACAGGCCATGCTCAGGGCTCTGGAATTCGGAATTGCTTTGGGCTCGGGAGTCGCTCTTTACCGCGTGGCCTATCACTAAAAAATGGCTGACGAAAATAAACTCGTGCCCCGTGAAAATGGTTCCAATGGCGCCGTCGAGCTGGTTCCCATGCCGGCTCGCTTTCCTTCCTTTGAACTCTCCCCCCGGGAACCCCACCTGTACGACTACCTGCTGATTTTACGCAAGCATCAGTGGCTGATTCTCTCCTTCATGCTGGCGGTCGTCACCATTGTGGCCATCGCCACCTTCCGCATGCAGCCCGTTTGGGTGGCCACGACTCGTATTGAGATTGACCGCGAGAACGCCAACATCCTTCCTTTCCCGGGCACGGATTCCTACGACTACATGATGGATCTCGAGAATTACATCGAGACGCAGTCCAAAATCCTTACCAGCGAAACGCTGGCCCTTCAAACCATTCGCAACAACGCTCTTTCGTCGCGTCCGGAATTTGCTTCGCCCAACGGCCCGTCGGAAGCGGTTGCCAGCGGTAGTCTAGCGAACCAGAAACGTCCGCCCGAACTTGCCGAGTTTTTGGGAAGTCTCAGCGTTAAGCGTGTTCCCAATAGTCGCCTGATGGATGTCAGTTTTGAATCCACCGATCCCCAGCTCGCGGCGCGCATCGTCAACGCCCATATCGCTACCTACATCGAGCAGAATTTCCGCAGCAAGTACGAGGCTACTACCCAGGCTTCTACCTGGCTTGCCGACCAGCTCGGTGAGTTGAAGATCAGGGTGCAGCGGTCCGAAGATGCCCGGATCGCCTACGAACGCCAAAATCAGATTTGGACGCTCGACGACAAGCAGAACATCACTACCCAGCGTCTCTCCGACGTCAACAAACAGTTGACCGACGCGCAGAGCGAACGCATGAAAAAGGAATCCCTCTATCAGTTCGCCAAAGCTGGCAATCTCGATGCAGTGCCGGAGGTTCAGAACAACTCTGCTCTCGGCGATTTGTTCAAGAAGCGCAGCGACACCGCCTCACAATACGCCGACGCTTTGGCTCAATACGGCCCCAATTTCCCAAAGGTACAGCGCCTCCAGTCCCAGCTCAAAGAATTTGATCAAACCATCGAAAAAGAAAAGCAGAAAATCCTGGATGTCCTTGAGAGTGATTACCACGAAGCCCAGCAGCGCGAAGCGCTCCTGACTCAGGCGCTCGACCAGCAGAAGGCGGAAACCAACCAGATGGCGGGAAAGCTTGTGGAATATAACATCCTCAAGCGCGAAGCCGAGGCCAACAAGACTCTCTACGAAGGTTTGATGACCAAGCTGAAGGAGACCGCCATTTCCCAGGGCTTGCGTTCTTCCAACATCCGCATCGTGGATCCCGCCATGATTCCTTCCACGCCCGCGCGTCCCGCCAAGACCCGTAACGTTGCATTAGCTTTTCTGGTCGGTTTGGTGGGTGGCATCGGTTTGGCTCTGATGCGCGAGTATCTCGACAATACCGTGAAGACCCCCGACGACGTCGAAACTCTTTCGCGGCTGCCATCCCTCGCGGTTGTTCCTGAGTTCGCCGGTTCCAACGGAAGCGGCAAACGCCATGGCCTCTTGCAAGGCTTCTCTTCCAACGGCCATGACAAGCGCATTGAGCTGGTCGCCCAGCACCTACCCAAGTCACAGATGGCGGAAGCCTTTCGCGCCTTGCGAACTTCCATTTTGCTTTCGCAGGCCGATCATCCGCCGCAGGTCATCTTGGTCACCAGCGCTCTCCCGCGGGAAGGGAAGACCACTGCCGCCGCGAATCTTGCCGTTACGCTTGCGCAGCTCGGCGATAAAACTGCTCTTCTCGATGCCGACCTTCGCAAACCCGGCGTCGGCCGCCTTCTCAATTTAGCAGGCGGCAAATATGCAGGTCTGAGCTCCTATCTTGCCGGCGTTTCAAGTCTCGACTTGGTATCCGTCCCGCACCCCGCGATTCCCAATCTCGTCGCCATCCCTACCGGTCCTCTTCCTCCCAACCCCGCGGACTTGCTTTCTTCCCAGAGGCTCGTTGAGGCCATCGCCGAGCTGCGCACGAAATTCAAATTCATCGTCATTGATTCGCCTCCCATCATGGCCGCAACTGATGCGGTCATTCTTTCTGTGCAAGCCGACGGCGTACTCCTTGTCGTTCGCAGCGGCGAAACGCCCAAGGAAGCTTTCACGCGCACCCGCGACCTGCTCAGCAGCGTGAAGTGCCGCATTCTCGGCGTCGTTCTCAACGCCGTGGATTCCGGCGCTCCAGACTACTACTACTCTTATCGCTACTATCCGTATTCCTATGGCTATGGTCCGCAGGAAGCCGCTGAAGCCCCGCATGAATATGAGAATGATTCCGAAGCCACCGCACGCCGCGTTTCTCGCGACCGCGACGACGATGATTCCCAGGCCCTTTAAGGAGGCCCTTTGCGTTATCTGATTACCGGCGGCGCCGGTTTCATCGGCTCACACTTCGCGGAGCGCCTGCTCGACCGCGGCGACCGCGTCGTTTTGCTCGACAACCTCTCTACCGGCAGCGTCGATAACATCCGCCATCTCAAGTCTTCTCGCAACATGCAATATCACCTCGATAGCATCGAGAATCGTCAGTTGCTCGCCGAACTCGTCGACGATGCCGACGTCATCGTCCATCTCGCCGCTGCCGTTGGCGTAAAACTCATCGTCGAAAGCCCCGTCAAGACCATCGAGACCAACGTCAATGGCACTCAATTGGTTCTCGAGGCCGCCTGCAAAAAAAGGAAACTCGTTCTCACTGCTTCCACCTCGGAGGTCTACGGCAAGAACACCAACGTTCCCTTCCGCGAAGACGCCGACCTCGTTCTTGGCCCCACCACAAAAGGCCGCTGGAGTTACGCCGCGTCCAAGGCGCTCGATGAATTTCTTGCGCTCTCCTACTGGAAAGAAAAAAAGCTCCCCGTCATCGTTGCTCGCTTGTTCAATACCGTTGGTCCCAGGCAAACCGGCCGCTACGGAATGGTGCTCCCCAATTTCGTCAAGTCTGCCCTGGACAACACCACCATCAGCATTTTCGGCAGCGGTAAGCAGTCTCGCTGCTTCTGCGACGTGCGTGACACCATCGAAGGTCTCATCCGCCTCATGGATCTGGACCGCGCCGTCGGCGAAGTCGTCAACATCGGCAACACCGAGGAAATCACCATCGAGGATCTCGCACAGAAAGTGAAAGCGCGCACTGGCAGCTCGTCTCCCGTAGAGTACGTGCCCTACGACCAGGCCTACGAGCCCGGTTTCGAGGACATGATGCGCCGCGTTCCCTCTGTCGACAAACTTCATGCCCTCACGGGCTTCCGTCCCCGCATTCCGCTGAATGAGATTATCGACCGTGTCGCTGCCTTTTTTCAGCAAAAGACCGAAGCCCCGGACATTCACAGAGTCGCCGCCACCAGCGCCGACTAAATTTCGCCTTTGCGCAGGCTGTGCCTTTTCTGCAAAAGTGTTTTCGCCATTTCTTTGCTATAAGTCCCCTCCGGAATCCACGAATCTTTTCGTACTTTTATCAAACCTTTGAAAACTTTCTTCGTCTTTACCTCTAGCTACCAGGAGGTGTCCCTATGACTGGAGCCGCTAATAATGCCAACCACCGTCTTACCATCCGCGGCTGGCTCGACACTGTCCTTCGCGACCTCAAGTACACCTTCCGCATGCTTGGCCGCACTCCCGGCTTCACGGCCGTAGCCGTCCTCACGCTGGCCCTCGGCATCGGCGCAAACACCGCGATCTTTACCCTTCTCGATCAAGTCCTGTTGCGCCTCCTCCCCGTCAAGGATCCCCAGCAACTCGTACTTCTCACCATGAAGGGCCGCCACTATGGCAGCAACTGGGGCGGCAACGCTATCTCCCATCCCATGTTCCGTGATTTCCGCGCGCACAACGAAGTCTTCTCCGATATGTTCTGCCGCTTTGCCAACTCCGCCAGTCTTTCCTTCGGCCAGCAGGCCGAGCGCGTTTCTGTAGAACTCGTTTCCGGTACTTACTTCTCCACTCTCGGCGTTGTCCCCGCCATGGGCCGCATTCTCACGCCCGAGGACGACGTCGTTCCCAGCCGCCATCCCTATGTCGTTCTCAATTACAATTTTTGGAAAACACGTTTCGCCGGCGATCCCCAAATCATTGGCAAAACACTGAACATCAACAATTACAAGATGACCGTAGTAGGTGTCTCCCAGCAAGGTTTTGACGGCGTCGAACTCGGCTTCTCCCCGAAAATCTTCATTCCCGTCATGATGATGGCGCAGATAAACATCGGTAATCCGGAAGACATGCTCCTGGCGCGCCGCAACCGCTGGGTCAACGCCTTCGGCCGCCTCAAGCCCGGCATCTCCCAGGAGCAAGCCAAGGCGGGCCTTCAGCCTGTCATGCACTCCATGCTTGAAATGGAAGTGCAGCAGAAGGAGTTCGCCCGCGCCTCAAAATTCGATCGCGACGAATTTCTGAAATGTTGGATCGACGTACTACCCGGCTCCCAGGGCCGCTCCTACACCCGCCGCCAGCTTTCAACTCCGCTCTGGGTCTTGATGGCCACCACCGGCGCCGTTTTGCTCATCGCTTGCGCCAACCTTGCCAATCTCATGCTCGTGCGCGGTTCGGGCCGCGTCAAGGAAATCGCTGTCCGCCTCGCCATGGGCGCCACGCGTCTGCGCATCATCGGCCAACTTTTGATCGAGAGCCTTACCCTCTCCGCCCTCGGCGGACTTACCGGTCTCGCCGTCGCTTTTTGGGCCGACCGCGCCCTCATGAAAATCTATCTGCCCTCCGATTCCGGAGGAATGAATATTTCCAGCGCGCCCGATCTTCGCATTCTCCTTTTCAATCTCGCCGTGACCGTCCTCACCGGCGTCATCTTCGGCCTCGTGCCCGCTCTTCAGACCACCAAGCCCAACCTTTCCGGAACTTTGAAGGATCAGGCCGGCGCCGTCGTAGGCGGCGGAGGCCAGCACCGCCTGCGAAAGGGCCTCGTTGTCGCCCAGGTGACTCTCTCTCTCTTGCTTCTGGTTGGCGCCGGCCTCTTCGTCCGCAGTCTCGCCAACCTCCGCAATCTCGGCCCCGGTTTTTCCTCTGAAAGGCTCGTAGGTTTCCAGATCGATCCTTCTCTCAACGGCTACACTCCCGAGCGCCTGAAAGTTTTCTATCCCCAGCTCGCGGACGCTCTTGCTTCCGTTCCCGGAGTTCGCTCTGTCGGCCTCGCCTCCATGCGCATTCTCGAAGACAACGAATGGGATAGCAGCATGACCGTCGAAGGCTACACTCCCCCCAAACCTGAGGAAAATCCCGAACCCTTCATGAACTCCATTAGCCCGAACTATTTCGCCACTCTCGGCGTGCCCATCGTTGCCGGGCGCGACTTCACCATCAACGATAACCACATCATTAAACACGGTCCCGAGATCTGGAACTGGGTCCCCACCACCATCATGATCAACGAAAAGTTTGCCAAGAAGTTTTTCCCCGGGCGCAATCCCATCGGTCTTCATGTCGGTTTCGGCACCGATCCCGGCACCCCCACCGACATGGAAGTCGTCGGCGTCGTCAAGGATTTCAAATACACGAATCTTCGCGACGAAATTCCCGAACAGGCTTTCATTCCCTATCTCGGCAGCTATTACCTAGGCGAAATGACCGTCTACCTCCGCACCGCTGCCGATCCCAATCAATTAATGTCCGCCGTCCGTCTGAAAGTCCGCGACATGGATTCCAATCTCCCCATCTACGCCATGCGCACCACCGAAGTCCAGATCAACAACTCTCTCTCCACCGAGCGCATGATCGCCAGCCTCTCCGCTGTCTTTGGCTTCCTCGCCACTCTCCTCGCCGTTATCGGCCTCTACGGTGTCATGGCCTACACCGTCGCCCAGCGCACTCGCGAAGTCGGCATTCGCATCGCCCTCGGCGCTGCCCGCGGCAACGTCATCTGGCTGGTCATGCGCGAAGTCCTCTTGCTAGTGGCCATTGGCGTAGTCGCTGGCGTCACCGCCTCTCTCGCCCTAACACGCGTAGTCCAAAGCCAGCTCTTCGGCCTCACCCCGCACGATCCGTTAACGCTGGGCCTCGCCACCGCCGCTCTCGCCCTCGTCGCCTGCACCGCGGGCTACGTCCCCGCCCTCCGCGCCAGTCGCCTCGACCCCATGGCCGCCCTGCGCTATGAATAAATCCCGGCTCCTCCACAACCGCAATGCAGAACAAGCGCAGCCGTCAGCGGTCCGAGTAGATTTATTCCGGCTTTCTCACGACAAAGAAACACGTTTTCTTCTCCAGACTCCATGAATTCATTTTCGAAACAAATGTGGGACGTACCATCGGGCATAAGTTGCCAATCCCAACAGAAGCACGACCCACCAGAACACCAGTACTGTTCGCATCCACTGCTTGTACTCGGTGATGCGGAATTTCTTCGGCAAAACGTTCGTGCCGGCAGCCACCAGAATGTACAATCCCGCGATTTCGGTTATCGTTCCGAGCGCCGCGTGTGCCGTCGCCAGAGCGTAGTAAGCCTTGCCAAGTTTGGCCGGTATCCTCGGAATGACCTGAATTCGCAGAGAAGGAATCATCACCAGCACGATCACGGCAAGGTTGAGGAGAACGATCACCGACTGGCACCAGGCATGCTGCCGGAAGCGCCGCCGACGCGCGAGAAAAGCGCCGATGAGCAGCCCCGCTCCCATGGCGATCTCAAGGAGAAGAGTCAGATTGGCGTAAGGAGGAGCCACGGTTCCTAGGAAGCCTCCTTTCACAACATTGTCTCCGGGCCGGCTCTAGCTGTCGGCATTCTGATGCCGGGCTGAAATCCTGAGCTGTACCGCTAGCACCGTCGTTTAGCGATTCAGCGGAGACTAACGTTCCCGCCTCCTGATGCTTTTGAGGAAGCCCCGCGGACCACGTCTCACCGTAGTAACACCACCGGCTGGAAGTTTGATCCGCGGGGCCTATTTAGGAGGGACGACTCATTACCCGCCGTACGAGTCTCCCCCGGAAGCAGGGTCGGCACCGATCACCGGACAACCGTTGAATTCCTTCCAGGATTCCCTGCCCTTCAGAAGCCCGTTCGCATTCTTCAGCTTCAAGAAGTACACACGCTGAATTTGGCCGCTGCTCGCATTCTTGCCAGCCCTTGGACGCAAACGTAAATTCCAGACGATTTTTGTTCGAGGATCCTGATATTGATTTGCGAACCTCCCGGTGCAGCCTCCACGAGACCTTCCTTGTCGTCCAGTTGGCGTGTCACGTAGCTGTAATCACCGAATGTCTTCTTATTCTTTTCCGGCTTGGGCCGAATTGTGGGGGGAAGCGTCGTGACATCCAGCTTCTCGACCACAAACTCCGCCACGTTTTCTTTGGGATAAGATACATTATTGCCTGCTAGAGCCACTGGCGCACAGGCCAGAGCCCATCACTCCACAAATCACTTTCATCGCTTTTCTCCTTTGTCTTTTGTTTGTCTCCGCCGGCTTTATGCAGGCAGTGAAAAAATTCAAATGGCAAGCCGGCTCCGAAGTTTTCAAGTCGGCTTTTCCGAGTGCTTTACTCTCATTTCAACTCCCCTTCTCGGCTATACTCCGCTCGTCTAGCCTGGCCCGTTTACGCCACTAAGAAATCCGCCTAGGTGCCCTGTCAACCCCACAAGCAGCACCGCGACCGCTTCGATTGGTAGCCGGTATTTTGGTAAGGATTCGTCTGGATGGCGCCGTATTCGCAGGTGGATCCAGAGCACAAACCAGATCAGCGCGCTCGATAGGCAACCTAGAACCAGGTGCATTAGCAAAATCCCTTTTAGTTTTTGCCCCTCAAGCGCCCACTGCCACGCGGCAAGCCCGGTCGCCACAACTGGCACAGTAGAGACTGCCGCTAGCAGAAGATTGAAATACGCCGCCGCGGCCAGCGTCCGGCTCTTCGCCCACTGCGCGAAATAGTCGAACGCCACGGCTGCCGTAAACAGCGCAATCGGGAAGTGAATCAGCACCACGTGCTGCGCGTGCTTGGCTAGAAGCACAGTTCTCGCGTCGAAGGGATTTACGCTCATCGTCCCCTCACTGCGCCACAACCTTGCCGGTCATTTTCGGGTGAATCGAGCAAAAGTACGGATAACTTCCTGCCTTGCTGAAGGTGAAAGAAAACTTTTCGTCGGTATCCAGAACTTTGGATTTGAACAACTTGTCTGTACTCACCACGGTGTGCGGAATATCGTCGCGATTGGTCCACGTGATGGTGGTTCCCACTGGCACCATTAGCTCCGATGGTCCGAAACTGAAGTTGTCGATCTTCACTTCCGCCGTTTCCGGCTTCTGCTGGGCTCTGGCGGTGAAAGTTCCCGTTCCGCCGCCCAGCCCCGCGATTCCGAACCCTAACGTTGCCAACAAAACTGCAGTAGACACACTTTTCCTCATGATTTTTCTTCCTTTCTTTTTTGTACTGCTCGTTCAAACCGCTTGTTTGGACTTAACTAGCTCTTACGCGAGCGAAGAATCCACGACCGCCAGAGCGTGTTGTCCTTGTACGTAGTTCACATCCGTAATGCCCAGGACGCTTTTCAACTGCTCCGCCGGCACCTTCATCGGACCTGGAGAATCCGCCTTGCCCGGAGCCGGTTGCGGAAATGCCGTGGAGGCCGCCGTATGAAACGTCACATTTCCTTCGACTTTTTGCATCGTCTGGTGAATGTGCCCATTCAGCACTGTCACCGAGCCGAACTTCTTCAGGTAGGCCAGCGCCTGCGCGCTGTCTTCCGTGCCCCAGCCCCATTCCGGATACACGGACCAGAGTGGAATGTGCGCGAACACCACGATCGGCGTGCTGTGCTTCAGATGCTTGACGTCATCTTCCATCCATTCGAGTTGCTCGTGGCCCAGCGTGCCGAGTCCTCCAGCTTTCAAATTCATCACGTTCACCAGCCCGATGAAGTGCACGCCTTTCTTGTCAAAGCTGTACCACCCCGCTCCTTTGGCGCCTTTTCCGTAGCGTTCCAGGTACTGCTTGCCGTCATCGTTGAGCAGGTCGTGTTCGCCGGGCACGAAAAATACGTCCTTCGCACTCGCGCTCTTCAAGATTTGGTCCACGGTGTCGAACTCCTCCGGTTTCGAGAGGTGGCTTATGTCGCCCGTATGCAACATGAACTCGGGCGGCATAGCCAAACCATTGATTTTGTCTACGGCCGCCTTCAGCGTCCCTACCACATCTGGATTCGCCGCCTTGTTAAATCCCATGTGACTGTCGCTGATTTGGACGAAGCTCAGCTCCCCCGCCGCCGTGGGTCCCAACTCCGGCATTCTGCTTAGGCTGTACGACTTCAGGACGCCGCCCTGCATGACACAGAGCGCTCCGGTTCCCGCCCACGCCATACACTTCAAAAATCCCCGTCGGTCAATCCCATCGTGGTTGTGATCGTTCAAAAGCTCATCTCTTTTCTTATCGGACATCTTTTCTCCTCGTCTGCTGCCTCTTTCTTCATTCGCCCTCTACGCGCCCTTAACTGGCGGCGCGGAGCGGGTGCGAGCCTCACTATGGTTCCCTCTTGAAATCGGTGCAATGGACGCCCAGTTCCTTTACGCTGGAATGAGGGTCCCCTGGTAACTATCGATCAATAAAAGGCTTATAGGAGAGTGTTCCGCCCCGTGCTCCCGTAAACTCTCTCCAGTGGTAAACTCCCTTTCGACTGAGGTTCACTTTTGCATGCAGGAAGACCATCAGTTTCGCGGGCGGCTCCGTTTTGGGGTTTTCGAACTGGACCTTCGCGCTGGCGAATTACGCAAGCACGGCCTGCGAGTTCGCCTCCAGGAACAGCCCTTCCAAGTCCTGGCGACGCTGCTTGAACACCCCGGCGAGGTCGTAACTCGCGAGGAACTTCAGAAAAAACTCTGGCCCGCAGACACTTTTGTGGATTTCGACCACGGGCTCAACAAAGCGATTAACAAAATCCGGGAGGCCCTCGGCGACTCCGCCGATAGTCCGCGCTTTGTGCAGACCGTGGCCCGTCGCGGCTACCGTTTTCTCGCGGAGGTCAAAGTTGCTGATGCTGCTCCTGTTCGCATACCGGAACTCGCAACTGAGCCTCATACCACGGCGGAAGCTCGCGGCCGCCCAGACGTTGCCGGCAGACTCGCGATGCCCAAACATTTTCTGCCGTCACTCGCGTGGAAGATATCAGCGTTCGTGCTGCTCCTACTCATGGCCTCTCTCGCCGCCTGGAAAGTGCGCTCCTGGAACCGCCCGTCCCCTGTCATTCGCTCCTTGGCTGTCCTCCCGTTCGAAAGCCTCTCGAGCGATCCGTCTCAGGATTATTTCGCTGATGGCATGACCGACGAGTTGATTTCGGATCTCGGTCAGATCAGCGCGTTGCGGGTGATCTCGCGTACCTCAGTGATGGGCTATAAACGCGCTCGCAAGCCGCTCCCGCAGATCGCCCGCGAACTGAACGTCGACGCCGTGGTGGAAGGCACTGTGCTGCGTTCCGGCGGCCAAGTCCGCATCACGGCGCAGTTGATCGAAGCCTCCGCGGACAAGCACCTATGGTCCCGGAGTTATGAGGGGGCATTGCAGGATGCCTTGGCGCTCCAGAACAACGTGGCCAGGGCCATCGCAGATCAGATTCGTATCAATTTGAATCCAAAGGAACAGGCTGCGCTGAAAAACGTAAAGGTCGTTAATCCGGAAGCTTACGTATCGTATCTCAAGGGCCGCTACTTCTGGAATAAGCGAACGGCGGATAGTTTGAAGGTTGCCCTGGCTTATTTCAATCAGGCCATCGAAGAGGACCCGAAATACGCCCAGGCTTATTCCGGCTTAGCCGACACTTATGCTTTGTTGGGAGATTGGCAGTATGCAGTGATGACACCCAAGGAGGCGCTCCCAAAGGCGAAGGCCGCAGCGATCAAAGCTCTGGACTTGGACAGCACGCTCGGCGAAGCCCACAACTCGCTCGCATTCTGTTTGGATGGCTTCGATTGGGATTTTGACTCTGCCGGGAAGGAATTCCAGCGCGCCATTGAACTGAACCCAGGCTACGCTACTGCCCACCATTGGTATGCTTGGCATTTAGGTCTTTTGGGTCGCTATGACGAAGCTATCGCGGAAATGAGAAAAGCGGAAAACCTCGATCCCCTATCTCTCGTCATTAACGCCGATCTGGCAGAGCTTCTTGTCCTTGCGCACTCCTATGACGAGTCGATACTACAGAGCCGCAAGACGATCGAAATGGATCCGAATTTTGGTCTCGCACATAATCACCTTGCCCAGGCATACCTCCAAAAACACATGAACGATGAGGCCGTCGCGGAACTGCAAAAAGCGGCCCAGCTTTCCGGGGGTAGCCCGACATGCATAGCGAATCTTGCTCGCGCCTACGTTGCATCCGGCAAGAGGAGCGAAGCGGAAAAGCTACTGAGCAATCTCAAGAAGCGGTCAAGCCCTGGCCATACCCTTGCCTCGGAGATCGCCGTGATCTATGTAGCTCTGGGGGATACGGATCAAGCGATTGCGTGGCTTAAAAAAGGCTACGAAGAGCGATTTAACCCAGGTGTCCTGTTGCGGCCAGGCTTCGATCCTCTCCGCTCGGACCCGCGCTTTCAGGACCTTGTGCGCCGAATCGGACTCCCGCTTTGAAAAGACTTTCGCTCCTATCGAGAGTTCACTTCTGTGACATACAGCTATTCAGGAACTCCTTAGTCTAGTCCGCAAAAAAAAACAAAGGACCGCAATGCCAACTTCTTGGCTTCGGGACTAGGGACTCGACCCGCCTTATTTACTGTTGTGCGACAGTACTCGGGAAAGTGGCGTCCAGCAGCCCAAATTTTAGGTACGTTAGATAGATGGCACGTGATCGCCGCCCAGCATCTTTCGACAAGAGTTCGGGTTTGCGAACCCTCAAGCGATCGAGACATTTTTGAGGAGTCAACATGTCTGCTCGGGAACGCTTTCACGGAATCATTCTCGTGGCCGATGATAATGAGGCTAATCGCGAGCTGCTCGCTAGCTTGCTAGGCCAGGAGGGCTATCAAGTCATTTCCGTAGCGGACGGCCGACAAGCGCTAGCGCAGGTGAGCAGTGACTCGATCGACGTCGCTCTGCTTGACGTGGTGATGCCGGGTAAGAGTGGATTTGAGGTTTGTCAGGCGATCAAATCCAAAGCGGAAACCTGCTTGATTCCCGTCGTACTACTGACCAGCCTCACTAGCGATGATGACCGCATCCACGGAATTATGTGCGGGGCCGATGATTTTCTGAGCAAGCCGGTGAACAAGCACGAGCTTCTTGCCCGCGTGCATTCTCTGCTGCGAATGAAGCAGTTTACCGATGAATTGGACAACGCAGAAACTGTTTTGTTCAGCCTGGCACTAAGCATCGAGGCCAAGGATCCCTATACTGAAGGTCATTGCGACCGCCTCTCCAAATATTCCGTAGCCGTGGCTGACAAATTGGGTTTGCCCGAAGACCTTCGCGTGGCTCTCCGTCGTGGCGGCCTTCTTCACGACATCGGCAAGCTGGCGGTACCGGAGCACATCCTGCTGAAACCCGGAGCACTAACTCCGGAAGAACGAAAAATCATGGAGAACCACACCACTGCGGGGGAGCGGATTTGCAAACCGCTGAGGTCCTTCCGCCATGTGCTGCCGATCATTCGTCATCATCATGAAAAGCAGGACGGCTCCGGCTACCCCGATGGACTGAAGGGTGACCAGATTCCGCTCGCGGCGCGCATTCTGCAAATTACCGACATCTATGATGCACTAACCACCGATCGGCCTTATCGCAAGGCTCTTTCTGCGGAAAAAGCCTTCGAGATCATGCGGGAAGAAGCGAACCGCGGCTGGTGGGATAGTTCAATTTTGAATGTGTTCGAGGCTGTCGTTCACGGCTTTGAGCCAGTGCCACCGGTGGGATCCGCCCGCTAATGCCTGCCTCCGCAACCCTGTCAAAGCGCGGTGCAAAGGTGAGACGGAAAACCGACCGGCACATCGTGGCCGTGGGATTCGCACTCGCGGCTGCCATCTCAGTCTTTGCCGGATATGAATCATACCGAAACACCGTTCGATTCTCCGAAGCTTCCGAGTGGCGGAAGCACACGTACGATGTTCTGAGGAAAATCGACGCGATTGGGGCCGGGCTTGTTGACGCAGAAACAGGACAGCGAGGCTATCTCCTCACGGGCCAAGAGCGCTACCTCGAACCGTACCGAGCGGCCATTCAGAATGTTAGCCAGACGATTGGGAACCTCGACAGCCTCACCTCCGACAATCCGAATCAGCAGAAACGAATCCAAAGCCTGAGGCCACTTGTAGAAAAGAAATTGGGGGAGCTTCAACTGACCATCGATCTCCGCAAGAAGGAAGGCTTGGCTTCCGCAAATAGAGTGGTCCTGGAGGGTTCCGGAAAGCGCTTGATGGATGAGATCCGTGCCTTGCTCTCTGAGATGACGAACGAAGAAGAGGCGCTCCTGCGAACTCGCACACAGGTGACCACCGAGAGCGTGACGCGATCCGTCCGGACCGTTTTCGCCGCCACACTGCTGAGTATCTCGCTCCTAGTGCTGTGTTTCCTGCTTCTGACTGGCGAGCTGTTCGAGCGAAAAAAGGCCCAGGACGCTCTGGAGAAAAGCGAAAAGTGGTTCTCAACCACACTCTCGAGTATCGGCGATGCAGTCATTGCCACGGACATGAATGGCTCCGTCACTTTCATGAACGCCGTCGCACAATCTCTCACCGGATGGAGTCTCGAAGGCGCGCGGGGAAAGTCCATGGACCTTGTTTTCGATATCGTCAACAAGGAATCGCGCCGCCCCGTGGAAAATCCGGTGAAGAAAGTCTTCCGCGAAGGAAAAGTAGTCGGCCTGGCCGACCACACCATTCTTTTATCCAAGAGCGGCAAGGAATTCGACATCGAAGATAGCGCGGCGCCTATTCTCACGGATACTGGGGAAGGGCTCGGCGTTGTGCTTGTTTTCCGAGACATCACCCAAAAGAAACTGGCAGACGCGGAGACAAAGCGGCAGAAGGAACTCCTGCAATTGATTCTGGGAAGTATCGCCGATGGCGTGGTTGTAGCCGACGCGAACGGAAAGTTTCTCCTCTTTAATGCCGCCGCAGAACAGGTCTTAGGTATCGGAGCGACAGAAACGACGCCCGACAAGTGGTCCGATCGATATGGCGTCTATTTACCTGATACTGTGACGCAATATTCTCCCGACCAGCTGCCTCTCGTGCGAGCGATGCAGGGCGAGAATGTTGATGGCGTAGAGCTTTTCATTCGTAACCCACAGGTGCCCGAAGGCCGATTGCTGAGTATTAGCGGCAGACCTCTCAAACGTGCGGACGGTGCCCTTCAGGGCGGAGTTGTCGTTTTCCACGACATTACCGAGCGTAAACGAGCGGAGGAAGCGCTTCGCCACTCTGAGGCGCGATACCATCTGCTATTCGACAGTAATCCGCATCCCGTGTGGGTTTATGACTTGCAAACCCTTGCCATCCTGGACGTGAATCATTCTGCCGTCAGGAACTACGGCTACTCCCGCGAAGAATTTCTTTCTCTGACCATCAAGGACATCCGGCCGCCGGAAGACGTTCCTGCACTCCTCGAGAGCGCCGTGAACGCACCGCCGGACACTGAAAACGCCGGCGTCTGGAAACATCGTAAGAAAGACGGAACGCTGATCGACGTCGAGATTACCTCGCATCCCCTAATTTATGGCCGCGGAGATGCCCGTCTGGTTGTTGCCACAGACGTCACCATGCGCAAGCGCACGCAAGAGCTCCTGATGCAAGCAAAGGAAGAAGCGGAACGCGGCAGCAAGTTCAAGGATCAATTTCTCTCCACCATGAGCCACGAGCTCCGAACTCCGCTGAACGCAGTTCTCGGTTTTTCCGACCTGCTTGCCGATGAGCGTTACGGCCCTCTGAACGACCGCCAGCAACGCTACGTCGCTCACATACATACCGGCGGGAAACACCTTCTCAAACTAATCAGCGACATCCTTGACCTTTCCAAAATCGAAGCGGGCCGAATGGAGCTTGCCCGCGAAGATGTGACGGTGGCGTCGGCGTTTGACGAAGTGATCAGCGCCCTCTACCCGCTGGCGGAAAAGAAATCGCAAGCACTACTCCGACAAATTGAGCCCAATCTCCATGTTCATGCCGACAGCATGCGATTTAAGCAAGTGCTCATGAATCTTGCAGGCAACGCCATCAAGTTCACACCCGAAGGTGGCCGGATCGAGCTGGCCGCCCGTCAGATGGACGACCAAGTCAGGGTGGAAGTGCGCGACAATGGCCCAGGAATTCCTCCCGACCAGCAGCAACGGATCTTCGAAGCATTTGTTCGCCTGACCCAAACCGGTAGCGCTACAGAGGGCACGGGTTTGGGGTTAGCCATCACTTCTCGCCTCGTCGAGCTGCATGGCAGCAAACTGGGGATCGAAAGCCAGCCCGGACAGGGCACCTGTTTCTATTTTTCACTGCCTCTCGTTGCGATCATCCTAGATCAACCTCCTGAGACTCCTGTACCCGTGCCAAGAGCACGCAAAGCCCCGCGGATTCTCGTCATTGAGGACAATGAGGCGACAGGGCAACTCATCCAGTCGCAGCTCACTTCTTCAGGCTATGAGACTCTGAAATGTAGCCAGCCGGAACGCGCCACGGAAATTGCCGCGGAACACCAGCCGGATGCCATCACTCTGGATCTCCTTATGCAGCCGGTCCACGGGCTGGAGGTTCTGCTGCAGTTGAAAAATGACCCGCGTACGTCAAAGATCCCCGTCATCGTCGTGACCATCGTGGATCAGCCTGGCCTTGGAACTGCCCTCGGTGCCGACGAGTATCTGGTTAAACCCGTGGACAAGGTGACCTTGCTGGCAGCAGTAGAGCGCTGCCTCAAGTCTCGCGGAGGGGCCGCCCCGGCAAGGACCATTCTGGTGGTGGAAGACGATGTATCCACCCTTGAGGTGATTGTAGAGTTGCTCAAAGCATACGGCTACGCTGTGAGCAAGGCGGCGGACGGTGAACTGGCCCGTGCCAGCGTGGCTCAGTCGATGCCCGAACTCGTTATTCTTGATTTAGTGCTCCCCAAGATGAGCGGTTTCGAATTGCTCGCCGAATGGCGCTCCAATCCTCGCACAGCTGATCTTCCCGTATTCGTATTGACCAGCAAGGATCTGACTAAGGACGAGGAAAAGTACATTCACGCGCATGCCGAATCGCTTTTCAAAAAGCAGGATTCCTGGCGGGAATCGTTGATCAAACAACTGGAGCGGGTGGTGACTTCCCATGCTTTGGAGAACGCTTGAAACATTGCATCCTCGTCGTGGAAGACAACCAGCTCAACCGCGAGCTCCTCTGCGACTGGCTCGATATGGAAGGCTTCGAAGTCTGGTCTGCGGCAGACTTGAACGCCAGTTACGACGTTTTTTCGAAGCGTCTTCCCGATGCCGTCTTGCTTGATATCAATCTCGGTGCCGAAAGCGGCCTCGACCTCCTCGCATGGATGCGCCAAAAACCGGAAATGCTCGATATCCCCGTGATTGCCGTAACCGCACATGCTCTCGCGGCGGAGCAGGAAGGGATCCTGCAGGCGGGGTGTAGAGCATGCCTGCCGAAGCCTGTCGACTTCAACCTGCTTCGAGCAGAGTTGAACAGCTGGCTGCAAGTTACCAAGGCCCCAAAGGTAAATTCTTAAAGTCTGTTTTTACGGCCCCTTAGCTTTCGGACTTTGGTATGTGTGGGAGAACTATAAGTTGCGCGCCCAGATCCTTGTCGTAGACGATGATGCACCTTCGTGCGAGCTCATCGCAGAGATCTTGCGGTCTGCAGGGTTCGACGCTAACCCCCTGACCGACAGCCGGGAAGCCGCCGAGCGTCTGACTAAAGAGAAATTCCACGCAGTATTTCTGGACATGCGCATGCCGCCACCCGACGGTCTGCAATTGGCTCGGCACGTTCGCGCCTCTCTCATGAATGCATCGACGGTCATCATCATGATTACCGGAGAACAAGACAGAACCCTCATGAAACGTGCGTTTGACATTGGCGTCGAGTTCTTTCTCTTCAAGCCCGTCGAGCGTAACAAGCTGCTGAAACTGATTCGCGTTGCAGAGAGCTCAATCGAACGGGAGAGGCGGCGCTTCACGCGCGTTCCCTTGCGTTGCGTCGTCCTGCTGGAGTCGGATGGCAAGCAGCTGGAGGGAGCAACCGTAGACCTCAGCTCCGGTGGTATGCTGGTCCGATCCTATCTCGTCTTCCCGGTTGGAACACTCGTCAAAGTCAAGCTGGAACTCCGGCCTGGTATCCCACCACTGCAGTTTGAAGCGCACGTGGTCCGAACAATCGGAGCTGATTGCATGGGCGTTCAATTCAATCGGCTGGATGCCAAGCAAGCCGCCCAATTACAGGAATTCCTCTTGCCTCTGATACTCGCGGCTAAATGATCGAGCCTTCAGCCTGTCTCATCGCCGAAGTCATTTTAAGCTCTCGACGTAAGCGATCAGGGCCTTCAACTCTTCATCCTTGAGGTCAACAGCCTGCATTCCGCCTTCTGTCATGGCGACAGAGGGATGTTTTAACAATGCTTCCAGCTTTTCGCTGCTGAATTTGCCACTCACGCCGATGAGCTTCGGCGCCGCAGCGGACCCGACGCCGCCGTCGCCGTGGCACGCGTTACAAGATTGCGCCTCAAAAATTGTTTTCCCTTTCGCTGCTAGCGGGTCGGCGAGCGCAGCGTTGGCCGCGACAAGGGATGCGGAAGAAAGCTCGGGCTCAAATGGTTTGCGCATGTAGTCTTCTTCTTCGGTCTTTTGCTTAACCAGTTGTTGCGAAACTCCCGGATCGTGCTTGTCCACATACTGGCTTCGTAGCCCCAGGCCAACCAGGACGAATAAAACGAATGCATAAGCGCCCATGGCCACAGGCCGCTTCCAGGGCCGCCGCTCGATGCCGCGATCGAGAAACGGAAGAGCAACGATAGCCACGGCAAGAACCGTTGGAATGATCAGGATGCCGATCAGCGAGCCTGCACCGTGCCAGTATTTCAACCACTGGAATATGGGCAGGTAATACCACTCCGGCCGTGGGATATATTGCGCATCAGCCGGATTCGCGGGAGGACCCAGTTGCACCGGCACGAAGAAGCACAGTAAGCCGAGACCGATGATCAGCAGAGCCGTGAGGGAAAGATCCGTCAAAACTTGGCGAGGATAGAAAAGCTCCGGTTTCTGTTCGGGCTTGAAGGGGTTTTCGATGAACGGTCCGGCGGCTCCGGCCTTGCGAAAAAGAAAAATATGGGATGCTACAAGCGCAAAGATGCACGCGGGAATCAGAAAAACGTGAGCCACAAAAAATCGCGAAATCGTCAGAGTCCCCATCTCCGTTCCGCCGCGCATCATGCGTTTCAGGTTTTCGCCAATCCACGGAATTTCGCTTGCGGCGTTCGTGCCCACAGCAGTTGCAAAATACGCTCGCTGATCCCACGGGAGCAGGTACCCCGTAAACGCCATCCCCAGAACCAAAGCGAAAAGCAGGCAACCGGAAAGCCAAAGCAGTTCGCGCCGCCCTTTATAAGCGCCGTAAATGTACGTTTGCGATAGGTGGAGGAGCAACACAATGACCATCGCGCTCGAGCCGTAAGCGTGCAGGCTGCGCAGAAACGAACCGGCCGTGACGGATTTCGCTATGTACGCGACGGTTGTGTGCGCGTGATCGGCGGAGGGAACGTAATATAGCGCCAGAAAAAATCCGGTGATTACCTGCGAAATAAAAATGAACAACAGCCCAGAGCCAAAAACATAAGCGAGGCGTGCGCCTCCAGGAATGGGTTCGTAAAGCGCGGTCTTGAGCAGTGTGTCCAGGCCAGTGCGGCGATTCAGCCATCCCCGCAATCCCGTCTCTGGTGGAGGAGAAGGGTTGCTTTGGTCTTTCAGCGTTGAAGGCATTCTCAGAACCGTCCTTCCTCAGCCGATGACTTCCTTATTCGAAACGAGTTGCCGGAAATATTGGAATCGCACCTGCAATTGGCCGTCCTGTACCGATGTTTCCAACGTATCCATTCCCCTGAGAGATGGCCCGCTGCTGCGAGTTCCATCCGCTGCAAAAATAGCGCCATGGCATGGACAGATGAACTGGTTCTTCTCTTTGTTCCAAGGAACTGTGCAACCCAGGTGGGGGCAGACCGATGTCAGAACCAGAAGCTGCCCTTGTTTGCCTTTCGTTATATAAACGGCTTTTTCGGATACGGCTTTGCGCCAGCCATCGACTTGTTCGATCTGAATGGTTCGCATCACCGGCTCCGTCAAAGCGGAAAACTCGCTCAGCGTTCCAAGCGGTGAACTCTTAAGCTCGGTCGTCCTGCGCAGCAGAGGGAAGAGCGCGAAGCGTATGAGGGGCACGGAAAGCAGAGCACCAACAAAAACGGAGCCGACACCAAGCAAAGCACCTAGAAAAGAGCGCCTACACTCGAGAGACGATCCCGGTGCGGCGGAGTTCCGAATTGTGTTTTCTGAATCTCCGGCGTAGCCACACATCGGATTCTCCCTTAACGAATCATTCCGAGGCCATTGGAAAGGACACCAGATTTCCAAAGCAAGCCAGACTTGCGATGTCGCTACTTCTTCGGCATTGCCCGGATAAAAGCGACCAATTGTTTGATGTCGTCAGGCTTGAGCTTCGCGCCGAATCCGCGCATTTTGCCTTTGCCTTTGTCGATGACTTCCGTCAGCTCCACATCAGATTTTTTCTGTACCTCGCTGGAGGCAAGATCTTTCGCTCCCAGCGCTTTGCCTGAAGTTGAATTCCCGCTGCCGTCTGCGGCATGACACAAGACGCAGTTTGCTTTATAGATCTTGGCAACATCACTCTGGGCGTAAACGCCTGCCGGCAGAGCGAGCGCTATCAAGCAAGCGGAAATGGCCACGGCTGCAACAAAATGAACGAAGATTCGTGACATATGTTCTCCATGATTCTCCAAGCGTTTTCCTTGGCTAAGACTCTTGCATAGTGGATATCTTCCTCAGAAGACAAATCGCGCAAGCAGGAAGACTGCGTTGTTGCCTGCGGCTTTCCTCCCGGTGCCGTCATAATTTGTCTGCGCGCCATTAAATCGCAGATAGCCCGTGTATTGCACGGCCAGGTCGATGTTTTGCTGAGGCCACCACGAAACATTCAGAGTATACGCGTTGCTGCGGGGATCTCCGTTTGCGCTGCCGAAAACCGGAGCCTGCGGATAGAGTAAGGGGTCCGGCGTCCCAGTAATGTTAAACAAACCGGCCGTACCGGAAAGTTTCGTCCCGTAATGGTATTCGACGTTCCCTTGCACAGTGTTCAGGCGGTGACCAATCAGTGAGGCGCCGCCAGCACCAAAGGCCGCACCCAAAGACGAATTCTCCCTAATGTACGTCCCGCGGAACGATAAAACATCATTTTTGAATTGCGGAATCGTACGGTCATATTGAAAGTCGAACGCCCAATCCGTATAGCCGTTCGTGGGTCCGGTGATAGCGTTTGGGGAACTCTTCACGTGCATCCCATAGGCGCCGAATTCCAGGCTATTATTCTTCGTGACGGTTTGCCACGCAACCCGCCAGTATGGTGCCAATCCGCGAATATTGAACCCGAATGCTGTCCCGGGGTTGGGCTGAGGTCCGCCAAGATGCTGGGAACGGTAAATCGTGCCACCAATATAAAAATGCTCGTTCCACATGGTGTATCCGCCGAATCCGGCGACATCCTGCGCGAGAGCGCCATTGATAATGGCCTTCGCCGTAGGAGTTGGAGAGACGTTAGAGGCCGTGAACGGGAATCCCCAAGCTGGTGTGCTGTTCCAAAGGTCCTCCACGGTGGGGTTGTTGTTGAATGTTATTCCATAAGCGAAGGGCTTCCCAAATAGATCATGGTTGTTTGCATAGCGGACGTCGGTATTATCCCAGCTGAAATGATTGCCCTGAGCAGTGTAGGTTACCTGCGCGAAACTCCCCACGTGATCTGCCCATGCGCCTGCCAGAAATAAGGAAATGTCTTGCGGAAATTGGAAGTTGCCATTCTGGGTCGCGGGCTGAGGCGAACTGGTGGACGTAAACGAAGTATCGAACACCACAGAGAGAGGCAATGCTTCCAGCAGGTGCAACGTAGAATCATGAGTCTTTTTGTCTTTATCCTTATCCTCGGTCACCTCAGGTTTCGTTCTAAAAACGTAGCCATCCAGCTTGAATTTTCGGCCAAACGGCGTCAGCTCCGGCGGAGCGAAGTGACACGTCGCGCAGGGCATTCCGGTTTGTCGGCTGTAACTAGGGACAGCCCGACTGTCGCGACACGTACTGAGAATTAGAGTCACCGTACCAACTGCCATCAAGCAAAGAAACGGGCGAGTTAGTTTCATTGGAGATCCTTTCGGTTCCGGCGATATCCGTCCCTAGCAAAGTGTCGCTGATTGCAGGGAAGAACTTCGGTGACACGCGTCACCGACTGATGTGACGGACATCACAACCTAATTTTCGAGGAGAAGAATTTCTCAGAATGGGAAACATGGAGCTAAGAGCTTAGGACGCTCTCAAGCCCTGCTTTGTTCGTGATGATGAGTGAGGAACCTTTTACTCGTAAGAGCTGTTTCTTCTTGAAATCGGCGAACAATCTCGTCACGGTTTCTCGGGAGGCTCCTATCATTTGCGCGATTTCTTCGTGCGTCAGTGTGAGCGTGAGCCTTACCGCGCCATTTTTTTCGTCATGATTTGCAGAGAGATCCAGCAAGAAGCGAGCCAGCTTCTCGGCCGCAGAGTGAGAGAGTCCAATGGTGCGCATTTCCGCGATGGCGGAATGATAGGTTTCACCGAGCTGCTGCGCCACGCGCAGCGCTGCTTCGCCGTGCTCGCGCAGAAACAACAGGAAGTCCTCCCTAGAGATGAAGTTCGCCTGGGTAGGTTCGATTACGTCGGCCGTAAGCTCATAGGGTTTCCCCGTAACCGTCGCAGGCAGGCCCAAGACTTCTCCCGATTCTGAGATTCTAAGAATGAGGCTTCTCCCGTCTGCAGACGAGGTCGAGAGCTTCACCCGGCCACGGCATAAAATGAAGACTCCGCGCGGCGACTGCCCTTCAACAAACAGGGTCGCGCCTTTCGGATAAGCCGCGGCCGAGGTGATAGCTGCCAACTTTTGCACCGCAGGGGGAGGAAGATTGCAGAAAAGACGGTCTTCGCGGTGAGGGCAGGACAGGCAACTCTCAATAATTTCCAGGCCGTACGGGGCTCGCATGAAATCACCGCTCCGGAGTATACCTCCCTCCCGACGCGACACAAAACGGAACCCGCTTCGCATATCCAGCCGTCCAGTAGATGACCACCAATTTGCATGTTCTACTGTGATCGACTGTCTTCAGGCTGTGATGGGCGTCACTCTACCACGTGACGCGGGTTACAGTGGGCCCCGCGAGCCAACGTGATTATTGCAAAGAGGTTCCCACCCGAGAAACGGCCAACGCAGCCGCGCATTTGAGCAATCCCGCGCCAAATCGCGGATGATTTAACTCCGAAGTAACATCTCGCGCTACAATACTGCCACTATCAGTTGCAGTTACCAGGTCCCGTCCCCGGTCTTGGGAGATCGGCCCCACATCCTGATGCTGCCCTGCCATAATGGCAGCCAGGGATAGGAAAGGCTTTCGGCGGGTATTTCCTTCGTGGACCAGCAAGATTTCAGCGCATCTTCAGCGCGCCGCTCGCGCAAATCGCAGCGCCTGCTTCTTCTTCTCTTTCTTTTCTCGCTTCCCTTTCTGAACCCCTGGGTGCGCGGCGATGGCGTCGGCTATTACGCTTTTGCCCGCGCCCCGCTAATCGAACACAGTCTCGATTTCACCAAAGACTATCAACATGCCAACGAAAGCTTCCGCGGTCCGCGCCTCGACGAAAATAATCAGCCCAGAGCTCTCTTTCGCACGCCCACCGGCCACCTCGAAAATCATTTCACCGTCGGCCCCGCGATTCTTTGGATGCCTTTTCTTCTCCTCGCGCATGCCGGCGTCCTTCTCGCGCGCGCCTTCGGTTCCTCCGTCTCCGCCGACGGCTTTTCCGCCCCCTACCGCATCACCATGGTCCTGGCCACCGCTTTCTATGGATTCCTCGGCTTGCTCCTCGCATTCCGCCTCGCTCGCCAATATGTCGCAGAGCGCTGGGCCCTCCTCGCCACGCTCGCCATCTGGTGGGCTAGTTCGCTCCCCGTCTACATGTATTTCAATCCTTCGTGGTCCCACGCGCATTCCGCTTTCGCCGTTGCTCTGTTTCTTTGGTATTGGCACCAGACGCGCTCCTCGCGCTCGCTCGGCCAGTGGCTGATTCTCGCCCTCATCGCCGGCCTCATGCTCAACGTTTACTACCCCAACGCCATGCTCCTCGCCGTCCTCGCCATCGAAGCCGCGCGCCAGTATTACCTCGCCTTTCGCCCATTCGGCGCGCCCAATTCCACCCCACGCATCTCTGAACTCCTCCTCCGCCACTCGCTCTTCGCCGCTGTTCTCCTTGTCAGCCTCCTCCCCACTTTCATCACCCGCTACCTCATTTACGGTAGCATCTTCGAATCCGGCTATATCCCTCTCCGCGACTGGAACTGGTTTTCTCCGCGCTTCTTAGCCGTGCTTTTCTCTTCCAATCACGGTCTGCTCTCTTGGACGCCCATTCTTCTTTTCTCCATCGCTGGTCTCTTCCTGTTTTGGCGTTTGCAGCGCCGCGCCGCCACTCCTTTTCTCGCCGCCTTTCTCGCTTTTTATTTTTTCATTTCCTGCTACCCCGACTGGGCGGGCATCTCTTCTTACGGCAACCGTTTTTTCGTTTCTCTGACTCCGTTCTTCATCCTCGGCCTCGCCGTTTTCTTCGACCGCACCGCTCAACTCTTCCGCTCTCAGCGCGCCGCTCTCGCCGCCGCCATCGCCCTTCTCGCCGTTTTCTCTCTCTGGAACGCCGGCCTCATTTTCCAATGGGGTTCGCATCTCGTCCCCGCGCGCGGCCCGGTTTCTTTCTCTGAAATTGTCCGCAACCAATTTTTCGTGGTCCCGCGGCGGCTCTCCGCCGATCTCTACTCTTATTTTTTCCGCCGCAAAGCGCTCATGCAGCAATTCGAAGATCGCGACCTCCGGCAACTCGAAAAAAATCCTCCGCCCCCTTGAGTTTCGAGTGTTTCGCTCCGACGCGTTTTTCTTTTTGTAGCGGCGGGTTTAGCCCGCCGTCTTCTCTTTTCTTCTCTGCGCTCTCCGTGTTCTCCGCGTTAGATCTTTTGACTTTCGACTTTCGACTTTCAACTTTAAACTTTCAACTTTCAACTTCTGTCCCCCGTCCTCCGCCTCTTCCCCTCTTTTCTTTGGTACTCTACTCAGGGCTTCATCCGCTCTCAGGGGTTTCATTCGAACACGCATGGCCTCCGTCACGCCATCCGCATCCGCTCTGCCGCTGCATTCCGGCGCCTCCGCCACCATTCGCATCGAGCCGCCCCGCGGCCTTTTCGAGCTTCGCCTCCGCGAAGTCTGGGCCTACCGCGAGCTTCTCTACTTCTTCATCTGGCGCGACGTCAAAATCCGCTACAAACAAACCGTCATCGGCGTCCTTTGGGTCGTTCTCCAGCCCGTCCTCAACATGCTCGTCTTCACTCTCTTTTTCGGCCGCCTCGCCAAGCTCCCCTCTGACGGCCTCCCCTATCCCGTTTTTTATTTCGCCGCTCTCGTCCCCTGGACCTACTTCTCCTACGCCCTGCAAATGACCACCAACGTCGTCGTCGACAGCCAGTCCCTCATCACCAAGGTTTATTTCCCGCGCCTGATCCTTCCCATTTCCGCCGCGCTTTCCGGCCTGGTGGACTTCTCCATCGGCTTCGTGGTCCTCGCCATTTTCACTGCCGTTTACGGCATCCGCCCCACTCTTGCCGCTCTTTGGCTCCCCGCTCTTTTGACCCTCGCCGTCTTCACCGCTCTCGGCGTCGGCCTGTGGCTCTCCGCGCTGAACGCTCTTTATCGCGACGTGCGGTATGTGGTTCCATTCCTCATGCAGTTCTGGATGTTCGCCTCTCCCGTCGCCTATCCTTCCTCGCTCGTTCCGTTGCGCTGGCGCTGGCTCTACGGCCTCAACCCCATGGCTGGCGTCATTGACGGTTTTCGCTGGGCCATTACCGGCCGTGGCCAAGCCCCCAGCCTCATCCTTCTCGCTTCCTCCGCCGTCGTCGCTCTCATCCTTCTCGGCGGCCTCTTCTTTTTCAATCGCATGGAGTCTTCGGTTGCCGACAGAGTCTAGCCCCAGCACGCTCAATCTCTCCGGCCGCATCCCGGAGCTCGACGGCATCCGCGGCATTGCCATCGGGATGGTGCTGATCTCCCATTTTTTTGCGATCGTGAGCCGGCCTGGTTCTCCGCTTGCCTATGCGCTCGTTCCGTTGCGCCTTGACTGGAGCGGCGTGGACCTCTTCTTCGTGCTATCGGGGTTTCTCATCGGCGGGATTCTGCTGGACGCGCGCGAATCCTCGAATTATTTCCGTGTCTTCTACACGCGGCGATTTTTCCGCATCGTTCCCATTTACGTTGTTCTGCTGGTAAGCGCCAGCTTTGTCAGGTACCTGGCGGATGCCGGGATGATCAGAGGATACGGCGAAATATTTGCCGGGCGCCTGTCCTGGTGGTACTTCCCTGCCTTTCTGCAAAATATCGGCATGTCTATTCAGCAGGTTTGGGGCACGCTTCCTCTCGCGCCGACATGGTCGCTGGCGGTGGAGGAGCAGTTCTACCTGACGCTGCCGTTGCTGATTCGCTTCCTGGACCGCCGCGCGCTTCTCCGCTTCATGCTGTTTGCCATCGCCGGCGCGCCGCTCCTGCGGACCTTCTTCTTTCATCGCGATCCCCTGAATTTATTTACCTGGTACACGTTGATGCCTTGCCGGGCGGATTCCCTCCTGCTCGGAGTTTTCGGCGCGATTGTGCTGCGCGAGCCGGCGTGGCGTGGCTGGCTTCTCGGCAGACGCAGGTTTGTGTTGCTGGTCTCCGCTATTTTGCTGGTAGGTGTGGCGTATCTGGGCTGGCGTGCTCCTTCCTACCGTGACGCCTTGATGGCCACGGTCGGCTTCACTTGGCTGGCGCTTACCTATCTGGCTTTCCTGCTTTACGCTTTGCTCTACCGCGACAGTTGGATCAGCCGCTGCCTGCGCTGGAACTGGCTGCGCGGCCTTGGCGTCATCGCCTACGGCACTTACCTGTTCCACGAATTCTTCCTGGGCCTGTTTTTTGCACGGATTCCGTGGCTCTACTCCTGGCATGACATCCGGGTTTCGTTCTTCGCCCTGGTCGTTACCATCTTGTTGTGCCGGCTGTCCTGGGTCTATTTTGAGAAACCGCTGGTGAAGATCGGCCATCGCACGAGCTATCAATTTGGCGCGGCAGGGCTGGCGAAGACAGCGCCGGCTCCAGCGGAAGGAAGCTAAGAAAGACGAGATGAGCACGACAGTCATTCACGGCGAAGGACTCGGCAAGCGCTATCGGCGCGGCTTGCAGGTGGACGACGGGCTGCGCCATTCGCTGGAAGCGTTTGTGCGTTCGCCGATGGCTTCGCTGCGAAGGAAAAAAGAGGAGACCTTCTGGGCGCTCAAGGATGTTTCGCTCGAAGTGAAAGAAGGCGAAGTCCTTGGCCTGATCGGGCGGAACGGCGCTGGCAAGACGACGTTGCTGAAGATTTTGTCGCGCATCACCAGGCCCACCGAAGGCTGGGCGGAGATTCACGGGCGTGTCGGCTCGCTCCTCGAAGTCGGCACCGGCTTTCATAATGAGCTGACCGGCCGGGAGAACACTTTCCTCTCCGGCGCCATTCTGGGCATGGGCAAAGCGGAGATCGTCCGCAAGTTCGATGAAATCGTGGCCTTCGCCGAACTGGAAAAATTCATCGACACTCCCGTCAAGCACTACTCCTCCGGCATGTACGTCCGCCTGGCCTTCGCTGTCGCCGCCCATCTCGAGCCGGAAATTCTCCTCGTCGATGAAGTCCTCGCCGTCGGCGACATCAATTTCCAGAAAAAGTGTCTCGGCAAGATGGGCGACGTCGCCCGCGCCGGCCGCACCGTCGTCCTGGTTTCCCATCAGCTCAATCAGATTCGCCGCCTGTGCCATCGCGTGGTGTGGATCGACGCCGCCTCCGTCCGCCAGGACGGGCCGACGCACGAAGTCGTTTCGGCCTACGAGTCCGCCATGCTCTCTGGTGACCGCTCGCAGGGCTTGCAGCGTGGCGGGGGAACCAAAGCACGGTTTCTACGATGGGAGATCGCTGCGGCGCCGGCCGGTCAGCAGCATGTACTTTCCACGCTCGGCCCCGTCACTGTCAATTTCATCGTTGAACTAGGGGAGCGGGTTACCAGCGGCGAACACGGTGTCGCTCTCTTCAATACTGAGCGGCAGTTGATGTGGGCCCGTGCTGAGAAGGTTGCCCTGGGGTCCGGCACGCACGTTCTTTCTTTCTCGTTTCCCACGCTGCCCCTGCGCCCCGGTGCCTACCAATGGCAGGTCAGCCTCTGGGATAATGACGAGATGCTCGACCTCTGGGACTGTGTTCCTGAGATGAGCATCGCAACGGAAATCCATCAGCATTACATGGATGAGTGGAACGGAATCCTGAATCTTCCGGCAGCCTTTGCGCACGCAGCCAGAGAGGAAGTCTCCCTTGAGCGCACCCGCGGTCTTTGATCAGCAGCACTACGACCTTCTCAACCGCGCTCGCGGCGACGTTGTTCGCGCCCTGCTCGGGGAACTCAAAGGACCGCTGGGCTTGCAGACGGTTATCGATGTGGGCTGCGGCCTTGGTTATTTTTCCGGCTTCCTCAGCTCGCTGGGCTTTGACGTTACTGGCGTCGACGGCCGGCAGCAAAACGTGGTCGAAGCGCAACGCCGCAACCCTGATATTCGCTTCGTTCGACTTGACGCCGAGGATCCGGCTATGAAGGCTCTCGGCAAGTTCGACCTGGTCTTTTGTTTCGGCCTTTTGTACCACCTTGAGAACCCCTTCCTAACCATTCGTCATTTGCACGAAATGACGCGCTCCCTGCTCCTCGTCGAAGGAGTGACTTATCTGGGCGACGAGCCGATCATGGGCTTCGTCGACGAGTCCAGCTGGGAAGACCAGGGCCTCAGAAACTGTGCCTTTTATCCTACGGAAGCCTGTCTCATCAAAATGATGTATCGCGCTGGCTTCCCAAACGTTTTTCGCTCTGCCACAATGCCCGATCATTCTGAATACCGTGATTCAGTCGAGTCCAAGAGAATTCGCACTGTTCTTGCCGCTTCAACCGTACAAGTGTCGCCGGGTCTCCTCACGTCTGTTCCAGAACCACCCGGCGCACCTAATCCTTGGAAACAACAACAATCCATGAGCACACTTGCTAGGCTCCATCGTTTTGTGACGAAACCTTTACCGCAGAAAATCGCATCCATTAAGCGGCTGGTCAAGAGGGGGTGAGCGCTTGAGCGACCGAGCCCGAATCCCGGAACTTGACGGTCTGCGTGGTATCGCAATTGGGATGGTTCTCGTTTACCACTACTTCCTACTCACCGCACATCCTCGATTGGCCTCGCTACTCTCGCGTTCGCTTGCCCTAGGCAGACTAAGCTGGAGTGGCGTTGACTTGTTCTTCGTCCTCTCCGGGTTCCTCATTGGCGGAATCCTCCTGGATGCCCGGAATTCCACCAACTATTACACAGTCTTCTACAAGCGGCGCTTCTTCCGCATCGTTCCGATTTATATGGTCTGTCTCGCTGGATTCTTCGCCTTGAGGGCATTTATTCAGGCGGGGCACGCATCCAACTTTGCATACATGATGGAGGGTCAGCTGCCTGCGTGGCCCTATTTCGTGTTCCTACAGAATTTCTGGATGACTAAGACCAACACTCTCGGTGCGTTTGGGTTAGGCGCCACTTGGTCTCTTGCTGTGGAGGAGCAGTTCTACCTGACTCTGCCCCTATTGATCCGTCTGCTTCCGCGCCGCAGACTCCCCGTATTTCTAGGTGTCACCGTTTTGGCAGCTATCGGCCTACGGATTCTTCTGTTCCTTGTCTGGCGCGATCATTCCTTGTCGCGTTTTGTCTTGATGCCGTGTCGCGCGGACGCTCTCTTGCTCGGTGTATTGGGAGCAATCGCAGTGCGCAATCCCAAGTCCTACGAATGGCTCTCGACAAACCGAAAGGTGCTCGGCATTCTCGCAGGCGTTTTTGTTCTGGGCATCGGAGTGATGACGTACCTGAAGGCCGGCCTGACAGGCGTAATCATTCAAACGGGTGGGTTCACATGGATGGCTGGCTTTTATCTCTGCATCCTATTGTTGGCCGTAACCGGCCCACCAGACTGGATCAAGCGATTCCTGCGGATGAAGTGGCTTATGTGGCTCGGCGGAATCGCATACGGAACGTACCTATTCCATGAGTTCGTGCTCGGCGCTTTCTTTACTTTTTTTCGTTCGCATCCCATCGATCTCTACAACGCCGCGGACGTGTTGACCGCTGTGGCAGCCCTTGTATTGACACTGCTGTTCTGTAAAATTTCGTGGACTTATTTTGAGAAGCCTCTTATTAAAATTGCTCATCGCGCAGGCTACGTTTTCCCTGACGCTGGGCAAGCGGAAACCGTCTCCCGTCTAAATCCGACAAGTGCGGAAACGTCTTAATCCATGCTGACCTTCTTCACTACCGCCAAAGCCTTCGAGGGCCACAGCGCCATAATCCAGTGCAACGCGCTGCGAAGCTGGAAGCTGCTCGATCCCGCGGTGGAAGTCATTTTGTTTGGTAACGACGAGGGTGCCGCGGAAGTCTGTGCGGGACTGGGCCTTCGTCACGAGCCGCACGTCGAGCGTCATGAATCCGGCATGAAGTACCTGCACTACATGTTTGCCCGCGCGCAGCAGATCGCCCGCCACAAGTACCTATGCTATTCCAATTGCGACATCGTCCTCATGCACGATTTCTGGCAAGCTTTTGAGAGGACTTTGGCATGGCGCCAGCGTTTTCTCTTGGTTGGCCAGCGCTGGGATGCGGACGTTACCGAAGCGCTCGATTTCACGCAAGCCGGCTGGGCGGAGAGCCTTCAGCGACTTGCCAAGAAGGAAGGTTTTCATCAGCATACGGATTTCGCGGATTTCTTTGTCTTTCCCAAGGGGCTTTATGATGAGGTGCCGCCGCTCGTCGTCGGCCGCAGCGCTTGGGACGCATGGCTGATCTGGAAGGCAATTTCAGAGAAGGTGCCTGTAGTGGACTGCAGTTCCTTTGTTGTACCGGTCCATCAAAATCATAGCTATTGCTACCATCCCGCCGGCAAGCAAGGGACGCACACAGATGCGCTGGCAATGAGGAACAGAGAATTGAGTGGTGGCGGCAAGCACCTGCGCACCATAATTGATTCCACCCATCGGTTTACAAAAGACGGAAACATCCGTTGGGCGCCGCTCCGCCGTTACATCCCCAGGCCTCCGATACGGAAATATTGGCAGAGTTTTCTGGTTCGGTCGGTTTCCTGGAGGGCTCGTCTCGGCCTGCACAAGCAAACGCTGGATCGCCTTCGTCGTGGGAAATAATAGGCAGATTGAATGCCAAGGAGAGAACGAGAGCATGGGTCTCGCCAGCAGGATCAAAACGACACTTGGATTGACCGAGCCATTTAAGCCCTACGACAAGCCGGTGGACTGGCAAAAACCGTACGAAACCCTGCGTACGAAGTGGGGTGAAGTTCCCATCACCAATTGGGAAATCCTGAGCACGGAAGAGCTGCTGGCGTTGCCGGATGATGAGCTGCTGGCGAAATGGGAAAAGAGCCGGACAACGCTCACGACCGGGGCTGAGTGGGACCATCGCGGGTGGTATCACGCACTGTATGCCGGCAGCATGCGCGGGAAGAAAGTGATGGATATCGGAAGCGGATTCGGCGTGGACAGCATTACGTTTGCGCAGCATGGCGCGCGGATGACGTTTGTGGACCTGGTCGAAACGAATTTGAAGGTACTCGAACGGCTTTGCAAGATTCTGGGACCGAAAGAAGTGGAATTCCACCATTTTCAGGACCTGAGTTCGCTCCGTGCGCTGGACACGGATTACGACGTCATCATGGCCATGGGATCGCTTCACAATGCCCCGGTTGAGGTCATGAAGCCTGAATACCAGGAATTGCTGCGGCACCTTCGCGTTGGCGGACGCTGGCTGCAGTTGGCTTACCCCAAGAGCCTGTGGATCAAGGCCGGGCGTCCTACGTTCGACAAATGGGGCCAGATGCTGGAGCGGTCTCCGTGGGAGGAGTGGTACGACGTGCCAAAACTGCTGAGCATGTTTGAGCCGGCGAGATTTGATGTCGTGCTCTACCGCGAATTTCACAACGGGGATTTCAACTGGTTCGACCTCCTGTATCGTGGTACGTGACTCCTTAAGAGGCAGCTCCCGTTCTACCGCTTCCCCGGCCCCGATCTTCTTCCCACCATCCGCTACCACTCCGGCAGACGGATGATGTAATATAGGGTCCTTCACCTCGGGAGTCCCCCATGTCCGAACCAACTCAGAGTAATAACTTTCCCATTTGCCCCAATTGCGGCAGCAACAGAGTTCGCCGCTCGCCGAGAAGGGGCGCGCAGGATTTTCTCCGCAAGAATCTGCTGTTCCAGGTTCCGTATCGCTGCAAAGCCTGCGACGAACGTTTCTTCGGCTTTCGTACCTCCATCCCCAAAAAGTTCCAAACCGGCCCCCACGCCTAACCCCTTCTATAGGTGTCCCGGGAACTCCGGTATTCCCTACCGGCCTCTCCTCTTTCCCCCTTCTAGTTTCTGCTTTCTAGTTTCTAGTTTTCCCCATCCCCCTTCCCCTTTCCTCTCCACCACTTCCATTTTTCATATTTCTTGACAAGTAAGTATTTTCCTGGTAATAAAGTCTTTGATAGTTACACACCATCCTCGGATCGAAATCGAAGCTCCAACGCCGTTGTGGAGCGGAGATCCCGGCCCGGCCGGGACGCCGCGATCCTCGCCTCTCGCTGGCCCCGTGCCGCTCTATCCTCCCGCTGGCCTTCTCCTAACTCCATTAGAATCTGCACTTACAGACAAACACCGCGTTTTGTCGGTTTTTAGCCGCAACCGTCGGCACCTAAGTCTTTTACATGCAACACTTACACGCAGCCTCACAAGTGTTGATTCCAAAGGGCTTACGAAGAAAGCTAAATCCTTTAGATGCAACACTTACACAAAATGGGGGGTGGGGTGGGGGTCACACTTGGCTTGGAACAGGCGGCACCCCACCCCTACCCCCCACCAAATTGGATCGTTATCAAAGGAAAGGAGTTGTTAAATTTGCAATTCGTAAGCGCATGAAAACATCGGGTTTCAGGGTTTGTACTTACAAACCCTGAGCTAATAAGGACGGGCATAAGGCGCTGTAACGTAGACATGCGAATGACAGGTGGAACCTCTCGCGCTAACATGAACACCCTTATGAATTTCGCCGAAGTGGAAATCGCGCGCGTCAGGGATTATTGGAACGAGCGTCCCTGCAACATCCGCCATTCCACCGCGCCGGTCGGCACGAAGGAATACTTCGACCAGGTCGAGGCGCGCAAATACTTTGTGGAGTATCACATACCGGCATTCGCGGAGTTCGCGCGCTGGCGCGGCAAAAAGGTTCTCGAGATCGGCTGCGGCATCGGCACCGATACCATTAACTTCGCCCGCGCCGGCGCCCAAGTCACCACCGTGGACCTTTCCGACAAGTCCATGGAGCTGGCCCGCACCCGCGCCGCCGTGTTCGGTCTGGAGGACCGCATTCGCTTCTGCGCGGGCAATGCGGAACAGCTCAGCGCGTTCGTGCCGCCGGAGCCGTATGATTTGATTTATTCGTTTGGCGTGATTCATCACACGCCGCATCCGGACGCGGTGCTGGAGCAGCTTCGGCAGTACACGCGGCCGGGAACAACCGTGAAGATCATGGTCTACCATCGCCGCTCGTGGAAAGTGGCGTGGATCCTGGCGACAGAGGGCAAAGGCCAATTCTGGAAGTTGGAAGATCTTGTGGCCAAAAATTCCGAAGCGCAAACGGGCTGCCCCGTCACCTACACCTACACCCGCCGCGTAGGGCGGCAACTTTTGGAGCGGCACGGCTTCCGCGTGACGGATGTCCGGGCGGAGCACATCTTTCCGTATCGCATCGCGGACTACGTGAAGTATCGGTACGTCAAAGAGTGGTATTTCCGCTGGATGCCGCAGCCGCTGTTCCGCGCCCTCGAACACCGTTTCGGCTGGCACCTGCTGCTCACCGCGCAAGCTGGCTGAAGCTGACTACCAGAATGTCTGGAGTTCGGCGGCGCGGCCTTCGGAGGTGAAACCCCAGCGCAGTGAGGATGCGTCGCGCAGGCGAAGCGAAGGGTCGAAGTAGGGCGTGCAGGGCAACGGAGCGTCCCAGCACTGGTTGCCCTGCGCAGGGACGTAGACGTCAAGTCCCGAAAGCGTGCGCCGAAGGATGAGAGCGGGCTTGGGCAGAGGCGGCGGCTCTCGCACGCCACGAAGCGCCTGGATCGGTTCCTTCCAGCCGAAAGAAATCAGACACCAGATTAATGATACGGCAAGCGCGGCCAATACGAGACGGGTGCGCAAGCGGCCGCTCTCAAGATCCAAACAAACAACGCCCCAGGTGCCTAGGGTCGCAGCGGCGGTCCAGATGGCGAACTGCGCAAAGCGCGGGTCCGGCGAAGCGGCAAACCAAAAAAGAATGCCCGCGAGGGACGGGAGCAGAAGCGAGAGCCAAGGATGCGCGGGGCGAGGCTTATCCCCGCCGCGGAAGCGACTCACCAGCGCGATGGCCAGACCAGCGAGTGCGATGGCCAGGGGGACCTGGAACGATGGGCGGTTGCGAAGCGCATGATTCAGCCAATCGCCGAGCCAGCGCAAGCCTTGGGTGTCTACAAAATGAGCGTCGGGACCGCGTCCCCAGGAATGAACGGCGAGCGTGTACCACCGCGCGGCGGAGAGCGGCGTCTTCCACCGAACAGGAGAAGCGAAGATGGTGGCGGGGAAAAGCGGATAGCCGCTCAGGAGTATCGAGCGAGCCAACCAAGGAAGCAGCAACACAGTGGAAAAAACGAGCGCCGCAACAAGGTTGAGGCCGCGCGTGCGCGGTGCCGCCCTGGTTTGCCAAATCCTGCGGAAGACCAGGCACCAAGCGAGCAAGGCGAAAACGGCGGCGGATTCCTTGAAGGTGACAGCGAGGGAGAAGAGAGTCGCGGCTAAAACGAGGCGCGAAGGCTGCGAGGCAGGGCGCGCTTGGCGATGAGTTTCGCACAGGTCGGCGAAGAGGATGCCGGCGGCGACAAGGGCGACGATGGCGGCGGGCTCGTCGGTTTGCGTCCCGACGATGCGAGAACGCGTGGTCCAGAAGAACGCAGGGACGGCGAGGATACAGTGAAACCAGTCGGCGGGAGATGCGTCGACCCGGCTGACGCATCGGGCGCAGGCCGGCAGCAGAGTGGCCCACAGGGCGGAGAGAAGAAACCCAGTGAACAGATGAAAGCCCAAGTCCTTCCAGGGTCCTTGCCCGAGCGCCGCAATGCAAAGAAAGACGGAACTGTTGAAGCCGAGTCTGCCGTGGAGATTGGCGAGGCCGGGAACGGCGGGAAACGTTTGACTCCAGCGCACAGCGGCGGCGCCGTAGAGGCCAGTGTCGTAATAATCGCAGGGACCACAGGAGCGCAGAGCGAGCAGGAGCGCAAAGGCGACGCCGAGGAGGAGCAGCCAGCGGGAGTTTTGCCAGGCGGCAAGGAGCCCAGCGCGCAACTTGGAGCGGCTTACCGCGAGCCCGAAAAGGCCGATGCCGAAGAGAAAGAGTGCGATGGAAGAAGTGACGGGGAGAAGAAGATTCCAAATTTCAAGAACGGCGACGGAAATGGCGAGGCCCATCCAGAAAGCGTTGATGAGAGAGTGATCTCGGCCGAATAGCGCGAGAACGACGAAACCAAGACCGATAAGTGCGATAGCGATGACGGCCCAGGTAAGAAAAATTTCCAGCGCGGAGATGAGAAGCATCTACGGGCGACCTTGCAAAGAGGTTGAGGATTTTAGACGAGACATTCGCTCTCCAGGAAAAGTCATCCAGATGAACCCGTGAACACATTTTGTCACGGTAGCTCGAATGCCGGGGCATTTTTCCTGGCTGCGCTGGAACGCCGCGATCGCCGCCAATTGCTCTTCACCGCGCAAGGTTAGTATCACGTGCTTAATTGGCGGTCACTGTACCCACTTGTTGCGCCAGCTTTTTTGGCTATGCTGGAAGAGTGCTGACACTTTTCTCGATTCCGAAGGCATTCAAAGGGCACGCCGACGTTATCCAGCGCAATGCCATTGAGAGCTGGACGAAGCTCGAGCCGCGGCCCGAAATCATCCTTCTGGGAAATGATGAAGGCACGGCGGAGGTGGCGCGCCGCCTGGGCTTGCGGCACTTGCCAAACGTGGCGGCGAGCGACCACGGCACGCCGCTGCTCAGCGATCTCTTCCGCCAGGCCGAAGCGGCTGCGACCTCGCCGTATTTGTGCTACGTGAATGCGGACATTATTTTGTTAAACGACTTTCTCCGCGCCGTAGAAACCGCGCAGAAGAAATATCCGAAATCGCTGCTCGTTTCCAAGCGAATTAATTTTGACATCGCCGAACCGCTGAATTTCGGCGCGGGTTGGGAAGAAGCCATCAAGCAGCGCGCCAGCGCCAACGGCAAGGACGAACACTACTCAGGTATCGATGTGTTCGTCTTCCCCAAAGGAATGTACCCGCAGGTTCCCGATTTCGCAATTGGACGCCTTTGGTTTGATCATTGGCTGATCAAGGCGGTGCGGCAGCAGAATCTGCCGGTGGTGGATGCGTCTCGGGTCGCGCCGGTGCTTCACCAGAATCATGCTTACGGTCACGTGGCCGGCGGCAAAGAGCAGGTGTGGCGCGGCCTGGAAGCGGAGCGGAATCTTCAATTGTATGGGGGCGTGGAACACGCTTACACCCTGTTGGATGTTACGCACGAAGTGACTCCCGGTGGGTCGATCCGTAGAGTGCGTTTCCGCAAGCCCCTTTTCAAAATTAGGCAATTCGCCTGGGAGATTTTCGTGCGGCGAACGGCGTCGTTTCGGAAAGTCCTCGGCCTTCGCAGAGAATTCAGAGAGACGGCGGACAATCAGAGCCCCTGAACAGTGCCGATGGATTTTCCGGTTAGGTTTGGTTGTTGCTGAAGAGTTATTTAGGGCTCCAAAAAAGGCGGGGTCATGTTTTGGTGGGGTTTGGGAATAGCTGTTCTGGTCGCTCCATTCCTTCTCTACGGTTTGTTCCGCTGGGCATCCTCGGACGAGGGCATCGACCGTGAGCTCGCCAAAGAGCGTTTTCAGGCTGAGCAGGAATTGAGAAGTTTGCGGCGCTCCGGCGGGAGCGATCTCGTATCATCCCCCCGCACCAACAAAGTCTGATCCTTCCGATGTTCACGGGCTTCCTGCCGACACCTTCACACGTTAAACTAGGGGCTCTCTCAGGAGGCGTATGCTCTCGTCCGTATCCGTTATAGGTCTGGGCAAACTCGGCACGCCCATGGCGGTTTGTTTTGCCGCGCGCGGCTTTACCGTTCATGCGGTCGATCTGAATCCGCAAAAAGTGGACGCCATCAGCCGCGGCGTGCCGCCTGTCCATGAACCCGGCCTCGCCGAGCTGCTCGCTGAATGCCGCGAACGCATTACCGCCACGAAAGACATCGAATCCGCGGTAATCGCGTCGGACGTGACTTTTGTCGTTGTGGCTACTCCCAGCGAAGCGGATGGAGGTTTTTCTCTGCACTACGCCGTTCCTTCGTGTGAATCCATCGGTCGCGCACTGCGCACCAAGTCCGCGTATCACGTGGTCGTGGTCACCAGTACGGTCATGCCCGGCTCCATGGGCGGACCGATCAAATCCGCGCTGGAACGCGCCAGCGGCAAGCGCTGCGGCGTCGATTTCGGGCTATGCTACAACCCGGAATTTATCGCCCTGGGCACGGTGATTCGTGATTTCTACTATCCCGATTTTCTTTTGATAGGGGAATCCGATACGCGCGCGGGAGACGTTTTATCGGAAATCTACAAGCGTACTTGCAAGAATTCCCCCGCGCTCGCGCGCATGAATTGGATCAACGCGGAAATCACCAAGCTTTCCGTCAACACTTACATCACCACGAAAATCAGCTACGCCAATATGCTTGCGCGGCTCTGCGAGAAATTGCCTGAAGCCGACGTAAACGTTGTTACCGACGCGCTTGGCCTCGATTCCCGCATCGGCGCCAAATATTTGAAAGGCGCCGTAAGTTACGGCGGGCCATGCTTCCCCCGCGACAACCGCGCGATGGCGGCGCTGGCTGCCCGCGTCGGCGCTTCCTCCGGCCTTGCCGAAGCCACCGACATTTTCAATCGCGCGCAAATCAAGTCCCTTGCGGAGACCGTGAAGAGGTACCGGAGCCAATCCAGCGTCATCGGCATCCTCGGGCTTACGTACAAACCCAATACCGATGTTGTCGAAGAATCGTTCGGCCTTTTGCTCGCGCAAGAACTCTCTTCCGCGAATCTCCCGGTGATTGTTTACGACCCGTCCGGGGACGGTGCCCGCGTGTTGAAGAACTACAAGAACATTCGAGTGGCTTCGTCGGCTCAGGAATGCATCGCGGAGTCTCGAGTGGTTGTGCTGGCCACTCCCTGGCAGGAGTTTCGCGATCTGCGGCCCGCGCTCTGGGCTCGTCCCGGGTATTCCGAACCTCGCGTGGTGATTGATTGCTGGCGCGCGCTCGGCCACCTGGACGGCGTGGACGGCCTCCACTACGTCAAGTTGGGATTCGGCGGCGCGGCCCAGAAGCCTTTAAGCGTTTCTTCCACCGCCGACTAACTCCTAACCCCTGTAGCGGCCGAGCTTCAGCCCGGCTTGCTCTTTTTCCAATTTCTCCTTCCTAGCACCTGACTCATAAATCGGGGCGGCAGTTGCTCCGCCTCGAGAATAACTTCCGGTTTGCCCGTCATCCGTCCAGAAACGGGTGTTGTGAAGGCAAGTTCCCACAAGCCGACTTCCCGGGAGTTAGCTGCCGCTGCCAGGGCTGATCACTGGTGGTAAGCGGATCAGAGAGTTATTTCAACTTGGCGCACTCGGCTTTGGCAGCGATGAGGATAGCAATGTTGGGGTCGGCGTTTTTCCAGAGAACCAGGGAATCCTGATACGCGGCGTGGGCTTCGGCGATGCGCGAGCAGAATTGCTGATTCTGGGTCTGGCGCCCGCGGCGCACGGCGCTAGGCCAACTGAAATGCCTTTACAACACCGGCAGCAAGCTTCGTTTTGACGCCATTCCCGCTTGCCTCCGCGAGCCACTCTTCGAGAACCGTTTGATCCTTGGCCTCAACCTGGACAAACTCGATGCCCATCCCTTCGTCGGACAGGTTATGGGTCACATTACCTACAGCAGAGAAGTTCGCTTGAGAATTTGAGATTTTCAGGCTAACTCTTGTCCCTTTGGGGGAACGAGCCTTAGCTGTGACGAAGCAACCGCAGAGACTCAGGTCGCGAGTAAGGGAAATGAGTTGCTTCCGTGATTCTACATTGATCACTTCGACGGCGCTTACGAAGTGATGGCGGGTTGCGCGACGCCGTTCGATCTCCGTGGGGCTTCCGATACTCAACGGGTTTTTCTGTGTTGGGTTAGTTCCGTGAATGCTGTAGTAGGCCATGTTCACTTCACCTCTGGAGTTGAGCGCCTTTTTGCGTCGGTTTCAAGAGGGGGGCATTAAGGGCTCTTGCTGCTCCGATCCTAGGGTGCACACGATTACGAAGCAATCTAGGGGAATACCTTAATGTAGTTATTCAGTTACTGTTCAATTAAGATGAGGAGGTACGAAATGAAGGTGTGCAAAACTGCACAGAATCGAGGAATCCATCAGGAAACCAATTGCACTCTGCGGCTGCTGCCCCTACATTGCCTTACGCGATGAGGAGGCTAGTCGTGCAGGACGATATTTAGAAGGGACCTGTGCACTCGCAATCCGTCCTTGTAATCGATAAGTCCCAACTTCTTGAACTTATTCATGAAAAAGTTCACGCGTGACCGGGTCGTGCCGACCATTCCTGCTAGGGTTTCCTGGTTTATCTCCGGAACTACAGTTTCGGGTGTGCCTTCCTTACCGTAGTTGGCGAGCAACAAAAGAGTGCGGGCCAGCCGTTGCTCGCTGGAGTTGAAAAGTTGATCGACCAAATCCTCCTGGGCGCGCACGTTGCGTGAAAGCACGTAGGGTATGAAAAGGTCTGAAAACGTATGCTCCTCGTGGAGGACACGCAGCATCTCGTTCTTTTCAATTCTAAGAATAGTGCTAGGTGCAATCGCCGTAGCCGTCGCTAGGCAGACTGTCTGACCTATTAGGCATGCCTCCCCTAAGAAGTCACCCGCGCCTAGGATCCCGATGACCGCTTCTTTGTCCTGCTTGGATTTGACCTTGAGCTTCACCCTGCCTTGCTGAATATAGAAAACACTCTCGGCGGGATCACCTTGAGAGAAGATTTTGTAGTCCTTTGGGCACTGCGTAATAGTCCTTGCCACCCCCACCGTCGCAAGAAACACTTGGGGATCGAAGGAAATCCGTCCCTTTTGTTTCCTCATCGAATTCGGTAGCGAACTCACCCAACTGCCTCAATGCAGAGTGACGCCTGCATTTGCAAGCATCCTTCATCAGTGTTCCGGTCGCCGCAATCAAGTGTTCACCCTGATTTCGGGCCAGGTATTTCCCCTAGTATCCGACGTCAGAAGGCTAAGTTCCAGAACAAGAATGAAAGGGAGCCCTTCTTTGTATCGGTAGCGGGCCCACCGACTCCTCGCGGAGTTACGTGTGTCGTACCATAAAATCCAGTTGCGGTCCGCCGCAGTCTAAAAGTAGTGGTCAAATTTGAACATCCCATCCGAATACTAGTGTTGCTGTTTTGAACACTGACTCAGGATTAGCCCTTGACTAGTATGGTGCCTCCGGAGCAACAGTCTAAATAGGTGTAGCGATGCGAACCATCTGAAAACAGGGTGGTTAGCTACAACCGCAATTAACGGCGCACTGTTCGGTAGGGCCAAGTCCACGCCCTTTGGTCTTCTAGGAGGAACGACTATAACAAGGATTTTCGATGTTCATAAGAGCTACAAAGCGGGCCGGGGAAGCCCCGAAGATGAAGACGCTCCGGGAGAGCGAGGCGAGCTTCCACTTCCTAGCCGAGACGATTGCAACGCCGATATTCATTAGCCGCGGAGAGCGGTTACATTATGCAAATCATGCCGCGGAGGTCCTCACCGGCTACACCCGAAAAGAACTCTTATCAATGAATTTCTGGGATCTTATCCCCCCTGATAGTCGAAAACCAGTCGGACTCGTTTCGCGGTGTGAGGTCAGGATTCTTACAAAGAATCATGAGGAACGTTGGCTTGATATCACCGTAGCAACGATTGACTTTGATGGCGTGCCGGTCAAGCTGTTTTCAGCCTTCGACCTGACGGAGCGCAAACAAGCGGAATCGCAGGCACGACTGTTGGCTGTTACCGACCCCCTTACTGGCCTGGGCAATTACCGTCGGCTCCTAGACGTCCTCCACGCAGAGATCGAACGATCCGGGCGCACGGGACGACCGTTTGCCGTTTTGCTGCTCGACTTGGATGGGCTGAAGAAGATCAACGACTGTCACGGCCACTTGGTCGGCAGCCGGGCACTATGCCGCGTCGGCGATGTGCTCCGTTTGTTTTGTCGGGCTATCGATACAGCCGCGCGATACGGGGGCGACGAGTTTGCCGTCGTGCTGCCCGAGACAGCCGCCGCAGCCGCAGGGCTTGTCGCGTCTCGCATTCGCAATAGGCTTGCAACGGATAGTGAGCAGCCGCCGCTTTCCGCAAGCATTGGGGTGGCTGCCTATCCGCAGGACGGCGAAACGGTTGAAGCGCTCCTGCAAACAGCAGACCGCGAGTTGTATGGTATGAAGAGCCACGTCGCGGTTAGCCATATGATTTCACCGGCCGGCCAACTGCTAGTGCCAGTTGCTGCAGAACAATGCACCGCTGTGGACGCTGAGGAGACCCCAAATGTCAGACACAATCAAAACGGGGACCATACTGATCAAGGAGGGCACGCTCTTGCCAGAAGCCGTGCGGTTCGAAAGTGAGTGCAGTGTTCCGGGTTGGAGATTAGTCAAGGATCTCGATAGGTGTGGATTAGATCGAGAAATCCGCGAAGCGGGATGGACTTTCTTCTGCCTGGCTAGTGAAATCAGACCCCGGCATTTATGAGATGAGCTTTGGTTTCTAATTTCTGTTTCCAGTTTCCAATGTCCTCCGCCCGAATGGGTGTATACTTCTCTCCCAGGCCAGACTGAGATGGTCATTGATTGCTGGCGCGCGCTCGGCCACCTGGACGGCGTGGACGGCCTCCACTACGTCAAGTTGGGATTCGGCGGCGCGGCCCAGAAGCCTTTAAGCGTTTCTTCCACCGCCGACTAACTCCTAACCC